>Ga0335071_10007264_pt1 | contig 11405 bp, 6 predicted proteins | sample Lox_Sample_15_FD_206724 | JGI IMG/M metagenome (GOLD analysis project Ga0335071, IMG submission 206724) | Soil microbial communities from Loxahatchee National Wildlife Refuge, Florida, United States - Lox_Sample_1.5 | ecosystem: Environmental > Terrestrial > Soil > Wetlands | place: USA: Florida...
AGTCGTCTCGGAAATGTCGTCCCAGTGGAGCCGCACGTAATGGTCCCCCACCTCCGCGCTGACGTGCGGGGGGGGCGGGGGGATGGCAAAATTGTAGTTCGCGTTGTAGATCGCCTGCACCGTCTTGACGTTGTTGTACATGTCCAGGAGGTCCGTCCCGTAGGCGCCCGCCAGGCTGAACCGCTCGCTGAGCGAGGACTTCAGCGTGAACGGGCCGGAGGCGAAGAAGAACGCGATGTTCACGTTCTGCTGCGAGGAGTAGTCCCAGTGCATCGCGGGATTGGGATCGGCCCACTTGTTGTACAGTATCTGCGGCCAGTCGGCGGTGTTGTCGTGATAAAACTGGATGTTGTCCTGGAGCGGCCCCGCGGTGATGCGGTTCATCTTGAATCCCGTCAGGCCGATCTGGTCAGATTCGTTCAGGTCCGTCTGGTCGAAGTGGGGCTCCCCGGCCGTGGGGATGTAGTCTCCTTCCCCCTGGTCGTGCGTGTTGGGGAGGTTGTCCGCGCCGACGTCATCCACCATCCAGTCCCAGTCCAGGTTCTCGTCCCCCGTCCACCAGTACCCGCGCCTGTAGGCAGGCCGGTTGTTCAGCGGACCGTAGAAGGCCTCGAGGTTTGTCAGGTTCCATTTCTCCGGGTGCGCGGCGATGTAGGTGCGGATCGCCTGCTGTCCCTGTGCAATCTGCGTTGCAGAGACCGGGGGCACGGGGTGGAGCGGATCCACGCCGGAATACGTGACCAGCGTTCCCGGCCCGCTGTTGCGCGTCTCGTCGATGATGCCGTCGTTGTCGTTGTCCACGCCGTCGAAGGGCTTCCCCGGGGTCTCCATGAACGCATAGGCGAGGTACCCCGTCGGGGCGCATGTCGTCCCAAGGCCGACGCCGTGCCCGTACTTGTCCCACGTGTACGTCAGGTTGATGCCCGTCGACCGGTCATAGTACGCGTTGTCGTCGTCCGACTCGTAGACGCCGTCGCACGAATACGCCTCGCCGCCGACGCCGGAATCGAAGTAGATGCCGAAGATGATATTCTCCGGCTGGCCCGTCAGCGGGTAGTCGGTCGTCCCCTCGTTCGTCACGTCGTACTCGGTGAAGAGCACGTAGCTCGCCTGGGGATTCTGCCACTGGAACCCCCGCATCTCCAATCGCAGGGCGAGACCGCGCCGGCTCGAGTCACGGCTGTCAGGGAAGAAATTCCAGGCGTCGTAATAGTCGTCGTCGACGACGGCGAAGGTCTCCTCATCGGCCGCCGGGCGCTTGCCGAAATATCCGTCCCACCAGCCGTCCCACGAGTGGTCCTTGTCGGGCCACGTGGCGGGCCAGGTGTGCTGGTCGTTGCTCTGGGCCGGGTACCGGTTGACGTTGATGGCGGGGTTTGACTGGATGTACCCCGGCCTGGGCTCGTAGCGCATCACGCGGTTGTATTTCGGGCTGATCCCCTGGCGCTCACGGTAGCCCGTCTCCATCATGAACGACGGCAGTGCGCTCCCGACCTGGTAGAACTTCGCGAGAACGAAGGGCGTCCCGCCGTCGCTGTAGTTGACCCCGCTCCCCTTCGGAATTTCGAACGAATGAAACACCGAGAGATTGACGTTGCCGGGATCGGAAGGGTAGTCACCGACCATGCCGTAATTCCAGTACTGCGTTCGGATGTTGTTCTGGTCGAACATGCCCATGCGCTCGGCATCGGACCGGCCGCGCTGCGCCTGCGGGACCGGGGTCACAATTTGCGCCTGCGCTCCCGCACAACACAGCACACACAGGAGTCCCGGCAGATACCTACGGAATCGACTCTGCTTCATCGACGCGCTCCAGGTTTACGTCACATGGATGAGTTCATCGAAAGACCGATTTCAATCCGCCGCGGCGGGTGCAGCCGGGTCGGGTCCGCCAGCCCGTTCCGGTCTCCCACGGGGTTGAGCGAATAGTACGGGCTCCCTGTCGTCGCAAACACCGACTCGTTGAAATACGTCGCGTCAAACAGATTGAACACGCGCACGAACGCGCTCATGCCCACTCCCGCCACGGTGAAGTACTTCTCGGCCTTGAGGTCTACGAGAACACCGGCAGGCTTGGTCGCCGAGTTCTCTTCGATCTGCGCTCCGAACCCGGAGCCGATCGACGGGGTATAGGGCGTGCCGCTCCCGATACGGACAATGGTGCTGATCGAATAGTTCTGGGGCTCAGAAAGCATCACGGAAAGGTTCAGCGTATGGCGCTGGTCCCAGTTGAGGGGCACCTGGCGCGGACGCGGGTCCTCCCCCGCCGCCGCCCGCAGGGCTGTCTCCGAGGGGTCGCTGGAATTCCCCTCCGCCATCATCCACGTGTAGTCGATCGACGTGCTCAGGATTCCCACGCGGCGCTGGTCCAGCGAAATCGTCAGGCCCTTGACGTACCCGAAATCGATGTTGGTCAGTCGCGAATACTGCGCGTCGTTGTACGTCGAGATGAACTCCACCCCCAGCAGGTCGCGGATGTCCTTGTAGAAGAGGTTGATGTTGAGACCCAGGAAATCCGTGATGGCGGACTTGAAGCCGAATTCGTACTGGACGGTCCGTTCCGGCTTGATGTCCGGGTTTCCGAGCACCCCGTAGTCGTTCGTGCTGGCCTGCAGCCGCGCGAGCTTGTTGTAGTCGGAGTTGCCAAAAATCTGTCCCAGCGGCGGGAGCTGGTAGAAATGGCCGTACGAGAAGAAGAACGAGGAGCGGACCGAAATGGGATAGGAGATGCCGAAACGCGGAGCCAGCGAGTATTTGGGCGTCGTCCGTTTCGGGAATGACCGGGGCACACCCTGGATCGAGTCGGCGGGGTTCGCCGGATCGCTCGGCACATAGCCGCGCGCGTTGAAAAACTCGAACCTTCCCCCCACGCGGAGCGTCAGGTCGTTCCATTCGATCTGATCCTGCGCGTACCCGGCGCCCGAAATGGGATAGTATGTCTGGACCCCCGGGTAGTCCGGGGGGAAATTCACATAGCGCACGAGCGTCGGCTGGCCGTTCACCTGCCTGTAGGTGAGCGTCCCGGCCGTCCCGAACTGGAGATTGGAGGTCAGGAACTCTCCTCCCACCTTCACCTGGTGATCGTGCGTGACCTGCGACGTCACCGATCCCTTCACGACCAGCTCGTTCGTGATCTGCTGGAAACGGTTGAAGTCCACGCCGGCGATGTACGCGCCGTAGTAGTACGCCGACGAGCTGGCGGCGATGCCGGCAAGATCATACCGCGGATCGTAGAAATTGTCGTAGAGCCAGTCCCTGTAGTTGAAGTAGTTCTGCCGGACGCTCACCGTATAGAACGTCGACGCGGAGAGCGTGTGCGTCCAGTCAATTCCCTGGATGAAGGATTTCGTCTGCTGCGTCGTCTGGCCGTCGGGGTTGTACCGCCAGTTCCAGTCTGTTCTCCTGCCGTCCACCCTGTCGTACAGGATCTGGTACGCCAGCTCGACACCCCCGATCGAGCGATTGGTGATCTTGGCAAGTCCCGACCATTCGCGCGAGTACCCGACGGGACTCTCCTTCCCGTCCCCGTTGGGGGCGGCAGCACGCGCATTGATATTCGTATAATTGGCGGTGTCCAGCGGGTTGTACAGGCGGGTCCCCATCAGGTAGTCATCAAAGACGTGCCTGTACCCGCTCAGGAGGAATGTGGTCTGCGGGAGTCCGGTCGGGCCGCTCACGCTGAGCTGGTAGTTCTGCTGCGAAGCGGGCCTGAACTTGTACGCGAGACCACGGTTGCCCCCGCTTGCGTAGAGCCAGTCCCCGTCGAGCGCCTCGGCGTTCCACTGGATGCTCTCCCCGCCGGATTTCAGCACCGTGTTGACGACGCCGCTCATGGCCTGCCCGTATTCCGCGTCGAACGTCCCCGTGATGATCTGGACTTCCTGGATGAGGGAACGGTCGATCCTGATCGTCGAAGAGTTGTCGTACGAATTGTTGACCGTCACGCCGTTGACCTGGTACTGCACCTCCCCCGCCCTTCCACCCCGGAAGTGACCGTCCACGACGCCGGCCTGCAGGTTCACGATGTCCTGGAGCTCCTGCACAGGGAGCGTCTGGATCTGCTGGTCGGTCTTCGTGATGACCGTGCTCGTCAGGTTCACGTCGACCACCGGCTTCTGGGCGACGACGACGACTTCCTTCCCTTCAATCGTCGATTCCTCCAGCGTCGCGTCCTCCTTCGTCGTCTCGTTCACCTGGACCTCGACATCCTTGAGCGTCAGCGAACGGTAGCCGAGGAGCCGGAAGAGGACGGTGTACCGAGCGGGAGGGATGTTGATGATGGCATAGTACCCGTCGAGGTCGGTAACGTTTCCCAGCGTCGTTCCGGCAAGCTGGACGTTCACGTTGGCCAGGGGCTCATTGTTCTTGTCCAGCACCCTGCCGGCAATCTTCCCGGTTGTGCCGGCCAGGAGGTCAGGGCCGCCGACCGGCCAGAGCAGGAGTGCGGTGACGGCGGAGAGGAGGGTAAGTGCTAGGCGTGATGGTTTCATGATCGCGGTTCCCTTGTCCGACTCTGCACGCACTGATACATACACTCCCGTTTCCCCCCGGCGCAGAGCGCCGGGGGGAACGGGATGACATTGCCCGCGTGAGGCGGGTCGCTACTTCAGCAGCATCATCTTCCCCTGCACGGTGGCGTGGTCTGCCAGCGTCGTGAGGCGGTAGAAATACGTGCCGCTGGCAAGGTTGGAGGCATCGAACACCACGGTGTGCTGGCCCGCCTCGTTCATGCCGAGCGAGCGGGAGGAGACAGTCCGGCCGAGCACGTCAAACACGTCGAGCGTCACCTCGCTTGCCCGGGACATCTGGAACTTGATCGTCGTCGCGGGGTTGAACGGGTTCGGGTAGTTCCCCAGCAGCGCAAACGTGGCCGGCGCCGAGGCGGCATTCCCGTTCACCGACATGACGACGGTCGGATCCAGGTAACACCAGGCTGCTCCATCGCTGCCGCCGTCCTGGCGCATGAACCAGGTCTGCGTCCCGTAGCTCCTGGTCGCATCGCTGAACGAGTCGCCGTCGAAGTGCGTGACGCCGAGGAACACCACGCCGTCACCGCGTCCGTGCGCATAGCCGAGCTTCGTCAGGTCAATGCGCATCTCCGCCGTGTAGCCGGAGTCGGGTGTCGTCCTGCCGGTCGTGTCGAACTTGGTCTCGCCCCTCATCGCCATCGCGACCTTGACCGCAGTTCCGGCGGAGTCCCAGGAGCCGCTCTGCAGCGCGAGATCCTCCAGCCGCTTCACGGTCCCGTTGGTGTCGACGATGAACATCATGCTCCTGCGGGAGAGCGAATTGTCACCCTGATCCAGCGCGACACGGTCGTTGATCGTCACGCGGAACCCGTCGACGCGCGAGTAATCCGTCGGGTTGGTCGGGTTGTAGTACCCCTGGACCACCTTGTCCTTCACGTCGAAGCCCAGGAAGAGGGAGTCGCCCAGGAAGAAGTACTTGATTGTGACCGTGTCGGGGTCGACCACCGCCTGCGTGCTCACGCCGTTCACCGTCTGCTGCACCTGGCCGCTGCGGTACTTGGCGGTATAGGGGTAGCTGTTGCGGAGCGTCGTGTTGTTGTACTGCATCTTCAGCACGCCGACCTTGGAATCCGACCATACGCGTTCTTTGAGCTTGCCGTCCATCACCGGGGCCGGATAGGTCGACTGCGGGACAACGATGTCGGCCGGGATGGTGGGCGCCGCGCCCGAGGTCGTGGTCACGGTCGGGTCGACGAACACGCGCATATGATTGAGCAGCGAGGCATTGCTCCACGGGCACTGCAGCCACGTGCGGTTGTTGGACTGCTTGTTCGTATCGGACATGGGCCAGTACCAGTCGTTGTCGTAGAGCGACATGCTCCACATGACGACGTCGCCGCCCACGGCCGAGATGTTGTACCCGAACTTCTTCGCGTTGATCTTGAGCAGCATCGTGTACGAAGTGTCAGTGAGCGTGTCGCTGTTCGTCAGACCCCTGGTATACGTGACGCCGTCCCAGATGGCTTTCAGCGAATCCGGGCGGGGATGAATGTAGGCACTCCCGAAATCGCCCAGGAACGCGGGGCCGGATCCCTTCACGCCCGTCGTCGTGTCGGCCCAGGTCTCGGTGCACCACGCGTAGAAGAGCTCGCACGCCTCGTTCGTCCTGCCGCTGTTGAAAGGCGTCCCCTGGAACCCGTCGGCCTGGCGGTAGCGCACGTTCATCAGGAACCCGTCGAACAGGTTGAAGGGTCCCCCGCCGATCGACTTGTCCTTCGCGATGATTGCGACGTACAGGGTGTCGCCCTTCGCCAGGAACTTCACCGTCGCGTTCGTGGGATCGCTCGGCGTGTTGCCGAGGCCGTTCTCGTTGTGCCAGCCGCCTCCCGGCAGCCCGGAATTGACGCCGTACTGAATCTTGACTGACTCCGCAACGGCCCAGTCCGCTTCGCTGAGCTTGCCGTCAAAAGCCAGTGTGCTGGTCGTGGTGCGGGCCCAGATTGCGTCCTGGCGCTTGATCATCTGTCCATACGCAACCGAAGCGAGTACCGCGACAATCACCATCATCATGAAAAGTCTTGTCTTCATGACGCCTGCCTCCTTTGATTGGTGGATTGAGAAGAGTCTGCTCTTCCCACGGGTGATCTGCATCCGACATCACCCTGTGTCGACTGCTGCACGTCAAATACAGTAGTTGTGGAGCCCCGCCCGTGATCACCTCCTTTGTGGCTGGTCATTGTCATGATGAATTAGTGTTCGCCTGCACAACCGCAGGATTCCCGTATCCTGAGAGAGGTCGAGAGGAGTATCTGCTGCTTGTGGTGCGCATTTTTGTTCCGCACGGCATGGAGCACGGTTTCGATCGCCTTGATTCCCAGGCTGTTGATCCCGACGTGCACGGAGGTGAGCGCCGGCGTCAGGTATGATCCGATCGGGATGTCGTCGAATCCGGCCAGCGCCATCTGCTCCGGGATCTGGATCCCCCTGTCGCGCAGGGCGCTCAGCGCGCCGATCGCCATGGAGTCGTTTGAGGCAAATATGGCGGTGGGACGCGGGGACGCCGCCAGGATGGCGTTCACGGCGTCGTAGCCCGAGGCCTCGGTGAAATCTCCCGCCACCTGGAGCGCCGGGTCCAGCGGCAGCCCGCGCGACTGCATCGCCACGCAGTACCCGCGCAGCCGGTCCGCCGCGTCCATGTTCCCCTCCGTCCCCCGGATGATCGCCACGCGCGTGTGGCCGTGGGAGAGGAGGTGATTCGTCATCGCCACCGCCCCGGCTTCGTTGTCGATGTTGAGCGAGTCGAACCCGTTGGATTCCACCCTGCAGTCGAGCAGGAGCACGGGAAGAGTACGGGGGAGGTTTTCATTCAGCGTCTCGGCGTCGATGTGCGGCGACATGATGACCAGCGCGTCCACGCGCCCGCGCATCATGCGTATCGCCGCCTCGATCTGCTTCCGGTTGCTGTGCGAGCTGGACACGAGGAGCTGGTAGTTGTACTTCTGCGCGGTCTGGTCGCACCCGCGGATGACTTCGGAGAAGAACTCGCCGAACAGGTCGGGGAGGAGCAGCCCGATGGAGTCCGTCCGGCGCATGCTGAGACTTCTCCCGAGAACGTTCGGCACGTAGCGGAGCTCGGCGGCGGCCTTCTTCACCCTCTCGCGCGTCCCCTCTTCCACGGGGTCTGAGTTGTTGAAGACGCGGGAGACCGTTGCGATTGAGACGCCGGCGCGCGATGCCACTTCCCTTATCGTGACGCTCATGAACCGCCCTGAGACTGAATTCGATGCCGGAGAAGAAGAAAAACTCGAAGTGATGTAAACGTTTACATCCAGCGGGAAAAAAATAAGTCGTACCTTGTAAGCGCTTACATGGCGAAAATAGAGAAGTCACATCTCTTTGTCAAGGAAATTCTTCGCTCGGGGGAAAAATTTTGCGGAGGGGGGGGTGTCAAAAAATCTAATAATCTGCCCTATTCGACCGGGTGCCTAGACGGTCCTTGAGAACACAGGACGATTCTTCGACATCTCCTCGAGATAGGCGTCGAAACACATGGCGATATTCCTGAGAAGGAGCCTGCCGGCGCCGACGATAGCAATCCTGCCGGGCTCGATCGTGACCAGGCCGTCGGCGACAAACTGGTCCAGCCTCCGGAGGGATGATTCGAAATACTCGTCGAAATCAATGCCGAACTTCTCCCCGAGGGGGGCCTTCTCCAGCTCGAGGTCGCACATCAGGCGCATGATGACATGCTTCCGCACCTGGTCGTCCTGCGTCATACGGTAGCCGACGCGTGTCGCGAGCTTCCCGGCGTCCAGCGCCCTGTAGTAGTCGGGGATGTTCTTCGTATTCTGGGCGTAGCACCCGCGGAAGTGGCTGATCGATGACATGCCGAACCCGTACAGATCCGCGCCGGACTTCGTCGAGTACCCCTGGAAATTCCTGTACAGCGTCTTTGCCTTCTGCGCACGGGCAAGCTCGTCGTCGGGCTTCGCGAAATGGTCCATGCCGATGTACTCGTAGCCCCCGGCACAGAGCTGCTCGATCGTCATCTTGAGGATCCCGAGCTTTTCTTCCGGCGCGGGGAGATCCTCCGGGCGGATCAGCTTCATATGGGGCTTCAGCCACGGCACGTGGGCGTAGTTGAACACGGCAATCCTGTCCGGCCCGAAGCCGATCACCTTCGCGAGCGTCTCTGCAAACGAGTCCGGCGACTGGAACGGGAGCCCGTAGATCAGGTCCAGGTTGATGCTCGTGAATCCGAGCTCGCGCGCCCAGTCGTACACGCGCCGCGACATCGATTCCGGCTGCACGCGGTTGACCGACTCCTGGACACGCGCATCAAAGTCCTGCACACCCATGCTCATCCTGTTGAACCCGGCCTCCCGCAGGGCAACCAGGTGGTCGCGCGTGAGCTCCCGCGGATCGATCTCCACGCTCATCTCGGCGGAAGGATCGATCCGGAACGACGTGCGAATGGCCTCTCCCATGTCGCGGATTTCGCCGGGGAGGAGGTGCGTGGGCGTCCCGCCTCCCCAGTGCACCTGCACCACGCGCCGGCCGGGCGCGATCATGGGGGCGATCACGCCGATCTCTTTTGTCAGGTACTCGTTGTACTCGGCGATCCGGTTCCGGTCGCGGGTGACAAGCATCGTGCAGCCGCAGAAGTAGCAGAGCGTGTCGCAGAAAGGGAAGTGGAAATACAGCGAGACGTCACCCGTCTCGCCGGGACCGTTGGTGGATGAGATCTCTGCGCGGAAGTCCTCTTCGGTGAACGCGGGGCTGAACAGGGGAGCCGTGGGATAGCTGGTGTACCTCGGTCCGGGCCGGTCGTATTTCTTGAGCAGGCCGAGGTCCACGTTTGTAAAAGATGCTTCCATCTCCATCTCCTGGGGGAACTGATCCTCAGGGCGCGCCCGACGCCCCATACAATGGTAAAGAGAATCGGCCCCACTTACAAGAGGGGCCGGCCCGAAAACGAGCAAACTGCGAGATTTTTGAGGGGATTCCGGCGGAGGGAGATCCTATTCCATGATCAGCGTGGGATTGACCTCGACGATCGACGCAATGGAATTGGTCACCAGGCAGTGCCGCTGCGTTTCGCGGAGCGTTGCGTGGACGTCGGCCTCCGCGGTCGATCCGGTCACGACGATCGTGGGGAAGATCACGATCCGCGTGAACCTGTAGTCGCCGTCCACATATTCCAGGACGCCGTTGGCGTGGCTCCGGTAGGAGACGATGGGAATCTGTTTCTTCGCGGCAAATGTCAGGAACGTGGACATGTGACAGACCTCCACGGCACCGACGAACATGTCTTCGGGTGTCCAGTGGCCCGCCTCGCCGCGGAACTCCGGAGGGCTCGAGATGTTCAACGTCGGCTTCCCTTCGGAGGCAAGCAGACCTGTCTTCCCTTCCGTCCATGACGTGCTGGTCTTGTACGTGAACGACCTGTATTTCGTCTTCGCCGTCTCTGCCACGCGCAGTTTCTCCTCCGGGATCCGTTGTCAGTGATGGATGGTCTTTGCCGCGTTTTCCAGCAGACGCTTCCGCGTGTACGGAATCAATCCTCCCGCATCGATGATCGCCTGGCGAGCCTGCGGGAGCGGCACCACGGGAGTCGTGCGGCCCGCCGTAAGGTTGCGGACGCCCTCAGGCCCCGTTTCGACCTCGTCCCCCGGGGCAGCGCGGAACCCCGGAGCCGTGACCAGGTTCAGCCCCAGGTTGATCGCATTCTGGAGGAAGATCCGGGCGTAGCTCTCCGCGATGATCGTCAGGGAATGCCCCTTCAGCGCGGAGACCGCCTGCTCGCGGGATGAGCCGCACCCGAAGTTCTTCCCGGCGGCGACGACGCTCCCCGGAGCCACCGCGCCGGAACGGAGCGCGGCGTTGAACTCCGCCATATCGGCAAACGCGTACTGGGGGGTTTCTGAAGGAAGCACTGTGGCCATGTAGCGCCCGGGGTAGATCACATCCGTGGAGACGTCGTCGTCGAGTTTCAGCACCACGCGTGCCATGGTCATGCCCTCTCTTTCCGCGGATCGGTAATCGAACCATTGATCGCGGACGCGGCCGCGACCGCCGGCGAGCAGAGAAATACCCGGCCGGTCGGGTTCCCCATCCTCCCTTTGAAATTCCTGTTGGTGGTCGACAGCGCCGTCTCGTTGTCACCGAGCGCCCCCTCGTGGATGCCGAGGCACGGCCCGCACCCCGGGTTCATCACGACGGCGCCGGCGGCCATGAAATCCCCGATGTACCCCCTCCGGAGCGCCTCCGCATAGATGCGGCCGGAGGCCGGGAAGACGAGCATGCGCGTCCCCGCCGCGACCTTCTTCCCCCGGAGTATCCCCGCGGCCACCGCGAGGTCCTCCAGCCGCCCGTTTGTGCACGAGCCGATGACCACCTGCTGAATGTCCGTACCGGCGAGATCGGTCACAGGTTTGACGTTGTCCACTGTGTGGGGACAGGCCACCTGCGGAACGAGCGCGGAGACGTCGAGGGCGATGACCTGCGCATAGAGGGCGTCGGCATCGGCCGCCACGGGTTCCACCGCTTCGGCGAACCCCGCTTCCTCGCGCAGGTAGCGCGCGGTCTCGGCGTCAGCCGGGACGATCCCCGACGTCGCGCCCGCTTCGACCGCCATGTTGCAGAGCGTCAGGCGGCCGGAGGTGGACATGCGCCTGATCGTCTCCCCGTGAAATTCCAGCACCTTGAAGCTGGCTCCCTGCGCGGTCAGCTTCCCGATCAGGTGCAGTATGAGGTCCTTCGGGCCGACAAGCGGGGGAAACACGCCGCTGACGTCGACGCGGATCGTCTCGGGGACTTCCACGTTCAGCGCGCAGCCGAGCGTCCAGACGCTGGCCATCTCCGTGGCCCCGATCCCGAAGGCAAAGGCGCCGAGCGCCCCGTGGCTGGTCGTGTGAGAGTCCGTGCCGACCACGA
>Ga0335071_10007265_pt1 | contig 11404 bp, 9 predicted proteins | sample Lox_Sample_15_FD_206724 | JGI IMG/M metagenome (GOLD analysis project Ga0335071, IMG submission 206724) | Soil microbial communities from Loxahatchee National Wildlife Refuge, Florida, United States - Lox_Sample_1.5 | ecosystem: Environmental > Terrestrial > Soil > Wetlands | place: USA: Florida...
CCACAGCCGCTATGATGTCGCGAATATGCGTGATCGGGCGCCACGGTGTGCCGTCGCTCTTGATCAGAATTCGGCCGGTGGTGAAAGCGGAGGCTACCAGATCGTTCAGCACGATATCGAGCCGCAAGCGTGGAGACACGCCGTAAGCAGTCGCATTACGCATGTAAGTCGGCGCGAAATTCTCGTCCGCCAGTTTGCCGAGATCGCGCTCGACGAAAACCTTCGACTCTCCATAGGGCGTGACGGGATTCAACGACGCCGTTTCATCGAGAAAGTCATCACCCGCCGCTCCGTACGTACTGCACGAAGACGCAAACACGAACCGCTGCACGCCGGCAGCCTTCGCCAGCTTCGCCAGCTTCACCGAGGCCAGATGATTGATGTCATAAGTTAACTGCGAGTCGAGGTTCCCCAGTGGATCATTCGACAGCGCGGCCAGATGCACGACCGCATCGAAACCCTCAAGGTCTGCTTGTGACAGATCCCGCACGTCCTTCCGGATTTCCGGAATGCTCGTCAGGCCATCGCCAAAATCGCAGCCGCCATACAAGTCCGTATCGAAACCAGTGACCTGATGTCCAGCCGCGGCTAGCAGCGGTGCCGCGACCGCCCCGATGTATCCCTTATGACCTGTTAACAGAACTTTCATTACGCTCCTTCGCTGGTTGGCGAGCCTTCATTTCAGTAATGGACGATTGATGAATACACAGAGGCGGACAATGTCCCGCTGGCTTCTTCTTACTATCCTGTGCGCTGACGCCATTCCCGGCAATGGCACAACCGTTTAGCTCGGTAACCCCCTGATGTTACCGGGGATGATACCTGTATCACATTGACAATACAGATGTTAGTGATTCCTCAACGTCGTAGTCAAAGTCGGACTGCTGACATTCGGCACAGGGTACTTCGAGAGCACGATGCGGTCAATCACCAGCGCATCAATCCCCGAGCAGAAATAGCTGCGGAGCGCATCCTGCGGCTTAGCGATCAGCGGCTCGCCTGACATGTTGAACGACGTGTTGATCAACATGGGCGCCGGAGCTATGGTCCCGAAACGCTTCAACAGCTGCCAGAAAGCTGGATTGGCTTGCTTCTCCACCACGTGCAGCCGCACCTGATTCCCGGGCAGAACAAATCCTTCGGGCAATACATTGGCCTCCGGCCGCAGCGTCGCAAGAGAACTCATAAAGCGGCACAATTTGGAACACTCGAAGTAGCGGTCGCAGTCCTCCTCGGGGATTGCTATCGCGAATGGCCGGAACCACTCCCGGTGTTTGATGTAATCGTTGAGATTTTCCTTCACATACTGTCCCCATGGTGAGGCGAGCAGGCTGCGGTTGCCCAACGCGCGCGAGCCAAACTCAGCCGCGCCCTGAAACCAGGCGATGATCTTGTCGTTCTGAAGAAGCTGCAGAGCCGCATCGAGGCGGCGTTCGTCGGTGTTGTGGCAGGAGTACCTTGCCTTCGAGTTCGTCAACATGTCCTCAATCTCGTGCCGGTTGTAGACAGGACCCCAATAGACGTGAAACGGACTCTCCTGGCGCGGTTTCTGCATTACGTGATGCCATGCGTACAATCCCGCCCCGATCGCGCATCCCGCATTCCCTGGCGCTGCGGGAACAAAGATCTGATTTAGTCCGAATTCCTTCTCCAACGCCGATACAAGCACGATGTTGTGGAACAACCCGCCGCCCAGGCAGACCTTGTCTGTGCCGAGCTTCTTTTGATAATGCCGTATTACATCCCGCACAATCTCGAAGCACGCCTGTTGCAGACTGCCGGCCAGTGCCTGGCGAACGTCGTCGCCCAATTCGGAGCCGCGCTCTGGAATTCCTGTTCTCGCAAAGAACGACTGTGACAATTTGAGCCGCCCGGTGGCATCACGTTCCACCAACTTGCGATTCAGTCGCGGCAGAGGAGAACCCGAGCCGCCACGCATCAAATCGAGCAGAACATCCTTGAATAGCGGCTCTCCGCTCATCCCCAGCCATTGCGTCTTGTGTTCTTCCTTACGCGGAACGAATCCCAGCAGCGCAGTGATTTGCGTATACACCCACGCGAGCGAATGGGGGAACGCCAGCGTCTCGACCTCACGCAGGCGGTTCCCTTCTCCAACGGCGACCATTCCGGAATTGCCGTCAGTTCCTTCATCCATGGTCACAACCAGCGCGCGCTCGAACGGCGATTGGAAGAACGTCGCAGCAGCATGGCAAAGATGATGGTCGAGACACATGAGCTTGAACTTGCAAGTCCCATTTTCATGACGCAGTTGCCGCAGGTCACTTAGCTGCCGGGCCAGAGTGCCTAACTGGTTGGCTTCGTAGTAAACATTGGCGGAGGAAAATGGTGAAGAGTGTACAGGAATGGCGCGCCGCAACCAGCCGCGGAAAGGACGGCTGGCCACAGCCACAATATCCAGATCGTGCCAGGCTATGCCGCCCTTCGAAAGGCAATAGCCCATCGCCTTTTCCGGAAGGCCCCGGGTGTATAGCCGAGTTAGCTTGCTTTCCTCGATCGCCGCCCGGACTGCGCCGTCCTCAAGCAAACCAGCAGCCGAGTCGTGGGTGAACGATGAGAGTCCCAGGATCAACATACCTATTCTCCGGCTTCAGCGTTGCTGATGCCTCAGTCTCCGTCTCCTGCATAGACAGAAACGCCCTCTAGATCCTTCAACAGCGGACTAGCGGTGGACAGAAACTCGACGTGGCCGCACTTGGAGCACTCCAGAATTGCGAGCGGGTGATCGTTTCCGTAGGGCACAAGAGTCAGGGGCGTGTAAAAGTACTGCCCGATCTCGCTCGTACACCTCAAACATTGCACCGTCATAACATCCCTCGAAAAGTTTTCCTACCTGACCAAGTTGGGGAGGTGAAATACCGACAGGACTATCTACCCGGAAGCTTGCTTGTGAGCGGTTACCGTTGCCGTTTGTCCCATCGGCAAATCCGGTTCCACGGAGAGCAACTTTCCTTCGCGCAACAACTCTGCGGCTGTCTGGATCGTCGCGAATGGCAGGCCGGATTGCTCCGCGATATCGAGCAGCGTATGCTCACCGTCGGAGAGGTTCAGCACCCACAGACGAGCATGAATTTCGGTGCTGATCGATTCCCCGCCGGTGGAGCGATAAAGGCCTCGCTTCCCCAGTTGCGGTTCACAGTAGGGCTGCAGATTCCGGTGCCGTTGGTTATTTTCCAATACCTCGGCCAGCTCTACGCATACCCCAAGTGATCGTGCCAGCGACTCGGCACGAATGAACCCGAGGTTGTCGGCCGAGGTGTGATATTCCGGAAATGTTCCCCACACACTGCGCATGAGGCAGCCTACAGGAAGGTTAAAGCCAGGAGAACAGTACTGACGTTCATCGTACCCGTAGGGGGAGAATTCCTGTATCTGCGCTTCCTCTCCGCAGTGCTTCAAGACGTGCGCCGCCGCCCGGTCGATTTCTGTTGTGCCTTGCCGGCTCTTCTTGTAGTGAAAGCCTCCGGCGTCGCCGATCCCAGTGAGGACCAGGCCGTGCCGGATCTTGCCGACATCCTCCCGGTTGCGCGCCAGCCAGGTGATTGCCCCGATTGTGCCCGGAATGAACAGAAACCGGTACGAGTAGCGGCGATCCACTTCTGCCAGCATTTTGGCCAGGAACGTCGATACGACAGTGCCCGAAAGATTGTCGTTCGCCAGCGATGGGTGGCAGACATGGCACGAGAACAGGATCTCTTCCGAGGAACGGCCTGGTAGATAGCATTCCCCATATGTCAGGCTTCCATCCTCCAGGCTGCTGTCGATGCAGACTTCATAGTCCCGGTCGTCCAGGGACAGCAGTTGCCGGTGGGTCAGGCAAAATCCCCAGTTGGACTGGTAGTACGACGTTCGATAGGGGATCCAGTCCGGATGATCCGGAAGCGAAAACAAGTGTTGTTTCAGTTCCGCCAGAGGCAGCGTCGCGCGGATCGGCGAGCTGTAGTTCATGACGTGCAGATTGTGTTTTCGAAAATCGACAACTCGCTCCCCGCCTGGAATTCGCACGTACGCGTCGCGGATGTTCCATTCCTTTGGCACTACCCAGTCAAACACCTGTGTACCGCTCGGCACTTCGAATTCCTGTAGTGGAATGCGGCTGCGGATTTTGTCGAGCGTCAACCGGAGGCCGTCTCCGGTAATACTCCGGCATATGGGATACAGCTCTTCCGCGAAGGCGTAAAGTTCCTGGCCCCAGCGCGAAAGATCGCTCGTCCCGAATTGTTTGCGCAGGTGCATGCTCAGTGCTTGAAGCCTGGGTAAGTGTTGTCGCGTTCCGAAATGACCTCGATCGTTCCGGGCCATTCAATCCGGAATGCTGGATCGTTATACCGCACGCCACGAGACAGTTCCGGATGATAAAACTCCGACATCTGGTAGAACACTTCGCTGTTATCTGCCAGTGTCAGAAATCCGTGGGCGCAGCCTTCCGGAACGAAGAGAGCGCGGCGATTCTCCGCACTGAGAATTGTCCCAACCCACTGAGTGAACGTGGGTGAGTCGGGCCTCAGATCAATCGCCACGTCGAAAATTGCTCCCTGTGTGACCCGAACCAGCTTGGCCTCCGGATGTGGCGCGTCCTGATAGTGCATCCCACGCAGGGTCCCCTTTGTGGCGTTGAAGGAGACATTGCACTGCACCGTTGTCGCGTTCAACCCTTCGGCTGCGAATTCACGAGCACACCAGGACCGCGCAAAGAATCCGCGCTCGTCCCCATGCGAACTGAGGTCGACTTGGACAACTCCTGCAAGTTTGGTGCGTGTGAAGATCATCCCGGCGGGTACAACGGCCGAAAGGATTGCTCAACAGTTCGCCGAAGAACTGGCGATCTCGTAGACAAGCCGGCCGTTCACTTTCCGTGCAAATGCCAGTTGGGCTCGTTCCGATCCCTCGCCCTCAATCCGGAAACACTGGCCATCGGAGACGATCGACATCCGGCTGCGCGCCCTCCACCACCGATCGATCTCCCCGGGGAGCGCCATCCAGATATTCTCGCGCTGCCTCACGCGCTGCAAGTACTCCAGGAGTTTCACGTACATCGCCTTAAGTTCTGCGTTTGCGAGGTAGTCAGGATGGACGATGAAGCTCACCAGCCCGTTTCTTCCGAGAATCAGCTCAGTCTGGGTCTGCCACAGGTCGATCGACCTCTGGCGCAGCAGGTGAAAAAGGCTGTAGTCCTGTGTTGTGGTTACAGGGATTTCAAGTAATTTCCCGATGAAGTACGGCATGATCGTACAGCAGCCACCGCGCTGTGGATCCAGATGCGCCACATTTGGAATCGACATGTCGTAGGAGAATTCAAGCGCGTCGTACCACTCCGGACGGCGGTAAAGCACGCCCGCGCGAAATCCCTTCGCTCCATACTCCTTCCCGTAACGGTTGATGGCTGTCGCCCGCCGGACAAACTCCTGGTAGCTGTTGAACAGGCCGCCATCATGATTCAGGTCCTGCACTCCCACCTCGAATCCACGGTCACGGATGGACTGCAGCAATGTCGGTGAAACCGGATATCGCTTTTCGGGAACGATCTGGAATGCCGCCTTGATGTCCCCCGCATCGTCCAGATCCATCAACTCTGTGCATCGATCGAGCCCAGCAGCGGTCTCGACATCGTGTGTCATCGTGACGCAGCCGCGAGCTCCTTCCGGCCAGAACCAGATGAATGGCACGTGCGCGATGCCTTGAGCCTGCATCGATAGCCGCAGTAAAGACTCGCTGAGGTCTTCGACCGTCGTATCCACCGGCCAATGCGGGAATGTCAGTGCCTGCCATTTGCCGAGACTGAGCCTTTGGATTTCCTTTCGCACCGCCCGATTGGTGTATGGCCGTATCAGGTAGTACAGGCGGCGCAGGAGTTGCCTTCTATGACGCCGGCCTGTGTAGCGTTCCAGGCGCAGGTTGTCGATGATCTCGTTGGCGTTGAACGGCAGGACCAGCCGCCCGTCGTCAATCTGTATTTCTGCGAGTGTGTCGTAAAGGCTGAGATCAGCCTGGATTTGTCGGGTTCCTGAACCGGAGTGTCCCCAGCAGATTACATCGTCGCCAAACTTGAAGTATCCCTGGTCCGGCGACAACTTTCCTCGCTGGCTGAAGTCGCAAAAAGCTTCGCTGCATCGATAGTATTGCCGAACTGCACTTTCCGGTTCGATGACTTCCCCTTCTGCTTTCCGGACAACAGCTTCGCGAGGCGGCGCAATTGCGCGAGAAATACTAAGGCCCCTTTGCGTTCTCGCGGGCTTCTGTTGAACAAGCCCTCCTTGGAGTTCACCTGACAAAGTATGCGCAGTTCGCGGACGCCCTAAGCCCAATCTCGGCGTACAAGGCCGAAATTTTTCCGTTGTGGGAGTGTTATTGCAGCCCATCATAGCGCAGGAACATGGAACTGGCTGCAGCACGAAAGTGACACATGGGTCACTAACCGAGGTGCCGGTACACGAGCTGCCCAGCCGCGGAAAATGCTCGGTTAGGTAACAAACAGAAGAATTGGCGCGCTATTTCCGAATCCCATTTCATTTCGGGACTCGATTTGTCCTTCTCGTATCGGTAGTAGCTTGCCAGCCTCTTCGCCGCACCGAGCCGGTCCTTAAATTGCACCAGGCCCTTGTGCTCGAGATCCGAGCGTCCGAAATCGATTCTTTCGGCCCCCGCCGCCTTGCTGGTTTCGATAAGCGCCCAGAACAGGTACGGCATACTTCCGAGCGCGTGGAATCTGTCATCGGAGCAGCCATACTTGTACGTCACCGTCGTTCCGTGCCGCAAAATCATCATGGCCGCGATCGCTCGTCCGTCTTTTCGAGCGACCATGATTTCGCTCTGCCCCGGCAGACACGCCAATAAGTTTCGAAACCATGCCCTTGGCTGAGGAAGCAGCCGATGTCGCCTCCGAGTCATCAGTTGCAGCCGGTAAAAATCCGACAGCAATTCATCCGAATTTCCCCGTTCGCACGAGAGTCCCTCCTTCCCCGCCCGCAGGACCTTGCGTTGGATGCAGGTTTTATGCAGCTGCTTGAAAATGCATTCCAGACTGGGCGTTAGGTCCAGTTCGTGAAAGAAGTACGTCGCGCTCTCGTGAACTCCAGCGGCTTTGACCACCTCGAATAACGGTCGAAGCTCGGCGTATCGCCATCGTCGCCCCGCGCATTCCTGCCCGAGCCATTCCCAGATGTCGAGCCAGCTTCCACTGTCTGTGAGCAACGGGGCACAGTGGTCCGCAAAGGGTAAGGACACCAGCCTGGTTCCGGTGATCCAACTGGATACACTGCAGAAAACGACACCCTCCTCCAGCGGCCGTCCCGCCGGAGTCTTGCTGATCACAAATGGCTCGTACCGATAAGTTCGGGAAAGGGCTTCGAGCCATCCTCGCTGATGGAATATCGAGGCACTCGGATGCTCCTTCGCGAGGGTTTCCCATCGAGCATCGGTCATTGGGTTCGTGACATGAATGGCCACAGGAGATCAATCCCTCAGCGGCACTGGGCGTTCGTGCCTCGAAAATGACACCGCTAGTGCCGATCCTCAGGCCTTCTGTTCCGACTCCGCGCGAACGGCGGTCTCCATTTGCTGACCGCCGCGCTGCCGATTCAAGAGATGCGCCAGGGCCTTGAACGTTGTACCTTGCCCCCAGTGAAACATGGGCGTCTTCACCTTTCGCCAGCCCAAATCGCGATAGTAGAAATGACCATCTGGATCCTGCATCCGGCGGATCGTCCAATGAGCCACTTTCTCGGAAAGCTTCAGACTCTCGGGGTCGGTGTCGGAGAAAAACGCCAATGTATCGATCGCCTGCGCGGCGCACTGGATGTCGATGGGCTGCGCCTGATTGTGATAGTACTTCGGCAATCCACCCGCTTCGAAGAAATTCGCAACGAAGTACTTGAACCCCTGTTCGAGGTTCGCAGCGAAGCTCCGATCTCCGGTGCTTTCCTGGTAGCGCTTCAGGCAGTCCAGGTTGTAGCCCGTGTGAAAATTGTCGATCCAGTGATACTTCGGAGCCGCTCCGTAGAACCACGCGCCATCTTCGTTCTGACGAGTGCAGCTGTACCTCATCGCCTCGCGCGCCAGTTCGAGAGCCTCATCGTCACCCGAGTACTTCGCGGTTCTCGACAGCAGAGCGCCTCCCAGCATGTTCGAGTTGTGAATGGAACTCTGCATGAACGGCACATAACTCAGGCACACTCCGGAGCTCGTCTGTTCGCGTGGCAGTTTCTTGACCCATCCCGCGGTGCTGATCGCCACGTCCAGGTACTGTGGCTCTCCGAAAGTTTCGTAAGCTTCCAGAAATGCCAGTGCGATCAGGCTGCTCCATACGATGGTGGGCGTGTAGCGCGGGATGGTCCCCGCCCGCGTGGAAAACGCAAAATGATTGCCCCAGCAATATTCCTGGTAGCCGGGCGAACGGTTCGTCATGAGCCAATCGAAGCAGAAGGCAGCGCGTTTCCGGTATTCCTCCCGGCCGGTCGTCGCGAACATCTTCGTGTGGCCCCACCCGATGTATCCCATACCTTTTGTCGAAGTGTGAGGCTTGATGCCGATCCACGGTCGAATGTGAAACGGCGTTCGCAGCACTGCTGCCGTAAGCAGTCGCCGGGGAAAGTGCCGGTTGAATGTCAGGTGCCGCAGGAACGACAGATCCCCATCCCCGGGGTCATAGGCCTTGTAGCCATGGGCTTCCACCCAGTTGGTGAGTTTGTCGATGCTGGTTGTGATCTCGGATGCCAAGATCAGCATTCCCCCATAGAAACACCGGTGCCGGTCAGGTGTCGAAGCATTTTCACGTATTTCGTCTTTTCTCCGGCCCACGAGAATCGTTCGCGAAGCGCAACCGAACGCTCGTGGTATCGCAGTAGTGTCTCGGGGTCCTCCGCAATGCGATCCAGCGTCGCCGTCAATGAGCGCGGATCGTTGGCCTCGAAGTAGATGCAGTCCTCATCGCTGAAGTAATACGAAATCGCCGCGCTTCGGACGGCAACCACCGGGAGCCCGAGCGACATATATTCCAGCAGTTTCAGTGGCAGCGCGTAGTTGGTCACCGAAGAGATCTCCAGCGGCACCAGGCCAACATTGCAGTCTTCCAGGCGCTTGGGAATCTCGTGCACTGGATAACTCTTATTGTCGAATTCCACCACTTCACGCAGACCCAGCGAATCGATCATCTCTCGCAGCGCCGGGCTGAAGTCGCCCTCGCCGATGATTCGCACGACTATGCGATCTTTATGACGCATCCCTGCCAGCGCGGACATCAGCAAGCGCAGTCCAGAGCGCTCCAGAATCGTCCCATGGAATGCGCACCGGATCTTGCCATCCACGCTATACGACTGCCGCAGCGGGAACAGATTGCCGTCTGCGAAGTTGGCGATCACTTCGATGGACTCGTCGAGCAAGCCGTGCTTGAGCAGAATCCCGTCTTTGACCGGATGATGAACCGTGATTACCTGGTCGCAGTAGGCTGCGCTCAGCCGCTCCTGCCACAAGAGCAGGCGGTAGAAGATGCCGTCTTCGCCCTTCTTGAACTTCGAAGCAAACGTGTTCGGCATCGGATCGTGGATGTCGAGAATGATCTTGGCGCCCAACAGCTTGGGAATCACCGTGGCAAATACCAGGAAATCCGGCATGTTATTCACGTGGATTGCACGGTACTTCCGCTTGAGGTGCAGCGCCGTCGTCCTCAGGAAACAACGCAAGAAGAATTCCAGATACGCAAGGAGATAGCGGACGTGACCACGACCACGGTATTTCTCCTGGTTCAGCCGGATCACGCGCACTCCACGCAACATTTCCGCCGCCGGCGCGCCTGTTCTCCGCAACGTGAGGAAATCGACGTCGAATCCTCCGTCCCGTGCGGCTTCTGCCTCGCGGATGACGCGCGGGTCCGATTCGTAGAAGCTGTACGCCATCATCAGGACGGCGTCTCGACGTGCTTCCGAGGAACTCACGAAAAAGTTCTCGATTCCACGGCTCGAATCAGCTTCTTGAAATCCGCCGTCAACGCTGTATCCGCGAGCACATTCTCGGGATGCACCAGCAGAACGATGTCTCTCTCGCGGCCGTGCTCCAGCAACCACTCCACCGGAAAACGGCCGGTATTTCGCCATGGCGTCTCCAACCAGAATGCCGATGGAAAGAAGAGCAATCCATCGCTGCCCTGTGGCTGCAGCGTCGGATCCTCCAGATTGCCCAGAAACAGTCGCATCTTGCTCTGCCTGGCCCACTCCAGGTAACGCTCCGGCTCGTAGGGCGCGTAATGGCGAAGTCCATACTTCGCTCCGCCCGACCCGTGCTTCGACATGGCAACGATCGGCTTCCCGATGTGCCGCTCCATGAATTGCTTCTCCTGAAGAAAGGTGTCTTGTGAGCGGGAATTCTCCAGATGCAATCCCATCTCGTGGCCGCCCGCGTTCAGCAGATCCAGAACGGGTTGTGACGGCAAGGTGCAGCGGCGAAAGAAGGCGTAGGCTCGGGCGCCAGCTTCGTTCAGCCATCGCAGCATGGTCTGGAGCTCTGACAGGTATCCGAAGGCCGCAACCTCGGGAAAATAGAGGTCAGAGCTCAATCGGCTGAGACAGTGGCGCGCCAGAGGCTCTTTCCCGTACGGCCGGTCAACATCGATTCGAATGATCAGAGACAATTGCGTCTCAAGAACCTAAGGATGGTTCGATTTTGAGATTTCGAGGATTGCCTGGGGGGAACGAACGGAGATTATCTAGAATGTGTTTGGCAAGGGCAGATGCATGCTGGAGAGCACGCACCCGCCCAGGTTGTGCTTATGTTTCTTATCTAGGAGTTGCCTGCAAACCCGTGGGCGGATCCGGTCCGTCTCCGCCGCCACCTCCGCCCTGCAACGGGTGCGGGTAGGTGTACGGCGTGTATAAGAGCGTCCACGTGTTGGCGGCAGAACAGGTATATAGGCGGCCTTGACCTTTCCCGTTGCCGCTCTGGTTCCAGTTGCCTTGATCTGTCGCCCAATAGCCGACCCCGACCGTGCAGGTTGACGGGCGGCTCGCGAGTGTCCCCTCTCCCACGCCGGTGGTTCCATCGAACGTCGAGTCGTAGAGATAGTAGTCGCGGTTTTGAACGATGTGCCGCGCGATCAGAGAGCACGGAATACCGCTCCCTTCGCAGTTGAGGGTCACGGGAATCTCGCCGCTCGGCTGCGTGTTCTTCCAGATGTACGCTGGCTGAAAAGCCTGGCTCGGGATCGCCGACGCTGGGCTCATCGGGAAATTGCTGGCCCATTGGAAAGCGTCTGTCGATGCTCCGATCTGGTCACGGCAACGGTAGCCATACTGGCCGGGAGTGTTCTGATCGATGGGGGAATTCCCGTTCGGTTGAGTGTTCGTCCCCACCACGCCGCACATCCCGAATTTGCTGACTTGGCTCTCGATCGACGTTT
>Ga0335071_10007266_pt1 | contig 11403 bp, 7 predicted proteins | sample Lox_Sample_15_FD_206724 | JGI IMG/M metagenome (GOLD analysis project Ga0335071, IMG submission 206724) | Soil microbial communities from Loxahatchee National Wildlife Refuge, Florida, United States - Lox_Sample_1.5 | ecosystem: Environmental > Terrestrial > Soil > Wetlands | place: USA: Florida...
CACTACGTTTCCGTTCCAAAGCTTCGCTAGTCCCTCCAAACTCAGTTGCGCGGGCGATCCCATCTGCACCTTAAACATTTCGTGATCCGAAATGTATACACGCGCCTTCATCTTTCTTAGATCCGCGACTTCGGCCAGTTCTGTCCCCTCCGGGACATATTCACCCTGCCGGTCTGACAAGTGTGGTGTGATAACAACTCCGTCGATTGGACTCGACACCAGTAGCAATGCTGCTCGCGCTTTCGACTCGCGATTCTGCTTGCCCAGGTCTTCCCGTTCTTTCAATGCCGAGCCCAAGTTTGAATACCGCAGTTCCGCTTCCATGGCCTTCATGCTCGCCACGAGATACCTGGCCTCAGCGGCCGACAAGTCGGACTGCAGCTGCAGATTGCGCAGGCGAACCAATGGCTCCCCGGCCTCAACCGCCATGCCCTCGGCAACGAGAACGTCAGCGATCGTTCCGGCCACCGCGTTCCGCACGGTCGCCTGTTTCGCTGGTTCCAGCAGAAATCGGCCGTCCGCCGACTCCCGCCAGATTGGCGTCAATACAAATATCGCGATACAAATGCTTACAACCAGCGCCTGTCTTGAATGAAGCCAAATTTGGATCCGGTCCTTCTTGTCGAGGTATATAAACTCTAGAAACTCTGCCAGCTTTCTGATGCGCGACCGGAAGATCAGACCTGCCGTCGCAAGTTCCGGGATGAATGACCACTCTGGATTGAAGTTTCGAAAAACATTGCCGACAAACCGCGCCAGAATGTAAAGCACGGTGTAGCTATAGATCCCGGACAGAATCGCATACACCGCATAACCGAGTCTCCGGTTTTTCGGTACATATGGAACGTCTACCGGTAGCCGCCAGATATTTTTCTTTACCCACGCTGAAACGTAAGCCGTCGAGTTCTCTTTCAAATCCGTGACGCCGAGCACCTCGCTCAACATGTAGTAACCGTCGAGCTTCATCAACGGATTCCAATTCAACAGCAATCCCACAATTCCCGTCATTAACATCATCAGATAAGCTGCATTGTGCACGGCTGTCCCGGGCGGTGTGGCCCACCAAATCGGTGTCGCTATCGCGCAAAGATAGAGTTCTGACCAAGCACCTGCCATCGCTATGATGAATCGTTGATGTCGGGAACCCTTCACAAACCCTTCGGACGTATCTGTGAAAAATGCCGGCGTCAGGTAAATCAGTAGGAATCCCATAGCCGGCACGCGTCCACCATAGTGCTTGCACGCGTGGGCGTGGCCCAATTCATGCCAACACAGTGAGATCACCGCAAGGATGTAGAACACCATCACGTCGCCAAACGATTTATTCGTAAATGAAAAGAATTCCACCGTGTCTCGGCCAATCTCATCCCAGTGCGCCACCGAGATTCCGATCGACAATGAAAACGCCACGAACGTCAAAACACTGAACCACCCTGTGTACACAAACTTGGTTTTCTGGTACAGCCATGTGACAAACCTGTCTGGGTTCACCGCCGGAAATGCGATTTCCGATAAATCTCCATATCTACTCTTCCGCGATTTCGCTAGTCTGCGGCGTTCTTCCGCCGTCTTCTGCATCAGGAGTATGTTTTTTTCCTGCGCCGTCTTATACCAAAACCCGATTTCCTCAAGAGAATCCACGAACTCCCGCACTTCCTCCACGCTGTATTGGTTCCCTTGCTGAGCAGAATACATCTCTGCGACTTCCTCGTACGATCGCTGCCCGTCGAAAAGTTGTATCAGCTCCCAGTTCGCGGGAGGAAACCGGTACATGGCGTCCTGGCCTGCGACTACCACGCGAATTACTCGCTCTCCGTTTTCGATCTGTTCTTTGAAGACAAGATCGGGCGGAATGCGCGGCGGCCGTTGTGATAGGTTCCGCGCCGGCAATTCTGGCAAAGCGTTGTTCAGGACTCGCGTCAGATTCACGGTAATTAACGAAAACTCTTCAAGTGCACTTCCGCCGTCATCCCCGGCCGGAACGATCCCCGCTCCCCCACTAATTCCACCAGCACCTCAAACGTCCCGCTCGCGGGATCCACCACCGGGCTGATCTGCTTCACGCGCGCCTCGTGCTCCTCTCCCAGCACATCCACTGACGTAACCTCAAACGTCTGCCCCGCTCGCACATGTCCGAACATTTTCTCCGGCAACGTAAATCGCATCAGCAGTGGCGCTTCCGCGGTCACCCAAAACAGCCGGTCGCCCTTCGTCACGTTCTGCCCTTCTCGCACATACCGCCGCGCAATCAGTCCGTCGAACGGCGCAACTACTTTCAATTTGTCCAATTCCAGTTCCAGGGCCAGCTCTTCCTGCTTCGACGTATTCAGCGTCTCCTGTACGCGCTGGATATCATACTTGTCTGATTCCGCCTTATACTTCGCGTGTTCCAGTTGCTCCTGCGAAATCAATCCCAGATCCCACAGCTGCTTCGCGCGCCCGTAATCCGCCTCCAGCACTTGCGCCTCAGACTGCCAGTTCTTCAAATCCGCCGCGATGCTCCGCGTCTTCGCTCGCGCCGCCTCCAGGTTCGCCTCGGTCTGCCGGTCATCCATCTTGGCTAACAGCGTTCCCACCTTGACTCGCGCCGGGGCATCGAAATAAATCTTCTCCACAACCCCTTCGTGCTGGGCCGTAATCTCCACTTCGTGTTCCACAATGATTGGCCCGGATACAAGCAGCGAAGTGTCCACATTCTCCGTCGGCGTCGCTGGCTTGATCGGCGCCGCGGTCGTGCTCGCTGCGGGTGACGTGGCTGCACTCGTCACAGAGGGAGTCGTGGGCGCAGTCTCACCGCATCCGGCAATCATCGCCGCCAACAGCCCGCACGCCCACGTCGAACCTCGCATGCTCCGCCTCCCCACCGCGCCTACCACCCTAGCCAGTACCAAATCTTCGCGTATAGCCAAAGGAACGGCCGCCGGAAAAACACGTACCCCGCCGGATACCACCCCACTCGCACCTTTCCGCGCCCTTCCATTCCCGCGCGGATCGCCGCATCGCTGTTCGGCACGCCCACCCGCGCGAAAAACACCGTCTCATCCTTAAACAAACTCGCCTTCGGGCTCACAATTTCCACATCCCCGCGAAATGTCCTCGTCGGGTAGCTGTTCAGCTTCACCACCGCTTTCTGCCCATCCTTCAGCAGCCCCGCGTCCACATCATCAATCGCCACGTCCACCACCGCTTGCGACGTGTCCACCACCTCTGCGAACGAATCGCCCTGTTGCAGCTTCCGTCCCGTGAACGTCTCCACATGCGGCGTCGCCACGATTCCATCGATGGGCGAACGCAGTTGCGCCTTATCCAGCAACTGCTGCGCGCGTCCCAACTCCGCCTTCCAAAAATCCGCCTGCACGCGCTCTACTCCAGCTTCCGTGCCGTCGTTCGTGGCCAGCGCGTGATTCATCTTCAGCAGCGCCGATTCGTACTTGGCCTGCGCTTCCGCCACCGCCGAACGCAGATTCCACTCTTCCAGTTCTGCCAGTACCTGGCCTCGTTTTACCGCTTCTCCTTCGCGAATCAACACTCTTCCCACCACTCCTTCCACTTCCGGCTGCACTAGCGCCCGCCGCACCGGTGCCACTACCGCATCTCCATCCACGCGCAGCGGCAGGGGGCACGCCACGAAAAAGAACAGCGCCGCTGCGCTCACCGCATAGATCAATGTCCGCCGCCGCTTTTCCATCGCCATGAACTTGCGCTTCCGCACCAGCACGGGCTCCAGCACGGAAATAAACGGCACTTCCTTGTACATCTGCGCGTTGCGTAATGCGACTGTCGCCTGTCCGGCCAGCACCTCCAGAATTTCCACGTGCGCCTGCCCCAGAAAATCGGGATCGCTGCTCTCCATCGACAGCATGCCCACGCGCCCCGTGTCGTCGTTCAACGGACGCACATAGAATCCGCGCATCCCCGATTCCGCAAAATACTTCCTGAATTTCACCCGCGTCTCTTCCCGGTCCGCGTCGATCTCTTCCCCATGCTGCTTGACGTGGATGGTCCCCTCGGAGAGTGACGCCCACTGCAGAATCTCGTTCAATGGCGCGATGTCCGGCGCATCGGCGTTCACTTGCGTCAACCCGGTCACCGCGCTCAGTTTGAATCTTCCGCTCTGTTCAAGCACGATTGCCGCTCGTTCATACGGGATGATCGCCTGCGGGGCGTTCACGATCGTCTGCAGCATGCGCTCCAGGTTCAGCGTGGACGTGATCTCGTGGCTGACCGTGTTCAGCGTCTCCAGCACTTCCACTTTGCGTTCCGCCATTAGCAGGCTCGCGTTGTGCAGCGCCGTTGACGCCGTATCGGCAAGGCTGCTCAACGTAAACAGGTCATCTTCATCAAACCCGGTGCCATCCTCCTTATTCACGGCTTCCACCACGCCCACCAGCGCCGTCTTATCCATGATCGCCACGCCCAGCAATGTCCGCACCGGCGTTTCCGGGCTAATCTTGTTCCGCTCCACCAGCCGCGCATCGGCCGCGTCGGAAATGCACACCGCCTCGCCATTGTCCGATAGCACCCCGGCGATCCCTTCGTCTGCTTTCAATTTTTGTCCGCGAAACACCGTCGGGTCTTCGCCCTGCTGGTGCATCAACTCCACCGACTCATCCGGCAGCATCAGCCAGATGTTCACTGCCTCGCATTCCAGCACTTCGGAGAATTTCGCGCCGATCAAAGGCAGCAACTCTTGCATTTCTAGCGTCGACGAAAATACCTTTTCCAGATCGTACAACTGCGTCAGCCGCGTGATCGATGTCAGTGTCCCGTGTCGCTCTTCTTCATACGATTGCGCTGCCGCCAGCGCCACCGCTGCCACCTTGGTTGCCGGTATTAGTGTCTCGATATCGTCTGTGGTATTTGGTTCCTCGAACGCCAGGATTTCCACCGCGCCGATCAACTGATCTCCCTTGATGATCGGCAGGCACGCCAGCGACAACAATGTCTTCCTGGTATCAATATGCGCGTAATCTTCCCGCTTCAACTGCGCTCCTTGCAGCAGCACCGGCTCGCTCTCTTCCAGGAGCTTGCCCAACAATCCCGATTCGCCGGGCACCTCACGGTCCGGCAGGATCGCGTCTCCCAGCACCGCTCGCGACACCCAGAAATTGTTCTCGCCGTCGTTCGCCAACGTGTATACACTGACCGCAGCGTCTGGCAGCAGGCTAGCTACGAATTTTGCGAATATGCGTGCGCGGGGAATGACCTCCTGCTCCGCGAGCAGGTCCGATGCCAAGGTGGAGACGTCGAGAATAGCGTCTGGTTGCTTCTCTTCCAATGGCTTGCTTTCTGGCCACCGACTCCTACGCGGGAAGGGCACCGGCGGACGTTATCTTGCTTTTTGGCCGAAGATTATCTAACTTGTGCGCGCACTCTAGCAGAGGCCTTTCCGGCTGTCAACGCGCAGTGGCCGTAATATCTCGTGGTCGTGGAGGCACGTAACTTGGATATCGAGACGAAAACTCTGGATGGCGTCAAGCTCGTCAAACTTCGTGGCCGCTTGAGCATGGGACCCTCTCTCGATCGCTTCAATGCGACCATGACCGAACTCCTCGGCCAGGGACAGAATCGCATCGTCCTCGATCTGGAGGAAGTCCCGACCATTGATTCGAGCGGCATCGGCATGCTCGTCCGGCATCTCACCACCGCTAAGCAAACCGGTGGCGCCATCCGCCTTCTCAAACCATCCAAATTTACGGTTCAGACTTTGAAAATGGTGGGCTTGCTCAATCTCTTCACGACCTTCGACGAGTCCAAAGACGCCGTCGCCTCTTTTCAATAGCCGGTCAACCTCGCGAATTCAACTAACTCTCTCTTCACACGGGCGCGAAGTCTCGTGCCGCTTCTTTTGACGTCGCGAACATCGGCACCAGCCGGTCGACATGCGTCATCTGCAGCGTCTCCAGCACAATTCCCTGCGCCCCGCCGATCCGCAGGTTTCCCCCGGCCTTTTGCAGCTTCGCGTGGCACATCACGATAATTCCAACCCCGGTGCTGTCGATTCCATCCAGTAGCGTCAAATCGAAAATCACCTTTTTTACTCCCGCCACCAGTAACTCCGACAGACTCCATTCCACCTGTCGCGCGTCATTCCCCATCAACAACTTACCTACGAATTCCAACTGGCATAGCTCCGGAGCCAATTGATGTTTGTGCAGTTGCAGGATCATGGTGCACACCACTCCTTGAGGTTTTGAAGGAACGGCTAGAACCCTGTGAGAGCGAGAGCGCGGTGGCTGGGAGAGCTGCCTCACAGGCGGCATGAGTGTAGGTCCACAAGGTTCCGTAGTCAACAAGAAGCTACGTATCTTTTCTGAACACCGCCGAACCGGCCCCCGGTGATCTTTCATCTCACCCCGTCCGCCTCCTAACCCGCCCTCTGCTTCGCTTGGTTCCTTATCACTAATTACAGTCCTATCGGTCCGCCGTTGTGGCAGAATTCATCGGTACGTCGCATTCGTTCGCTTCAAGTCCCAGCTGGGTTCTGCTCCGTGCCCAGAACCTGAGGTGTCTCCATGGATTCTGCAATCGTTGTGCACAGGCTGCACTTTGCTTTCACCGTAACTTTCCACTATCTCTTCCCGCAGTTGACCATGGGCCTGTCTCTGCTGATTGTCATCTTGAAAACTATCTCTCTTCGTACCGGCGACGAACACTACAATCGCGCCGCACGCTTCTGGGCAAAAGTCTTCGCCATCAACTTTGCCATCGGTGTCGTCACCGGCATCCCTATGGAATTCCAGTTCGGCACCAACTGGGCCGAATTCTCCAAGACTGCGGGCGGCGTCATCGGCCAGACCCTCGCTATGGAAGGCGTCTTTTCCTTCTTCCTCGAATCGAGTTTCTTGGGCTTGTTCCTCTTCGGGGAGAAGCGCCTCGGCCGTATCGGCCATTGGGTCGCCGCTTTTCTCGTCTTTCTCGGCTCCTGGATGTCTGGGTATCTCATCGTCGCCACGGACGCCTGGATGCAGCATCCCGTCGGATTCCGGATGCTCCCCGGTGGCCAGATCGCTCTCGCCAGCTTCTGGCAGTTGCTGCTCAATCCCTGGGCTCTCGGTCAATACGCCCACAACATGCTCGGCGCCGTGCAAACCGGTTGCTTCGTCATGGCCGCGGTCGGTGCCTTTTATCTACTCACCCGCCGCGAAATCCCCTACGGCAAGACTTTTGTTCGCCTCGGTGTGATCGTTGGAATCATTGCCGCGCTGCTCCAGCTCATGCCCACTGGCGACATCCAAGGCGAAATGATCGCCAAGTACCAACCCACCACTCTCGCCGCCATGGAAGGGCTCTTCGTCTCCCAGGAAGGCGCCCCTCTCGCCATCCTCGGCCAGCCCAATGTCGAAAAACGCAAGCTGGACAATCCCCTCGAAGTCCCCAACATGCTCAGCTTCCTCACCTACCGCAAATGGAGCGCCCACGTTAAGGGACTCGATGCCTTCCCCCAGGAAGATTGGCCCGATACGATCGAACTCCTCTACTACAGCTACCACATCATGGTGGGCCTCGGTACCATCTTCATCGCTGTCATGGGCCTCGCTGCCATTCTCCTCTGGCGCAACAGACTCTTCGAATCGCGGTGGATGCTCTGGCTTCTGATGCTCTCCGCTCCCTTGCCCTACATTGCCAACACCGCCGGCTGGATGACCGCCGAACTGGGTCGCCAGCCCTGGCTCATCCACGGCATCATGCGCACCGTGCACGGCGCCTCGCCGCGTGTCGATGCAGGCAGCGCTTGGTTCACCCTCATCGGCTTCATGGGCATGTATACCGTGCTCGCCATTCTTTGGCTCTTCCTGATCCATCGCGAGATTGAGCACGGCCCTGAGCCCGATCTCGACGATAGCCCCAATTCTCCCCTGCCGGTCACGGCGGATTGAGGACTCCATGGAAACTCTCTGGTTTTGCCTCGTCGCGGTTATGGTTGCCATGTACGTTCTTCTTGACGGCTTCGACCTCGGCGCCGGTGCCATCCACTTTCTTGTCGCGCGAACCGATGAAGAGCGCCGCCAGGTCATCGCCACTATCGGCCCCGTGTGGGACGGTAACGAAGTCTGGCTTCTCGCCGCCGGTGGCGTGCTCTACTTCGCCTTCCCTCTTCTCTACGCCAGCGGTTTCAGCGGCTTCTATCTTCCGCTCATGATGGTGCTCTGGCTCCTGATTCTGCGCGGCACCTCCATCGAATTCCGCAACCACATCAAGAGCCCCGTCTGGATTCCCTTCTGGGATTTCTTCTTTTCGTTGTCGAGCCTGCTCCTCGCCGTCTTTCTCGGCGCCGCTCTCGGCAATGTCATTCGCGGCGTGCCTCTCGACGAATCCGGTTACTTCTTCGAACCGCTCTGGACCAATTTCCGCCTCGGCGACCACACCGGCATTCTCGACTGGTACACCATCCTCGTCGGCGTCACGGCGCTCGCCGCTCTCATGATGCACGGCGCCCTCTGGGTTCAGCTCAAAACCGAAGGCGCGGTCCGCTCCCGTGCTTCGAGTGTTGCTTCCACAGCCTGGTGGGCCATTCTGATTCTCACCGCACTTCTCACCATGATCACGTTCAGTGTCCAGCCGCAGGTCATCGCCAATTTCAAAACCTGGCCCGTCGGCTATATCCTCCCCGCTCTCGCCATCGCCGGTCTTGCCGGTGTGCAATTCGAATTGCGCCGTGGCAAGGAGCTCAATGCCTTCCTCGCCTCCTGCACCTATCTGCTCGGCATGCTCACCAGCGTTGTCTTCGGCGTCTACCCGATGGTCCTTCCTGCGCGCAATCCTATACACTCACTGACCATCGAGAACGCCAAAGCCGGCGAATACGGTCTGAAGGTCGGCGTCATCTGGTGGGTCATCGGCATGATTCTCGTTGCTGGCTATTTCACCTACGTCTACCGCACCTTTGCCGGAAAGATCGGCGCCAACTCCGACACTTACTCCCACGGCGACTAGCCAGCGTTAGCAGCGCGGCATTGCTTGGCAGCGTTCGGGTCTTCCAGCCCACTCTCTTTGACCATTCGCCCGAACAGGCGTAGCTTACTGAAATGGTCTTGCGTCCGAGCCACAACACTCCCGCTCTCCAGCTTGCCACCGCGGTGATCGCCTTGCTGGTCCTCGTTCCCTCGCTTTGTTCCGCGCGCTGCTCTTCTCACCTGTGCATACTCATGCCACAGCAAGCAGCCACTTACACCTGCCATCACGACACGTCGCCTGTGCCCGCCACGGGCACGAGCCTGCGCTCCACCGCCCGGCTCGATTCCTGCTCCACAACTGAGATTCTCTCGCTTGTTCCCCGGTCCGCTTCCGGCCTTTCGCCAGACGCCCCTCACGCTGTCTCACTCCCTGCAACTCCCGGCGCCGGCCTGTTCTCCTTGCGACCCTCAGCGGCGTGCTTCCCGGCCCTTAATGCGTCTCCGCCTACGCCCTCTGCTTCCCTCCCGCTGCCCCTTCGTATCTGAATAGTTCTCTTCCTTCCACACCGGTCGTGGTCCGTCCGCGCTTCGTGTCGCGGCTCCCGTTCCGTTCTAACCATATCTTCCGTGGAGGATCTATGAGTAGCTCTCGCAGGAATTTCTTTCAAGACGCCATGCTCTTCGGCGCAGGTCTTTTGGGAATAAGCGCTCGTCTGAACGCCGAATCGACTGACGCAGCACCTGCAAAACACCCGACCGCTCCGCCTGGACTGTCACCGCTTCCCATGATCGCGCCAGATCTGCACGATCTTCCCTTCGAACTCGATAGTGGCATCAAGGTCTTCCGTCTGAAGGCCGAGCCGCTCAAACTCAAAATCGCTCCGTTCAAGACCATTGACGCCTGGGGCTACAACGGTTCTTGTCCCGGCCCCACCATTCAGATCGCGCAGGGCGATCGCGTCCGCGTCATCTTCGAAAATGGCCTGCCGGAGAGTACTTCCGTCCACTGGCACGGCCTCGAAGTTCCCATCGAACAAGATGGCGTCCCTTTCATCAGCCAGCAGCCGGTCCCGCCGGGCGGCACCTTCACTTACGAATTCACCGTCCACCAGGAAGGCACGTTCTTCTACCACGCGCATAGCGCCATGCAGGAGATGATCGGCCTCATCGGCATGTTAATCGCTCATCCGAAGAACGCGCACACGCCGCCGGTCGATCACGATTACGGCATCGTTCTCCAGGAATGGGCCGTGCTTCCCACCAATTCTGTTCCCAACACCGCCGCTATGGAATTCAATTGGCTCACCTTCAATGGACGCAGCGCACCCGCCACCACGCCGCTCCTCGTTCGTCTCGGCAGCCGCGTCCGTCTCCGCTTCGTCAATCTCGGCATGGATCATCACCCGATCCATCTGCACGGTCATCAGTTCGTCATCACTGGCACGGAAGGTGGCCGCGCTCCTGAATCCACCTGGTATCCCACCAACACCGTTCTCGTCGGCGTCGCTCAGGCGAAAGTCGTTGAGTTCGAAGCGAAGTACCCCGGCGCGTGGATGATTCATTGCCACTTGCCGCACCACATGATGAACAACATGGCGGACCTGCTGCGCGACCGCCAGATTCAGACCGCCGACTCCACAGATCCGCGCGTCCTCAGCCAGATGGAAACCCTCGCGCGAGCCATCGGCGTCCAACACGTTCACCACTCGCCCATCGCTGACAACGCCAACTCCGTCCCTGGTTTTCCGCAGGATGCCTTCATGGAAATGGCCATGGACGCTGCCGTCGATAAGCCTGAGAACCACAGCCTTCCTGTCAACTGGTCCGCCGGCATGATGGGCATGATGACCATGCTTCGCGTCCTTCCCGGCGACCAATACGACGAAATCCAGCGCCTCATTCTCGAACGCAGACCCAACCCGTCTCCGCCCCAGAATCACCACCCCTGATTTGGAGTGCGGCGATTTATCGCGGTCAGTGCATGAAGTGAGAGTTAGTTTCGGGAGATTAAAGATGAGCATCACAAAAAAATCTGCGATCCTTACCCTGTTCGCCCTATTGTTCTCCCACTCTCCCGTCCGGGCCCAACAGTCACCGATGGACATATCCCAGGAACACATGCACCACGCCAACATCCAGCCCGTCGCACCCATCTACCCTCGTCTCGGTCGTGCTCAGGAGAACGCCCAGGGCAGACTCTTCACTCTTGACGATGCCCAGCGCCTTGCCGCTCAAGCCAATCCCACGCTTCGCCAGGCCGAAGCCGAAATCCGCGCCGCAACAGCTCGCCGCCAGCAGTCTTCCCTCTATCCCAATCCCACCCTCGGCTACACCGGCGATGAGATCCGCGGCGGCGCCAACAATGGCGGCAAGCAAGGTTTCTTCCTCCAGCAAAACATCGTCACTGGCGGCAAGCTCGGCAAATCCGCCGCTGTGTTCAGCCAGGAAAGTCGTCTCGCCGAAATTGAAGCCGAAGAACAGAAACTCCGCGTCGAAACCGCTGTCA
>Ga0335071_10007267_pt1 | contig 11402 bp, 9 predicted proteins | sample Lox_Sample_15_FD_206724 | JGI IMG/M metagenome (GOLD analysis project Ga0335071, IMG submission 206724) | Soil microbial communities from Loxahatchee National Wildlife Refuge, Florida, United States - Lox_Sample_1.5 | ecosystem: Environmental > Terrestrial > Soil > Wetlands | place: USA: Florida...
GGGTTACACCCCGCTCGGGACGGGACTGGCGTTGCTGCCGCTGACCGCCATGCTGCTGGTCGCCTCCGGCGCCGCCGCCACGCTCGTACCGCGGATCGGCGCGCGTCCGCTGCTGCTGGCCGGCGGTGCCGCCTGCGCCGGAGGCCTGTACTGGCTGTCCCGGCTGACCGAACACGGGACGTTCGCGAGCGGACTACTCGGGCCGAGCCTGGTCACGGGGGCCGGGCTCGGCCTGCTGTTCGTCCCGCTGCCGCTGGTCGCCCTGGCCCGTGTCGACGAGGCGGATTCCGGGGTGGCCGCCAGCCTGCTCAACGTTGGCCGGCAGGTGGGCGGATCTATCGGTCTCGCAGTGCTGGGCACCGTGGCCTGGACGGTGGTCGCCGACGGCGCCCGCGCCCAGGCCACCGCGGCCCCGGCTGCCTCGCGGCAAGCGGCCTACCAGCATGCGCTAGCGGCCGGCTTCGACCGCGCCTTCCTGGTCGCGGCCGGGATCGCACTGGTCATCCTGGTGGTTGCGATCGCCGCGATCCGGGTCCGCCGCACTGACCTGAGCGGCGGCTAACCGCGATGCTCCACCTCGCCGGGAATGACCGGATTCCGGCTGCCGAGCGCGGGCGCGTGGTTTAACCTGCTGTGACTATGGCCGGTGAAGCTGGTTCGGGTAACCCGGCGTGCGGGCATCGGGTGCCGCCGGGATCTCGGTTCTGCCCGGTGTGCGGGGAGCCGGTCACCGGCAGCGGGGCGCCGTCCCCGTCGTCGACGACGCCATTGCCGGTGGTCCCGGCCTCCCCGGAGTCCACGTTGCTGCAATCAGAGCCCCCGTCCTGGGACTCCTGGTATAAGCCTCGGCGTCCGCCGCCCGCGCCTGGCCCGCAGCCGTGGCCGACGCCAACGGACAACCTACCGTGGCCGTCGTCCGCAGCCTCGGCGGATTGGCTCGGGGCGCCGACCACGTTCTCGTCCCCGCCGCCACCGGGCGCCGGGCAACTGCCGCCTGCCGACCCGGATGCGACCCGGGTGGATACCCCGGGTCCGGTACCGTCTGAGGCCCTGCCCACGACGATGCTCGGCGACCTGCGCCTGGCGCCTGCCCCTGACGGTCCGCGACGTCCTCGCCGTTCACTGGTCCCGGTGATCGTGGCGGCCGCGCTGCTGGCGGTCGTGGCCGGGTTCGTCATCTTCCGGGCCCACTCGGGGAGCACCGCGACGACGAGCACTACGCCGTCTAGCTCGTCGCCGGACGCGCGGCGGCAGGCGGCGGCACGGTTGTCCGGGCTGCTGGCGCTGAGCGTCACCGACCGTACCGCGGTCATCGATGCGGTCGCGGACGTGCGCGGCTGCGGCCGGTCCCTCAGCCAGGACGCGCGGACCTTCGCCAACGCAGCCGGTTCCCGGCAGCGTCTGCTGTCCCGGCTCGGGAGCCTACCCGGCCGTTCCCTGCTACCTGCCGCGATGCTCGCGGACCTGACCGGCGCCTGGCAGGCGTCGGCCCAGGTGGACACCGATCTCGCCCGGTGGGCGGCCGACAAGGCTGCCCGTGGCTGCCACCACAACGGCCGATCCGACGCCGACCTGCGGGCCTCCTACGTCCCGGAGAGCCAGGCGGACGCCGCCAAGCTGGCGTTCGCCCGCCAATGGAACCCGGTCGCCCGGCTATACGGCCTCACCACCTACCAGCGGAACCAGTTCTAACGGTCTGCGCTACCCGCCCCGGCCGGCCGACCCGGTTCGACCAGGTTCTGTATTTACAGAGGCGACCCTCGACTGCAAGGCTTTGGCAGGGAGCGCACATGACTTCGGGAGTGGCGGATACACCGAGATCGGGACGGCCGCCAGCGGCCGGCGAACTCGTGTGGCACACGCTCGGCGCCGATCAGGTCCTCCACTCCGAAGGGGTGGACGAACAGCACGGCCTCAGCTCGGCCGAGGCGGCCGCGCGAGCCCAGCGGTTCGGCCCGAACGAGTTCGCGGCCGGCCGGACCGAGTCTCGCTGGCACGCGTTCCTCCGCCAGTACCGCGACCCGATGCAGATCGTGCTGCTCGCGGCCGGCATCGGCAGCCTCTACCCGCTCAAGCAACTCGGCACGGGCATCCTGCTGATCCTGCTGACCCTGTTCAACGCGGTCGAGGGCCTGCATCAGGAGGGGAAGGCCACCGCGGCCGTCTCCGCCCTGCAGAAGATGGTGATCATCAAGGCCAGGGTGAGGCGGGACGGCCAGCTGACGGAGATCTCCGCCGGGCAGCTGGTTCCCGGCGACATCGTCGCGATCCAGGCGGGCGACATCGTGCCGGCGGACGGACGGCTGCTGAAGGCGGCCACGCTGGAGGTCGACGAGTCCGCGCTCACCGGGGAGAGCCTGCCCGTCGCCAAGAGCACCGAGCCGGTGGCGGGCGCCGACACGGCGCTTGGCGACCGGACCGACATGGCGTACATGAACACCAACGTCACCCGGGGCGCGGGTGAGTTCGTGGTCACCGCGACCGGGATGGCCACCGAGGTCGGCCAGATCTCCGGGCTGCTGCAGGGAGAGCAGGCCGTCAAGACGCCACTCACCCGCCAGCTGGACCGGCTGACGGGGCAGATCCTGGTGATCGCGGGCCTCGCACTGATCGCGTCGATGGCGCTGAACCTGGCCCGGGGCGAGACGTTCATCGCCGTCTTCAACGCCGCGGTCGCCTTCGCCATCGCCGCGATCCCGGTGGGGCTGCCGACGGTGGTCACGACCATCTTGGCCTGGGGGACGGAGCAGCTCGCCAAGGCCGGCGCGATCATGAAGCGGCTGACCTCGACCCAGACGCTCGGCTCCACCTCGGCGATCAACTCGGACAAGACCGGGACGCTCACCCTGAACCAGATGACCGCGGTCCAGATGACGACCGTCGGCCGCCGGTACGCGGTCGAGGGAAAGGGCTACTCGACCGCCGGGCGGATCAACCGGGTGGGAGGGCAGGCGGACATACCGCTGGATGAGTTCCTGGTGCCGTTGGTGCTGGCCTCGGACGCGGTGGTCTGGGACGGCGAGCTGATCGGCGACCCGACCGAGGGCGCGCTGGTCGTGCTGGCCGCCAAGGGCGGCATCGACGCGGTCTCCACCAGGGAGCGGTACCCGCGGGTCGCCGAGCTGCCGTTCGACGCCGCCTACAAGCTGATGGCCACGTTCCACAAAATGAAAGACGACTCCGGCCGTGAGGTGGTCCGCTGTTTCGTCAAGGGCGCGCCGGACCAGCTCCTGACCCGGGCGGCCACGGTCGCCGACGCGGGCCCGGCGCCGGCGAACGGCGATTTCCGGCAGCGGTACCTGGCCGAGAACCAGCGGCTGGGCGAGCAGGGCCTGCGGGTGATGGCTATCGCGCGCAAGGACTTCGACCCGGCCGGCTTCAACCCCTCCGCCGACCTGCTCCCCCTGGTCACCGGGCTGGAGCTGCTCGCCCTGGTCGGCATCGTGGACCCGCCCCGCCCCACCGCCAAGGCCTCGATCGCCACCGCCAAGGCCGCCGGGATCAGGGTGCGGATGATCACGGGCGACTATGCGGTCACCGCGGCCGCGGTCGCCCGCGAGCTCGGCATCGACGGCACGGCCATCACCGGGGCCGAGTTCGGAGCGATGAGCGACGCCGAGGCGCTGGCCAAGGTCGACGACATCGGGGTGGTCGCCCGGGTCACCCCGGAGCACAAGGTCCGCCTGGTTGACGTGCTCAGGAAGAAAGGCCACATCGTCGCCATGACCGGCGACGGCGTCAACGACGCGCCCGCGGTCAAGAAGGCCGACATCGGGATCGCGATGGGGATCACCGGGACCGAGGTGACCAAGGAAGCCGCGGTGATGATCCTGACCGACGACAACTTCTCCACCATCGTCAAGGCGGTGGAACTCGGCCGCGGACTGTATGACAACCTCGCCCGGTACGTTCGGTTCCAGATCGGTGGCCTGTTCGGCTACATCATCACCTTCCTCGGCGCCGCCATCTTCAATATCGCCGAGGGCATACCGCTGCTTCCGCTGCAGACGTTGTGGGTGAGCTTCACCATGCTCTCCATCCAGTCGGTCGGGCTCGGCTACAGCAAACCCGCCGTCGGGCTGATGGATCGCCCGCCGCTGCCGCCCAGCCGGCCGATCCTGACCCGGGGGCTGATTATCTGGCTCGCCTGCGTCGGCCTGCTGATGGCGGTCGGCACCCTCGGCGTGATCAGCTGGGCGGAGCATACCCACGGGATCGCCATCTCCCGGACCATGGGCATGGTCACGTTCGCGCTGTTCCTGCTGTTCTTCTCGATCGAGTCGAAAGACCAAAGAGACTCGGCGTTCTCCCTCGATACCTTCTCCGACAAGACGTTCGTGATCACCACCAGCGGGTCCTTCGTCCTGCTCATCCTGTCCACCGTCCTGAGCATTTTCCAGATCGTGCTGAAGACCGTCAGGCTCGACGTCCGGCAGTGGCTAATCTGCGCCGCCGCGGCCCTGTCGATCGTGGTGGCCGCCGAGATCCGCAAAGCGGTGCTGCGCCGCGCCTGAGGTCAGCACCGGGCCGGGCCGAGTTGATCTGGCCGGACCGTTCGGCCCTATCGTTTTGCTTCTTAGGCCGCGATAAGCCGGCCGCGCTGGCCAGGGCATCGTCGACCCAGGTCCGCAGGGCGGCCAGGGGGGCGGCGCCGGTCTGCCGGGCGATCACCTGCCCGCGGCGCAGGACCAGCAGGGTCGGGATGGCCTGAGCATCGAACCGCTGCGAGATCCGCGGCGAGGTGTCGACGTTCACCTTGACCAGCTTGACCTGGCCCGCCAGGTCACGAGCCAGTTGCTCGAGCGCGGGGCTAACCATGCGGCACGGCCCGCACCAGGGTGCCCACAAATCGACGAGAACCGGGATCTTGGCGCCCTCGGCGACGTCACCGAAGGTCGCGTCGTCGGCATCCGCGATCCACGGCAGCGGCTGATGGCACTTGCCGCAACGGGGCGTCCCGGCCGCCACGGCCGGCACCCGGTTGGCCTGGCCGCAGTGCCCGCACCGGATCAGCCCGCTCGTCATGTCCCTATTATCTCTGCCGTGCGCCCAGCCGCCGCCCGGGTTCCTCCCCGGCCGGCCTGGGATGACCGGGCAGGTTGTGGCGAGCGAGACGGCCGGCCAGGACCTGCACGGCGCTGGCGGTCCAGGCGGAGGGGCGGGGACGCGCGCCGTCCGCCAGGCCGTTCCAGTAGATCGACCAGGTGCCCGCGACAGGGCGCCGAACGACCGGGGCGGTGAGCAGGCGCGTGACGGCCGAGGCCATCCTGGGCCGGCGCAGCAGCGCACTCTGCAATGCCGACGCGCCTGCCATGTACTGGCCGAACGCCGCCTCGATCGCCTCGGCGTAGGCGACGCCCGCCCGGGCCGGGTTGGCGAGCACCGCCTCGGCGGCCAGCCTGGCGCTGACCATAGCCGGGCCGATGCCCTCGCCCTGCAGGGGGTTTATCAATCCCGCGGCGTCTCCTGACAGCAGCACGTTACCGGCGGCGGGCGGAGTGCCGGTGCCGCCCATGCGCAGCCACCCGCCCACGACAGGCCCTGGCCTCGCGTCGCCGCTCAGATCGCCGCGCTGGCGGAGCAGCGCGACCAGCCGGGCCAGGTCGCCGCGCAGCGACGCTTGGCCGCGGCCCGTGCCGAGGCCGACCCCTATGCCCACGTTCGCCTGGCCGTCCTGGCCGGGGAAGAGCCAGCCGTACCCCGGGTAGATGCGCCAGGGGCCGGCGTCGAGCAGGACCAGCAGCGGCAGCGGAACCTCGGCCGGCACGTACGCACGGATCGCGAAACCCCACAGCGCCGTCTGCGGGTCGAGCATCCCGGCCAGCCGGGCGACCGGGCTCAGCGCCCCGTCCGCGGCGATGATAACGTCCCCCGCCAGGCGCTGCCCGTCGCTGGAGAGCACGGCATCGACCCGGCCGTCCCCGCTGGCCTCGACCGCGGTGATGCGGGCTCGGACCGGAACCGCGCCGGCCTCCACCGCCGCCTCGCGCAGCGCATGGTCCAGCGCGTGCCGCGGCACGATGATCCCGTGACCGGGATAGGTGCGCCCGGTGAAGGCAGGCAGCCGGCTCCGCCGGCCGGATGGGCCCACCGCGAGCAGGTCAGACCCCCGCCCGGCGTCAGGGACACGCAGCCCGAGATCCGCCAGGACCTGTACCCCGCGGGGCCCCACCAGGTCCCCGCAGGCCTTATCGCGCGGGAAGCCCGCCTTGTCGGCGAGCGCCACCCGCGCACCAGACCGCGCGAGCATCAGCGCGGCGACGCTACCGGCAGGCCCGGCGCCGACCACCACCGCGTCGAAGCGACGGCTCACCGGCCCGGAAACCCGGGCCGGAAGCTCCGAGACATCAGCCACGGTGATCCTCCTGGCACGAAACCCGTAGCCAGGTCCTTGCGCCATCTACGGATGCCTGTGCCGGATGTTCCTGTTACGCGCGGCCGGTCAGGTGTCAGGATTCCATGGCCGCGGCCGGTGCCGCCGCCGCGAGGTTGGGCTGGGGCTGGGAGGCGGCCACGGCGTGCTCGTAGTCCAGGCGCGCGGAGAACTTAGCGATCTCGTACGTATTGACGTACACGGCCAGAGTGTTGTTCTGCGCCTTAAACCCGGGGGCCTGCTTGGCGGCGGTGAGGTTGATGCCGGTGCCCTCGCCCGACGATGACCAGTTCGTCGAGCCTTCGAACGCGACGATGCCGTCCAGGACCCCGCCCTTGGTGTGGCTGATCTGGCTAGTGGCTGACTCGCCGACAGCGAAATCATTGGCACAGCCCTCTGCGTCCTGGGCCCTGTCGGAGGTGAGAATCGCCTTCTCGTGCGCACCGCTAGCTTGCGATCTATCTAGCGTGACCTGAACCATCACCGACGGGTTCTGGACAAGGGCCATGAGCGCGGCATTGAGTTGATCGTCGTCGTAGCCGAACATGTTCATTTTCACGCTGAGGCTTACCCGGGTGAATAGGTGCATCAGCACCCCGTGCACGTCGTCGCGGCCGACATAGAAGACCCGGAAGTCGGGGCTGGCTGTCGGGCCGAAGGCCTGCTCGGCGGTGTACGCGGCCAGATCATCCAGGGTGAAATGCTGAAGCGTCGGGTGGCTAGTCGTATTTCCGGTGTCAGTGGACATCAGTACCCCCTCGAGATGGCAGTCCAGGCTGGAGCGCCGGTGCGCTCCTGGACATACGGTGCCTCAATGTTCCAGGAGTTTTCATGCCATCGTCAATCAGGTAGGCAACGCCATCGCTTTATAAGGCCGGCGCCTTATATTGTGGCGGCCGGCTGGGAGATCGGAGCATCTATGAGCGGCGGAGCGAGACAGGCACTGGTCACCGGGGCGTCGGCAGGCATCGGCCGGGCCTGCTGCGAGGAGTTGCACGCGGCCGGCTGGGCCGTCACGGGAGCAAGCAGGCGCGGCACGACCTCCGGCGGGTGGGCTGGCCTGGTCATGGACGTCGACGATGACGATTCGGTGCGGGCCGGCGTGGCGGGCATGCTGGCCGCTGGCGGCCGGATCGACGCGCTCGTCGCTTCCGCTGGATGGGGCCTGGCCGGCGCCGTCGAGCAGTGCCCGATCGGGGAGGCAAAGGCCCAGCTGGAGACCAACTTCTGGGGCTGCGTCCGGGTGCTGCAGCAGGTGCTGCCCGCCATGCGGGCGCAAGGCGGCGGGCGCATCGTGCTGATGAGCTCTATCGGCGGCGTGATCGGCATCCCGTTCCAGGCCTTCTACAGCGCGAGCAAGTTCGCCTTGGAGGGCCTGGGTGAAGCCCTCGCCTACGAGGTGGCACCCCTCGGGGTGCATGTGACGCTGGTCGAGCCGGGCAACGTCAAGACGGACTTCACGGCCAGCCGCCGGATGGCGCAGGCGGCTGGTGGCGATCCGGTCTACGGCGCCGCCCTGACCAAGGCCGTCGGTCTCATGGAACGTGATGAGGCGAACGGCGTGCCCGCCGCCGACGTGGCCGCCGTGGTGCGGCGAGTGCTGGAGTCCCGCCGCCCGCCCCGGAGGGTATCGGTCGGCAAGGCGGGCGAGCGGGCGGGCTTGCTAGCCAAGCGACTGCTGCCGTTCCGCGCCTTCGAGGCCGCGGCGAAGAGCAGCCTCGGAGTCTGACGATGGCCTGTCCGGGCGAGTGGGTGGCGGGTCTAAAACACCGGCGTCCTCAGTGCGGAATCCCGGTACTGGAGTCGCTGGTGAAGGTTACCCTCGAGTTAGGTACTTGACAGAGGAGGTCGCCATGTGCAGCGGAGATCGTCTGATAGCGGACTTCGTGGCCGGCACCAGCGTCCAACCTGTCCTGCCCGAAGAACTCCACGAGCATCTGACCACCACGGTGGACGGGCTGTGGGTGGTGTGGGCGCACAAGGTGGCCCGGCGAGAGGGCGATCAGTTCATTCCGCTGAGGGGCGGTCCTAGCTATCCGGCTGACGCCACGGCCGAGTGCCAGCGTACGGGCGTCCGAGCCGCCCACCGCGCCCCCGACCCGGGGTGCACGTGCGGTTTCCACGCCCTGTCGAGCCGGAGGTTGCCGGGGCTGGGACTCTACTGGGACCTCACGAGGTTGACCGTGGCGCTGTCCGGACGGGTGCTGGTCTTCGAGTGGCGCGGCGACGGCGTGCTGTGGCGGGCAGAACGGCAGACTGTGGTTCGCATCGAGCGGCCGACCCGGCCCGATTGGATGGAAGCAGTCCCCGAGAAGCGCCGCCATCCCGACGATCCCGACGGTCGCCTCGCTGTCGTCCCCGCCGTCACACCTCGCGATTCGGGGCCGGTCCGGCTGAACCTGCCCGTCTCGTCTCCGGTGCTGCCGGTGTGCCACGATGACGCCGGCTGGTGTGCGGGGTCCAGCACGTTCGAGCACTCGCCGACATCTCTGGTCCTGACCTAGCTGCTGCGGTATGAGCGACGGTGAGCTGCTGACCGGAGACGGCGTCACCCAGGGGATCGTGCGGGTCGGGGACACGGTGCGGCGGCCATTGCGGCCGTTCAGCCTGACCGTGCAGGCCTACCTGGCCCACCTGCGCGACGTCGGGTTCACCGGCGCGCCGCTACCGCTCGGCGTCGACGAGCAGGGCCGTGAGGTGCTGTCGTTCGTCCCCGGTGACGTGCCGCGTAACCCGCTGCCGCCAGAGACGGCGGGCGACGACGTGGTCGTCGCCCTGGCCCGGCTGATCCGGGCGCTGCACGAGGCGTCGGCCGGGTGGGTGCCGCCGCCCGGCGCGGTCTGGGGCGGGACGCCGGCCAACCCCGGACCGGTCGCCCGGCGGCCCGAGCTGGTCAGCCACCGCGACTACTACCCGGGCAACGTGGTCTTCCGCGACGGGCTGCCCGTCGCGCTGATCGATTTCGACCTGGCCATGCCGACCACCCGGCTCTACGACATCGCGAACGCGTTGTGGTACTGGGCGCCGCTGCGGGATCCGCGGGACCGGGCGGCCGCGTTCGCGGATGCCGACATCCCGCACCGGGTCGCGGTGTTCGCGGACGCCTACGGCATGACGGCGCGGCAGCGCGCGGAACTGGCGCCGTTTGCCGTCGACATGGCGCACCGCTATCACGAGGATTCCCGCGCATCGGCCGAGCTGGACCCGGTGTTCCGCAAGCTATGGGAGAACGGCGCCAAGGACGAGCTGCCGCGCGCCGAGGCGTGGCTGCGCGACGCGGCCCCGGCGATCACCGCCCGCCTGACCGTCCCGGCTTCCTAGTCCGGCCCGGCTTCCCCGGCATGTCGGTGAACCTGTTGCCGCCGGAACGCAATAGGGAAGCGATGGACGATGAGCTGATCGCCACCGGCGCGCGGCTGGCCACCTGTATTCCGGAAGGAATGTCATGAACGTTGAGATCAACGATGTGACCAGGCGGTTCGGCCGCGCCCAGGCGGTGGCTGGGGTGACCCTGGAGACCGGTCCGGGGGTGTTCGGGCTGCTGGGCCCGAACGGCGCGGGCAAGACCACGCTGCTGCGGATGATGGCCACGGTGATCCCGCCGAGCACCGGCCGCGTACGGCTGCTCGGCCGCGACCCGAGCGGATACGGGCCGCGGCGGGAGATCCGGCGCAGGCTCGGTTACCTGCCGCAGAACCTGGGCTACTACCCGGGCTTCACGGTGGCCGAGTTCGTCGAGTATTTCGCGCTGCTGAAGGAGATGCCACCGGGCCGGGTGCCGCAGGCGGTAGCCACCGCGATCGAGCGGGTTGACCTCGGGACCAGGGCGAGAGCGAAGCTGCGCACCCTGTCCGGCGGCATGCTGCGCCGGGCTGGGATCGCGCAGGCGATCGTCAACGATCCCGAGTTGCTGCTGCTGGACGAGCCGACCGCCGGCCTCGACCCCGAGCAGCGGGTGGCATTCCGCGCCCTGCTGCGCGACCTCGGCGGCCAGGCCACGGTGATCGTGTCCACCCACCTAGTCGAGGACGTCGGCGCCGCGTGCAGCGAGGTCGCGCTGATGGACGCCGGGAAGATCGTGTTTCATGGCACGCCGGGCGAGCTGACCGCCCGCGGCGAGGGCAGCGGCGCGGCCGGCGACGCGCCGCTGGAGCGCGGCTACAGCGCGGTGCTCGCGGCCGCCCGGTCCGCCACGGCGGCGGCGTCATGACCGCCGTGGCCGCGGTCTCGGTACGGCACCGGACACCACGCGCCGCCAGCGCGGTCCCGCTCAACGCCGCGCGGCTGCTGCGGGTGGAGTTGCGCCGCAATACGATGCCGTGGATCTTGCCGCTGATCGCCGCGCTGTTCTGGTTTGACTCCTACCGGCCCAGCACCGGCACGCCACCGCTGTACGAGCTGCGCACGTACTGGAACATGGGCCAGGGACACACGATCCTCGACTTCGGGCCGTTCGTGGCCGGCGTGGCCGCCTGGATGGGATCGCGCGACGGCCGCCGCGGCCTGGCCGACCTGGTGACCACGACAGTCCGGCCGCGCTGGGCGGCCCAGCTCGCCACCTGGGCCGCGACCGCGATCTGGGCGGTAGCGGCCTACCTGGTCTTCGTGGGCGTCATGTTCGCGGTTTACGCCCACCAGGGCGTCGGCGGCACGCCACCGTGGTGGTGGGTCGCCGTCGGCGGCATGGCGGTGATCGCGTTCAGCGCCGCAGGCTTCGCCATCGGGGCCTACTGGCCGAGCCGGTTCTCCGCGCCAGTGGCCGCGTTCGGCGGGTTCCTGGCGATGTTCCTGTCGTTCCAGACCGGGTTCAGCCACACCAGCGGATGGGCGCTGATCCTGCCGACCAATTCCAGCGGCACCTTCGACAGCAGCGCTCAGACCGACTCCGGGATCTTTTACCCCTGGCTGCCGGACCTGCCGATCGCCCGGATCATGTTCCTGGCCGGGATCGCCGTCGCGGCACTGGGCCTGACCGGCCTGCCCGCCCGGGCCGGCGGCCCGTGGCTGCGCCGCGCCGCCGCACTCGTCA
>Ga0335071_10007268_pt1 | contig 11400 bp, 7 predicted proteins | sample Lox_Sample_15_FD_206724 | JGI IMG/M metagenome (GOLD analysis project Ga0335071, IMG submission 206724) | Soil microbial communities from Loxahatchee National Wildlife Refuge, Florida, United States - Lox_Sample_1.5 | ecosystem: Environmental > Terrestrial > Soil > Wetlands | place: USA: Florida...
GTCGATAGCACTCGACTTGGACGCGGTCTGCTGAAACCAGCACATATTCCTGGAGGGATTCGAGCGCCCGGTAATAGCCGAATTTTCTCCCACGGTCATATGCTTCTGTCGATTCCGACAGCACTTCAATGATCAGGGTCGGGTTGAGCAGGGTATCCCTGCGCTCATCGAGGAACTGCTGTTCACCGCAGGCAACGACCACCTCGGGATACTGGTACGACCGAATGGCGCTGATCTGGACCCGCATGTTATTCCGAGTAAGCTCTACAGGGACCGCCGCGGAGTCTTGGAGTCAGGACGACAATCAGATTGTCGACGAGCATTGTGTGGGCTTCGGTTCCGCCTGCCATGGCAAACATCTCGCCGTGGTGATATTCGCTGCGGAATTCGGCCTGGCGTTCCATCGCGAGGTATTCCTCTGGCGTGAGAAGGTTCTTGGCCTGCCTCGACATGGTCGTGCCCTAGGACCAAATTACCATGCGGATTTCAGGAGTGGAGCCGAACCGGTTCCGGCCTGATTCCCAATACGAGTCCGGGATGAAGGCGAACCAGACTCCGGCTACGCGAGTGAGGTGAGTGATTTGACAGAGTAACCATTAATGGTTACGATGAGATGTGAAAGCGAGCGAGCTCCGACGGTGGTTGAAGAAACAGGGCTGCACGTTTGTCGAGGAATCTCGCCCACACACGGATCGTGCTCGGCTCGAAAATCTCGCGCATGCCCCGTCATTCGGCGAAAGAGATAAAGACCGGGACCCTGCAAAGCATTTTGAGGGATCTCAACTTGAAAATGTGAGGACCAAAAATGGAATCGTACTGGGCATTATTCGAACCCGACCAGAAGGCCGGCGGCTATGTGGTGACATTCCCGGATTTCGGCTACGGTGTAACGCAAGGCGAAACCGACTCGGAAGCTATGGAGATGGCGCAGGAACTGCTCATGCTCACCATCGCCGACTACATCCGCGAATCCAAGCCTCTACCCAAGCCCAAACGCCACCGCGGTTCGCGAATCCGTCCCATAACGCTACCCGCTCTGCAAGCCGCCAAAGTGGATCTCTACGGCGCGTTTCTTGAGTCGGGTCTCAAGAAAGCAGATTTTGCGCGCCGCATCGGGATACCCAAGACCCACGTCGAACGTTTGTTTTCTCTCCGACACCACTCGCGCCTGGACCGAATCGAGGCAGCGTTTGCCGCGCTCGGCAAGCATCTACACGTCGAAGCGCGTAGTGCCGCCTAAAACAAGATGCTTGTTGACGAGGGCGCAGCAGGCGAATGCGCCCAATTCTTTGTCAGCAGCCGAGCGGCCTTCTGGGTCTCATCTGGCCTCCCTTTTCTCCTTGTAGCCGCGCCGATGGAAAACTCACCGCGATAAAAGGTTCGACAGGGCGCCACTCTTGATTAGTCAGTTGAAGGTTCGATTCCGAATCGACCGCGGTCGTGACATTCTTGTCGAGTTTTGCCATCGGGATTGGCAGGCGACGACATGCTCTCTGGGTGGAGCACCCGTTAATGGCGGCGTCCGAAAAGATCATTCAGCGCCAGAACCATCTGTGGCAGATTGAGACCGTGCGCGTTCGCGAAGCCCGCCTCGCCCAGCCGGTGATACGAGTCGGGGTCCTGCCGATGATGCGCGGAACAGAGTGGTATGGCCGAGAAGTCGGATGTCTTTTGGGACATGCCTCTCGGACCGAGGGCGTTGGTGTGCGCCGCCTCGATCACGATCGATCCGCTGCCAATGCGGGAGCACACGGCGCATTCGAGGGTTCTGATCCAGGCCAGGTACTCGGGACATCTGGCGGGTCCTCGGCGCGGGCGCGATCGTCTCTTTCGAACTGGCACCAGCCGACGGGGAGCCGCACCTCGTTGTAGCGGGGCCGTTCGCCTCAGCGGTACACTCCGCCGGAGCGGCACACGTCGGATAAGCACAATCGCCTCGCATTTTTCTAGTGCTGGAAGAGATTGGCGCCCCGGCCGGTCTGCGAGGAGGCAGAGCGAACCGGGGCGTTATTTACCAGGCCAAGCTGCGCGAGAATCGCTCACGATGGCCGGACGGAGCCACCGAACTCCTGTTCGCAATGTTTCCAAAATCCACAGTGCTTTTGGCCGCAAAGCAGCGATTGCCGGTTCGGACAGTACACCCCCGATCCCATGGCTTCCTGGACCATTGGAAACAAGATCTGGGTGGCGCGCAGATCCGCTTCGCTCACGGTGTATGTCTGCTGCACTACTTGTGGCGTGGCGGTCTTGACCAGCGAATCAATGCGTACCTCTCCGCTGGCTCCTGGCGTAATCTGCCGGTAGGTCGCCAGTTGAAAGGCATAGTCGGGGGACACCCAGGACGGCCGGCGCGACGCCGTCTTGATGTCGATGATTTGGCCGTCGACATCGAGAATGTCGACGCGACCGCGGACTGCAACTCCCGAGATCTCGCCTGCGACGTCCAGTTCCACAGCTGCAGGTTCCACTTGGGGAGCAATCTCATCCATGTACTTGGCGACCAGGCGCTCGCCAGTCCGGCGAAGGTCTTGCTGATTCTCGCCTTCCATGAAGTGCGTCTGACCCACCTGTTCCATCCAGGCATCGCGGAAGAGCATGACAACCCCTGCAGTGTCCAGGTCTTCATGGGTCTGAATCTTCTCCTGGAAGTTCACTTCCAAGGCTCGATGGATCGCAAGGCCGAGCGCCAGAGAGCTGTTCCTCTGATCAGGCAACATCAAACCGTATTTGAACCACCATCGCGCCTGGCAATCCAGGAAGGTGCGGACCTGGCTGGGCGAGAGCGCGGCCGCAACCGGAGCACTGACAACCCCGACCCAGTTGGCACCGGGCACCCTTGACAACGCTGTCTCCGGCGCCACAATCAACTCCGTGGAAGTCGCGTGAATCGGGTTGAATCGCGGAAGATGCTGCAGAGCGGGCAAACTCGGTGGCAGCAGATGGGATTCAACGAATCCCCGGCCCATACCTGCGGTCTCGCAGGGTTGGGTTGTCAGGTTGGTGTTCAGCGCTGATCCCATGTCACACCCCGTTCGCGCATCGCCTGGATGAACATCGTCAACCCGATGGCGCGGATGTCCTCGCTGGTGAACTGCAGCGAGTAGTTCCGGATCCGGGCGCGCGATTCGACGCGTTGTGCAATCTCCGCTGCCCCATTCATGGCGAGTTCCATGGCTGTGATCCCAGCCCCGGTCACCGGGACCGGAAGCAGCGTCCCGTCGGAGCCGGCTTCGAAACTCAGAGCTTGCCTGGGGGCAGTCTGGCTTGTGCTACCATCGCGATGGTCCTGTACTCTTGCGTGCGGGATCGTGGCCGCGGCTTCCGGGACGTTGGCTGACGAAGCCGGATGCCGCGGTTCTTCGAGTCGGGTCACGCGCCACTCGATCCAGCGCCGGTTGTCTTCGCGCAACTCGGCCTTGCAGATCTCGAAAATTTCCCGTGCCCGAATGCCGAGTTCCCGGATCCGCTGTCCGACGACCGGCGGAACGTACATCACCCGATCATCGTCGAGCGTGTACATGATCTGTTCTCCGTAGCGTCCTTCGACGCTTCTCCCGTCGTCCCAGCGCAGGGCCACCGCGACGGGGGTGTTGGTGTTGAATCGCAGAATTCCATTCTTCATTGCACTTCTCCTAGTTCCGTTTCCGAAATTTCCGGTTCGGTTTCCTCGTCAGGCTCTTCTCCGATGCATGGGTCTTGCCCGTAGTAGTCCCGATCGGAGGGAGCGTCCCACATCGTCCACATCATTTCTTGTCCTTTCGCTCCAGAGTTTCCTTACTTCTATGCTATCGTATACCGCTTTACGATAGTAGTCAAGACAAACAGTCTGTGATAAATCAAGCACTTACTATCTTGAACCGCTTTACGTTAGCAAATAGCCCTTAGAATTTTGTCACTACTATGGCTAAGAAAAATCCCGCGGCAGTAGCACTCGGAAGGCTGGGAGGCAGAAAGGGAGGGCGAAAAGGAGGCAAAGCACGCGCTGCGAATATGAGCCCCGAGCAGCGCCGTGAGAGTGCGAAAAAAGCATCTGCGGCCCGCATGGAGAAAATCAGTCCGAAGGACCGTCACGAGATCGCCCGCAAAGCTGCGGCAGCCCGCTGGGCCAAGAAACAATGATCACCTGCCCGGTGCTTCGGCTTTTCCTGGGTCTGGTCTTGGACGAAGGGATGATGCGGCTCGGGGGCCGACCCGACATCCGCCGTGCACTGGCCCGCCGGGCGCTCCGCCGGACCTTCCGGCGGTATCAATACGCACTAGACCGAAAGTTGTAAGGGTGGAGGGCGTGGCCGCTTGATACACCCACTGTGTCGACGTGCGACGGCGGCGGGCCGAATGAGATTGTGCAACCCGCTGCCCCGATTTCTGCCTAACTCACGCACACACTTGTATATAAAACATAAAAGAGTCAATATGTTCTAGGAGTTCAATTATCGGTTGGCATGCATCGTGCATTTATCGGATGGTCGAGGCGTTCCTCCCGTCCGGATTGCCTGCCCAGGAGGTTCTACGTTCATGCGAAATCTCAATCATTTAAGCCTAGTGACGGTTCTGCTCGCTGCCGGAGGATGGAGCATCGTATCCGCACAGACCGTTACGGTGAGTCCATCTTCGATTAACCTTTCCGCCCAATATCAGGGCGCCGTGGTATCGCAGCAGTTGTCGATCACTAGCGCGAGCGGCGCCGTCTCGTTCACGATCTTCTCCAATGCGAACAATCCACAATGGCTCAAGGTGAACGGCGGTACGGCGTTCAATGGGACTACGCCGGCTACGGTAACGGTCACGACTGATCCCACGGGACTGAATCCTAACGTCTACACGTCGTCGCTCTCAGTCTTCGGAGCGGGCAGCAGCACGGCTGTCACGGTTCCTGTCACCTTCACGGTGAGCACGATCGGTGTGAATCCATCATCGATCACATTCCAGCCCTATACACTGGGCGGAACCATTCCGGCTCCGCAGAGCATCACGCTCTCCGGCTCGGGAGCCTATACCGCCGCGGCTGCAACCCAGACGGGCGGTCCCTGGCTCAGCGTCACGCCGACTGCGGGCACCGCTCCAGGCGCGGTCACGGCAACGGTCAACGCCGCGGTGCTTACCGGTCTCGCTACGGGTACCTACCAGGGAACGATCACCGTCACACCGGTGGGCACCTCCAACAACACGCCGATTGTGATTCCGGTCGCCCTCACCGTGCTGCCCACACCGCCAGTCGGCGTGAATCCCGGATCGATTGTCTTTAACGTACAGCAGGGCGGGACTGGCAACCTCACCACCCAGACGCTTCTGGTCGGCACCACGCCGGGTCAGCAACTGAACTACAGCGTCACCGTCAGTTACGCCTCTGGCACACCCAGTTTTCTTACCCTCACGCCACCCTCAGGCAACACTGATCCAGTCAGCGGCTTGGCGGCAATTACGATCGGGTACAGCCTCAACGGGCTGCTGGTAGGCAACAGCTACAAGGCGACCATCATCGTGATTACACCCGGCGGAAGTCCCGTGCAGACCAACGTGCCCGTCACATTGAACTATTCCTCCACCCAACTCCTCAATGTGCCCACCGCCACGTTGATTTTCGTGTATCAGCTGGGCGGCAGCGCCCCAGCGGATCAGACGGTGAACGTTACCGCGACCAGCGGCACCCTGGCTTATGCGATTTCGCAAAGCGCCAATTCATCGTGGATGATTGTGCCCAACGCGGGCAGTACGACGGCCCCCTTCACCGTGCACGTGAATCCTGGGGGACTGGCGCCGGGCACCTACTCCGCAACCATCAACATCACTCCGGCCAACAGCAGTACTCCGCAGCAGATTCCGGTGACGCTCAACGTAAGCAACAACCCGTTCATTTCCAGCAATGTGGGCGCTATGTCATTTCCGTACCAGATCGGCCAGGCCGCGCCCGCAGCGCAGACGTTTCAGATATCGAGCACTAATGGCGTGGCGCTGAATTTCACCGCCACGCCGGTGACGACCACCTGCGGCAGCGGCTGGCTCCTGCTGAACGGCGCCGCCACAGCAGTCAACGGCACGACGTCCGCGCCGAGCCCGATCTCCGTGACGATTGCCACCACGGGACTTGCGGCCGGTACCTGCACCGGTTCGATCAGCGTCGCGGCGACAATCGCATCGACGGGCGTCCCTGCCGCGAACAGTCCCTTTTCCATCCCTGTGACGGTCGTGGTCGATTCTAAGGCGATGCTGGTTACCACTCCGGCGGCTGTTTCCTTCACTGCCCCGGTCGGTGGGGTGTCGCCTTCTCCGCAAACCATCGCGCTATCGAGCACAAGCGGAACAGACGCGCTGAATTATGCTATCACCGGCGTGACGCAGGGCGGCGCCCCCTCCACATGGCTATCGGCTGCGCCGACTTCAGGAATTACTTCCGCCGGCAACACGATCCTGGTCCAGGTCTTCTCCACTAACTTGCCTGCTGGTACTTATAACGGAACGGTAGTCGTGACGGCTGCCATTCCTAACGGCGCCACCACAGCCAACAGCCCCGTGACGATTCCTGTGACGCTTCAGGTTACCTCCGGATCGCTGACGTTGAGCGCCACATCCTTGAATTTCGCATACACGGTTGGAGCCTCGTCCCCGGCGACACAGACGGTGACGGTCGGCAGCAGCACGAGCAATCCGCTGATCTTCTCCGCCGTGGCCTCCAGTTCGCCCACCGCCTGGCTGAATGTTACGCCGACCAGCGGCACTACGGGCACTAGCGGTACTCTCACCGTTTCGGTAGACGGCACCAAGCTCACCACGCCCGGAACCTACACCGGGTCGATCGCCGTGACTTCGCCAGGGGCCGGAAACAGCCCAGCGACGGTCAACGTCACGGTCGTGGTGTCGGCAGGCACGATTTCAGCGCCGACCACCACCCTCAGCTTCACGCAGGCAACCGGCGGCTCCGCGCCCGCTGCTCAAACCATCGCGGTGACTGGATCGCCGACTCCGCTCAACTTCACCGTTGCCGCGAGCACTACACCCACAGGCGGCACATGGCTCTCGGCCACGCCGTCCAGCGGAACTACTCCGGCCACCATTTCGGTGTCGGTGAACGCCGGTTCTCTCGCGGTGGGCCAATACGCCGGACAGGTCGTCATCACCTCGACCGGCGCCGGCGGCAGTCCTATCACGGTTCCAGTGGTGCTGAACGTGATTAATCCCGCGACAGCGACGGTTTCGCCAACCTCGCTTAGCTTCAGTTACATCGTGGGCCAGACTGCGCCCGCGGCCCAGACGCTCACGATCACTTCGTCCACGCAGATTCCGATAACCGCCGTCCAGGCTTCGAACCCGAGCGGCTGGCTCCAGGTCACGCCTAGCCAAACCAACGCTCCCGGCACGCTGTCCGTCTCCGTGCAACCGACGTCCCTGAGCGCATCGGCAACTCCTTACACAGGTACCATCACCCTCAGCTCGCCGAGCCTTTTGAACCCGATCACGGTACCGGTTTCGCTGACCGTCACCGCGATTCCCAAGCCGGTGATCACCGCGGTCGGCAACGCCGCCAGCTACTCGACCGGTCCGGTCTCGCCGGGTGAAAACGTCACTATTTTCGGCACCGGCATCGGGCCCGCGACGCTCGCGCTCAACGTTCCGGTCAACGGCAGTTATGGGACAACTGTCGGCACCACACGCGTACTGTTCGACGGCGTGGCCGCGCCCATCATCTACGCCTCAGCCACCCAGACCAGTGTCATGGTGCCGTACGGCGTCAACGGGCGCACCTCCACCAGCATCGTGGTTGAATTCACCGGCGTGCAGTCGAATCCGATCACGTTCAGCGTGGCCGGATCAGCGCCGGGCATCTACACGCTCAATTCGCAGGGTACCGGCCCGGGCGCCATCCTCAACCAGGACGGCGTAACCGTGAACGGACCCAACACGCCCGAAAAGCGCGGAAACGTCATCGCCGTTTACATGACCGGTGAAGGACAAACGTCGCCCGGGGGAGTGGACGGCGCCGTCATCCCGCCGGTTGCCAGCGCGCTGAAGAGCCCGGTTCTCCCGGTAACGGCGACGATCGGCGGCGTCCAGGTCACGGGCTCGGCAGTCCTCTACTACGGGTCGGCGCCGGGGTTGATCTCCGGCGTCATGCAGGTAAATCTGATGATTCCGCAGAATGCGCCGACCGGATCAGCGGTGCCGATCGTCGTCACCGTTGGCACCAACAACTCGCAGAGCGGAGTGACGGTGGCAATTCAATAGCACTAAGCGGCGAACGGCGCGCGTCGCCGCCGTTCGCCCCGTTCTCCGCGGCGGCACCATCGATCGCCGCCTGGCGCTGTATCGTTGCGCTCCTGGCCGAACGTCACACGCCGCGCGACCGACAGGCGTTCCAGCACCCTAACGCGTGCCGCGTATGTCTTTTTCGTTGAGCACTATGTCCCTGTAATGATCCGCGTGTAGTGATGCGCGGATGAAATCGTAGATCACCACCTGCCGACTGCGGGTGTGTCTCCTGGGGAGCCCCAGGGGAAGTATTTGTCCACACTCGCCCCGTCCCACGTAAAGTTCCCGTTGTAGTCCAACAGCCAGAGCGCCGTATTCGGTCCGAACGTCCCCACCTTCATCGTCCCGCTCCCGTTCCAATCACCCAAGACCGGCGTGTCACCGGCCGAGCCCCACGCGAAATACTTGTCCACTCCCGCTCCGTCCCACGCAAAGTTCCCGTTGTAGTCCAACAACCACAGCCCCGTCGCCGGTCCGAACGTCCCGATTTTTGCCTTCCCCGAACCGTTCCAGTCCCCCACCACCGGCGTGTCCCCCGCCGAACCCCACGGCATGTACTTGTCCACGCCTGGTCCGTCCCACGTGAAGTTGCCGTTGTAGTCCAATAGCCACCATCCCGTGTTCGGTCCGAACGTCCCCACCTTCGCTGTCCCGCTCCCGTTCCAGTCCCCTATCACCGGCGTGTCCCCTGCCGAACCCCACGGAATATACTTGTCCAAACCCGGGCCGTCCCAGGTGAAGTTGCCGTTGAAGTCCAACAGCCACAACCCCGTCGCCGGCCCGAACGTACCTACCTTTGTCGTTCCGCTCCCGTTCCAGTCCCCCACCACCGGAATGTCGTTCGGCGATCCCCATTGAAAATACTTATCTACGCCCGGCGTGTATACCCCGTCCCCGTTGTAGTCCAGCAGCCAAGTCGCCGTCGCAGAATCGAAGATTCCCATCTTCTGCGTGCCACTCCCGTTCCAGTCCCCCACCACGATCTTGTATCTCGGATTGTGATTGGCCACCCCCCAGGAAAAGAACTTGTCCGTCGGGGTTCCATCCCAGAGGAAATTGCCGTTGGCATCCAGCAGGAATAAACCGCTGACGTTGTTGTACACCCCGATCTTCGCGCTTGCCGTCTGCGGCGCTGTCACCGTCCAACTGCCCACTGCCCGATATCCGGTGTCCGCCCCCAGGTTGTCGCTCACATCGCCCCAGGTGGTTTTCGCCCCGGCGAAGGAGGCCTTGAAGGTGAGAGGAACGTTGACGGTCAGATTGTTGCCGTTGGCCGCGACCGAGGCCGTGGCCGGGGTGACGGTGCACTGAGAGTTGGAGAGCGATGCCCCGCTGCCCACGGTCGACGGTCCCACCCAAGCGCTAGCGCTATCGTTGGCCAGAGAGAGGGTATTCGCGGCGCGGTTGTAGTTGAGGAAGCAGCCACCGGTTCCGGTGAGGGTGTTGTTGACCAGCAGGACCGCGGAGGTGATGGCGGAAGTGCCGCCGAAATCGGATACTGTGAGGGCGAAGGTGGCGGAGTTGCCCGTTCCCGAGGAGGGGGTGATCGAGACGACCTGCACGGGCAGCGGAAGGACAGTCGTCGGGTCGCTGGCACCGGCGGATGCGGAGCCGCCTCCCGAAACAGTCACTTGATTGGTCACCAGAGAGGGCGCGTTGGCGGCGACACTTACGGTGACAGTAATCGTCGCGTAGCTCACACCACCCGCCAGCACGTCGCTTCGCGAGCACGTCGTCCCGCCGGCCGGGCACGTCCACCCCGTCCCGACCATCGACAGCATGCTTAGTCCTGTGGGCAGCGTCTCGGTCACCACGACCGCTCCACTGGTCGGGCTAGCGCCACTAGCGTTCGACACCGTAACCGTATAGACAGCGCTCGACTGGCCCTGAACGAAGTTCCCCGCGTGAGTCTTGGAAATGCCCAATGACGCTGTCGTAGAGTGAACAGTGATGGTCAAATGCGTCAGAGAGGTCGGGATCGTCCAACCCGCCGGCTGATCGACTGAGACGGTGGTAATTCCTGCGCCCAGTGGCGTAAACGTGGCGGTGGCGGAATTATTCCCGGGCGTGATCGTCACCGTGCCCGGAACGGTTCCCGCCGCGCTATTGCTGTTGTGAAGCGTGACCGCCAAGGACGGACCTCCCGCAAGTGCCTGCGGATTGACCGGTGCTCCCGTCGAATCCAGATAGGCAGTGATCACCGAAAGCCCTTGTGGGCCTCCTGACAATTCCACGGTAGTCGGTCCCGTAATGACGACGCCCGAAGGGGCCAGGTCCACCGTGCCCGTTCCCTGCGAGTAACCCGTGGCATTCGCGGTGTACGACACTGTACCCGATGTTCCAAGAGACTGCAGGTAGTATGTCGCGAACTTGTTGCCTGCGGCGAGGTGCAGCGTGAGGGTCGCCGACCCGGCGGCCGTTGCCGAGAACGAGAGCAATAGCGATGGCGAATTGCTCTGCAGCGTCACATCCAGCCCTCCCGTGGGTGCTGGAAGCGGCAGGATCAAGGTGGTGTCCTGCTGGAGGTGCTGGCCAATGGTGTAGCCCCCCCCCACTACCACCGACGGCGGTTGGACCGTTGCGTGGACCGTTGCGGACGCGTAGCCCGGCGAAGTCGCCGTGATGGTAGCCGAGCCGTTGCCGACGGGATGAAAACCCGTGGAGGCGTACGTCGAGCCTCCGCTAATGGCGAACGGCGATATGGTGATTGTGCCCACGCCCGGGGTATCGCTGCCAACCGTCACCGTCAGGGACATGCCGCTGGCGACCGCCTGGGTTGCAACCGGAGCTCCGGTTGCGTCCAACCGCGCCGGCCATATCGAAAGCGTCGCGTCCCCCACACCTAGCGTCATGATGAAATCCGAGCCGAATCCCGCCGGCGACTGGATGACCAGCCCCGAGGGAGCCAGCGTTACCACGGAATTGACGCTTCCAAACGAAGGCGCCGACACCGTGTATCCGACGGTTCCGACACTATCGAATGCCTGCACATAGAAATCGGGAGTAACCGTTTGATTCAGGGGGATCGTAACATTGATCGACTGCGAGGCCGTCCCAGTCGGGGAAGTGGAGAACATCAGTCTGGTGGGGTCCTGGCTCTGCAGGGTCACTACGACCGGGCTGGAGGATCTTCCGCTCAACGAGACAGAGGCGGAG
>Ga0335071_10007269_pt1 | contig 11400 bp, 8 predicted proteins | sample Lox_Sample_15_FD_206724 | JGI IMG/M metagenome (GOLD analysis project Ga0335071, IMG submission 206724) | Soil microbial communities from Loxahatchee National Wildlife Refuge, Florida, United States - Lox_Sample_1.5 | ecosystem: Environmental > Terrestrial > Soil > Wetlands | place: USA: Florida...
CTTTTCTAAGCCCGTTCATCTCTGCTTTGACGTGGATGACCTGCAGGCCGGCTTGTCCATCCAGCGTCAACTGGACGGAGTTATTGAGGGTTTGATTCAGAGATATGATGACATAGCTTCATTCGATTCCATCTCTTATCTGATGTCTCCGGATTCTGTTGCAAGACAAAATATCGGAGCACTCTCTGAAATCTACGCATCCTGGCCGGAATTTCGGAGAGCATTTAAGGTTGAATTGGAAAACTCCAGCTTGTCCGCGACCGCGAGTGAAACAATGGAAAAATCGTTCAGTTCCGTCGGGAACATCCTCAAGTCCGCGCAAATGGTCACCGTGGGAGAAACTCAAAGTGACTTTGCAGAACTGGAGCGGTCCTGGTACATGGCAAGGATCAAGGGAAAATACCGATTTCTTACCCAGATAAGATATTCGGACAAGATTACCAACCCGGAGGACCTCAAAAAGGCTGACGGTAGAATACTGGAGGCAGTGAAGGAATTACCTGTTCAGGTAAACATATCCGGAACACGACAAGCGATGGAAGCAATCCTCTCGAACCTCGTGTCGGAGCTTTTCAGGCTAGGCCTGTACGCGTTCGTCTCGGTTGTTCTCATCTTTTTCGCTATTTTCCCGCGTCCTCGAGGTGTTGCGCTATGCCTTATCCCGATGCTTGGAGCTTTATGCATCACTCTCGGAGTTCTGGGCGCGACGGGTATGGGGCTTCCCTTCTCCATAGTCTGCGTTGCTCCTCTGATCTTCGGGTTTGGAATACATAATGGGGCACATGTGGTCATGGGAAGTCTATTTGAAGAAGGCGGCTCCATAGCCAAGGCCACGACGCGTGTGACGCCCCGAGCCATGGTCGTGTCTATGACGATCATTGTGGGCTTTGTTTCCATGCTGACTTCGAGGCATTACTCGCTCGAATTTCTCGGCTGGTCTATGGTTATTGGTATGGTGGCTGCTGTTCCTCTTACATTGACCACCCTCCCGGCTGTGTTGCTCCTGCTGGAGAAAAGAAAAAATTAGTAACCGCGGTTTGATGGAGCATTATTTGTTGTGGTGACCGTCAAACAACCTTTATAATTCCGGATCGCACGGAACCCCAATGATCCTCTCTGTGGTGACTCGCTTCCGACTCCTCCGGCGCTCCTATCAGGCAACAGATTCGGCCGCAAGTCTCGATTTGCGAATCCAAACCGGTTTTTCAACCGACAGGTCGTGGTATTATAAAGAAGCGCGCCCGGACATTATCCAAGTTGACACTGGACGGGCATGGGCGCGCGGTTCCCAGTAGATTTGCCTACCCTGAAAACGGAGACCAACAATGACGAAAGTATTGGTGGTGGACGATGAAGAGAGCATCCGGAATCTAATGCGGATGACCCTTGAACTGGACGGCTATGAGGTTTTACTGGCCCAAGACGGTCCCACCGGGTTGAAAATGTTCGAGAAAGAATCCCCGGATGTGGTTCTCCTGGATGTACGGCTCCCTGGCATGGGTGGAATAGAAGTGCTGACCCGCATCAAGGCCCTAGACCCTGACTCGGAAGTCATAATCGTCACCGGCCACGGAGACATGGAAATGGCTACGGAGTGCCTCCGTAGGGAGGCGTCGAATTTTCTTACCAAGCCTATCAGCGAAGAGGTCCTGTCGCTTTCACTTAAACGTTCTCTTGAGAAAGTGGCATTGAAGAGAAAGGTTAAGCAATATACCACCAACCTGGAAGCCATGGTGCGGGAAGCAAACTTTGAACTGGAAGAAGCATACCAGTTCAGGGAGAACCTAATCGACAAGTCACCCGACGCCATTATCAGCATTCGCAAGGGCGGATCGATCATCATCTTTAATTCCGCTGCCGAAAAGCTCTTGGGCTATGACAAGGCTGAAGTAATTGGAAAGATGAATATCGTGGATATCTATCCGCGTGGCGAAGCCAGGAGAATAATGAGGGACCTGAAATCCGACGACTTCGGAGGGCCGGGAGTTCTCGAGAAAAGAGAAATTGTGATTGTGGACAAATATGGCAAGGAGATCCCCGTATGTCTTTCCGCGTCCCTACTTTACCAAGGAGGCCAAGAGACGGGTTCGGTAGGAATCTTTACTGACCTTCGCGAGATACGGAGTCTCGAAAAGCAGCTTATTCGCACTCTTCAGTTGATGGAAAACCTAATCGAAAACTCCCCCAGTCCTACGATATACGTGAAAAAAGGGGGAGAGATTGTCGTCTTCAATGCAGCGGCCGAAAAGCTCACAGGCTACAGAAAGGAGGAAGTTATCGGAAAGCTGGATGTCAGAGACCTCTATAGGCCGGGTGAAGCCAAGCAAATCATGAAGGACTTCAGGTCCAGCTCTTTTGGAAGACCGGGGATCCTCGAAAAGGACATGGTTTGGCTGGACAGGAATCGAGTTGAGATCCCCATTCGTCTATATGGGGCAATCCTTTATGAAGACGGTAAGGAAGTCGGCTCATTGGGGATTGTCACGGACCAACGAGAGAAGAAGGCGCTGGAAAGCCAGTTGTTGCGTTCGGAGAAACTGGCCTCACTGGGGCAGCTCGCTGCGGGCATCGCTCACGAAATCAACCAACCGCTCACAGGGGTCCTCACATTTGCTCACCTTCTCAAGAGAAAATTCCAGAGTGACGAGCAAACCCACAAGGATTTGGAAGTCATAGTACGGGAGACAACCCGAATAAGAGAAATAGTAAAGGGCGTTCTCGATTTTGCCAGAGAAACACCCATGGAAAAAGAACCTCGCCACATAGAGCAGGTCCTGGATCAAACACTTGAGATCGTAATCCGTCAACACAAGTTCTTCGGGATAACTTTAAATAAAGAATACGACCCGTCTGTTCCCGAGGTCGTGGTCGACTCCAACATGATGCAACAGGTATTTATGAACATTATTCTTAACGCTCTCGATGCCATGAAAGGGGCCGGCACTCTAACGGTGAGGACACGCAAAAGGTATGATTGGATCGAGGTGGAATTGGGGGACACGGGGTGCGGCATGCCAGAGGAGATCCTGGACAAGATTTTCGATCCCTTTTTCACTACCAAGGCTTCCACCGAAGGCACGGGAATGGGATTAGGACTGGCAGTGACCTACGGGATAGTGAAAAACCACAACGGCGATATCACAGTTTCCAGTAAGGTGGGGTCGGGGACCACTTTTACCGTCCGGTTGCCAATAAACAGTGAAAATCCCTTATAAGGTGCTCACTTGTGAAGCTCAACCCTGCTCGGGCCGTTGTGGTGCCAGGCGAAATTTAATGCATTCCTCACCACCGAACAGAGCTGATTCCTCTAGAGACACCACGGGAGACGAATGATGCTGTCGGTGTTTTTCTTATCAGCATCCCTCATCGGTTTTGCACTGCACTTGGCGCTCAGTAGGGAGCCTCGCACAAAAGCGAGGATCGTTGAACTCCTTCTCTTGTACCTGCTCGCGATAAACATCGGTGCAGGCAGCCTGCTGGCTTGGTACGGACACACCTTTATGGCCGATGAGATAGCTCGAAAAATCGGCTGGGAGCCTGGAAGCCCCTTTCAGTTTGAAGTGGCCCTCGCTGACCTGAGCTGGGGAGTTTGCGGTGTGCTTTGTATTTGGTTAAGACGAGGATTCTGGACCGCAACAGGCATAGGCAGCTCTGTTTTTCTTCTGGGATGCGCTTTTGGTCATATCCTGGACATTGTTGAACGAGGAAATGTAGCAATCTACAATGCTGGTCCGGTTCTTTGGATAGGCGACTTGGCGGTTCCTATTACCGTGCTCATCTTGCTGTTCCTGCGTTTCAAGTTTGAACAGACGTCATCCTGATCCCCGATATTGGGTTCGCGCGTATTTGCCTTTGATCAGCTAATCGCTCAAGAGATGGGCCTGAGCAAGAGACGAATGCTTGTAAAATGCTCATCAATAGAAGGGCTATTTTCCAGTTCTCCACATTCGAAACAGCATCTTGGCAAAGAGCAGCATCGAAAAAAGCAAAGCGAGCCACGCCACCCAGTCTCCGCTCGTGCTGTAGAATGTACGTCCGGGTCCCGGTTGAACATTGCTGACTAATAACACGTCAGCTTCCCTAGAACTCCTGTCCTCGGCCAGTATTCGTCCCAAGTGATCGCTAACCGTTATCAGGCCGTCTTGTGCCGAGCGTACCACCGCAAACCCGCCTTCGATACCCCGCATGACTGCCATGCGAGAGTGCCATCGTCCATCTTGTCCAAAATCCCACGCCGGAACGAAGACGATCCCCACCCCATCTCTTGCATATCGTGAAGTCCAGCCAGGGAAATCCATATCTTTGCAAATTGCCAGGCCGGCGCTCGTTCCCAAGACAGAAAACTCGACCGGCTTTGTGCCCGCTTGATAGCGTGATTCGAAACCCGGCAAAAGGTGAATCTTGTTGTATTCAGCCGCAACTAACCCCATGGGAGAAAATACCACAGCCACGTTCATAGAATGTTCTTCACCAATCCGATTGAGCCCTACAATCACCGTCACTTGGCTATTACGTGCGGCCTCCCCAAGGACTCTATAAACGTCACTGGCATAATCCGGAGTGACCCCAACGAATTTTTCGGGCAGAACTATCACCTGGGCTCCCTGAGAGGCCAGTTGACCGATGCGGCGGGCATATGCTTGAACAACTTGAAGTGCTTCTTCTGACTTTTGGGTTCGAAAATACCGGATCGTGGTATCGGTCGTCGCTAGGCCAACGCGAATGGACCTTCCTGAAACGGGTTGGGCAAGACTAACCCAACCGTAGAACAGGATCGCCAGACCGAGGGCCAAGGGAATTACCAGAGTTGGTGCTGCTTGTCTCTTGTTCCGACGGAGATGGTACGCAACCGCGATACTAGCGGGGATAAGGGTCAAAATGAATGTTACACCCCAAAGGCCAGTCAGAGAGACGATCTGGACAAGCGGAAGAAACGCTGTCTGTGTGTAGGCCAAGCTCCCCGCCGGTCCGTGCGGAGAGGCAACTGATACCAGGTATTCGTACGAAGTCCATAGAGCCGGAAAGACGGCGACCGTACTCCAGTGATTGAATTGAAGAACTGCCCATCGGGTAGCCAGTACTGCCAGAGCAAAGGCGATCGCCGGGATGACTAACGAAAGTACGACCAGCCCAATCGGCATCAACTGGGCCCGGTAAGAAAAAAGGGTGAAACTTCCAAGCAGGAAAGCAGAGAAGGCCATCACTGCCGTCGGTAGGGGCGGCAAACCGAACGCCAGGATAAGGATAGGGATAGGAGCAATCCAAACAAGCGGCCCGAAGCCATTTAGCCCAAGGGAGAAATAGTATATGGCGCCAACCGCAAGAACCGTTAGCGAGATATATGACCAGCGTGGAAATTTGCCCAGTCGTTCAATATTCATCTATCTTCCACATGAAATCGAGGGCGGATCGGCTAGTCATTCCAGCCTCCCCAGAAAGCGGAGGGGGGAGACTTGTCGAGCCAACTCACCGGATAGTGAACCAAATCGGGGACCATACGACTCCAGAAAAACGCCACTGCCGCGAGTGTAAAGGTACCGACAAATACCGGCTGCCAAAGGGTCGCAAGGCCTGCATGGCTGTTGATCATGATGAGCGGATTAGCCCCGGCAGGAGGATGGACTGTCTTGGTAAGAAGCATGTAGCCAAGAGTGAGCACCTGGGCGAACGCATAGACCCACAGCGCGTCGCCAAAGCACTGATAGCAAGCTATGCCAATCAGAGCGCCCCCTATGTGACCGCCAAAAAGTGAGCGTGGTTGGGCAGCGGGAGTACGGGTAAGACCAAACAGAAAAACTGTGGAACCACCCAGAGAGGCGAGCAGGAACGGGGAAGCTGGAGGGCCAACGAGCATTAGAGCCAGAGAAATACCGACTGCTGCGCCCACGATGCACCAAAGCAATCGACCAATTCTTCGGAGAAAGCTAGAGAATGATGACATTGGACAAATTTTCCAGTCCAGAAATGTGAAATGGTCGCGACTCCCTGCATTGCGCTTCAGCGGTAGTGCTGAGCACAGGTAAGCAGGTCTGCTGCAACAGCCGGTTAGACAGCGCCTCGAAGGCGGAAAAATACCCACGGCGCCAGCGTAAGCCAGACGAGAAAAAAGACCCACACGCGGCCCGCTAAGACGTTGTAATCATGAAGAACATGGGCAAGAGGCCTTTGCGCGAGAACCAAACCCATGAAGAACTCGAATGCAACTGCCAGAATTAACCAAACGAGCCCGATTAGCAGCGCATGACGGCCGGATGATGGCGGCCACGCGCGGATGACCAACCAGATGAACAGCCCAATGGCTACCGAGCCGATGAGCGTCGAGAGTTGATGAGCGCGGAGTTCGGGCATGACTTTCCCGAACGTTGCCTGGCGAAGAGCGCCATTTGCTATCGCAATCATGAGCATCGGGACCCAGGCAAGCACGTAGCGAACCAAAGTTGCCCCTCCTTCGGACTTTCCGCATGGCGAGTCACTCGGCTCTCTGGCGCTCGCCTTCAGGGCTTGCTTTAGCACTTTGCTAAGACTCCGGGCCGATCTAACCTTTTCTGAGGACATCGCTCTCTTTTGAGGCTTGAGCCACCTGACTCCCGCCATTCCTGGATCTCACAGGTATAAAGCAGGAAGGGTCCTCAGCCATGTAGTCCCCTTTGGACATGGCCATGGCCCGACCGCGGCATCCTCCGCATATGCTGCTATACCGACAGTCACCACATTTGCCTTTGAGACCTGTTTCGCGATAGCGCAAGTCATTGAAAATCGGACTGGTTCTCCATATTTCTAAGAAGCTCTGATTGCGCACGTTTCCACAATTCACAGGAACGAATGGGCAAGGCCATACTTCGCCATTGGGCTTTATATACACAAACCCTCGCCCGGCTGCGCATCCGTGAAACACCCTTTCCGCTAATTGCAACGGCATACCACGGGTAATGCCTTTGCTCTCCAACAAATAGGGCCAATACTGTGGACCGGCCACAGGCTCGATGATGACACGGGCCGTACGCTGCTTGTTGCCAAGGAACCTGAGAAGCCGCTCGTTCTCTTCCAGATCGAGACATGCTGCTTCAATTCTCTCTCCTCTACCCACCGGCACCAACTGATACATGAGCATGATGCTGGTCCTGTAATCATCGGCCATATCGATCATTTCGTTTAAAAAGGCGAAGTTGTAATCCATTGCAGTAACATTTATTTGCAAAAGTATGCCGGCCTTGTTGATAGCCCTGATACCGCGCATGGCCAGTTCATAGGCAGAAGGACTGTTCCTGACAAAATTGTGAGTCTGCGCGGTCGGGGCGTCGAGGCTCACTGCAGCGCCCACCACTCCGTTTTTTCTCAGTTCCCGCGCCATGTTCTCGTCAATCAGAGTGGCGTTGGTTGCGATTACGTTTTGGAATCCCACGGCTTTCGAATGAGCCAAGAGGTCCATCAAGTCCGGTCGGACCGTAGGCTCGCCTCCAGTGTAAACCAGCATCCGAAATTCACGGACTTCAGCCAAATCGTCGATGAAACGTCGAGCTTCCTCAGTATTCATTTGATCCGGAGAAGGTTTTCCCCCAGACGCGTGGCAATGTATGCAAGTGAGATTACATGCCGATGTCACCTCCCAGGCAGGGTGGGCAGGAAATCCAATGCACCCCATTCCGATTGACCCCGCGGACACCGGAACAGACTTCAGGCCATGCCTGACGAGCCAGTGCGGCATAAACCTCCATCTAGCAAGTGCCCCGAAAGCCAAAACGCTTGCAGCCTGCCGTAGCAAAAGCGTCGGCGGCGAGACAAAAGGCTTCACCTTGCGAGCAACTTCCCGGATCATTTCATCAGCCTATCTGTTCCGGATCACGCGGTTTTCATTGTTGAAGTGTAATCTGAAGCTCACGCTGTTTAGCCTCTTGCGCACAAAAATGCCAATATGTACGCTGTAGTGGTCCCCAGGTTGGCGAATATCCCCAGACCGCACAGCACTTCCAATTCTCTGCGGTCCTTCCATTTTCGTTTCAGGAGTCCATGAGAAACGTAAATGGAAGCTAAAAGAGGCAGAGCGTAGTAGGCGAAAAAGATTGTCGGAACGCCTGCAACTACGGAAAAAGCCGCGCCCGCCCAGCCCACGGCAGACGCAGCCAGGTAGATCTTCGCTCCCTGCTCCGGCCCAAATCTCTGCAGCAGATTGCGTTTGCCGGTGGATTTGTCGCTTTCCCAATCAGGGTATTCATTTTCCAGGATCACATTGAATATCGTTGCTGATATTGGCACCGCGGCAATGAGGGCCAAGGCATCGAACCGGCCCGTCGGCAGGTAGCACCCTACTGCTACAGGCAGAAAACCGTAGCAGAGTCCGATCCATAACTCTCCCCATCCCGTGGAAACCCAACGTACCGGGGGCGTGGAGTAAAGAAAGCCACCGACAATACCAATTATTCCAAGAGGGATGGTAAAAGGTCCAGTACCGAATCCAAGCCAAATGATTAACCCTGTGCAAGCAGCCAGCGTCAGTGCAATTATGCTGCCGATGAAAGAGGCGCGGCGCGATACGGCGCCCGTTTGAACTACGCCGGTCCCTCCCGCGAATTTGCTGCGACCGAGATTCCCGGAAATCGTGTCCTCTTCATAGTCAAAGCACTCTCCCGCCCAATACGTACTCAGCATAACAAAAACCACTGCCAAGGCTCCGCAGGCCCAGAGGCCCCAGTCAAAGTATCCTTCGCTGTACCAGGCAATTACGGAACCAAGAGTAAATGGCAACACTCCAACAGTCTGAAATGGCGGTCTGGCAAGCCAGATCCAGGCTCTGATCTTGTCCCACGCGGTGAAGTTGGCAGCGACTTCCATTTTCGATCCACCTCCATCAATCCAAGATACCAATGGTGCTGGTGGAGTCCATTCAGGCGCCTCCTGGCGTGCCGAGGGGGCTGGAACCATGTCCATCGTAAGGATTTCCTCCAGCATAAACAAACTCAGTTCCCCTGGCCTGCCCGCGAAATATGTACCACTTGTTAAGACAGAGATATAGTCTGTCATGCAACTTTTCGTCTTCCGGCAATGGCGGAAATTCCATTGATAAGGGAAGCTACGGAAAATTAGGATTTTCGACAAGCCCAAAAAGCCGAATCCTGTCCGCCAACCGAGTGGCTCGGTTTCTGAGAGTTACGTCTGGCAGCGTGCCAGGCCTCACAATATGGGGAATCTATGTCACCAACATAATTCGCGCCCAACGGGGCCACACCACGTCAATTTCTGCTTTCCCGCGAGATATTGGAAAGGATTCCCCTGGATTGAGCATATCTATCAATTGATTCCCGTAATTAGCGGGAACGGACAATTCAAAGGGAATCGCATGATCGGCAGCGTTAACAAGTACGATTACACATTCATTTGACGTTTGCCTGGCGAAGGCCAATTGCTCGTGCCTGACTGCCAGTTGGCGGTAGTGTCCGTATTTGAGGGCCTCGGAACCGCGTCGAATTTTAGACAGTTTGCCGATAATCTTGGCAAGATCATGATGCCGGCCGGTCTGCGAGGCTGTGGAAAGATCCAGATGCGGGCGCAATGGCGAATCGTCTCCGTTTTTCTTTTTTCCCTCAATTCCCCATTCGCTGCCGTAGTAGATTGACGGCACGCCGGGCATCGCAAAGAGCAAGCAATACAAAGGATAAAGATGTTCGGGTCTTTTGAGGCTACTGGCGACCCGGTCAACATCATGATTGTCGGCAAAGGAATACAGCGGCAGATGGCGGTATATCCCGCGCTCTCCAAACTGGCGATTCAGTGAATAGGCGATTTCAAAGTAATTCTTGTCCACATGGCTTGAGTATAACCCTTTGTAACATTCGTAATTTGTAACTGAATCGAGGGTCTCGGGGTTGGCCCATTTTCTGTAGTCACCATGAATAACTTCGCCGACTAACCAGAAATCAGGGCGTGCGTGTCGGCAAATTCCGGCAAGTTCCTTCAGAAAATTCAGGTCAATATAATCGGCCGCATCCAATCTAAGTCCATTGATGTCGAATTCTTGAATCCACATTTCCACGGCTTGAAAAAGGTGATTCTTGACATCGGGGTTTTGTAGATTGAGTTTCACGAGGTTATAATGGCCGTTCCATGCTTCATAGCTAAAAGGATCATCGTACGGACTGTGTCTCCCGAAAGAGAGCCCTTGGAACCAGGCGCAATAAGGCGAATTTTGGTGATGATCCAAAATGTGGCGAAATGCCCAGAAATCTCGCCCCACGTGATGGAATACGCCGTCAAGTATCACGCGTATGCCGTTTTCATGAAGTGAAGACACAAGTTGTGACAGTGTTCCGTTGTTGCCCAAACGGCGGTCAACCTGAAAATAGTCCGCGGTGTCATAGCCGTGGGTGCCGGATTCAAAAACCGGCCCCAGGTATAGAGCATTCACTCCAAGATTTCGCAAATGGGGTATCCAGTCGCGCACCAACTCCAGTCTTGGGATTACCGGAGAACAGAAATCGTTCTTGGAAGGCGCCCCGCAGAAGCCGAGCGGGTAAATGTGATAGAATATTGCATCCCAGGCCCAGTGTGTCATTTTTGACTCCTGCGTGTCGTTTCTCAGTATACCGATTGGTATACTCAGTGGCCAAAAAAAGAGAACAAAACCGTCCTTACGAGAAGATGCCGTGCATAAACTGATGGACCGCTTTGTACACCAAGTCATCGTCTATAGTTGTGTACCCGTTGAGTGACAGTCCGATATACGTATTTATCATTCCCAAAAAGGTGGCGGCATAGGCGCGATGGCGTCCTCGCATATTCCCGTGATCATCGGCTGCACGAATAAACAGATCCTCCAGGAGCCGCTGCTGTAGTTCACCCAGGCGCGACACTGCCACGAACGCCTCACTAACCTGAGGGGCAAACCACATAGATAGTTGCATTCTGTAGAACGTGCTGTGTTCTTTTGCAAAATGAAAGTAGGCTGCCGTCACCTTGTTGAGGGTCAGAGGCAAATCGCCTTGATACTCTGCAGCTCGCTTGATTAACTCGTACAGCTCGTCAAAATGCTCTTTCAGCAAGACATCAAGCATACCTCGCTTGCTCCCGAAATAATGGTACAGTGTGGGCTTAGTGACACCGGCGGCATCAACGATTTCTTGCACTCCCACAGCGTCATATCCGCGGGACGAAAACAATTGTAAAGCGCACGACAATATGTTTGAGCGATTATCCATGTCTTGCACCCATGCGTAGGATGTATACCGACCGGTATAGAGTCTGTCAAGACAAAATGTCAGAGAGATAATAAACGGGATGAAGGTTGATTGAATGGACCGTGGTGAAGTATACTTGAGAAAGCATGACAACATCATCCTTCTGTGCAATAAGTTTGCTGTGATATTCCATCGCTCAGACTCATCTGAAGGTCTGAGATTGCGTTTCATT
>Ga0335071_10007271_pt1 | contig 11397 bp, 7 predicted proteins | sample Lox_Sample_15_FD_206724 | JGI IMG/M metagenome (GOLD analysis project Ga0335071, IMG submission 206724) | Soil microbial communities from Loxahatchee National Wildlife Refuge, Florida, United States - Lox_Sample_1.5 | ecosystem: Environmental > Terrestrial > Soil > Wetlands | place: USA: Florida...
CATCGATGAAATAAACAGAACCGGAGGCGTTCTGGGAGGGCGGAAACTGGGCCTCATTGAACGCGACAACAGATCCGTTCCCGCGCGCGGCATTAAAAATATCAGGGAATTCGCGGCCATGCCCAATGTAGTGGCTGTTTTCTGCGGTAAATTTTCGACTGTAGTTCAGGAAGAGATTCCCCATGTTCACAATCTGGGGTTGCCATTGTTAGACCCCTGGGCGGCGGCTGACGATATCATTGACAACGGGCACAGCCCCAACTACGTTTTCCGGCTTTCCCTGAAGGACAGCTGGGCCATTTCAAAGATGCTTGATTCAGCGCAGAAAAAAGAGAAGCGCCGTATCGGCGTCATAGTACCGATAACGGGATGGGGGAGGAGCAGCAACGATGCTGTCTCGAGATACGCAGCCGGCCATCCGGACCTAAAGATCGTAGGCACTGAATGGTACAGCTGGGGCGAAGCTTCTCTGAAGGATAAATATCTCGCTTTGCTGAAATCGGGCGCTCAGGCGATTTTACTGGTGGCAAACGAGAGAGAGGGATCCGTACTCGTGCGAGAGGTGGCATCACTGCCCGAAAAGAAACGGCTGCCTATTTTTAGCCACTGGGGCGTCAGCGGAGGTGATTTTGTTAAGCTTACCGGACGCTCCATAGAAAAAGTGGATTTTTCGGTTGTACAGACATATAGCTTTATCGACATGGACAGTGAAAAAGTAAGGCAGGTTGTGTCCGCCGCCAAAAGGCTTTTCAATATACCCGATGCCAGGCACATAAAGGCACCGGTGGGAATGGCCCACGCTTACGATCTTACCCATATACTGGCCCTGGCCATCAATCTTGCCGGTTCAGCAGACAGGAAATCGGTGCGTGATGCGCTCGAAAGAGTTTCTCATTATGACGGACTGATAAAAAGCTACGACCGGCCATTTTCCGACATACGGCATGAGGCGCTGGGTCCCGAGGACGTGTTCATGGCTCGTTTCATGAAAGACGGCAGTATCGCAGCCGCAAAGGAAGACTGATCCGGATGACCATTTCAAGGCAATTTTCGCTTGCCGCCGCCTTGATTTCAATCAGCATTGTTTTAATTGTCAGCACTCTGTCTTTTCATCTTTCAAGCTCTATAACATTACAAAGCATTAAGGAGCCACTCGAACGGGATGTATCTTTTGCAACCCTGAGCTTACAACAGAAGATCGAATCTATTTCCAGTGAGGTTGCAACGCTTTCGTCCAACCTGATGGTTGTAAATGCACTCATCGATTCAAAAGGCCGCGAGACTTATATTGTTCCGTTCATCAAAAGTTACAGTTTAAGAGAGAACATTCCATTCACGATGACCTTGTGCGACTTTGAGGGAAGCCCCATAGTTTCGAACTCCGGCTCGAAAACATTATCTGCAGAGAGGGTAAAGATCATTTCAGGAATGCTGGATAAAAGGACGCCGCATGCAGAAATTATAGGAGGGGACAAGAAAATAAGTTTGTTTATCGTTTATCCGGTAATTTACTTTGCCACGGACAGGCCGGAGGGGTTTCTCGCCCTGGAAGTGGACCTCAAGGATATGCTTGAACGCTCGATTATAAACAGGTCGGATTCCAGAAGCAACATCACTATAAGGAATGGAGAGAAGATAATTTGGGCAAGAAGCGGCACGTCCTCAAATAGCCTGATGAAAGCATCAAGGCGCCTTTCTCTGCGGCCTCCGTTTGACAAGTTGGCTTTAAGCATGGAGATAGACGAAGATATCGACTCCGCACTGGCCTCGCTGAATGAGCTTGCTTTTTATCATATAAAGATTGGGGCTGTCATTCTCGCCATATCTGTCGCGCTGTCTTATTATGCCGGGAGGCGGTTGAGCAGGCGCCTCGTCGCCTTGAATAGAACGGCCAATTTGCTGAAGCAAAAAGGATGGATGGACGTAAAGATAGATGATAAAGGGTTTGACGAAGTGGCAAATCTGGCAGCCGCTTTTAAATCAATGCTGGCAAGGCTCAGAGAGTCACATGACGAGCTTGAAATCCGTGTTAGTGAGCGAACTGCGGAATTGTCCCGCGTCAATGACCTTCTTTCCATGGAAATCGATGAGCGCACACGGGCCGAGGGAGCATTGCGCGAAAGCGAGGCCCTCTACAGAGGTTTCTTCGATTCTGCCAGAGATGGCGTCAGTATTGTATCAGAGAACCTCGAGCCGCTTGATTTCAATGATGCCACTCTTGAGCTGCTTGGTTATGATACCAGGGAAGAACTCGCCGCGTTGCCGGTAGCCAGCCATTTCATTGTTCCGGAAGATATTAATGTGGGCCTCGCTCGGTTGAATCGGGATGGTTACATTCAGGATTATCCTTTACAGATAAAACGCCGCGACGGGACAATTATCGATGTACTGATCACGGGAATTGTCCTCAGGAACGACAACGGCACTATCAAGGCCATTATGACCAGTATCAAAGATGTAACTGAGCGCAGAAAGGCCGATGAACAACGCCGGAAACTCGAATCGCAATTATTACAGGCACAGAAAATGGAGGCCGTCGGACAGCTCGCCGGAGGGATTGCCCACGATATAAACAATATCCTGTCTGCAATCACCGGTTACACCTATCTGTTGCAGATAAAAATGGCCCAGGATGATCCTCTGCAGTCCGATCTGTCTCAAATCCTGACGGCTGCCGGCAGAGGGGCGGAAGTGACCCACAGCCTTCTGGCATTCAGCAGAAAGCAGGTGATAAATCCTCTGCCGTGGAATGTGAACACTTTAATAAGAAAGTCCATGGGACTGATGTCCAGGCTCATAGGCGAAGACATTGAAATTGTCCTTGATTTGTGCGATAAAGATCTGATCTGCCTGGTCGATGCCGCTCATATGGACCAGGTACTTTTGAACATGGCCACTAATGCCCGCGACGCCATGCCCAAAGGAGGACGCTTTGCTTTAACCACCAGTACGGTCATCCTGGACCAGTCGTTTATAAACAGCTACGGATACGGAAAGCCGGGGCCTTATGCTTCAATCACGGTATCCGACACCGGATCCGGATTGGATAGAGAAACCTTAGCCAAAATCTTCGAACCTTTTTTCACTACAAAAGCGACCGGCAGGGGCACCGGGCTTGGCCTTGCAATGGTGTATGGAATCATTCAGCAGATGGATGGATTTATAGATGTAGTCAGCGAGCCTCAAAAGGGGACGACATTCCATATTTACCTGCCACTCACCGAAATGAAAGAATGTTTTGTGAGGTCCAGGAAAGAGGCCGCGGCCGCGCGAGGAAAGGAAACGATACTTGTGGCCGAAGATGACGAAAGCGTGAGAAGCCTCTTCCATGCCGTTCTTGCAAATCATGGATATGATGTGATTATGGCTGCGGACGGAGATGAAGCCATAAAACAGATTTTCAAAAATGCCGACTCGATCCGGTTGATAATGATCGATATGATCATGCCCAAAAAGAGCGGTATAGAGGTATACGACGAGATCAGGAAAGCCGGCTTCAATTTACCGTTTCTTTTTATAAGCGGATATACGGCCGACAGGATAGACGGATACATTTTGAATCAGGAAGGAGTTTATTTCCTCGCCAAGCCCGTATCGCTGCCGGATCTATTGGCAAAAGTAAGGGAAATTCTGGATGCTATCTAGGGATGTATCCGCATTCATCCCACGTGTTTCTGTTATTAATCTGGGATAACTTCTCGCCCGTAGATTGCCTTTACCTCGTCGGTATAGTTCCCTTTTCCGGCATACATATAAAGCGGCCTTTCTACCTTGAGTCCCATCCTGCCTTCCTTAACCGCCTCGATGAGCACCATTTTAGCCTCGGAACCCTCGTTGGAATGGATGAACCGCAGCCTCTTCGGTTCGAGATCATGCTTCCTCATAACCTCCATAACTTCTGCAAGTCGCTCCGGCAGATGGATGACACACAACCTTCCATGGTGTTTGAGAAGTGAAAACGCAGGTTTCATAATAGCTGATATCGGAAGGTTTATTTCGTGTCTCGCCGAGGCACGCTCGTCAGAAGGACTTATAAAGCCGGTATTGGTTTTCCTGAAGGGAGGATTAGACACAACGAGATCGAATGAGTGCACATGCTCATTTCCGAACAGCTCGCCCCCCACGCCGCCAGGCTTCAGATTCCTGATGTCCGTATGAACGACTTTCACTCTTTTGTCTAGGTCGTTCAGCGCAACATTTTTTTGGGCGAGTTTTACGAGACTTTCCTGAAGCTCGATGAGGGTGATCTCCGCCGATGGATATTTCCTGGCGAGTATGATTCCGATGATGCCTGAACCGGCGCCGAAATCAGCGATTTTGTACAGCCGGGGGACTGATACGAATGACGAAAGCAGTACTGCATCGGCAGAAAAGCGGTAGCCGTTCTTGTGCTGGTATAGTTGAATGTCAAGTATGGTGTCAAGGGTAAGCATTATCTAACACACTGCAAGCAAGTATTATTATAAGGCTTGGGTGTCTGGGTCGCAGTGCGATGCCTGGGTTCTCAGGTGCTGCCGAACAAGCCCGACTGTGTACTCAACAGACCTATAATCTTTTCATGAGCAAACAGCCTGCTGACACCCAAAGACTAATCAGCGCACAAGATCCGGATACCCAGACCGTGTTACTCATTAAAGGGTCTGTTCTTCCCGTATCAGCTCCATCAAAGCTTCGAGGAGCTCCCCTTCCTTCACCTTGCGGACCACCTCGCCTTTTTTGAACAGAAGTCCCATGCCTTTGCCGCCCGCTACGCCGAAATCCGCCTCGCGAGCTTCGCCGGGTCCGTTGACTACACAACCCATGACTGCAACGGAAATCGGTTTTTCGACCGTCCTGAGGGCCAGCGCAACTTCCTGCGCGATCGGTTGCAGATCGACCTGGCAGCGGCCACACGTAGGGCAGGAAATAATCTCGGCGCCGCGCCTGCGGATTCCGAGTGCGCGAAGGATCTCATAAGCCACGCGAACTTCCTCTTCCGGTGGGGCAGTCAGCGAGACTCGCATGGTATCGCCGATGCCTTCAGACAGTAAAATACCAAGTCCAACCGCGCTCTTGATCGCGCCGGGTATGACAGGCCCGGTTTCGGTTATACCGATGTGGACAGGATAATCATGACGTTCCGAAAAAATGCGGTATGCTTCGACCGTCAGCATCACATTGGAAGCCTTGAGCGAAACCTTGATATCATTGAAGTCCAGCTCTTCGAGTATCCTGATATGGCCCTCGGCGCTTTCAACTATGGCCTCCGGAGTAGGATGTCCGTATTTCTTCAGCAGTTCTTTTTCGAGTGACCCGGCGTTCACGCCGATGCGAACAGGCACGCCGCGCTCCTGCGCCGCCTTGACCACCTCTTTGACTTTCCATGAGGCCCCGATGTTTCCGGGATTGATCCTGAGCCCGTCGATGCCCTGCCTGAGGGCTTCGAGCGCGAGCTTCCAGTCGAAATGAATGTCTGCAATCATCGGGATGGAAACCTGCTGCTTTATTGCGCCAAGGGCCTTTGCGGCATCTGCGTCTACTACTGCAAGACGTATAATCTCGCATCCAGCAGCTTCCAGAGCTTTGATCTGAGCAACTGTCGCGTTTATATTCCTCGTATCGGTCTTGGTCATTGATTGCACCGATATCGGGGCGTCCCCTCCGACGGCAACGTCTCCGATATGTATTTGCCTTGTTGCTTTACGTTTGATCATACGTTGAGCCTAACCTTCCTTGCCATTCTGCCCCCTCACAAGTCTGACAGCATTATTATGGTCCGAAAGGGATGATGTGAAGATGTGTGTGCCGTCCCCCCGCGAGACAAAATATATGTAAGGCACCTTGGCCGGAGAGAGCGCGGCCCTGATGGATTTAAGCCCTGGAGATGCAATAGGTCCCGGGGGCAATCCGCTTATAACATATGTGTTGTATGGGGTCTTGTTCCTGAGATCGCTGCTAACTATCCTGGTCTTGCTGTTCTTCACGCCATAAATTGCCGTTGGATCGGCCTGGAGAGGCATGCCGATATTCAGCCTGTTACGGTAGACCGCGGAAATTATCGGTCTCTCTTCATCGGTCTCGGCCTCTTTCTCGATGATCGAAGCGAGCGTCAGCACGGCATTCTCGGTCCATCCGGACTGCTGCATGCGGGCCTTGATTTCATCGGTATACGACTCCCTCAGCTTGCCGACCATCAGCTTGATAATATCTGCAGGCCTGGCGCCCTTTGGAAGTTTGTATGTCTCGGGGAACAGATAGCCCTCTGCGCTCGGCGCATCGATATTCAGGGACGCGAGTATCGATTTGTCACGCGCGATATTCCTGAATACATCAGTGGTAACAAGCTTCTTGGCCTCGAGTTTTTCGCCTATTTCGAGCAGGCTGTCGCCCTCGACAACCGTAATTTCGTATTCGATAATCTTTCCCTTCTTCAGTTGCTGAAAAACATCGAACGGCGATATTCTGCTCCAGAAATTATAGTATCCTGCCCTCATCTTCCTGTCGACGCCTGTGATCTTGCCGAGGACGAGAAACAGAAACCTGTCCCTGATCAGCTTGTTGTCCGTCAAAATATCTATTGCATTTTTATAACTCGCCCCTTGCGGAATCTCGATTTCCACAGGAGTCGCGCTGTCGTAGACCGGAACAAACAACTGTATAAGAATATAGACCGGGAAGATAAAAAAGATGGCCGCAAGGACGTTTCTGGTTGATTTACGCATATTCGTTAGAATAACACACTCAAAAAAATCTGTTCGACAAGATACCAAGGCAGGAGTATCCGGACTATAACGCGATGTCTGGGTCAACAGGGACTGCCCAAGCAGCAGGGCATTCAAACCCCTGAGACCGATAAAACTTTACCAGGCCAATTACCTGTTTAATGCAGGAGGGCTAATTCATCGCGTGAGAGGCCGGATACTCCTGCCTCGATATTTAGACGAGGGGCGAGTTTTTCGCCCCTCGCGATTTATTTTAGTACATGTCGCCCATGCCGCCGCCCGGCATAGGAGGCATCATTTTCTTCTCCTCTTCAGGAATCTCGGAAATCATCACTTCAGTCGTCAACATAAGTCCGGCAACTGAAGCAGCGTTCTGAAGGGCAGTCCTCGTCACCTTGGTCGGGTCTATGATACCAGCCTTTATCATGTCGGTGAACTCTTCCTTATAGGCATCATAACCGAAATTGGAGTCCTTGGATGCCTTCACCTTCTCGCAGATAATAGAGCTCTCGAGCCCGGCATTTGCGACGATCTGCCTGATCGGCTCTTCGAGCGATTTCTTGATTATGTTGACGCCGATCTGCTGATCGTGGTCGAGCTTGGTTTTATCGAGTGACTTGATGCACCTGATCAATGCAACACCGCCGCCCGGGACAATACCTTCTTCAACGGCTGCTCTTGTTGCATGGAGGGCGTCTTCAACTCTGGCCTTCTTCTCCTTCATCTCAGCCTCGGTAGCTGCGCCGACATTAATGACCGCGACGCCACCGACAAGTTTTGCAAGCCTTTCCTGTAGTTTCTCCCTGTCGTAATCAGAGGTAGTCTCTTCGACCTGGGCCTTTATCTGTTTTACCCTGCCCTGGATATTGGCCGGATCGCCAGCGCCTTCAACAATAGTGGTATTCTCCTTGTCAATGGTGATCTTGCGGGCCTTTCCAAGATCAGGGAGCTTGACGTTCTCAAGCTTGAGACCAAGATCTTCGGTGATGACTTGTCCACCTGTCAGGACTGCAATATCTTCGAGCATTGCCTTTCTTCTGTCTCCAAAACCTGGGGCCTTTACGGCGCAGACCTGGATGGTACCGCGGAGCTTGTTCACAACGAGAGTTGCGAGGGCTTCGCCTTCGACATCCTCGGCAACTATGAGAAGGGGTTTGCCCATCTTGGCGGTCTGCTCAAGGATCGGGAGGAGGTCCTTCATGCTCGATATCTTCTTGTCGTGGATGAGGACAAAGGCATCGTCAAGAATACATTCCATCCTGTCCGCATCGGTAATGAGGTACGGAGATACATACCCCCTGTCGAACTGCATACCTTCTACAACTTCGAGTGCGGTGGCCATGCTCTTCGCTTCTTCGACAGTGATTACGCCATCCTTTCCGACCTTGTCCATCGCCTCTGCGATAAGCTCCCCGATCGAGGGGTCGTTATTGGCGGAGATAGTACCGACTTGAGCGATCTCCTTCTTCTCGGCAACAGTCTTAGACATCGTCTTCAGGTCGGCTATGACTAACTCGACCGCCTTGTCGATACCCCTCTTGATGTCGATGGAGTTAGCACCCGCGGTAACATATTTCATGCCGTCTTTGTATATGGCATAGGCCAGGACTGTTGCGGTAGTAGTCCCATCACCTGCCACATCAGAGGTCTTTGAAGCAACCTCTCTCAGGAGCTGGGCACCCATATTCTCATAAGGGTCCTTAAGCTCGATCTCTTTTGCAACAGTAACGCCGTCCTTTGTAATTGTCGGTGCGCCGAATTTCTTGTCGATGATGACATTCCTTCCCCTAGGGCCGAGTGTGGCCTTCACAGCATCGCTAAGCTGGGTAATGCCCTTCAGAATGTGCTGCCTTGCAACATCGCCAAATAAAAGCTGTTTAGCTGACATAGTTGTAGTATCCTCCCGTTCCTTATTCGATAATTCCTAAAAGATCTTCTTCTTTGACGATAAGGTATTCGACGTCGTCGAGTTTGAGCTTCGATCCCGAATACTTGTCAAAAAGCACAATATTGCCGGCTTTAACTTCTTTCACTTCCGCGCCGACTGCCTCTACTGTTCCCTTCTGCGGCTTCTCCTTGGCTACATCGGGGACATAAAGTCCACCGGCCGTCTTTTCCATCGCTTCTTCAGAATACTTGATAACTACCCTGTCCTTGAGCGGTCTGATTTTCATAAACCTGCCTCCTTTTATTAGTGTTGATGATAAACGTTATTAGCACTCAATGCCGATGAGTGCTAATATATCAAAAGAAGGACATATCGGGCAAGCGCATATGAGGCCGAAAATTGGTATTTATTGGCTATTTATTACATTTTTTAAATATTTTTAATCATTTATGATAATTTTTGCTTATCGTTTGGGATGGATCCGTTTTGGCCTCCTCATAGTCTTGGGTGACAACCCAGGTAGCTTATATAATGAAGCCGACCGGCTGTAATAAATCAGGGCAGATATCTCCGGATATTTACCCTGTAAAACAGGGCACTACCATTATCACAGTACAAATATCTATAAATCCCTCCTATATCGGGACTATCGTATAATACCCTCACGTGCTTATTGCAATGTCCGGCACCAATAATATCACGCCCTGAAAATACGTCGGGCTCAGGCCACTACAGCAGCTTTTTTCAAAAGTACAATTGCCAAATTACCTGCGTTTAATGATAAAATTTAAGACTTATGCTAACACTCGGTTTTTCGCCATGTCCGAACGACACTTTTATCTTCTACGCACTTGCAAACCGTATGATAGATTTACACGGCCTGGGCTTCGATCTGCGTATCGAGGATGTCGAAACACTGAATCGCCTTGCCATTGCCCGTTCGCTCGATATTACCAAAATATCCTGTCACGCCTTCCATCACATCCAGGCTGATTACCGTTTTCTCAGGTCGGGCGGGGCCTTTGGCCGGGGCTGCGGTCCGATTGTCATCTCGAGGCAAAGCTATGAACCGGACGATCTGAAAGGCAAGAGCATTGCCATACCGGGAGCCCTCACAACCGCATATTTGCTGCTGAAACTTTTTTTCGATGCATCCTTCGGCATCAGGCCGGAACGGGTGGAGCCCATGCTCTTCAGCGAAATTCCCTCAGCAGTCAGAGACGGCATAGTAGACGCCGGACTAATCATACATGAAAGCAGATTCACTTATGCCGAGTATGGCCTGTCGAAGGTCCTGGATCTCGGAGAATGGTGGGAAAAAGAGACAGGTCTGCCGATTCCGCTCGGGGGAATTGTCGCAAAGAAGACGCTCGGCCCTTCGGTCGAAAGCATCGAAAGCCTCATAAGGAGCAGCGTCGAGTATTCGCTGGGCCATCGCGAGGAAGCGATGCCGTTTATAAAGAAGTATTCACAGGAAATTTCGGACACCGTTATAAAAAGTCATATTGGTCTTTATGTCAACGATTTCACTGTTGATATGGGTGACGAGGGTGCGGCCTCCCTTAAAGAGCTGCTCCTCAGGGCCGGAAAAGCCGATACGTAACCGGTACATTGCCGATATATCGAAAGAAAGGGAGAATCTGATGCCTGTTTACAGTTTACAATATGCTCCGTCATACTGTTCGATCGACCAATTCATAAGCGAACCCAAGATCGCATATTTCTCGATGGAGATCGGGTTAAAAAATGAGATGAAAACATACAGCGGCGGTCTCGGCGTGCTTGCGGGCGATACCATAAAGTCCGCCGCAGACCTCAGACTACCTATGGTTGCGGTCTCACTGCTTACGAAAAGGGGATATTTCCGGCAGGAACTCGACCCCTCGGGAAGGCAGATGGAACTTCCGGACGAATGGGACCCGCGAAACTTCATGAATATGCTGCCTGACCGGGTTACCGTAGGCATCGAATCGCGCACTGTGCAAATCGCTCCGTGGTTGTATGTCGTGGAGAGCGCAACCGGCGGAGTTCTGCCCGTCATCTTCCTCGATACGGACCTGCCTGAAAATGCGCCGGAAGACAGGGAGTTGACGCTCTATTTATACGGCGGGGATTCAGCATACCGGCTCAAGCAGGAGATAATACTCGGCATCGGAGGGACCCGCATACTCGAACAGCTCGGCTTCGAGATCAAGAAATATCACATGAATGAAGGCCATTCGAGCCTGCTGACTGTTGAACTGCTCAGAAGGTTCAAGAAGGACATCGAGGATGTCTGGGATGAGCGCCTGGTCTGGGACACGGAAAAAGTGCGGGGGCTGTGCGTATTTACCACTCATACCCCTGTTGAGGCCGGTCACGACAAGTTCCCGATTGAACTTGCTGAAAAGGTCCTGACCGATTCCGACGTAATACCGATGCGGGTAATCCGGGAATTCTCCGGGAAAGATACCCTGAACATGACCCTTCTCGGAATCAATCTCAGCAACTATATCAATGGAGTTGCAAAGAAGCATGGCGAGGTATCCAAGGTGATGTTCCCCGGATATAAAATCCATGCCATCACAAATGGCGTACATTCCTACACATGGACCTGCGACAGCTTCAAGAGGCTTTATGACAAATACCTGCCGGGCTGGGCCAACGAGCCCGAGATATTCGTCCGGGTCGGCCGCATACCCCACGAAGAACTCTGGGCTGCCCACATGGAGGCAAAGAAAAACCTTATCGATCTGGTAAACCGTGAAACCGGGGCAGGCATGAATTACGATACGCTCACCCTCGGGTTCGCCCGCCGCGCAACTGCCT
>Ga0335071_10007272_pt1 | contig 11397 bp, 3 predicted proteins | sample Lox_Sample_15_FD_206724 | JGI IMG/M metagenome (GOLD analysis project Ga0335071, IMG submission 206724) | Soil microbial communities from Loxahatchee National Wildlife Refuge, Florida, United States - Lox_Sample_1.5 | ecosystem: Environmental > Terrestrial > Soil > Wetlands | place: USA: Florida...
GAAGGGCAGCTTTTCAAACAGCAAAGGATGACGGATGAAGGATGAAGGATGAAACAGGAACGGGCCGGTAGCCGCTGGTGGATGGCTGACTTCATCATTCATCATTCTCCCTTCTGCATTCCTTCTGAGCGGCCAGTAGTCGAGCAGCAGCAGCACGAACGGCAGTGTCACCAGCATCGGCATGCTCATCAGCCCGAGGGCGAAGAGCACGAGCGCTGTCCCATACCAGAGTTGAGTGGCGTGAGGGCGGATCGCGAGCCTCCAACCGGGAGGAGCATCAGCCACGGCGCTCCGGCCAACCGCCTTCGGCCTTCGGGCTTCGGGCCTCGGGTTTCCTTCGGGCTTCGGGCTTCGGGTCTCGGATTTGTAACCTTGGCCTTCCACGTAGCGCGCATAGGCCCACAGCGTAAGGAGGAAGAAGAACGTGCTCACGACGTTCTTCCGCTCCGCCACCCACGCCACGGTTTCCACCTGCCAGGGATGCAAGGCGAACAAGGCGGCAACCGCCGCGCTTGGCCACAGCGCCCGCGTCATCCGCTGCAGGACCAGCAACAGCAGCAGCGCATTGGCGATGTGGAAGACCACGTTGACGAGGTGATGCGCCCCGGCCTGCAGCCCGAAAAGCTGGCAGTCAAGCATGTGCGACAGCCACGTCACCGGATGCCAGTAGGTCCCCTCGCCCGTGAGGTTCGCAAAGGCCCAAACGATCCCCGCCTGGGTTAAGCCGTGCCGGACGTGGGCGTTCTCAAGGACATAGACGTTGTCGTCGTAGTCAACGAACGCATAATGGCCCACGGGCCAATAGACCGCCAGAGTCACCGCGGCCAGCAAAAGGCAAAGGAGAACCGTGGACCTGTTCATCTCTCTGGCCATCAACCGCATTCTGCCCGCGGGGATATGGCCTGTCAATTATCGGCCTCCAGCGGCCCTGCCCTGGTCGCAAGTCACGTATTAACAGGTACTCGGCAAGCGCGTAGAGCCGGATGCGAATCGCCTTGAGTCTCGTGGGTGCCGCCAATCCGCCGGGCGGGATAACGGGGAATCGTCACCTGCATTTTTTCCATTTTGTTCTTGCATTCCAGGATAGCCGTGATATAAAGGGACACGTAGCACTGGAAACAACCGTATTCAAACATGTACCAATGTCCTTTGTTATGAACGTCCCTGTTATGAAAAAACTCACCCCCAACATACTCAGAACCGTCTCCGCCTCGTTGTGCGTCCTGGCCTCACTGCTGGCCAATCGCGCCGGGGCCGCTGTCACCACTTGGGACCCCCAAGGAAGTAACGCTCAAAATCCGTACAAAGGGTCCTTGAGTGGCACCTGGGAAAACAACTCGTGGAGCACCTCCCAAACCGGACAGGGTACACCACAAGCCTGGTTGGAAAACACCGCGGCGCAGTTTGCCGTCCATAGCGGTACCGGCACTCCGGCGTTTACCGTCACCATGAATGCCAACCACACCGTGGCCGGCATGTTCTCAGGCCCCCTGACCCCAAACCCGTGCACCGTGACCATCCAGGGCACCGGCACCATGCTCCTCCCTGGGTTCAACGGGTTTGACTTCAACAGCAACGCCAGTGACCCCGGCCTGGTCACGATCAGTGTGCCGATTATTGACGTGCCGGGCAACCCAGGCGCCTTCGTCGGCGAAGGCACCGGCCAGTCCTTCCTTAACGGCGCCAACACCTACAGCGGTGGCACGTATTTGGGTTACTCGGGGTCCTCGTTCAGCGGCATCTTGAACTTTAACAGCAGCGCCTCTTTTGGCACCGGCGGCATCTGCATCAGCAACACCAGCGGCTCGATTTGTGCGCTGGTGGCCGAGGGAGGCAGCGCCATTACCATCCCCAATAACGTCACGAATCCGGCTAATTCCGCAGCTCAGTTGCACATCGTCGCCCCCTCCGCTGGCGGCCTCAACTTCACCGGCGAATGGGACATCAATGGCCATGCGAGAATCGGCCCCGGGCCTGCTGGCCAAACGACCACTATCTCCGGAACGATGAAAGGCGCCGGCGGGGTGACCTTTATCAATGGTGTCGGCTCTCCCGGCATCCTGGCGCTAACGGGCCCCAACACCTTCACCGGCAGCGTGACCAACAACCCCAGCGCCGCCACGGGCACTTTGAGCGTCAATTCCATCGCCGACAGCGGCACCAGCGCCCTCGGCCTCGGCGCCAACCTGGCTTTGAACGGCGGCATCTTTCAGTACACGGGTGCGGGCGCAGCCACGACGACACGCGCGTGCTGGCTGCTCGGCGCCTCGACCATTGACCTGCCCAACGGCGACCTAACCCTGAATGGCGCCTTCAACAGCAGCAGCAGCGCTCAGCAGCTCACCAAAACCAGCGCCGGCACGCTGACTTTGGGCGGCAGCGGCGACAACGCTTCTTTCGCGATTAAAGTCAACGCCGGCACAGTGGTTTTGAACAAAGCCAGTGACGGCACGCACCATGCGCTGGGTGGCGCCAGCACCGTGAGCGGCGGCACGCTTAAGTTGAGTGGCACCGGCGGGGATCAAATCTACAGCGGCGTCACGCTCACCGTGAGCAGCGGCGCCTTCGACATGAACGGTCTGAGCGAAAGCATGACTTCACTCAGCCTTTCGGGCACCGGCATCAGCAGCGGCGGGGCGCTCGTTAACAGCGCCGCCTCCACCACCTCCACCATCACCGGGACAGCCGCCAGTGGGATAACCCTGGCCGCCAATGCTTCCATCGGTGGCGTCGGCAATATTACCGTGCCGAGCGGAACAATCGTCACGGGCACGAAGTCGCTCACCTATGTCGGCTCGGGCACCTTGACGCTCTCCGAGGGCGCCAATTCCTACAGCGGCGGCACCATCGTTAGCAGCGGCACGCTGCTGGTGAACAACGCGTCCGGCAGCGCGACGGGCACGGGCTCAGTGACCGTTAATTCCGGGGGCACCCTGACCGGCACCGGTATCATCTCCGGTGCAACCACGGTCAACGCCGGCGGCACGCTCACCATGGTGGACGGCACTGCCGGCGAAACATTCCACTTCGGCAGCACTCTGTCGCTTGCCGGTACGACCAGTTTGGAGATCGAAGAGGACGCGGGCATCGCGGACGAGCTTGTGGCCAGCGGCCTCATTACGTTGGGCGGCAACCTCACCGTAGTCCAAACGGACGCCAACGCGTTTGTCCTGGGAGACACATTCCAACTGTTCGGCGGCACCCTGACCGGCCACTTCACCAGCTTCACCCTCCCCGCTTTGGCCACCGGGTTGGCTTGGGACACGTCCCAACTCGGAGTGGGCGGAGACGGAACCATTAAGGTGATCTGCGACGGAACGCTGGTGGCGAACGCCGGTGCCGGCCAGGCCGTCTGCTTTGGCACCGGGGTGGTCATCGGCGGCAGCCCCACTGCCAGCGGCGGCAGCGGAGCCGGGACCTACACTTACAGTTGGAGTCCGGCCCTGGGCTTGAGCAGCACGAGCGTTGCAAATCCCACGGCCACCCCCACGAGCACGACCACCTACACCGTCACGGTCACCGACGCCAATGGCTGCACGGCCATGTCCAGTGTGACGGTCACGGCGGGGACGATCGCCATCTCCACGCAGCCGGCCAATACCGCGATCTGCAGCGGTTCGACCGCCACTTTGTCCGTCACCGCCACAGGCGCGGGGCTCAGTTACTCCTGGGCAAACGACAACAACGGCGGCTGGGGCAACGCGTGGGCCGCGAGCGGCAGCGGCTCCACCTTCCGCAGCAGTTCGACTGACAATGACTTCGGCGACCCGTCTTGCAACAGCTTCAGTGCGGCCGGGGACATCAACAGCCCCGTGAGCGGATTTGCGCTGGGCATGTATGGTGGCGCCAGTGGCGACGAAGTCGTCACCCGCACCTTCACCGCTTTGGCGGCCGGACAAGTGGTCAGCGTTGACTTTGACAATGGCAACGTGGACAGCGGCAAAGAAGTTGGCTTCAGCCTGGAAACCTCCGGCGGCGCCGATGTCCTTCAGTTCTACTTCCTGGGCGGTCAGTCCAACTACAAGTACTGGGATACGACCCTCGGCGAACAGGACACGGGGATTCCTTTCCAGAGGACCGGCTTGCGGGTTCAGTTCGCCCTGACTTCCGCCACCACCTACGGGATTATCGTGACCCCCTGCGGCGGCACGGCGACCACGTTCACCGGCACGTACTCCGGGACCATCGCCCAGTTGAAGCTGTTTGACCAAAATACCACCGGCGGCAATGACTATAACATCTACTTCAACAACTTCCTCGTTGGCGGCTATAGCGACAACGCGGATAATTATTCCGGGGACTACGCGGGCCAAGACAAGGGCAACCAACCTATCGTCGCCGGCAACGGCGGCAGCACTTATACGACGCCGCCGTTGAGTTCGACTTCTCAGTACCAGGTCACGGTTTATGGCTGTGGCGGTTCGGTGCTCTCGAGCGTCGCCACGGTGACGGTCAATCCGCTGCCATCGGCGACCGTGAACTCGCAGGCGGTCTGCGCCAGTGCGCTGCCGGCGACCGTGACTGCGACGCCTGCAGGCGGCACGGGACCATACAGCTATGTGTGGACGGTGCCTTCAGGCCCCAATCCGGGTAACGTGGCCAGTTTCACCACGAGCGTGGCCGGCAACTACACGGTGGTGGTGACCGACGCCCATGGGTGCGTCTCCGCCCCCGGCGCAGGCACCTTGACGATCAATGCCAATCCCACCGTGGCGGTAAACTCGCAGGCGATATGCGCCAGTGCGCTACCGGCGACCGTGACCGCGACGCCGGCGGGCGGCACCGGGCCGTACAGCTATGCGTGGACGGTGCCAGTTGGAGCGACTGATCCCGGCAACGTCGCCAGTTTCACCACGAGTGTGGCCGGCACCTATTCGGTGGTGGTGACCGACGCCAACGGCTGCACCGGCGGCAGCTCGGGCACCTTGACGATCAATGCCAATCCCACCGTGGCAGTCAATTCGCAGGCGGTATGCGCGAGTGCGCTGCCGGCGACCGTTACGGCGACGCCGGCGGGCGGCATGGGACCATACAGCTATGCGTGGACGGTGCCGTCAGGCCCCAATCCGGGCAACGTGGCCAGCTTCACCACGAGTGTGGCGGGCAACTATTCGGTGGTGGTGACCGACGCCAACGGCTGCACCGGCGGTGGCTCGGGCACCTTAACGGTCTATGCCAATCCCACCGTGGCAGTCAATTCGCAGGCAGTATGCGCGAGTGCGCTGCCGGCGACCGTTACGGCGACGCCGGCGGGCGGCATGGGACCATACAGCTATCTGTGGACAGTGCCTTCAGGCCCCAATCCGGGCAACGTGGCCAGCTTCACCACGAGTGTGGCAGGTACCTACATGGTGGTGGTGACGGACGCCAATGGGTGCACCGGCGGCGGCTCGGGCACCTTGACGGTCAATGCCAATCCCACCGCATCGGCTGGTTCGGACCAGACAGTCTGCGCGAACAACCCAGTCGCCATCGGCGGCAGTCCGACGGCCAGCGGCGGCACGGGGCCATACACCTATAGTTGGCTGCCCACCACCGGCCTGGACGATGCGACGGCAGCTAATCCCAATGCCACGATCACCAGCGCGACGACCTACACCGTGACGGTGACTGATAATAATGGTTGCACGGCCACCAGTTCCGTTAACCTGACCCTGGTGCCTCAGCCCGAGCTCACCTCGGTTCTCACGGTGGGCACTGACACGACGCTGGTATGGAGTTCGCTCGCCGGCCAGACCTATCGCGTGCAATACACCACGGACGTGGCCCCGGTCGTCAGTTGGACGGATCTGACTGGGCCGTCTAGCGTGCCACTGTTGCCGGACGTGACCGCTACCGGCGCGACCGCAACGTTTACCGATACCGCCGCCACCGACCCGCAGCGATTCTATCGCATATCCGTAGTTTGCCCATAGCGGCGGCGGCGTCTGGCGCTCAACCGCCGGCACACCGCTCCTGATTCACGAGGGCGCCCCCCCCGGGGCGCCCTCGCTTTATTCGGCCAGAATTCCCTCGACAACCTCCGTCAAAAGCGCTAGCTTTGCCCCAGATTGCCCAGACTGACTTGATGTATGCTTCTGGCTGACGCGTAGCTGCCCTTCGGTAGCCTTCGCCCCGCCGCAACCCTTAGACTGGCTGGCCTGATAGACAGTTAAACGAAACGAAATGAAACTCTTGCGACTAATGTGCATCACTAACTGCGATGGCTCGATCAAGGAACCGGCAGCAATTGGCCGCCAGCCCGGCAGACGGCTTCTACAGGCCGCGGGATGGCACTCCGGACCGCTCGGGTTGGCTGGTTTCGTCATCGCCCTCCTCGCCGCCCCACCCCTTTTTGCTACTCCTCCGATCATTCCCCTGCCGCTGACCATGACGACTCGTCCCGGCGTCTTCACCCTCTGTCCGAGTCAGCCGATCCCGGGTGCGCCGGCCCAGGCGACCCAGAGGATTCTGGTGGACAGCCCCTCGCTCCAGACCGGCCAATACCTGGCGACAACACTGTTCAAGTCCACCGGTTTCCAGTTCATCGTGGCCAACAATGGCTCAGCCGGGCCCATCCGAGGCGCCATCCTCCTCACGACCGTGAATGCCCTGTCAACCCTTGGCGCGGAAGGGTACGAGCTGACGATTGCGCCTGATTCAGTGGTGATCCGCGCGCCCACCCAGGCGGGCCTGTTCTACGGCGTGCAATCCTTCCTTCAACTCCTGCCGCCTCAAATCATGTCACCGCAGCCCGTCTCCGGGGTCGCGTGGACCGCCCAGTGCATTTATATCCAGGACCAACCCCGGTTCGCCTGGCGCGGGGTGATGCTGGACGTCTCCCGGCATTTCGTGGACAAGCAGGAGGTGGAGCGCATCCTGGACGGACTTGCCCTGCACAAGATCAATATCTTCCATTGGCATTTGACGGACGACCATGGGTGGCGGCTTGAGATTACCAACTATCCGGCGCTCACCTCCACGGGCGGCTGGCGTACTGGGATTGATTATGGGCAGAACCCGGCAGCCAGCACAGGGTATAATTCGTCCGGCCAATATGGCGGGTATTATTCCCAGGCCGACGTCCGCGAAGTGGTGGCTTACGCCCAACAGCGCCACATCACGATTGTACCGGAGGTGGAGTTTCCCGCCCATTGTTCGGCGGCGCTGTATTCGTATCCCTCGCTGGGCTGCGGCAACTCGCAATCCGCCTACAACATGGACAACATCAACTACAGTTACACGCTCTTCAGTTTGGCGAACAGCGGCACGTTTTTCACCAACGTGTTGAAGGAAGTGATGAACCTGTTTCCGGGACCGTATATCCATACCGGCGGAGACGAGGTGATCGCCACCGGCGATACCCAGTGGAACTCCTACTCCCCGGACACGACGCTGATGACGTCGCTGGGCATCAGTCCCAGCGGGGGCAGCACTGCCCGGAAGCAATACCAATTTTGGCTCTCCACGCAGCTTGCCAACTTTCTCCACGGCAACGGCCGCACGATGGCCGGCTGGTCGGAAATAGACACCCTGAGCCCCATCACCAACGCCGTGCTGCTGGAATGGGAAACGCTCAACGGCAACGTCGCTGCCTCAAACGGCCTGCCGGTGGTGGAGTGCCCCAACGGCATTAACTATTACGAAATCCCCAGCACCGGTTCCTATACCCTCTACGAGCCGTTCTTCCAGGTCGGTAGCAGCCCCTCCTTCAAAAGCGTGAGCGACGTTTATAACTACGAACCGGTTCCCTCGACTCTGAAAGCGCCGTGGACGACCAACGTCATTGGCGCGCAGGTCAACCTCTGGACCGAGTTTGTGCCCTCGGCCCTGAATGACGAGTATAAGCTCTTCCCGCGGATCTGCGCGGAGGCCGAGGTCACCTGGACGGCCAAGTCGCTGAAGAACTATACTGATTTTACCACGCGGCTGGTCACAGGTGAGCAGCGCTTGGCTCAAATGGGCCTCAATTACAACCATGAAACTCTTACGCAGATCGGCTCCTGGGGACCGTCGGTGCCAACCACAGCGACGACCGTCAGCTATGACATCACCTCCTATGTCACCAAAGGCGGAGAGATTGATGTGAGTTTTGCCTACACCTCGGGTTCTGATGGTCTTAACGTTTCGTGGGTCAAACTTTTGGAAAACGGCACACAGGTGGACATGGACACATTCGCTGGGTTTGCCGGCCTGGCTAATTACACGCAGACGGGCAGCTCGTTGGGCGGAGTTGCCTACTACGTGGTCCATTTGCCTATCTATCACCCCGGCTCGACCTACACGATCCAGGCCTCGATCTCTGAGCACGGCAGTAGCGCCAGCAGCAACGGCAATGTCTACTTACCGAATTGGAACTAAATGAGAACGCCCCTCGCCCCTGTTACGGTTCTCCTCGCGCTCGCGCTGGCTCCGCTTGCGTCGGCCCAACCCCCGACGATCAGCACGCTGGCCGGCTCACCCCCCCTGGGCAGCGTAGACGGCACCGGGGGTGCCGCCCGCTTCGCTAATCCGTGGGGCGTGGCCGCCGACACCAACGGCAACGTGTTTGTGGCCGACACCGATAATCACGTGATTCGGAAGATCGCCCCGGGCGGCGGCGTCACCACCATCGCGGGCCAGGCGGGAGTCAGCGGCAGCACCGACGGCACCGGCAACGGCGCGCTGTTTTTCCAGCCCCAGGGCATTGCCGTGGATACCAACGGCAACGTTTATGTCGCGGACACCGGCAACTACACGATCCGCAAGATCACGCCCGCCGGCGCCGTCACCACGCTGGCCGGTCTGGCCGGCAATTCCGGCAGCGCCAACGGCACCGGCAGCGCCGCCCGGTTCTACGAGCCCGAGGGCATCGCGGTGAACGGCGCGGGCACCCAAATCGTTGTCGCCGACACCTGGAACCACACCATCCGGCAAATCACCGCCGCCGGTGTTGTCACCACGCTCGCCGGCTCGCCCGGCACCGCCGGCAGCACCGACGGGTCCGGCAGCGGCGCCCTGTTCAATCAGCCGCAAGGCGTCGCCCTGGACAGCGGCGGCAACGCCTATGTCGGCGACACCGGCAACCACACGGTCCGCAAGGTGACGTCGGGCGGGACGGTGACGACCTTGGCCGGTTCGGCCGGCAACTACGGCAGCACCGACGGCGCCGGCACCGGCGCCTTGTTCTGGAATCCGCAAGGGCTGGCGGCCGACAGCTCGGCCAATCTCTACGTCGCGGATTCGGCCAACAACACGATCCGCAGGGTGACGCCCGCGGGGGTCGTCACCACCCTCGCTGGCACCGCCAGCAGTCCGGGCAGCACGGACGCCACCGGCGCCGCCGCCCGTTTTTGGCTGCCGCAGAGCGTTGCGGCGGACGCCACCGGCAACCTCTATGTGGCCGACACCGCCAATGGCACCATACGGAAGATTGCCTCCGGGGCGGTCGTAACCACGTTGGCGGGCTCTGCATCCACCGGCAGCACGGATGGCACAGCGAGCGGTGCGCGTTTTTACTGGCCGTCGGACGCCGCGATGGACAATGCCGGCAACACCTACGTGGCCGATACAGAGAATAACACCATCCGCACCGTGACCTCCGGCGGTGGGGTCACCACACTGGCTGGCTCTGCCGGAATCTCCGGCAGCACCGATGCCACGGGCAGCAGCGCCCGCTTTTACGGTCCGCAGGGCGTGGCGGTCTACTCCTCGGGCACCATCTATGTCGCCGACACCGGGAATGATACCGTCCGTAAAATCACCTCCGGCGGCGTGGTGACCACACTGGCTGGGCTGGCAGGAAGCAGCGGTATTGCCGACGGCACCGGCAGCAACGCGCGCTTCAACGCTCCGCGAGGATTGGCCGTGGATGGCTCTGGTACCATTTATGTCGCCGACACATGGAACCACACGATTCGGAAGGTCACCGCAGGCGGCGTTGTGACCACCCTCGCCGGCTTACCCGGCTACTATGGCGATAGCGACGGCACCAGTCCGGGCGGCGGCACCAATACTGCCCGATTCTACTGCCCTTCGGGAGTCGCGGTGGACACGTCGGGGAATGTCTATGTCGCCGATACACGAAACCACATTATTCGCAAGGTCACTTCTGCCGGCGCCGTTAGCACCTTGGCCGGGCTTGCCGGCAGTTACGGAAGCACCGACGGCATGAATAGCAGCGCCCGCTTTTACCTCCCTCAGCGCATTGCAGTGGATGCCAGCGGCAACCTTTATGTGCTCGATTCGGGCAACCAGACGCTGCGTATGATAACCCTGGTGGGAACCAATTGGGTGGTCACGACGATCGCCGGGCAGGCAGCCGTAACCGGCAGCGCTGATGGCACCGGCACTGCCGCCCAGTTCTTCTATCCCGGCGGTCTGGGGATGAATAGCGCCGGGTCGTTGACCATCGCCGATTGGGGCAACAATGAAATCCGGGCCAATTGGGTCTCGTCCAATGCTGCGCCTGTGATCACCGTTCAGCCGCAAGGCCAGACGGTAGACCAGGGACAAAATGCAATCTTCAGTGTCACCGCCAGTGGTTCCGCGCCCTTGTACTACCAATGGTGGTTTGACAGCGCACCCATCTCCGGCGCGACCACCTCCGCCTACACGGTCACGAGCGCCCAATCCAGCAACGCCGGAACCTACTCGGTCGTGGTCTCCAATAGCATCTCCACGGCCACCAGTTCCAATGCCTTGTTGACGGTCATTGTGCCGCCGGCCATCACCAACCTGCCGCAGAGCCTCACGGTTACGCAGGGCTTGAACGCCACCTTCACCGTCGGCGCCTCCGGCAGCGCTCCCCTCGGCTACCAGTGGACCTTTGACAGCGCTACGATTTCCGGGGCGACCGCCAGCACCTACACGCGCGCCAGCGTGCAACCGGCTGACGCGGGTACTTACGCCGTAATCGTCTCTAACGCCGCTGGCAGCGCCACCAGCACGCCGCCCGCCACCCTGACGGTCATTGCCGTCCCAACCCCGCCCGGTATCAGTAGCCAGCCGCAAAACCAGACTGTTAACCAGACCTCGAATGCGCTCTTTACGGTCACCGCGACCGGCTCGACGCCGCTTTCCTACCAGTGGCTTTTCAACGGCGCCAATCTGGCCTCCGCCTCGGCCTCCAGCTATACGGTCGTCAATGCTCAGTCAACCAATGCCGGCTCCTATTCGGTCATCGTCACCAATGCCTACGGCATGAAGACCAGCACGGTCGCCACGCTGGCCGTCATCCTGCCGCCGATCATCAGTGTCCAGCCCAGCAACCAGCTTGCCGCTGTCAGCAATAATGTCACCTTCACGGTCGGTCTGTCCCAGGGCACCAGCCCCGCCTTCCAATGGCGGCAGAATGGATCCGCCATCTCCGGCGCTACCCAGTCCAGCTTGACCCTGGCTTCGATCTCCTGGACCAGTGCCGGAACGTATTCGGTCGTG
>Ga0335071_10007274_pt1 | contig 11395 bp, 7 predicted proteins | sample Lox_Sample_15_FD_206724 | JGI IMG/M metagenome (GOLD analysis project Ga0335071, IMG submission 206724) | Soil microbial communities from Loxahatchee National Wildlife Refuge, Florida, United States - Lox_Sample_1.5 | ecosystem: Environmental > Terrestrial > Soil > Wetlands | place: USA: Florida...
GGGGTGAAATTTATGAAGCGCTCAGTTCTCGCCGCGATCTGCCTCGCCGTCGCCGGGCCGCTCCTCGCAGGGACGCCGCATGCCACCCATGCGCCCGCGGCCTTCGTCACGATCAACGGAAGTCCGCTGACGATCGTCATCGGCGACGACACGTCGATGCAGGTCTACAACACCAACGTGCCCGGCACGGGGCAATTCTTCAGCCCGGGCGAAGCCCCCGCCGATGCGGGCATCTTCGTTCGTCCGGCGGGCGGAGTGACCTACGGTCCCTGCTGCGGCGGCAGCGCGGGCTTCACTCCGGTCTCGCTCAGCCCGGTCACGGGCACGGGCACGTCCGGCGACCCGTTCAAGGTCGTCGTCGTCGTCGGGATCCCGACGACGTCGGTGCAGATGACCGAGACCATGACGTACGTCAATGGCCAGGCCGCCGCCAACATCTCGCTCTCGTTCGTCGGTGACGGCAACCCCGTCGTGACGCTCGATGCCTTCATCGGCGCCGATCTCTACCTCGCCGGCAACGACCGTGGTTTCTCGTTTGCCGGTCCGACCGCCGCGGGCGGCCATGGCGCCGACCCGAACTGCTCGGAGCTGCAGTACACGATCTCGTTCCTCGGGACCACGCCTGCCGACCGCTACAGCGCCAACGGCTACGGTCAGATCTGGAACGAGATCAGTTCCGGTACGCTGTCCAACACCGCCAACGCCAGCTGCATCGACAATGGCGCCTCGCTCCAGTGGGTTGGGCGCGCCGTCGGGACCACTCCGGTCGTCATCAACACCGCCGCCTCGTTCACGGGTCAGGCCATCCCCGTCGCCGTTGCCGTTCCGACCGTTTCGGTCGCGGGAATCGCGGCCATCGTGGTTCTGCTCGCCGTGGTGGGTTACGTTCTCGCGAGAAAGACCTCGCTGGGGGCGTGAGGAGGAGGGCGCGGGCCGCATCAGCCCGCGCGCGTCTTTGAGGGGCGGCTTCGGCCGCCCTTTTCTTTTTGGGAGGTCTAGGCCTCGAGCAGGCGGCCGACCGCTTCCGCGAGAGCCTCGGGGGACTCGTCCGGGAGCGGCCGGACCCCGGGGATCGTCCCGGCGCGCGACGGCGCGTACAGGGGCGGCGCCGCCGGGTCTTCTTCGCGGATCGCCGCCGCCGCCGCCGCCGCGTCGTCGCCGAGCAGGAGCACGGCGTCGATCCGCCGGTTGCGCGCGAGTTTCTCGACCGCGTCCTCCGGGCCGGTCGCCGTCACGATCTCGATCGAGGGGTGGCGGGCGAGCGCCTCGCCGAAGCCTTCGGGAGAAGCCGCGACGGCGAGGATGGTGATCACCGTCCCGCTTTCTCGACCCAGAGCACGGCGAGACCGCCGGGCTTCGCCTTTTCCCGGCCGTCCGAGGTGTGGAAGAGGATCGTCCAGAGACCGGCGGCGCCCGGCGTGAATCGGAACGAGAAGTCGCCTCCCGGCGCGACGTGCAGGCGGTCCTCGGTCGTCGCGCCGGCGATCAGGTAAGACTTCAGTCCTTCCGGGACGTAGGCCAGACGGGCTTCCGGGTAGGTGTAGCGCGTTCGCGCGTTGGCCTGGGCCTTCGTGAGGCGGCGCGGCGGCGGCTCGAGAGCGAGCGTGACGAAGTCGAGCCGCTGCCCGGCGACGGTCCGGCCGCGGAAGAGGATCGTCGGCGGATCCTGAGCCGCGCGCTCGAGCGTCAGCGCGGCGAGTCGCCGCGTCATGAACTCTTCGGACATCCGGAACTGTCCGCCGCCCTGGGCCCAGCCGACGCCGACGTGGGTGGCCTCCGGATCGAGAATCGTGCGCCGATGGCCGTCGTTGGGGGGCCTCTCGGCGAGCATGGACGCCTGGCCCTCGAGCGCGAGCCGGAGGGCCGGCTCCTCGAACGAGGATCCCGTCGTCGACCAGGCAACCGAGTTCTCGGCGTCGAGGCCGAAGACCCCGGCCAGCCCCATGCGGGCGTACGGCGGCAGGCCATCCGTCAGGAAGTGGCCGCGCGTTCCCTCGCGCACCTGCTCGGCCGTGAAGACGTCGGCCACGCGCGAAGCCCGCTCGTCCCACGCGACCGGGCGCAGCCCCTCGGCGGCGCGGTCCGCGTTGATCCTGTCGAAGACGGCTTTCTTGACCGGATCTTCGGGGAGCGACGGCAGCGGGTAGGACTCCGAGAGGGGGCGGTCGAGGTCGGGAGCGCGGACCGTGAAATGCGCGACCTCCGCCGGCGCGTCCATGACGGCGCAGCTGCCCCCGGCGAAGAGAACGAGGCCGAGGGCCCAGCCCGCCGGTTTCACCGCGGGCACTCTACCGCAGGGCCGAATCCGGTTGATTTTCGCCGGGGCTTCGGGGATTCTGGATTCGAGGGCCCCATGAGTTTTTCGATCGAAGGCGTCCACGGGCGGGAAATCCTCGATTCGCGCGGCAATCCCACGCTCGAAGTCGAGGTGCTGCTGTCGGGAGGCGCCTCGGGACGCGCCGGCGTGCCGTCCGGCGCCTCGACGGGCACCCGCGAGGCGCTGGAGCTCCGCGACGGCGACAAGAAGCGCTACGGGGGCAAGGGCGTGCTGAAGGCGGTCGGCCACGTCAACGGCGAAATCGCCGACGAGCTCGGCGGCGCGGACGCGCGCGACCAGGCGCTGATCGACCGGGTGCTCATCGCGCTCGACGGCACGGCGAACAAGGAGCGCCTCGGCGCCAACGCCATGCTCGGCGTCTCGCTCGCGGTCGCCCGGGCGGCCGCGGAGGCGTCCGGCCTGCCGCTCTACCGATACGTCGGCGGCGCGGGCGCCGGCACGCTCCCGACGCCTCTGATGAACGTCATCAACGGCGGCGCGCATGCGGACAACCGGCTCGACCCGCAGGAATTCATGGTCTGTCCGACCGGCTTTGCGACGTTTGCCGAAGCGCTGCGCGCCGGCGCCGAGGTCTTTCACGCCCTGAAGGCGATCCTGAAGAAGAAGGGTCTCTCGACGGGGGTGGGCGACGAGGGCGGGTTCGCGCCCGACATCGCCTCCTCGAAGGAAGCGATCGAGCTGCTCCTTTCGGCGATCGAGGCCGCGGGGTACAGGCCCGGCCGCGACGTCGTCCTCGCGCTCGACCCGGCGGCGTCGGAGTTCTACGAGGGCGGCAAGTACCGCCTCGAGGGCGAGAAGAAGGCGCTGACGAGCGACGGGATGATCCGCTACTGGGCCGACCTCGCCGCCGCCTATCCGATCGTGTCGATCGAGGACGGCCTCGCGGAAGGCGACTGGGAAGGGTGGAAGGCCATCACGCGGGAGCTCGGCGGCAAGATGCTGCTCGTCGGCGACGACGTCTTCGTCACGAACCCGGAGATCCTCGCGCGCGGGATTCGCGACGGCGTCGGCAACGCGCTGCTCGTCAAGTTGAACCAGATCGGCACCCTGACCGAAACGCTCGAGGCGGTCCGGATGGCTCAGACGGCCGGCTACCGCACGATCGTTTCGCACCGCTCGGGCGAAACGCCGGACGACACGATCGCCGACCTCGCCGTCGCCGTCAACGCCGGCCTCATCAAGACGGGCTCGGCGTGCCGCGGCGAGCGCCTGGCCAAGTACAACCGCCTGCTCGCGATCGAGGAGGAGCTCGACGCCGCCGGCGCGTACGCCGGACGCGCCGCGTTCCCGGCGCCCGCGACTCGGTGAAGCGGTCGACTCGATGAAGAACGAAGAGCTGGACGGTCCGCGCGGCCCGAGGCCGATGACGGCCTTCCTGGTCTCGCTCGCCGTCTCGTCGGTCGTGATGGGCGTGCTGCTGCTCTCGGATCGCCGGGTGCTGGAGCTGCGGCGGGCGCGGCGCGACGTCGTCGCGCTCGACCGGCAGATCGCCGAGCGGCGGCAGGAGAACGCGGAGCTCAAGGCTTCGATCGAGGCCGCCAACCGCCACGAGTTTCCGGCCGAGAAGGTCGCCCGCGAAGAGTTGCATCTCGTCCAGCCCGACGACGTCGTGCTCCTCTACCCCGAGGGCAGCCTCACCAGGCCGAGTGCGACCCCGATTCCCGGCGTGGCGGCGCCCGCCGCCGAAGCCGCTCCGAGGCCGCGCTAACGCCCCGCCGGCCGGCCGCGGCATAGAATCTCCCCGGAAAAATCCCGGGAGTTGCCGATGCGTGTCGGAGCCAGCCGCAGGAGCTTCCTGAAGCAGGCGGTCGCGGGCGGTGTCCTGGCGCCCCTGGCCGGAGGTTTCGCCCGCGGGCTGTCTTCGGCGCTCGCGCCGGCGACTCGGGCCGGGGCCGCGACGCGCCTCCAGCCCTTCGACTACGATGGCGTCAGCCTCCTCGACGGGCCCCTGCGCGCGCAGTTCTCCGCGATGCGCGACTACTACTTCGCGATCCCGGACGAGGACGCGCTGCTCGGCTTCCGGATGCGGGCGGGACAGCGGGCGCGCGGCACGAACCTCGGCGGCTGGTACGGCGGCGATCCGGCCCGGCGCACCTGGTGGTCGAACGGCGACACGTTCAACACGTTCGGCCAGTGGCTCTCGGGCATGGCGCGGATGTCGAGGGCGACCGGAGACGCCGACGTTCGCGCGAAGGCGATCCACCTGATGACCGAGTGGGCCGCGGCCATCGAGCCGGACGGCTGGTTCTTCTATTCGCGGCATCCCTGGCAGCCCCACTACATCTACGACAAGACGGTCGGCGGGCTCGTCGACATGGCCGTCTACGGCGGGCGTCCGGACGCCCTCGCGCCGCTGTCGAAGATCACCGACTGGGCCATCGAGAACCTCGACCGCAGCCGCAAGGTCGACTCCGACACCGAGTGGTACACGCTGTCGGAGAACCTCTACCGCGCCTACGCAACCACCGGCGACGAGAAGTATCGCCGCTTCGCCGAGGTCTGGCGGTTCACGGACTACTGGAACGCGTTTTCCGGCGCCGCGCCGACGTCCGTCGCGCGCGACGGCCATCATGCCTACAGTCACGTCAACACCCTCTCGTCGTGCGCGATGGCCTACGCGATCACGGGCGAGACGCCGTACCGCGACGCGATCGTGGCCGCCTACGACTGGCTGCAGCAGACCCAGTGCTACGCCACGGGCGGCTACGGTCCCGACGAAGACCTCGTCGCGCCGGACGGCGAGCTCGGGCGCCGCCTCGACACGACCTTCGCCTCTTTCGAGACCCCGTGCGGCTGCTGGGCCGGCTTCAAGCTGTCGCGCTATCTCATGGGCTTCACGGGCGAGGCGCGCTATGGCGACTGGATCGAGCGGCTCCTCTACAACGGCATCCTCGGCGCGCTGCCGATGGGACCGAAGGGGGCCACGTTCTACTACTCGGACTACCGCGCCGGCGGCGCGCGCAAGATCTACCACCTCGACGGGACGTGGCCCTGCTGCTCGGGCACGTATCCCCAGGTGGTCGCCGACTACCACAACGTCCTCTACTTCCGGGACGCGGGCGGCCTCTTCGTCAACCTCTTCGCGCCGTCGCGCGTGCGCTGGAACCAGGACGGCACGGCCGTCGCCGTGGAACAGGAGACGACGTTCCCCGAATCGGATTCGACCGTGCTGACGGTGCGGCCGGCGAAACCCGCGACCTTCGACGTGCGGTTCCGCGTCCCGGGCTGGACGCGGGGCGCGTCGGCCGAGGTCAACGGCAAGCCCGTCGCGGTCGACGCCGTTGCCGGAACGTGGGCCGTGCTCCGGCGCCGCTGGGAGCCGGGCGACCGCGTGTCCCTGCGGCTGCCGATGGCCGTCCGACTCGCTCCCGTGGACGCGCAGCACCCGAACCGGGTCGCCGTGACGTACGGTCCGATCGTCCTCGTCCGGAACGAAGAACCGACGCTGGCCGAGCCGCTCGAGGACCCGGCGGCGGCGATCCGGCGAAACGGTTCGGGCCTCGAGTTCTCGGCGCCCCGGCAGCCCGAGGGAACGTTCGTTCCCTTCTTTCGCGTCGGCGCGGGCGTTCCGTACAACATGTATTTCGATCGGACGGGCTCAGGCCCGGGAGGAACATGAGCACACAGAAGGCGGGAGGCCGGGACGTCATCCTCGTCGCGAGCGGCGACTCGCGCCTCACGGCGAACCAGCGCTGCTGGCCGGCCCAGCAGACGCTCGAGAAGGCGGTCGAGAAGGCGTTCGGCGAGCTCGGCGCGCGCGTCGTGCGCGGCCACGGGTACGACCCGGTCAAGAAGCACGGCTTCATCGACGGCCAGGCGCGCGGGATCCAGATCTTCCGCCAGATCGACCCGGAGGCGCCGCTGGTCGTCGCCGAGGCGGTGTGGGAGTACACGAGCCACATCCTCGCCGGCCTGACCAAGCACCGCGGCCCGATCCTGACGCTCGCCAACTGGAGCGGCGAGTGGCCGGGGCTCGTCGGGATGCTGAACGTCAACGCGTCGCTGACGAAGGCCGGGATCCCGTACAGCTCGACCTGGAGCGAGGACTTCGAGGACGGCTTCGCGCGCGGCGGCCTCCGGCAGTGGCTGGCCGAAGGACGGATCGCGCACGACACGAGCCACGCCCAGAGGTTCGAAGACCAGACGTTCGGCCCGGCCCACGCCGAAGACCGGGCGCGCGGCGCCGCGCTCGGCCAGGAGCTCGCTCGCGATCAGGCGATCCTCGGCGTCTTCGACGAGGGTTGCATGGGCATGTACAACGCGATCGTCCCCGACGACCTGCTGCACCGGCTCGGGCTGTTCAAGGAGCGGCTCTCGCAGTCGATGCTCTTCGCCGCGATGCGCGAGGTGTCCGACGACAAGGCGCGTCGGCACTACGACTGGCTCCAGAAGCGCGGCATGAAGTTCGCCCTCGGCCACGACGAAGCGACCGAGCTGACGGAGTGGCAGGTGCTCGAGGGCCTCAAGATGTACGAGGCGGCCGTGACGATGGCGCACGACTTCGGCTGCGCGGCGATCGGCATCCAGTACCAGCAGGGGTTGAAGGACGTCTGCGTCGCCTCGGACCTGACCGAAGGCCTCCTCAACAACCCCGACCGGCCGCCCGTGCGCGGCGCCGACGGGAAGGTTCTCTTCGAGGGCCTCGCCGTGCCGCACTTCAACGAGGTGGATGAGTGCGCGGGTGTGGACGCGCTCCTGACGAACCGCGTCTGGTCGGATCTCGGGATCGACCCGTCGACGACGCTCCACGACGTGCGCTGGGGCGCGCCGGTCGCGGAAAACGGCGTCGACGGCTACGTCTGGGTCTTCGAGATCTCGGGCGCGGCGCCCGCCTCGCACTTCATCGGCGGCTACGGCGGCGCGCGCGGCGAGCGTCAGCCGCCGATGTACTTTCCGAAGGGCGGCTCGACGCTCAAGGGCGTGTCGAAGCCGGGCGAGATCGTTTTCTCGCGCGTCTACGTCCAGGACCATGCGCTCCACATGGACGTCGGTCGCGGCGGGGTCGTGAAGCTCTCCGACGCGGAGACCGAACGGCGCTGGCAGGCGACGACGCCGCAGTGGCCGATCATGCACGCGGTGCTCTACGGCATCACGCGCGACCAGATGATGGCCAAGCACAAGGCCAACCACATCCAGGTCGCCTACGCGCCGGACGCCGCGACGGCCAACCGCGCGCTCGTGCGGAAGGCCGCGATGGCGCGCGCCCTCGGGATCCAGGTCAACCTCTGCGGCGATCCCGAGCAGACGCTCGATCGCCACCAGGCGGCGAAGTACCGGGCGTGACGGAACCGCAGGCGCCCTGCGCGCTGGGTCTCGACTTCGGAACCGCGTCCGTCCGCGCCCTGGTCGTCGAGACGCGCACCGGAAAGGAGCGCGGCTCGGCCGTCGTCGACTACCGCCACGGCGTGATCGAGTCCGCGCTGCCCGGCTCCTCCGCGAAGCTGCCCGCGGACTGGGCGCTGCAGCATCCGGGCGACTGGGTCGAAGCGATCGAGCGCGCGGTGCCGGAGGCGCTCCGGTCGGCCGGGGTGCCGGCGGCGTCGGTCGTCGGCGTCGGCGTCGACTTCACGTCGTGCACGGTCCTGCCGGTCGACGCCGCCGGAAAGCCCCTGTGCCTCGACCCGCGCTGGGCTTCGCGGCCGCACGCGTGGGTCAAGCTGTGGAAGCATCACGCCTCGCAGCCGCAGGCGGATCGCATCAACGCGCTCGCCGCCGAGCGGCGCGAGGCGTTCCTGCCGGATTACGGCGGCAAGACGTCGTCCGAGTGGCTCGTCGCGAAGGCGCTCCAGATCCTCGACGAGGATCCCGAGGTCTACGCCGCGGCCGCGTCGATCGTCGAAGGCGGCGACTGGATCGTCGGCGAGCTCTGCGGCGCGCGCGTGCGCAACGCCTGCGGCGCGGGCTACAAGGGGTTCTGGAGCCGCGAGCGCGGGTTTCCGTCGGCCGGGTTCTTCGCCGCGCTCGACCCGCGGTTCCGGGACCTCGCCGGCAAGCTCGGCGGCGAGATCGTGCCGCCCGGGCGCGCCGTCGGCGGCCTGACGCCGGGAATGGCCGAGCGCCTGGGTCTCGCGCCGGGCACCGCGGTCGCGGCCGCGATCATCGACGCGCACAGCGCCGTGCCGGCGGCCACGGTCGTCGAGGGCGGGCGGCTCGTGATGGTCATCGGGACGTCCACCTGCCACATGCTGCTCGCCGACCGCCACGCCGCCGTGCAGGGCGTCGGCGGCGTCGTCCGGGACGGGATCGTCGAGGGCTTCTACGGCTACGAGGCCGGCCAGCCCGCGGTCGGCGACATCTTCGGCTGGTTCGCGAAGCTCGCGGGCGGCGGCGACTTCGCGAAGCTCGAGAAGGAAGCGGCCGAGGCGCCGCCCGGCGCGCGCGGGCTCCTCGCGCTCGACTGGTGGAACGGGAACCGATCGGTGCTGGTCGACGCGAACCTGTCGGGCCTGCTCGTCGGGCTGACGCTCCAGACGACGGCGGCCGAGATCTACCGGGCGCTCATTGAGGCGACGGCGTTTTCGACGCGGCGGATTCTCGACGCCTTCGAGGCCGAGAAGATTCCGGTGCGCGAGCTCATCGCCGTCGGCGGACTGGCGGAGCGGAGTCCGCTGCTGCTGCAGATCTACGCGGATGTCACGCGGCGACCGATCGCGCTGGCGGCGACGGCGAACGCCTCGGCGCTCGGGGCGGCGATGCTCGGCGCGGTCGCGGCCGGCGTCGCGCGCGGCGGACATGCGTCGTTCGTCGACGCCGCGCGCGCCATGGCGCACCTGAAGCCGCAGCGCATCGCGCCAGATCCGAAGGCGGCGGCGGCCTACGATGCGCTCTATCGCGACTGGCTCGCGCTGCACGACCACTTCGGGCACGGCCCCGGCGCCGCGCTGATGGCGCGCCTGCGGCGGGGGAGAGCGTGAGGGAAGCGGGCGGGGACAAGCCCCGCCCCTACGCTTCATACGCTGTAGGGGCGGCCCTCGCGGCCGCCCGCGCGTCCCGATGACCCCGCTGCTCTCCGCCCGCGGCATCTCCATGGAGTTCCCCGGCGTCCGCGCGCTCGACGGCGTCGACTTCGACGTCCGCGCGGGCGAGGTGCACGCGCTGATCGGCGAGAACGGCGCCGGCAAGTCGACGCTCGTCCGCATCTTGAACGGCGAGATCGCCGGCTACGGCGGCGAGCTCCTGCTCGACGGGGTCGCGCGCCGGCTCGACGGCCCGCGCGAGGCGATCGCGGGCGGGATTGCCGTGATTCCGCAGGAGCTCCAGCTCGTCGCGCCGCTGTCGGCGGCCGAGAACATCTTCCTCGGGCGCGAGCCGAAGACGGCGCTCGGCCTGGTCGACGGCGCGGCGCTCGCCGCAAAAGCCGCGGAGGAACTCGCCGCGCTCGGCGAGACGCACGTGCCGCCGCGCGAGGCGATCGAGCACCTCGAGGCCGGCCAGCGCCAGCTCGTCGCGATCGCGCGCGCTCTCTCGCTCGACGCGCGCCTCATCATCATGGACGAGCCGACGGCCTCGCTCGGGGCCGAAGAGGCCGCGCGCCTCGAGCGCCTGGTGCGGCGCCTTTCGGAGCGCGGCGTCGCCGTCGTGTACATCTCGCACAAGCTGGACGAGGTGCGGCGCCTCGCGCATCGCGTCACGGTGCTCCGCGACGGCAAGCGGATCGTGACGCGCGACGCCGCCGGGCTCGACGAGGCGGAAATGGTGCGGCTGATGGTCGGCCGGGACATTCCGAGGGCGGATCTCGAGCCCCTTCCGGCGGGCGCGGCGGAGGTGCTCCGCGTCGAGAGCTTCTCGGTCGCGGACGCCGACCGGCCGGGCGGCTACCGCGTGCGCGACGTGTCGCTCACGGTGCGGCGCGGCGAGATCGTGGGGCTCGCGGGGCTGGTCGGCGCCGGGCGCACCGAGTTCCTGCTCGCGCTGACCGGCGCCCTCGACGCGGAGACGTCGGGACGGGTTTTCCTGGCCGGCCGCGAGGCGAAGCCGGCGGATCCGGCCGCGGCGCGCCGCGCGGGGCTGGTGCTCCTGCCGGAGGAGCGCAAGTCGCAGGCGATCTTCCCGGATCTTTCCGTGGGCGAAAACGTGACGCTCGGCGCGCTCGAGAAGATCAGCCGTCTGGGCTGGATCGATGCGGCGGCCGCGAAAGGCGTGATCGAGCGGGGGATGCGCGAGACCGGCGTCCGGGCCGCGTCGCCCGCCGTGCCGATCGCGACGCTCTCGGGCGGGAACCAGCAGAAGGCGCTGCTGGCCCGCTGCCTGTTCGCCTCGCCGTCGGTGCTCCTGCTCGACGAGCCGACGCGGGGGATCGACCTCGCGGCGCGCGCCGAGATCTACGCGCTCCTGCGCCGGCTCGCGGCCGAGGGGTTCGGCATCGTGCTCTGCTCGTCGGAGATGTCGGAAATCCTGACGCAGTGCCACCGGGTCGTCGTCTTCCGGGAGGGCCGCGTGACGGCGGAGCTCTCGCACGCGGAGGCGACGGAAGAGAAGATCCTCACGGCGGCCTCGGGCGCCGCCCCGCCGCAGGAAACCCTCTCCCACCCGGGCGAGGAGAGGGGAGGGGTGAGGGGGGGATCCCCGCCGCCCGCGCCTCCCCGCCGCCGCCGTCTCGCCCGGCTGACCGGAGCGCTCGGCCTCGCCGCGGTCGTGATCCTGTCGATCGTCTTCTCGCCCGTGCGCGGCGGCCGGCCGGTCTTCCTCGGGATCGGAAACCTCACGGACATCCTCCGCCAGGTGGCGGAGAAGGGGATCCTGGCGGTGGGCATGACGGCCGTCGTCGTGTCCGGCGGGATCGACCTCTCCGTCGGCTCCGTGCTGGCGCTCGCGGCGACGCTGACGGCGTCTTTCTTCATGCGCGGCGGGCTGTCGTTCGCCGCGGCGGTGCTCGCCGTCCTCGGCGTCGGCGCGCTCTGCGGCGCCGTCAACGGCTTCGTCGTCGCGCGGTGGCGGCTCCAGCCCTTCATCGCGACTCTGGCGACGATGAGCGCCGCCCGCGGCGTCGCGCGCTACGTCAGCGGCGGCACGGCAATCCCGCTCGGTTTCGGCCCGGGCGCGGCGCCGGAAGCCATG
>Ga0335071_10007276_pt1 | contig 11392 bp, 23 predicted proteins | sample Lox_Sample_15_FD_206724 | JGI IMG/M metagenome (GOLD analysis project Ga0335071, IMG submission 206724) | Soil microbial communities from Loxahatchee National Wildlife Refuge, Florida, United States - Lox_Sample_1.5 | ecosystem: Environmental > Terrestrial > Soil > Wetlands | place: USA...
ATAATTTCAAACAGAGTTGTTGATTTTCCGGCAATAATCCACCATCTAAAAAGATAATATAGAAATAATATTGGCCAATGAAGCAATTTTATAACTCCATTAATTTTTATTTCACCACAAAAATATGATACAAAAATAGCCACCAATTGTATTGCATAAAAAATGTGTCCAAGGAAAAAAAACAAAGAAGGAATTAAGAGATTAGGATTAGGATGATATTTGTAATCAAGATATGATATGGCTGGTATTTGCCATGTAATTAAAAATAATAAAGATAGGCGCTTTAGAATGCCGAGGAAATCTATTGTAGATATTTTTACATCTTCCTTTTGATGAAGAATGCGATATGGACTATTCATTTGTTTTGCCTTTTATATATTAATATTCGCTTGAATTTCTAATTTGCCCATTAGCTAATTACTTTCTATCGTCTATATACTTTAATTGTAGGCACGCCATCTGGAATATAATATTTTTCCGACAACAACTTAATTAGCCCATCAACCTTTTTGTTTCTCGAAGCTGCATTTAACATACATTGCGCCGGATCATTATCGAAATAAATCCACTCAACAAAATACGAAGATAGCTTCTTAACGAGTTTATCCTGAACTTTTTTTAAACAAATATATGGATCGGAAATGATGATGTTTTTATTTTCGACTATACTATTATTCAGATCGTCGTATAGATTGGCGTCAACCGAAACATCATCAAACAATAAAAAATTATTATTGTCAGCAAGCTTTTCGGCTAAAGTAGTCTTACCAGACCAACAATAATAATTGCTTTAGCTTGCATTGTTATACTGAAGATTAGCGGGATTTGCCATTTGAATTGTAGGTTTTCATCCAAAACTCATATAGGTCTCTAAACAGAACATACTTTTCGGCATACTCGGTGTAATTTCCGTAATACTCATTTACGGTATTACCTTTCTCGTGAATTAGCTGTTTTTGAACTTCTTTAAATTTCGAGAATCTAATGTTTTTATCAAAATCACGAATGATTTCTTCAAACTGAATAAAGTCCGGCTCTTCCTCTGCCTTTACATTAATGTTAGCCTCATCTCCCCAACAATTCCCGCCAGCCCGACCGCCAACAATCCATTTAATACTAATCTTTCCAGAAGTCAAATCTTCAAAAGAAATAAACTCGCGATCATAAAGACCGGCCAGAAAATTAATATATTTCTCATCAACCTGAACATTTGAAAAGCGCATACCGGAAATAAAAGCATGCAGCATAGAGCCTTTATTTCTTAATTCCATTGTATTAAGCTCACATTGAAGTTGGCTAATATCACTTTTTAGTTTTTGAATGGCATTATCTTTTCGATTACATTCTTCAACCAATGCTGATCGGGCAAGTTCAGAAGCATCAACATTCGCATCATCTTGCCAATTAATCAAATTGGTTTCTACTGCCGTAAGACTTTTCTCTTGCAAAAAATGGTTTCTCCACCTGAGATATTCTGCCATAACCTTATTGACGAAAAGAACATTATTTTCGGAAATTTTAAATGCCAAACTTGGATTTTTGGTAATCTTTGGCAAGACATTATCGACCCAATGCAAAAGTCCTTTTTCTACACCAATCGGATTATCCTTTTGAAGAATAAACTCGCGCCACTCATAAAAAGGTTTGAAGTTCATTTTATTATTCCTTTACAATCTTAAGTTTATAGGTCTTATTGCCAATTATAAAATTCAACACATCTTTGTCGAATGTAGATTTTGCCGTCTTTAATTTCTTATGCTTATCGGAATCATAGTATAAATTGGCAGAAATTCCGGTGTTAATAAGATAGGAAACGGTTGAAATAATCTTCTTGCTCATTTCAACCAAAGACTCCTTCATAAAGCATCCAATAAAGTCCACAGTCCGGACATTTAACGGCGCATATCTTTTTCTTTTTCTTGCATTCAGAGCATGATGTATAATGCATTTTTTTATGCGAACAAAAAGCACCATCAGGAGGAAGTTCAACTTTTTGGTTTCTAGAATTCATTTCACCGGCAGCCCATCATCCTTAATCTTAAAGGCATTCATATCGATAAATCCATACTCTTCGATATTAGTTTGATCTTCTTCTGTATTTTCGTTTTGGTTTTCGCTAGTTCTATAGGGATTCATTTTAACCTTTCAGGCCCGCTCGCAAGGTAATGTTTTTCCCTGCCTGCAAACCACTATTATAAGAATTTCCACTGATTGATGCCTGACTATTGTGGGCCTTAACTCGGCGAATGTCATGCTCTTGAAATGCCCATCGCTCGGCTTCTTTCTGACGATTATTAAGAGCCACCAAAGCCGTTGAAGTGGTTGTTTTTGCAACTTCGGCTTTTTCCTCTTGCATTTTCACAACAATTCCATGCACCGCCCCAAGACAATACGAATTGCGCTCCACCGATACGCCTCGATTATGAGACACCACATTCTTATCGCACAATCGGGTAATCTCATTGATCAGGGCATGGAAGGAATAAAAGAGCAACTCGATATCGGTGCGCTTTCCCACCATCTTAATTCTGGTGATTTGCCTTCCGGTTTCGCTGCGATTTGTATCATTAAAGAGATAGACGCCGTACAACTCTGCCAGATAGCGAGCCAAACTCATTTTCCATTGAACAACCTTGCCGGTTTCGTACAGATAATCGTCGCCCTCAATGATTTCTTGATTGCTTTCGTCTTGCAATTCGGCTTCGGTTAGGCGGAATTGTTGAATCAAACGCTCGGCTGCTGCGCTCGCATTTGCCGCCTCGTGAACATTAGAAGAAGTAGCGAGCGACCGAAGTTTTTTAACTCGATCAATAATTGCCTTGGTATCCATTAGTTTGCCTTTTCAAAGGTTGTCGTTTATGATTCTCGTCTTCTGTAAGTTGGTTTTCATCCATATCTATTTCAGTATGGCATTCATTTTTGCCAACCGTAAACTTTCTTGCCATAGTCGGTGAGCCGGATGTATTCGTCATCTTCGATCCTATGTTTAACGATGGTCCTGAAAGACGAAATATGCTTGCAGTTATACCGATGAACAAAGGCAGGACAAGTACAAGCCAGCCTATTTTTATTGTTTCGTGTGATGCGATAAGGAATTTCTTGCAAAGGATTGGTGAAACTCCATGCCAAAGCCAAAACATTATCGCCGAACCAAGTCATTTTACTTTTCCTTGTGCTGGACTTACCTACAATATAACCACTCGACGGCAATTGTCAAGCTTATACAATTACGCCGACGATAATTTTATATTAATTGAAATCCAGTAAAAGGTATTGAATTATCTTACCTTTAAAACGAGCTTCAATTTGTTTTTAGAAGCAATGAAAATATCTCCGCCGCTATCCATTAATGCAACATCATCGTTTGACATTTGAATGGGAGAACGAGAATTATCAACAACTCTTCCATATCTTCCAATATTATCCTCTCCGCGAACAACCTGATATAAAGATCCTAATTCAATCATTTTTCATTCCCTTTATGTAATAGACCAACATTTGATTGTTTTTAATAAAGTCTAAATATAATCCAATAATCTTTACTGTCCATCGAGAGTATATTCAATTCCATAATCTGATTTAATGATTCTATTCATTTTAAAAAACCATACTTTAGATAATAGGATAGCATTTGGTTGCTAGTAATGAAATCTAAACGTTCTCCGTTAACCCAATATTGTTTACTTCCATCAGCCCGCTCTATTGCCGGCCCATTTTCTCTATGAATTTTTCCATGAAGACACCAGGCTTTATCTCCATATTGTTCTGCTGCCGGGCCATCCTCTCTATGAAGATGTCCATTAATATACCAAAGTTTATCTCCATTATGGTACTCTATAGCTGGACCGTCTTCTCTATGAATAACTCCGTTAAGAGTATATATAGTTCTATCTGAATATTCTTTTTTAATTATTTTGCTCATTTAAGAAAACCATATTTTAAGTAGTAAATTAACATCTGATCGTTAGTGATGAAATCTAAACACTCTCCATCGACCCAATACTCTTTAATTCCACTGACATATTCTATTGCCGGTCCGTCTTCTCTATGATATTGTCCATTAAAATACCAATGTTTTTCTCCATCGGCAAACTCTACTGCTGGCCCATTATCTCTATGAAGTTTTCCATGAAGATACCATTGTTTACTTCCACTGGCATACTCTATTGCCGGTCCATCAACTCTATGAAATTTTGCCTCAAGGGTATATTGAACTCTATCTGGAAATATTGTTTTAATTACCTTATCGCTCATCTCAATTCTGACCAGGATGATTCACCGTCCATTTACCATCCGGGCCAATGATTTCACAATAACTTTCGGTATTTAGAATTGCATCCATCCAGGCATCGATAAACAAAACAAACTGACTGCGAATGCTATTTTGATTAATAACGAAATACATTGCGACACCCTTCCTTATCCGCTCGCCAATATAAGCACGGATCTATCCCTTGTCAAGCCCCCAGTTGATTAATAATCATTCGATTGGTTGTTTTGGCGTCCCTGGTTTTGCGGCGGCTCTAAGAATGTTAGAACTTGATTTAGCCTGCTATTTTAGGAATATTTTTTTCTACCACAATGACGGCAATAGAAAACCTCATACGATTTATTTGAGGATTTAACAATCATCAAAAAACTGATTGCATTTCCACAATCTTTGCATTTGATTTGTTGTTTGGAAATTTCTTTACAAAGCATTACAAACTGGCCCTAATCCTGTAGAGATACTTTCTGGTGTAGTTAGTTTTCTGCCACATTTTCCGCATTTTCCCTCGTGCCATACTTCTAGGTTTTGATGAAGCTGATTGTTAGATAGCTTATTCCAAAACCAAACAAAGGCGCAAACACTTGGGGCATTTGGGCTAATGTGGGATTTAATGCTATGACCGTATCTCTTTCGATCAAAAATGGTTCCGATAAAAGAATAATGGCTGGTATTTTCCGGTCCTGTCAAAACGCTAACAAAATGAAGGATCTTGTCATCGTTCATTTGCTTTTCCGAAACTCTATAGGTATATCTTGTTCCGGTAATTTTTGATCGAATGGTGAAGTAGGCATTTCCAGCCAAAATGAAATTTCTTGCATCATCTGGAGTTTGAAGAAGACCGTTCATTTTGTTTCACACTTTCTTAAATCAAGAAGTTATGTATTATCAAGATATTGTGTGTTTGATTTTAAAGCATCATGACGATTTTTGAATTCATTGCGAATGTGTTCTCGTAATAAATGATATGGACCGGCATTAAAATATTCAGAACGCTTTTCGGCTCTTTTCCAGTTTTTTATAAACTCTATGCCGGAGATAAATCTACCATCATTTGAAGCCAATTTTTCCAAAAGAATCCACAATTCTCTATCAAAAGCTCCCCAATTTTCATCGCCATATTTATCAAGCTTCGACACTTTACTTTCTACAAACGAATAAAACTTTTCGATTTTATCCCAGTTTTGAGAAACCAATTGCCTGTATGAATTATAATTTTTCCGTCTTTCTTCTTCTTGTTGTTGTTGCCGTCTTTTCTGTTCCTGTTCCCATTCTTGTTTTTTCCTTTGCTGTTCACCGGAAGATGCTAAGGATATTGCAATTACCACAATTACCATTAAAACTATAGCAAATAAAAAAAGAAAGCAACTCCCTATCATAATTATCTCCTAAATGAATATATATCACATATAATGGTTTGATTTAAGGTTGTAGGCTCTTTCGATACTCATGAGCTTCTGCCAATTTAGTAAGCACTACTTCTCCATTATGTTGTTTGACAATTTTTTCAATTTCCTCAAATGAAACTTTGAAAAATTCCTTATGTCTATTTACTTTATTTACTCTTGCATGATCCAGCATTTTATGAAGGATATTTTCAAGTTTAGGAGCATCATCGCAAGAAATCATTGCGTGAACATCAAACCTAAACGGTACCGATGAGCTTCCCAATTCATCAATACGATCTTGTGGATTTAAACGACGAGTCATTCCAATCTTAAAGATATTTTCTCCAAATGAACCAATATTGGAAATAATGTATACATGTCCCCGTTTAGTTAATTGAGCCATAGAAACGGCCTTTTGACCTTTTACAATAGCCTCTTGTAGTTTAGCCTCAAGCTCAAGGATATTATCTTGAAGTTCTTTTTGTTTATTTATATTTGCAGATTTTAATTCTTCTCTAGCTTGTTCAAGGGCACGAGAATATCTTTCCTCTTCTTCTTCGGCTTCTTTTTGAGCTTCTTCGATTTCTCTTGCCGCGCGCTCTTCTTCTTTCATTTTTTCACGAAGAGCCTTTTGTTCTTCCTTTTCCTGAAAGAGTTTCTCATTATATTCATAAACCAAATGAAGCTCATCAATTTTTAGTTGCAGATAATCATTTGTAATTCGACAGGAAAATCCACTACCTAATTTATTAATGGCTTCAAAACTCTTGGAAATTTTTTTCTCAAAGGATACGGCATTACCAAACTTTACCTTGGCAATAATACTGCCGCTTTCTCCATTAAAAGCCCGCAACATTAACTGAATAATTTTTTCAGTTATTTTTGTACCATCTTTTTTACTACCATTAAGACTCCAATTGGTATCACAAATGCATGCGGCTTTTTCTCGAAGTAGAGTCTCTTGTTTAGAGCGAACATCAGTAAGTTTATTTTCAAACCCTAAAGATGTTTCAAAGTTATATCTTGGATTATAAAATCCAGCCTCTGCAAGTTCAAATCTTGGATCGTTTTCTAACAAAACAATCTCAGACTGAATGGTCTTTTTTTGCTTAAAAAGAACATCGATATTAGACTGAATGTTTTGTTTTTGTTTAGAAAGATGATCGATATTATTTTTAAGATTTTTTTCTTTTTCGCTTAATTGATTAATTCGTTGCGCAATCTCTGTCATTTGTTGAGAGACTTGCCATTGAAGCCGGTTTTTAATTTCTTCTGCTTCTTGTTTTTTTCCTAGCGCTTGTTGTTCTAAAAGTTCGTATTTAGGGCGAGATACTCTTTCCAAGATACCATATATGATAGCCACTCCCGCAACAATTATTAGGATTATAATATTTATCATTTATTTTACCTTAATTCATAAATTTTAATTATTAGTGGGATGTGTGGGACTCGAACCCACATGCTATTTCTAGCGGCAAATTTTAAATTTGCTCCGTAAGCCAATTCCGGCAACATCCCTTATTGGCTGTTTATTTTAGAAATCCATATTTTAGATAATAGATTAACATCCGATCGTTGGTTATAAAATCTAAATATTCTCCATTAACCCAATACTCTTTATGTCCATTACTATACTCTACTGCCGGACCGTCTTCTCTATGAAGTTTGTCGTTAAGATACCAACATTTATCCCCATTACTATACTCTCTTGCTGGACCATCTTCTCTATGACGAACTCCATGAAGATACCACTCTTTACTTCCACCGGCATACTCTATTGCCGGACCGTCTTCTCTATGAAGTTTTCCATCGAGAGTATATTCGATTCCATGCAGGAGTTCTGTTTTAACTATTTTATCATTCATTTAAGAAAGCCATACTTCAAATAATAGATTAACATCCGATCGTTGGTTATAAAATCTAAATATTCTCCATTAACCCAATACTCTTTATATCCATCGGCATACTCTACAGCCGGACCATCAACTCTATGATAAACTCCATTTAGAAACCAATATTTATTTCCACCACTATACTCTGCTGCCGGCCCATCTTTTCTATGACGTTTATCGTGAAGATACCATTCTTTATCTCCATTAGCTCGCTCTACTGCCGGACCATCTTCTCTATGAAGCAATCCATTAAGATACCAATGCTTATCTCCATCAGCATACTCTATTGCCGGACCATCTTCTCTATGAAGTAGTCTATTAAGACGATATTCAATTCTGTTTTTATATTCTTTTTTAACTATTTTATCGCTCATTTAAGAAAACCATATTTTATGTAGTAAATTAGCGCTTGATCGTTAGTTATAAAATCTAAATATTCTCCATTAACCCAATATTGTTTATTTCCATCACCCCAGTCTATAGCAGGACCATCTTCTCTATGACGAACTCCATAAAGATACCAATACCTAGATCCACTAATAGGACCGCGAATAAATTCTAACGCTGGACCGTCTTTCCTATGATATTTGCCATCGAGAGTATATACTACTCTATCTTCGTATTCTGTTTTAACAACTTTATCGCTCACTTTAGAAATCCATATTTTAGATAATAAACCAACATCTGATCGCTGGTAATAAAATCTAAATGCTCATAGTTGATCCAATATTGTTTACTTCCATTGGCATATTCTACTGCTGGCCCATCAACTCTATGACGTTTACCGTGAAGAAACCACTCTTTAGTTCCATTATTCCACTCTATAGCAGGACCATCTTCCTTATGAAGGATTCCGTTAAGATACCACCATTTACCATCGGCATATTCTATTGCCGGTCCGTTTTCTCTATGAAATTTTCCATGAATATACCAACGTTTCTCTCCATCAGCATATTCTGCCGCTGGACCATCTTCTCTATGACTAAATCCGCGAAGATACCAATACTTATCTCCATTGGCATACTCTAATGCCGGACCGTCTTCTCTATGAAGTTTCCCATAAAGATACCATTCTTTATCTCCATTAGCGCGCTCTACTGCCGGCCCATCTTTTCTATGACGTTCTCCGTTTAAATACCAATATTTATCTCCATTAGTAAACTCTCTTGCCGGACCATTTTCCCTATGAAGCTCTCCGTTAAGAGTATATTCAACTCCACCTTTATATTCTGTTTTGATTATCTTATCATTACTCATTTAAGAAAACCATATTTTAGATGGTAAATTAGCGCTTGATCGTTGGTAATAAAATCTAAATATTCTCCATTAACCCAATATTGTTTATCTCCATTAACAAGTTCTACTGCTGGACCATCTTCTCTATGAATAACTCCGTTAAGAGTATATATAGTTCTATCTTCATATTCTATTCTAATTACCATATCATCACTCATTTAAGAAAACCGTACTTCAAAAAACAGACCAGCATCCGATCATTAGTAATGATCTTTAAATGTTTTCCATCGACCCAGTATTCCTTTTTTCCACTGGCATACTCTATAGCAGGTCCATCAACTCTATGAAGTTTGCCGTGAAGATACCAAAACTTATTTCCTTCGCGATCTTCTTCTGCTGGACCGTCTATCCTATGACGACAATCATAGAAATACCAATATTTACTTCCATCTGCAAATTCTATTGCCGGACCATTTTCCCTATGCCGCTTACCATTTAAGCACCAAATTTTATCCCCATTAACGTTCTCCATTGCTGGCCCGTTTTCTCTATGAGGCAATCCATAGAGATACCACTGTTTAGTTCCATTATTCCATTCTACTGCCGGACCATCAACTCTATGAGGCTTTCCATTGAGAGTATATTCAACTCTATCCGAATACCATGTAACCTTGAAGATTTTTTTCATTTTAGGCTTCTAATTGACGGCGAAGTTCAGTCGCTTTCCATGACGAAAATAAATTTTGATATTACCATCCACTGCCGGACCAATATCTCTATGAAGCTTTCCATGAAGATACCATTCTTTAGTTCCATCATTCCGCTCTATAGCAGGACCATCTTCCCTATGAAGCTCGCCATTCAAATACCAAAGCTTATCTCCATTGGTCTTTTCTATAGCAGGACCACCTTCTCTATGTAGTTTATCATAGAGATACCAGGTTTTTCCGCCAACAGATTCAGGACCATCAACTCTATGACGCTCTCCATTAAGAAACCATCTCTTGGCTCCGTTATTATATTCGATTGCAGGGCCGTCTTCTCTATGAAACTTACCATCGAGAGTATATTCAACTCTGTTAGGATAGACGGTTTTAATAACTTTACTCATTTCAGAAATCCATACTTCAAATAATACATTAACATCTGATCGCTGGTAATGAAATCAAAATACTCTCCATTAACACGATACTCTTTACGCCCATTAGCCCATTCTATTGCGGGACCATTCTCTCTATGAAGTTCTCCATACAGATACCAGAATTTATCTCCGTCAGCATATTCTACAGCCGGTCCATCAACTCTATGAAGTTTTCCGTTAAGATACCAATATTTACTTCCATTAGTATATTCTATTGCTGGACCATCTTCTCTATGAAACTCTCCGTTAAGAGTATATTCAACTTTATCTTCATATTCTGTTTTGACAATCTCGCTCATTTCAGAAAACCGTATTTTATATAATAGACTAGCATCTGATCACTGGTAATAAAGTCCAAAATCTTTCCGTCAACAAAATAAGACTTTCCATAGAGCCATTCTATAGCCGGACCATTTTCTCTATGTCGTTTTCCATAAAGATACCATGATTTGTACCCATTATTATACTCTATTGCCGGACCATTTTCTCTATGAAGTTTCCCGTGAAGATACCAATATTTATCCCCATTACTATACTCTCTTGCTGGACCATCTTCTCTATGAAGCTCTCCGTTAAGAGTATATTCAACTTTATCTTCATATTCTGTTTTGACAATCTCGCTCACTTTAGAAATCCATACTTTAAATAATAGATCAGCATTTGGTCGCTGGTTATGAAATCTAAACGCTTTCCATTAATCCAATATTCTTTACGTCCATTAGCCCATTCTTTTGCCGGACCATCTTCTCTATGACGTTCTCCATGAAGATACCAAAATTTATCTCCATTAGCAAGTTCTATAGCAGGACCATCTTCTCTATGAAATTCTCCATGAAGATACCAATATTTACTTCCATTATCAAACTCTACTGCCGGACCATCTTCTCTATGATATTGTCCATGAAGACGATATTCAACTCTATCTGGATATTCTATTTTAATTATTTCACTCATTTCAATTTGTTCTCCCAATGGCTTATTGCACTTATCGCACCGCCTTTTTGTTTCTGTCGGCGGTTTAAAATCATAAACATAGATCATAGAATAAACCCGCTTAGGTAAACAGAAGTAATGAGTGCGTCAGCATTCATTAGGTGAATTGGGTGTTTGGTGTCTTGTTTAAACTTAGTAAAAACACCCGTATACTGAATCCACGGCTCTTCCAAACCATTGTCAGATGCAGTTTCGGATAATGCGGCATTCAAGAAGTTCATACCATCATTCATTTTATCTGAATTGATGAAATGATTGTGAGCTTGATTAAGGAAATCACGATATTTGTCTGCAACGTCATTGGGAATCAGATACAATTCGTGATATTCAGGAACCATTTCCCAGATTAGAAGCGTGAAATTCATAGCATCTCCTTATATTCTGTTTTAACAATCTTGCTCATTTCAGAAACCCGTACTTTATATAATAGCTTAACATTTGATCGTTGGTAATGAAATTTAAATACTTTCCATTT
>Ga0335071_10007277_pt1 | contig 11391 bp, 13 predicted proteins | sample Lox_Sample_15_FD_206724 | JGI IMG/M metagenome (GOLD analysis project Ga0335071, IMG submission 206724) | Soil microbial communities from Loxahatchee National Wildlife Refuge, Florida, United States - Lox_Sample_1.5 | ecosystem: Environmental > Terrestrial > Soil > Wetlands | place: USA...
TATTTCTGGAATATTCAGGGCAGGCATGAAGTGGATTTCGTTATTGAGGCGGAAAATAAATGTCTTGCAATTGAAGTAAAGGCTTCTGCCAGGTGGCAGGAACGGGACCTGTCCGGGCTAAGGGCATTTATGGCCTCAACTCCGAATTGTGTCGGGGGAGTGCTTGCATATAACGGCAGAGAGCCGGTAATGCTCGGAAACAAACTATGGGCTGTCCCTCTTGATATGGTGCTTTCATAGAAAAAAAGGCCGCGCACCTTAGCACGCGGCCTTTTCCGATTCGTTTATTAATTTGTTATCGTGCTATTCTCTTCTCTGCCAGCTGCACCCTTATCGTTGCCCTTTCGAGGGCTGAGGTTGCACGCGCAATGTCGATCTTATCCTGCTGGCGCAGTCTTTCTTCGGCGCGCTTCATGGCGGCCTTGGCCCTTTCAGCGTCGATGCCTTCGGACATCTCGGCGCTGTCGGCAAGTATTGTAACTTTGTCAGGCCCCACTTCCGCATAGCCGGAATTGATGAAGACATATTTCGTGTCGTTGCCCTGGCGATATGAGAGCATCCCGATCTTGAGCGTTGTGATAAAATTCACATGGCCCGGGAATACGCCGAAATCTCCCTCGCTGCCCGAGGTCGAGATCTCGTCTACATCTTCGCCGAGTATCTGGCCGTAGGGCGTTACTATTTCAAGTCGCAGTTTATTCTCCATAATTCTACGCTCCGTTAAGCCTTGGTGTAGCCGAGTTTTTTGGCCTTCTCCTCAACCTCTTCTATCGTGCCGACCATGTAGAAGGCCTGCTCCGGCATGTCATCGTAAAGTCCGTCGGCAACAGCCTTGAATCCCTTTATGGTGTCCTTTAGTTCGACGTATTTGCCGGGTGTTCCGGTAAATACTTCGGCAACATGGAACGGCTGGCTGAGAAATCTCTGCAGTTTTCTCGCTCTGGAGACGACGAGCTTGTCGTCTTCGGAAAGTTCTTCCATACCCAGGATCGCGATGATGTCCTGAAGTTCCTTGTACCTCTGGAGGATGCCCTGCACCTGACGTGCGCAGGCATAATGCTCGTCGCCGACGATTCTCGGATCAAGCGCGCGGGAGGTGGAATCGAGCGGATCGACCGCAGGATAGATTCCGAGCTCGGATATCGACCTTGAAAGAACGACGGTGCCGTCGAGATGCGTAAATGCCGTGGCAACAGCGGGGTCGGTCAAGTCATCAGCAGGAACGTAGATCGCCTGCATCGAGGTGATCGAGCCTTTCTTGGTGGTTGTGATTCTTTCCTGGAGGTTACCCATATCGGTACCGAGGTTCGGCTGATATCCGACGGCGGAAGGCATTCTGCCCAGGAGGGCCGAAACTTCCGAACCTGCCAGTGTATATCTGAATATATTGTCGATGAAGATAAGAACGTCCTGCCCCTGGTCCCTGAAATACTCAGCACAAGTGAGGGCGGTAAGTGCAACCCTGAGTCTTGCTCCCGGAGGCTCGTTCATCTGGCCGTAAATAAGTGCAACTTTAGGGAGAACGCCGGAATGCTTCATTTCGAGGTAAAGGTCGTTTCCTTCCCTCGTCCTCTCTCCGACGCCCGCGAAGACCGAGACGCCGCCGTGTTTCATGGCGACGTTGTTGATCATCTCCATGATAACGACTGTCTTGCCGACGCCCGCGCCGCCGAACATGCCCATCTTGCCGCCTTTGATGAACGGAACGAGAAGGTCGAAAACCTTGACGCCAGACTCAAAGACCGTGGAAACCGGCTCCTGATCAACGAAATCCGGGGCCGTCCTGTGGATAGGCCATTTATCGTCAGACTTGATCGGACCCATTTTGTCATAGTCGCCGCCGACAACGTTCATGATCCTGCCGAGGGTGCCGCTTCCGACCGGGACCGATATCGGCATTCCCATGTCTACAACTTTCATGCCTCTGACAACGCCGTCAGTGGTCTGCATGGCGATGGTCCGGCATTTGTTGTCACCGAGATGCGATGCAACTTCAAGTGTAATATCGATCGGAGGAATTCCCTTTGCAGGGTCTCCGGCCGCTTCCAGCTTAAGACCGTTGAGTATCGCCGGGAGTTCCTGATCAAACTCTACGTCGACAACGGCACCAATAACCTGTGCTACTCTGCCTTCATTCATTTTTGATGTCCTCCTCTATACCTTAATAGCTCTGAAATTTTCTCGACTTTATTTCTTCAATGCTTCGACGCCGCCGACGATGTCCATAAGTTCTTTTGTAATCGCCGCCTGTCTTGCCTTGTTGTACTGGAGCGTAAGCCTCTTGATCATGTCGTCAGCGCTCTTGGTTGCATTCTCCATGGCCGCCATCCTCGCCGCTTCTTCCGAAGCCTGTGAATCGAGAAGTGACCTGAAGATCTGGATCTCGACATTCTTCGGAAGCAATCTTTCGAAGATAACATTCTGTGAAGGCTCAAAAAGGAATTCTCCGGCTGCTTCTTCGGCATGAGCCGCTGTCTCCGGAGACCCCACATCTTTCAGTGGCAGGAGCCGCAGGACTGTCACGGTCTGAACGCCGGCCGACCTGAATTCAGTATAGACGACCCGTACTTCGTCAAAGGTTTCGCTGGTGTAATTGTCGATGATATCGGTCGCGATCTGCTGGGCATTCTCATAACTGATCTTGCCCGAAAGACCGGCCCACGACTGCCTGAGGGCAACCTTTCTTCTCCTGAAGAGGTCTCTTGCCTTCCTGCCGACGGCGCTGACGCTTACTTCCTTGCCATCAGCCTGAAGTTCCTTGATAAGCTTTGTTGCGGCCTTCATAACATTCGTATTGAAGCCACCGCACAGACCTCTGTCGGAAGAAAAGACAAGCACCTCGACCTTCTTGACCGTCCGTATATCGAGCAGAGGATGCCCGCTCTCGACATTCTTGGCCATGCCGCCGAGGACCGCGTGCATCTTGCTTGCGTACGGCCTCAATTGTATGATCCTGCCGACGGCCTTCCTGAACTTGGCCGCAGCGACCATCTTCATGGCCTTCGTTATCTGCTTTGTGCTCTTGACGGATGTTATCCGTCTTTTAATTTCCTTTAATCCCGGCATTTATCGTCACCTTCCCCGGTTAGGCTATGAAACCTTTTTTAAAGTCCCCTACCGCTGCAACGAGCTTCGCCTTAAGTTCATCGTCAATAGCCTTTTTATCTGCGACTTCCTTACGGACATCGGCCTTTTTATCTTTCATGAAGGCGATAAGTTCGGCTTCAAATCTCCTGATATTCTCAACAGCAACATCGTCCATCAAACCGTTGGTTGCTGTAAATATGGCTATGACCTGGTCTTCCATCGGTACCGGCACATACTGGCCCTGCTTCAGCAGTTCGACCATTCTTTTTCCTCTCTCGATCTGGGCCAGTGTGGCTTTGTCGAGGTCGGCGCCAAATTGTGCAAATGCTGCGAGTTCCCTGAACTGTGCAAGTGCCAGTCTCAGTGTACCGGCAACCTGCTTCATGGCCTTTGTCTGGGCGGCGCCGCCGACTCGGCTGACCGAGAGACCGACGTTGACCGCGGGCCTGACGCCGGCGTAGAAGAGGTCCGGTTCGAGATATATCTGGCCGTCAGTGATCGAGATGACGTTTGTCGGGATGTACGCCGACACGTCACCAGCCTGGGTTTCGATAATCGGAAGCGCTGTAAGTGATCCGCCTCCGAGTGCGTCGCTGACTTTTGCGGCCCTTTCCAGCAATCTTGAATGGAGGTAGAAAACGTCGCCGGGGAAAGCTTCACGTCCCGGAGGCCTCCTGAGGAGCAGCGAGAGCTGCCTGTATGATGTGGCCTGTTTGCTCAGGTCATCGTAGATTATGAGTGCATGCTTGCCGCTGTCCCTGAAGTACTCGCCCATGGCGCAACCTGTGTAAGGTGCGATGTACTGCATCGGGGCCGGCTCGCTGGCCGTGGAGGATACGACGATGGTGTGCTCCATTGCGCCGTACTCTTCAAGGGTCTTAACCACGCGGGCAACTGACGCTCTTTTCTGTCCGACTGCAACATATATGCAGATAACATCGCCGCCCTTCTGGTTGATAATTGCATCGAGACCGATTGCGGTCTTTCCTGTCTGACGGTCTCCGATGATGAGCTCTCTCTGTCCCCTTCCGATCGGGATCATGGAGTCGACGGCCTTGACGCCCGTCTGCATCGGCTGGTTGACCGGCGATCTGTCGATAATGCCGGGTGCAACGACGTCGACTATCCTTGTAGTCTTCGTGTTGACCGGGCCTTTGCCGTCGATCGGCTGGCCGATACCGTTAACTACGCGGCCGACCATTTCAGGTCCGACCGGGACTGACATGATCTTGCCGGTCCTCTTCACAACGTCGCCTTCCTTGATGAGAGTGTCTTCGCCGAAGAGAACGGTTCCGACCATGTCTTCTTCAAGGTTAAGGGCCATTCCGAATACGCCGTTGGGGAACTCGAGGAGTTCGGAAGACATGCAGTTGTCAAGTCCGTAAACCCTCGCGATACCGTCTCCGACGCTCGTTACGACGCCGACTTCGCTGACATCGACGCGTTTCTCGAAATCCGAAATCTGCTTCTTGAGGTACTCACTGATCTCTTGTACTTTTATTTCCATCTTTTCACCCCTCTATGAACTTATCTCTTAAAAGCCTTAACTGGCCTTTTATGCTGCTGTCATACATGGTGCTGCCTATGCGGATCCTGACCCCGCCCAGAAGAGCCGGGTCATTGACGAACTCCATGTCGATGTCCCTTCCGGTAACCTGTTTCAGCGCCTGCTTGAGCTGACCCTCGAATTGCGCGCTGATAGCTACGGGCGAAGTCACTATAGCCTTGGCCCTTTTCTTCATATCCATATAAAGGGCATTGATGGCAGTTACGATTTCGGGCAGGCCTGCAAGCGCCTTTTCTTCCGTCAGGTAGTTTAAGTACTTCCCGACTTTCTCGGATGCGCTGATCTTGCCGGAAATGAATGAAAGGGTCTTCTGCTTCTCATCAGCGCTGAAAAGCGGACTGACGAGGAGCGTCCTCAGACTCTTGTCCTTTTCCATCAGGCCCGAGATGGAACCGAGCTGCTCGATGGCCTGAGGGATTTCAGCCATTTCGACGTTAGCCAAAAACTTCTTCGCGTATTTCTTGACTCCCTTTACCTTTTTCAATTTTTACCCTCTATCAGTTTGATTGATTCATTCAAGAGCCGCTCCTGCTCCTGCGGCGTCATCCTCGCCTTGATCTTTTCCTCGGCGAGCTTGATCGAGGCTTCGACAGCCTCTGCCTGAATCACCTGTTTTGCCTTCTTTACTTCAAAGTCAATATTCGTCCTTGCCTGCTCGACGATCTTGACCTTGAGCTTTTCGCCCTCTTCTATCAGCCGCGCTTTTTCCCGCTCGCCGGACTCAACAGCTGAGGCAACGATATCAGCTATCTCTTTATCTTTCAGCTTAAGCCTCTCCTCGACCTCGGCAAGTGCCTTGGCTGCCAGAGACTTGGCTTCCTGGGATTCCTTGATGCTCTTTTCGATCAGCTCGCGTCTCTGCTTCAGGTGCTCCTTGATCGGCTTGGCCAGGAAATAACCTAGCACACCGACAAGTATGCCGAAGTTAAGAAGCTTCCATACCCAGTCCATTACGGACATGTGCATCTCGTGTTCTTCTTCGGCCGCGGCGGCAATGACCGGCGCTAACTGGCAGGCCCCTATTACACAGAAAATGACGGCCTTGTGCAATTTCTTTTTCAGGTTTGAGATTTCGATTTTCATTAGATCTTCACCAACTTTCTGATGATCTCTTCCGAGAATGTCTCGACATCGGCCTTCAGTGCTGCGCGCGCCTTTTCGGCTTCAGCCTGAAGCTCTTTCCTGGCCTTCTCGATCATCTGGACCGCCTCGGCCTCGGCCTTCGACATCGTCTCTTTCTGCGTTGCAAGGCCCTCGTCCCGAAGCTTGTTTTGCGAAGTCTTGGCCTTGGTCCTCGCCTCGGTAAGCTCGGCATTCATCGCAGCCACCGAATTGTCCTTTCTTACGGTGAGTGCCTTGGCTTCTTCAAGTGCCCCCTTTGTGGCCGCTTCACGCTCTTTGAAAATCTGCGCGAGAGGCTTGAAGAGCAGGTAATTGAGGGCGCCAAGGAGGATGAGGAAATTTGCGACCAGGATAAGAAAGTCACGTGCATGAAATTCCAGCATATTCCACCTTCTTTATATGAGATTGGTTAATTGTTTCAGCCATAAAAACGCTATGAAGTTACCACAGGCGCTTTTTGGCTGTCAAGGATTTATCTGATTATTATTTTTTATAGGTTAATAAATGATCCGGAGCAATCTCTATTGGTTGATGTCCCTGTGAATTATGGCGGGTTCGATACCAAAGCTGAGTTGCACTTTTTTTGCCAGCTCCTGCACTATTACCGGGGAGCGGTGCATTCCTCCGGTGCAGCCCACGCCCACCACCAGATAAGACCTGCCTTCTTTCATATAGTGCGGGATGAGAAAGTCCAAAAGGTCGTTCAGCCTGGAAATAAGTTCCGAAGTTTCCTTGCAGGCGAGGACGTAGGAGGCCACGTCCTTGTCAAGCCCTGTCAAAGGCCTGAGTGAGGGCACAAAATAAGGATTGGGGAGGAACCTGACGTCGAACAGGAGGTCTGCGTTCTGCGGTACCCCAAATTTGTATCCAAACGAGATGAAAACAATATTCAGTTTCTGCGTCGATTCCGCAGTGCCGTACGAGGTTGTGATCAGTTGACGCAGTTGGTGCGGCGAGTAGTTGGAAGTATCGACAATTCTGTCGGCGCTCTCCCTGAGAACAGCCAGCTGTTTTTTTTCCTCATCTATGGCAGCTTCGATGCTTGTTACAGCCCCGGAGGTAATCATCGGATGCGGCCGTCGCGTCTCCTTGAACCTCCTTATCATCACATCTTTTTCAGATTCGAGAAAAAGTATCTGTATAAGATAACGATGTTTAAGTTCGGATATTATCCGGTAGGCTTCGCCCAAAAAAGTTTTTTCACGGATATCGACGCCTATGCCGATATTATTAATGTCGGTGCGGGATCCCATTGCCGATAGGAAAGATTCGATGAGAGTCACCGGGAGGTTGTCGATGCAGAAAAAACCGCTGTCTTCCAGGGCCCTCAGGGCGACGGTTTTGCCCGCGCCCGAAAGCCCGCTGACTATAACTACTTTTATCCTGTCTATTTCATGTTCAGACATCTAAGCACTTGATAATGCCGCAAACAATTATTTTACCGGTTCGATAAGGCCGAAATTTCCGTCGCCCCGGCGGTACACGACATTTATGTCGCCAGTTGTCCGATTGGCAAATATGAAGAAGCTCTTGTCGAGAAGGTCCATCTGGTCCACTGCCTCTTCTGCACTCATAGGTTTCATGTCAAACTTTTTGTGCTTGATTATGTTGCCGGTGCTCTCTTTCTTTTCATCAGGAGCGCCGGCTGCTTTCTTGTCCGACTTGTCCGATTTCCTGAAGGTCTGAAGTTTTTCCTTGTATTTGACGACCTGTTTTTCGAGCTTCTCCACAACCTCGTCAATCGATGAATAAATCTCGCCTGTAACGCTTTCGGCCTGGATCATGTACCCGTTGACCTTCATCAGCACTTCAGCTTTGTGACGGTATTTTTCAACACTGAGGGTAACTATTGTTTCGTTGATGTTGGAAAGATACTTCTCGAACTTGCTCATCTTGTCGATCGAGTAATTCTTTAATGCCGGTGTGATTTCGAGGTGCCTTCCGTTAACGATAACATTCATAATAATTCCTCCTAAAGAAGTTAGTAAGTTGAGGAGTTCAGAAGTTTAAGATTACCCCTCGACCTTTTGGACTGCCATCATTCGTATCTCTTTCTCATGCTCTGAGGCGGTATCTTGAGCTCCTCCCGATATTTTGCTACTGTCCTGCGTGCGATCCTCACATCACTTTCCTTCAATTTGTCAGCGATCACTTTGTCACTCATGGGCTTGCCCGGGTCTTCAGCAGCCACGAGCTTCCTGATAATATCCTTGACAGATGTCGACGACACGTCTTCTCCGCTTCCGGACTGCAGGGCACTGCTGAAAAAGAACCTGAAACTGAATACCCCGTGTTCGCACGAAAGAAATTTATTTGATGTCACTCTGCTTATGGTGCTTTCATGCATATTAATGTCCTGAGCGACATCCTTAAGGTTGAGGGGTTTAAGAAACTCTCTTCCCCTGTCGAAGAATTCGAGCTGGAATTTGAGTATGCTCTCCGATACCTTATAAATCGTCCTGTTTCTCTGGTCCAGGCTTTTTATAAGCTCTATCGCAAGCCTCAGTTTCTCCCTCATAAAGACCCTTTCTTCTTTGGTCAGGTTCTCCTTTTTCTGAAGGAGTTTCCTGTATGCAGCGTTAAGCCCGAGCCTCGGCAGGCCCTCGTCATTAAGGACGATTTGATAACCTTCGTCAGTCCTGACTATTGAAACATCCGGTGCGACATATGATGTTTCCGCACCGGACATGCTTGTACCGGGCCTCGGATCAAGACGTTCTATGACCCTCACGGCGTCCATAACCTCGTCGATGCTCAGGCCGTAATTGCGGGCAATCTGACCATATTTATGCTTTTGGAGGTCTTCGATATTATTGGTGATAATCTTCTCGACCAGCGTCCCTGCAAGATCGAGGGCCTTTACCTGAAGCAGCAGGCATTCCCTTGGGTCCCTGGCCCCGACCCCGGCAGGATCAAAACTCTGCACAAGCGCAATAGCGTCGTCGACCACACTCCGGGCATCACCCGAAGCAGTCATTAACTCTTCTTCAGTCGCCCTCAGATAGCCGTCTTCGTCAAGGTTTCCTATCACTACCTCGGCAGCCCTGCGCACTTCATCATCAGCATTGCTGAGTCTCAGCTGCCACAACAGATGCGAATATATGTCCGGTTTCTTCGAATAAAAAAGTTCATACGACGGCTTCTCTTCAACGCCGGACGTGAAGTAGCCGAGGTCGCGGCCGTCGCTGCTCCTCTCCTCAAAGTAGTCATCGACGCTGAACTTTGTAAGATTTTCGACTGACAGTTCGCCATCGTCGGCATTATCATTGACCGGCTGTTCTTCTTCATGGGAAGGTATACTTTCGGTTGCATCCTCGGTCTCCTCATAAACTTCTTCGAGGAAGGGGTTCTCAGACAACTCCTGATTGAGCACCTGGGCCAGTTCAAGCTGGGGCAGCAGCAACAGTTTTATGGCCTGCTGCAGCTGCGGCGTGAGCACCAGCTTTTGGGAGAGCCTTAGGTCGAGCCTGTTTTCAAGTGCCATCAGAGCTTGAACTCCTCGCCCAGATAAGCCACTTTTACAGCGTCGTTGTTTACAAGTTCGTCAGGCCTGCCCTCTGCCAGGACCGCTCCGCTGCTGATGATATATGCCCTGTCGGTAACGGAAAGAGTTTCTCTAACATTGTGATCAGTTATCAGGATACCGAGGCCTTTCTCCCTTAGATAAAAAAGCATCTTCTTAAGCTCGATAATGGCGATGGGATCGATACCGGCAAAAGGTTCGTCAAAGAGCATGAAGGTCGGTCTGACAGCGATGGCCCTCGCTATCTCCGTACGCCTGCGTTCGCCCCCCGAGAGCCTGTAACCGTCCCTGTCAGCGAATTCCTTCAGGTTGAATTCATCAAGAAGCCTGTTGACCTCTTCCTTTATATCCAGTTTGTTGCGGGGAGCTCCTTCGAATTCCGCTATTTCAAGAACAGCTTCCAGATTTTGCCGTACTGTCAGCTTCCTGAATATGGATGGTTCCTGGGGAAGATAACCAATCCCTTTCCTGGCCCTCAAATACATTGGAAGCTTGCTCATGTCCTTACTGTCAAGAAGGATGTCTCCGCCCTCGGGCTTGATCAGACCGACTATCATGTAAAAAGTCGTCGTTTTCCCCGCACCGTTGGGCCCGAGAAGTCCAACGATCTCTCCGGTATTAACGGAAAGGCTGACTTCCTTCACCACCTGCCTTTTGCCGTATACCTTGAGAAGATTTTTCACCTCTAGGGTGTGTAGGTCCTGAGACGTCATTAACATAATGTCCTATTTATTTTTTTTTGTGCTTCCCTTGTCGGAAGGTTTCGATTGCGCACCCTGGTCCTTCTCGACAAGAAAGACCTTGCTGTTTTCGACCGCAGACCGGTCGTCTTTCATATAATAAGTCATCTTTGTCCCTGTCACAACATTCTTGCCTTCGATGGCCCTCGGACTTTCCGTAAAAACAGCTCGCTCCTCAGGTCCAGCGTAATATATGGCCTTGCCCGCAGTCACGATCCTGTCGCCGCGGGTCAGCTTTACATTACCTTCCGCCTCAATCTTGTCGATATTGTTCCCGCTTCCGGAATCTACATAATAAACAAGCATGCGGTCAGCATAAAGAGTCATATCGCCTTTCTTTGCAACGACCGACCCCATAAAAAGGGCTGTCTTGGCCTTATTATCGGCCGTAAGCGAGTCGGAGGTTATAACAGTCGGCACCGGCTCCTTCTTGGCGTCTTTTTCTTCGGCAAAAGATGCAGAAGTTTGCAATAAGAAACAGGAAGCAAGGAATAAAACAACAAGAAAATAACAAAACTCCCGACTGAAATAGTCCCTTTTTGCATATGGATCAGTACTTCTTGCTTTTATGCTATTTTCCATTAAATACCGCCTTTACATTTTTATGCAGGGTCGCCGCGTCATTCGTCGCCGACAGGTCATCCCCTTCTACATAAAACCTCTTGCCTACGATGGTCACCTTATCATCGGAAAATAACTGGCCCTTCGCTGCGTCCCAGTGCAGCTTCTTAGTAAGAATATCATAGTCCTTCGTCGTCGCCTTGATATTGCCTTCGATCTTCAGGTCCTTGCTTTCAGTATTGTACAGGCCACTATCAGATGTAACGGTCATGGCCTTTTCAGGAAAGAACATATTGAGCGCAGTAAGCTGCACATCAGAGGCAGTCATAAATATCGCTTTCTTCGCGTTTACCACGAAACTCGTAACTCCGCCTTTCTTCTGAACTATGCTGACGTCTTCCATATAGGAGTTATCTCCCAGATGAAACCGGCCTTTTATATCGCTGTCCTGAAAGAAAAAAAGCGTCACTATCGCCAAAAGTCCGACCGCGGAAAGAAGCAGCAGCACCTTCTTCATACCAAATATTACCACATGGGGGGAAGCTTGTAAAGGCAAATTACGTGCCAGATAAAACAGAAAGAAAGGATTTTGTCAAGTTTATTTCTATAAATGGATGAATAAGGGGCGGACATATTTGTCCGCAGATCTGCTCACTTCGATTATTCCGGCAGCATAGGCTTATGCATCATGTTCGTCGAATGCACAACCTGTCTAATTACTGAATCACGATATTCTCGATAGTCGCAGATCCGTCACTTACAGTCAAAGAGCCTTGGATGGTCGTTCTTCC
>Ga0335071_10007278_pt1 | contig 11389 bp, 9 predicted proteins | sample Lox_Sample_15_FD_206724 | JGI IMG/M metagenome (GOLD analysis project Ga0335071, IMG submission 206724) | Soil microbial communities from Loxahatchee National Wildlife Refuge, Florida, United States - Lox_Sample_1.5 | ecosystem: Environmental > Terrestrial > Soil > Wetlands | place: USA: Florida...
CAGGGGATGAGGGCGGCGGCATCGGCGAGGTTGGGGGCGACCTGGATCGCGATGTCGGGCGGCAGGATATCCCTGGCGACCTGGATGGTAAGGCACATCTCTTCCATGGAGGGGACCGGTGAACCGGCCATCGGCGTCCCCTCCTTCGGGCAGAAGTTCTGGACGATGACCTCCTGGATGTGGCCGTATCTCCGGTGCAGGTCCCGGATGGCCATGAAGGACTCCTCGCGGTCCCCCATCGTCTCCCCGATTCCCACGAGGATGCCGGTGGTGAAGGGGATCCGGAGTTTCCCGGCGTCCTCCATCATCCGGAGACGTTCCCCGGGCCTCTTTCCGGGTGAGTTCCGGTGGGCGGGGACCTCTGCCGTCGTTTCGAGCATGAGGCCCATCGAGGCATTCACCTCCCTGAGCCGGTCCATCTCGCCATACGAAAGGATCCCGGCGTTCGTGTGGGGGAGGAGGCCTGCTGCAAGTGCCTTCCCGCACATTTCGTAACAATAGTCGATGATGCTCCCGTACCCGAGGGACGAGAGAAGGGCCGTAAACCCCGGCTCGAGCTCCGGCCGCTCCCCGAAGGTGAAGAGCGCCTCGGTGCAGTGGAGGGAGGCCCCGTGGTTGAGGATACGCTGCACCTGGCCGGGCTGGAGGATGCTCCCCTCCCGGACGGGGGTCCTGAAGCCGCAATAGTCGCACCTGTTCCGGCACACCGACGTGAGCGGGATGAAGACGTTCCGCGAGAAGGTGATGACCCGCCCCATAGTCTAGTACTCCCCGTTCTCCCTCATGAATGGGGAGGGTTCATCAGAACCCGACCCGGAGCGACCCACCATGAGGTGGGGTGCGACCAGGGAGGTTTCGCAGGAAACCGACCTCGAGCGGCACAACGCCCGGCATGAGAACCTTGAATACTCCCGGCGACGTATGACCGGGTATGGGAAACCGCCGGGGGATAGCCCAGCCCATCATACCAGCCATAGCCTTCTGTGCCTGCATCCTTCTCGCCGTGACGTTCCTTGCCGGTTGCCTGGTGCCCGTACCGATCCCTGTACCTGCCCAGGTACCTTTTGGCACCATCACGCCGGAGCCAACCGTTATGATGGAGTCCCTGCCGGCCGTGACCATTCCTACGCCGGTTCCTGAAACCACGGAGCCGGAGCCGACCATCACCCCTGCGACGGAGACCCCTGTCCCGCTGCCCACCCTCCCGGCCCCGTTCGCGCACCCCCTCGCAAAGGGGTCGGCATACTTTTTCACCGACAACGTGGATTTCCACAAATTGTCGGTCGCCATCAGCGGCACCCAGATGAGAACCGGTTTCTACTACTCTGCGGGTACATCGACCAGCCCGACCGCCCACCTGGAGGCCCCCGTGGGGTACAAGTACCTGATGGTCGGCGTAGACTTCTACATGACCGGGATCAACAAGGAGGGGAAGTCCTCCATCTTCATGACCCCCATGCCGGTCTCCTTCCAGCTCGTCCACGATGGCGTGTTCTATGGGACGCTGAACGCCTCCGACATCCCCGGCATGGAGGACTACTACATCCGGGACATCGGGTCCATGTACAAGGCGCAGTTCATCAACAAGGATGACGACGGGTCCGGGATCCTCATCTACGAGGTGCCCCAGGAGGTGGACACCTCGGACGCTTATATCGCCTTCTGCCCGGTGAACGACGAAACCTGGTCCTCCTCGGGTTACTACCGGTCGCCCGATGAATGGGACTGCGTGAATAACGTGGTCGTCTGGTCCCTGAAGTGAGGGATCCCCCCTTTCGAAGTATTTTTCTCATCCACGGCACCACCCCTGTACCGCATGCCTGTCCGCGCCATCATCCCCTTCAAGCCGAAGAACCCGAAGACCCGGCTCTCGGGGGTCATGAGCCTCGCGGAACGGGAGACCTTCGCCGAGATAATGCTCGGCGATGTTATTGATGCGGTGGTGGACGCGGAATGCCGGCCCCTCGTCCTCTCGACCGCACCGTACTGCCTGACGGGCGTCGAGACTGTCGTTCATACCGGGGGGCTGAACGAGGCATTGAACGAGATCCTCCCGAAGTCAGGCGACCCGACGCTCATCATCATGTCCGATCTCCCCCTCGTTACCCCCGAGAACATCACCGAACTCGTCACGACGAAGGCACGGGCGGCCATGGTCCCGGGCCGGGGCGGGGGGACGAACGCCATCTTCCTCCATAACCCCGCGGGCTTCCACGTGGACTTCTACGGGGGGAGCTTCCTGAAGCACCTCCAGATCCTCGGGGACCTCGGCCTCGCGGTGGAGATCATCGACTCCTTCCGGCTCCACGACGATATCGACGAAGTGGAGGACCTCGTCGAGGTGCTCACCCTCGGGAGTGGAGCCACGAGGCGTTTCCTGGAGCGGTCAGGGTTCGTCCTTTCCACGGAGGACGGACGGGTCGGCGTGAAGCGCAACCCCCATGAACAGGCACTCGTCGGCGGAAATTGAGGGGACGCCAACCTCGTCCACGATGGGGAGGCCGAGGCCCCGCACGATGGCGCATGGGACAGACTCGTCCGCCTCGCCCATGACGAGCACCGCCGCCGAGGCGATGTTGTCGGCGACCGCCCGCTGGGTGACCTCGAGGACGTGGCCGTAGAGGTCGGTCCTCCCCCGCTCGTCGATCACCGCCCGGATCCCCGCGCACCCGATGGCAACCGAGGAGCAGCCGAGGCGCATCGCATGGGTCCGCGAATCGGCGACGATCACCCCGACGTTCACCCCGGCCCTCTCCCGGATCTCCTTCCGGATCCTCGCGGCGCTCCCGTCGGGGTCCTCCGGGAGGGGGAGCGCCGTCCCCGGCGGGGTGTTCGAGAGGTCCACCCCGGCGTTCGGGAGGAGCGTCCCCGCCTTCAGGCTGAGGAGGAATCCCTTCACCCCGCCGACGATCGCGTCACTCTCCCGGATGACCACCTCCGCGAGCCGGGGGTCCATGCCGTACTTCTCCGCGAGCTCCTTCGCCCGGTCCGACGGGACGATCCCGTCGAGCCTGACGGCGCGCCCCTCGGCGGTCGCGACCGGCGATTCGGCGATGACGAGGATGTCCCCGTCGGCAAGTCCTCCGGCCGGTCCCTCCCGGGCGGCACCGATGATGACCGACGTGAGGTTGTCCCCGGCACGGATGAGCGGGGTCCTCACCCCGATCACCGAGAAGCTGGTCTTCATTTCTTCTGCACCTCCGCGAGGACCGCGAGGGCGTCCCGGGTCTCACGCACGTCGTGGGCCCGGACCACCGACGCGCCCTCCGTCGCAAGGATGACGGCGAGGGCGAGGGATCCGGCGAGCCGTTCGCCGGGGTCCCTCCCCAGCAGCTCGCCGATGAAGGTCTTCCGGGAGACCGCCGCGAGGAGCGGCCGGCCGAGGGCACGGAACTCTCCGAAGTGGCGCACCAGCTCCCAGTCATCCCGGCTCGTCCGCTCCTTCACCCACCTGCCGATGCCCGGATCGAGGATGAACTCCCCGATCCCGTGGCGCTCGCACCTGTTGACGACGGTCCTGAGCGCCTCCATCGTCGCTCCGACCCCGACCGCATCCCCTGGCACTGACCGGGATGCCATCAGGACCGCGGGGAGTCCCGAGTCCTCGACGAGGCCGGCGAACCGGGGGTCTGCGAGCCCGCTGATGTCGTTCACCGCATGGATATCATGGCGCAGACAGGCTTCGAGGACCTCGGGGTGGATCGTATCCACCGAAACGGTGACGCCGCTCCCGTCGAGGGCCGAGAGGGCTGCGACCATCCTGTCCCGTTCAACGGCGACCGGGAGGGCGGGCGATCCGGGGCCGGTTGCCCGGGCACCGACGTCGACCAGGTCAGCCCCGTCGGTGGCCATCGCGAGGGCCTTCTCCCTCGTGTCCCCGGGCCTCGTGTACGATCCCTGGTAGAAGGATTCCGGGCTCACGTTGATAACGCCCATGAGCCGGACGGGGAAGCCCTCCCCGATGGAGATGCCGTTTACCGTGCAGGGCCGCATCTGCGTTCCCGCGCCGCAAAGAGCGTGTTCTCCATGAGCATGGCGATGGTCATCGGGCCGACCCCGCCGGGGACGGGGGTGATGGCCCGGGCGAGTGGCTCCACCGAGGCGAAGTCGAGGTCCCCGACGGGTTTTCCACCAGCCATGCTGATGCCGACATCGATGGCAACGACTCCTTTTTTCACCATCTTCCCCGTGATGAACCCCGGTTTCCCCACGGCCGAAACCAGGATGTCTGCGGCCCTTGTCTTTTCCGCGAGGTTCCTCGTCTTCGAGTGGCAGGCGGTTACCGTCGCCCCGGCGTTCAGGAGGAGGGCCGCCACCGGCCTCCCCACCTCGATGGACCTCCCCACGACCACCGCATCGGTCCCCTCGACCTCGATGCCGTACTCGGCAAGCAGGACCATGACCCCGAGAGGAGTGCAGGGCGTGAAGAGGGGCTTTCCTGAGAAGAGCCGGCCGAGGGAAAGGGGGGTGAACCCGTCCACGTCCTTCTCCGGCGGGATGGCCGCGATAATCCGCTCCCGGTCGAGCCTCGGGGGGAGCGGGAGCTGGACCAGGATCCCGTCGATGGCATCGTTTTCCCCGATGCGGCGGACCTCGTCAACGACCTTTTCCGTGGTCGTATCACCCGGGAGCTCCACCGAGACCGAGCCGATGCCGACCCGGCCGCATGCCTCGTGCTTCATCCTCACGTAGAGGCGTGAGCCCGGGTCGTCCCCGGCGATGACGGTCGCGAGCTTCGGGGTGATGCCCGAAGATCGGATCTCCTGCGCGAGCTGTGCGAGGCGGCGATCGGCGGTGGCCCGACCGTCGAGGATCATGTCACTCCGGGTAAATGGGGAAACGGCTCGCCATGGCGACAACCTCTCCCTTCACCCGCGCGATCTCCTTCTCGTTCTTTATGTCTGCGAGCACCTGCAGGATCTTTGCGCCAACGAAGCGCATCTCCGCCTCCTTCATGCCCCGCGAGGTGACCGCCGGGGTGCCGATCCGGAGGCCGCTCGTGACGAACGGGCTCCGGGTCTCCCTCGGGATGGTGTTCTTGTTCACCGTGATCCCGGCGCAGCCGAGGGCGTTCTCTGCCTCGAGGCCGGTGATGCCCTTGCCCGAGAGGTCGATGAGGAGCAGGTGGTTGTCCGTCCCCCCGGAAACGAGGCGCAGGCCTCCATCGATGAGGACCTGGGCGAGCGTCTTACAGTTCTTCACGATCTGCCGGTTGTAGTCGGCGAACCGGGGCCGCAGGGCCTCCCTGAAACACACCGCCTTTGCTGCGATGGTGTGCATCAGGGGACCGCCCTGCATCCCCGGGAAAACCGCCTTGTCCACTGCCTGGGCAAACTCCTTCCCGCACATGATGGCCCCGCCCCGCGGGCCCCGGAGGGTCTTGTGGGTGGTCGTCGTGGTGATATGGGTGACGTTCACCGAGCTCGGGTGGACCCCCGTCGCGCAGAGGCCGGCGATATGGGCGATGTCGGCCACGCATTTCGCATCCACGGCATCGGCGATCTCCCGGAAAGCCTTGAAATCAATGGTCCTCGGGTAGGCGCTCGCCCCGCAGACGATGACATTCGGCTTCTCCTTCCGGGCGATGGACTCGACGACGCCATAGTCGAGCATCTCGGTCTCGAGGTCGACCCCGTACGGCACGATGCGGAAGAGCTGGCCCGAGAAGTTCACCGGCGAGCCGTGCGAGAGGTGGCCTCCCTGCGAGAGGCTCATGGACATGAGGGTCCCGCCGGGCTTCATGCAGGCGAAGTAGGCCGCCATGTTCGCCTGGGTGCCCGAGTGGGGCTGGACGTTCGCGTGTTCTGCCCCGAAGAGCTGTTTCAACCGGTCCCGGGCCAGGTTCTCCGCAACGTCATAGTACTCGCATCCGCCGTAGTACCGCTTGCCAGGGTACCCCTCGGCGTACTTGTTGGTCATGATGGATCCCTGCGCCTCGAGGACGGCACGGGAGACGATGTTCTCGGAGGCGATCAGCTCGAGCCCGTTCAGCTGCCGCAGGCGCTCCTTCTCAAGCACGGCGGCCATCTCGGGATCGGTCCTGGCAAGCTCTGACATGCATTAGAAAAAGTGCGGTCAAGGGAAATGAGCCTTTGGAATTGACCGACCCCTGCTTCCGGAGGGGAATGTCGTTTATACCTTCCCTGGTCTGGGGGGGCGCATGCATGGATTCCCTGGTGGAAGCCTCGTACCCGCATTTCCAAGGAGGAGTTTCGCTCGTCGCACCGACCCCCTGGCGGGAGTCGTCGCTCCAGCTCCGTTCCCTGATGGGAACGTCGCCTAACACATTTCCAAGGAGGAGTTCGCTGGTCGCACCGACCCCCTGGCGGGAGTCGTCGCTCCAGCTCCGTTCCCTGATGGGAACGTCGCTAACACAAAGGATATAGGTTACCTGAAAGATAATTTCATGAAGAATATTGTGAATTATCGGTGAAACCTGAGTTTGGTGTCAGATACGGAGTTGGGGTAACATGGATGGAAATATCGGGGTCCCGCAGCCCATGAACGATCGGGTGAACGAGCTGGAGAAGAAGGTCCGGGAGATGGAGGCCCTCATCAAGGGGCTCACGAACGAGCTCCTCGACCTCAAGTCAATCGTCGAGCGGATGAACAGCCGGATGGAGGAGAAGCGCCCGCAGGTCATGCAGCGCCAGGCCGGCGGCCGGCTCACCGTCACCCGCGGCGGCCAGCCCGAGGCCCCGCCCGCCGAACAGGGCGAGATGGTCCGGATCATGCAGCCCGACGGGACCATGAAGGAGGAGCGGCGGAAGGACTCGGACTACATCGTCGCCTCTGCCCGGTCCGCGCAGGCGCTCAGGAGCAAAGGCAAGGGGGAGCCGTCGAAGGGGAAGGGATCCACGGCCCTCATCTACGCAGTCGAGGAGGAAGACTCCAAGGACAAGAAATAGGCGGTACCGGAGCCGGAACGACAGACCACGGGGCCTGCCTTGCATATCACCCAGATCGAGATAGATAACTTCAAGTCGTTCGGGCGAAAGACCACCATCCCCTTCTTCGAACACTTCACCGTCATCTCGGGGCCGAACGGCTCCGGGAAGTCCAATATCATCGACGCCATCCTCTTTTCCCTCGCCCTCTCCAGCTCACGGACCCTCCGTGCCGAGAAGCTCACGGACCTCATCAACCTGAACTCGGGGAAGAACACCGCCGAGGTCGCCATCACCTTCTCGGACAACACCACCATCCGCCGCCGGATCCGGCGGACACCGCACGGCTACTACAGCTACAATTACCTGAACAACCGGCTCTGCAAACAGACCGACATCACCGAGTTCCTCGCAAAGGTCGGGATCAAGCCCGAGGGGTACAACGTCGTGATGCAGGGCGACATCACCCGGATCATGGAGATGTCCGACACCGAGCGCCGGAGGATCCTCGACGAGATCGCGGGAGTTGCCGAGTTCGACTCCAAGAAGGATGCCGCCCTCCGGGAGCTCGAGGTGGTGAGAGAGCGGATCGACCGGGAGGAGCTGATGCTCCACGAGCTCGACACCCGCCTCTCGGAACTCGAGGCCGAGCGGGACCGGGCGGTGGAGTACCGGGTCCTCCTCGATAAGATCCACCACTTCGAGGGCTGCCGGTCGGCGGCCGAGCTCCGCGAGAAGGAGAAGGAGCTCCTCACCCTGCGGGAGGCAGCCGGGGACCAGGGGAAGGCCCTCGAGAAGGCGAAAGGGGCCCTCGCCGACATCGCGGGGACCATAGAGAAGCTGAACGGGGAGGTCGCGGAGCTCGACGGCAAGATCAACGAGAAGAGCGGCCCCGAGTATCTCGGGCTCGTCTCCACCCTCGAGGCCGAGAAAGGGAAGATCACCCTCGCGGAACAGACCATCGAGCGCCTGGGGAAGGAGAAGGAGGGGAACCTGGAGGAGATCAACCGGATCTACCTCGACCAGAAGCGGGCCGAAACAAAGGTGACCGAGTGCACCCAGTCGGTCCGCACCCTCTCCATCGACCGGGCGAACCTCGCGATGGAGGCGGGGACCCTCAAGGGGAAGTTCGATGTCATGGACCGGGACGTGAAGTCCCGGACGGCGAACGCCGAGAGCTCCCGGGACCGGCTCTTCGGGCTCATGGAGGAGGTCGAGAAGAAGAAGGCGGCCAGGGCCGAGGTCATCCATAAAAAGGACCTCATCATCGAGAAGACCCGGGGCCGCTCCTCCGAGCGGGAACGGCTCCAGCGGGAGGTGGAGGCAGCCGAGGCCGAGATGGCCGAGAAGGACCGGCAGGTCGCCGAGTGCGGGACCTCCACTGCCGACCGGGAGGCCGAGAAACAGGGCCTCGACCGGGAGCTCGCCGCCGCCGAGGGGAAGCTCTTCGCCCTCCGTGCCGAGTCCCAGCGGCTCGAGACCGAGGGGCGGGCAAAGGAACGGGAGCTGGCCCGGCTCGAGGCACAGCAGCAGGGGTCAGGTGAGGGCACGGAACGGGGCCTCGAGGTCGTGAAGGGCCTCGACGGGGTTCACGGTACCATCCGCGAGCTCGGGAAGGCCGACCAGGAGTACGCCGTCGCCCTCTCGGTCGCTGCAGGCGGCCGGATCCGGAACATTGTCGTGGACAACGACAGGGTCGCCGCTGATGCCATCACCCTCCTCAAGGAACAGAAGCTCGGCAGGTTCACCTTCCTGCCCCTGAAGAACCTGAAGCAGGTGAACCTCCCGCCGCTCGAGGCAAGGCCGGGCGTCATCGACTACGCCGTGAACCTGATCAAGTACGATCCCGTGTACGCTCCCGCGTTCCGGATCGTCTTCGGGCGCACCGTCGTAATGGACACCCTCGACCGGGCACGGAAGCTCCTCGGGAAGTACCGGATGGTGACCCTTGAAGGGGAACTCCTCGAGGAGAGCGGGGCGATGACCGGCGGGTCCCTGAAGAAGGTGAAGGGCTTCGGGATCGCCGCGGACGACGACATCGCGAGGCTCCGGGCCGATCTCCAGGGGCTTGCCATCGAGGCCGAGGAGGTGAAGCAGGCCATCGAAAAGGGCGAGGAGGTGACGGGCGCCCTCCGGGGGAGGCGGACGACCCTCGACGAGGAGATGGCCCGGTTCCGGATCCTTGCCGAGGAGTATGGCAAGCGCCGCGACGCCCTTACCGAGGAGCGGGCAGTGGCCGCCGCCGGCGTGAGAAAGATCGACGAGGAGACCGGCGGCGGAGGGCAGGAGCTCGCCGCCTGCGAGGTGGAGCTCGACGGGATGACCGGTGAGATCAACCGGGTCGCGGCCGAGGTCGAGGAGCTGAAGAAGACCCTCGATGACGATGCCCTCCCGGGGATCGTAGCAGAGATGGAGCGGCTGCGCACCGAGACCGACGAGGTGGAGAAGCGGCTCCGGAACAAGGACGGGGAGATCGCGGGGGTCCAGCAGGAGCGGTCCTATTTCACGAAGCGGGTCGAGGAGCTTACAGCCGATAAGGACCGGGTGGCCGCCAAGAACAAGGAGATCGAGGGAACCGTCGCCGCTTCGAAGGAGGAGATCGCAACGGCAAAGGAGACCATCGTGTCCCTCGACGCCCGCCTGTCGTCGTTTTCGAGCGAGCTTGCCGATCTCCGTTCTGCCCGCGACTCCCTCACCGAGAAGGTCCGGACCGTCGAGCGAAAGCGGGTTGACCGGGAAGCGGCCATCGAGAAGGTCACGCTCCAGATCTCCGCCCTCGTTGAGAAGGAAACGGCCCTGACGGCTGCCCTCGAAGGCCTCAGGGTCCAGGCCGCGGGGATCGAGACCGAGCTTTCCCTGAAAGAGATCGAGGACGGCCTTGCCGAGGCAAAGAAGGGCGTGGAGGGCATGGGCGCGGTGAACATGCTCGCCATCGAGGAGTACGAGCGGACTACGGCGAGGGCGAAGGAGCGGAAGGAGCGCAAGGAGGTCCTCTCGAAGGAGCGGGCGAGCATCCTCGAGCGCATCGAGCAGTACGAGAAGATGAAGTTCAGCGCCTTCCAGACCGCGTTCACGGCAATCGACGGGAACTTCCGGGAGATCTTCGCCCGCCTTACCCGGGGGAGCGGCCACCTCGTGCTCGAGAACGAGGAGGACCCCTTCGCGGGCGGGCTCACCTTTGCCGTCCAGCCCCGGGACAAGAAGGTCCACCTCCTCTCGGCCCTCTCCGGCGGTGAGAAGTCGCTCACCACCCTCGCCTTCATCTTCTCCATCCAGAAGTACCTCCCGGCGCCCTTCTACGCCCTCGACGAGGTCGACATGTTCCTCGACGGGTACAACGTCGAACAGATCGCGAACATGATCCGGGAGCTCGCCGCGAACGCCCAGTTCGTCATCGTCTCTCTCCGGAAGCCCATGATAGACTGCGCCGACCGGATCGTGGGTGTTACCCTCCGGGAGGACAAGTCCACCCTCGTCACCGGGGTGAAGGCCAGTGGGTGAGATTCCGGCAGGTCACGGCTGGACGTCACCGGGGGTGAAGGCCGGTGGGTGAGGCGCCGGCAGGCCCTTCCGGAGTGACGACCCCGGAGGAGGAACCGGTCGAGATCCTGGTCGGCCTCGCCGAGCGGGGGGAGATAGACCCCTGGAACATCGACATCCTTGAGGTAACCGACCGGTTCCTCGGCGAGCTCGACCGGCTCCGGCAGCTCGATCTCCGGATCTCGGGGAGGACTCTCTTCTATGCAGCGACCCTCCTGCGCCTGAAGTCCGAGTTCCTGGTCGAGCCCGAGGAGGGCCCGGAAGAAGAAGATCTCTTCGAGGAGGAACCCGAGGGCTTCGACATCCACGAATACCTCGGCCCAATCGAGCGGCTCGAGCGGGAAATCCGCAGGCGCATAGAGCGGAAGAACCTCCGCACCCGGCCGGTCACCCTCTACGAGCTCATACGGATGCTCCGGACAGCCGAGCGCGAGGAGCACCGCCGCCGCAGGACGCGCACGGTCACCCCGGAATTCATCCCCGAGACCGAGGACGTGGTCTCGGTCGCGCACGACGAGGGGTACCAGGAGACCGCGGGCGACGTGTGGAAACGATGGGAGGACCTCTGTTCTTCGAAGGAGCAAATCACCCTCGGGGAGCTCTGCCAGACTCTGGACCGGCGGATCGCGGACGTGTATATCCCCCTTTTATTCCTGAACCTCGACGGGAAACTGGAAATATCGCAGGAGACGTTCTTCGAGGAAGTGTTCATCCGGAAGGTTCCGGAATCAGAGAGGAAGGCGATATAACGGGGACAGAATCGTCTGGTTTCTCTGATGTGACATCGCACGTCGCGACGACCCGCGATGCTCCAGCTCCACTTCCCTGATGGAAGAATCCTCCAGCTCCGTTCCCCTGATGGGGAACAGTCGCACGTCGCACCGCTTCGCGTCGCTCCTGCTCCGTTCCCCTGATGGGGAACAGTCGCATTTACCGTCGGCCGCAAGGTATATATCCCGACA
>Ga0335071_10007279_pt1 | contig 11385 bp, 8 predicted proteins | sample Lox_Sample_15_FD_206724 | JGI IMG/M metagenome (GOLD analysis project Ga0335071, IMG submission 206724) | Soil microbial communities from Loxahatchee National Wildlife Refuge, Florida, United States - Lox_Sample_1.5 | ecosystem: Environmental > Terrestrial > Soil > Wetlands | place: USA: Florida...
CGGAATCCCAGGTAGTGGAGACGAGGGACAAGCCGGATCCGAACACCGAGGCGAACGCTCCGGGGGCGAGACGCCCCGAGTAGTCGGCGGCGTTCACGACAGCCGCAATCTGTGGAGCTGGCGCCTGGACGCCCCGCACAACGAGGTTGAGCACGTCGAAGGGCTGGAGATAGGCGGACGCGGGAACTGGCGAGTAGTTAGAGGCGGCGGTAGTGATCACCATGAGGTCGAGGTCAGGTACCAGGAACAGATACTGGCCGCCGTAGCCCATACCGAAAGTGACGGGATACCCTGCCGCCGTGGATTTCCACCAGAAGTAACCGTAATCGCCGAAGATAGTGTAGTCTGTCTCCAACACACGGACCCGGAGGCGGGTCGAGGTGTGCAGCCAGTCTTGGGAGACGATGGCACGGTCCTCCCAGCGGCCGTCACGGAGAACCAGCAGGCCGAGTTTAGCGAGATCGCGGGGAGTGAAGTAGACCTCCGAGCCGCCGACATACAGACCGGTTGGATCCTGGTCCCAGCGGGTGCAGTTCATTCCGAGCGGGCCGAACAGTCTGGAGTTGGCGTAGTCGCGCAGAGGAACGCCGGAGGCCCGGGTAAGAATGCCGGAGAGCAGGTGCGAGAGGCCGGTGGAGTAATCGAAGTACTCGCCGGGAGGATGCAGGATGGGCAGAGAAATGAGATAGCGGTTGGGGTCCGCGGCGGCGTGCCACGGCGCGGAATACGAATTTCCTTCGATGGACTGAAACCCGGCGGTCATCGTGAGCAGATTGGCGATGGTGACCTGCAACTTGCGGGGGTCGTCGCCCGGAGTGAAGTACTCGGGGAAGAACTCGTAAACGGTCTGATCGGTGGAGCGGAGCAGACCCTCGTCAAACTGGATGCCGGCAAGGACGGACAAGAGGCTCTTGGAAACGGACTTGATGTTATTCGAGTCGGAGGCCTGACTGCCGTGGAAGTAACGCTCAAAGACGAGGCGGGCGTTGCGGAAAACGAGCAGGCTGTAGCGGGTGGGAGAGTTCGAGTCGATATAGCCGGCGGCCTGTTCGAGGACTGCGGACGAGAGGCCTTGCTCTTCAGGAGTGGAGACAGCCCAGCCGGCCGTGGGCCACGGCGTGTCCTGAGCATAGAGACGCCCGCCCAAGAAGAGAACGAGGGCCAGAAGGGCGGGCCGCATAGCCCGATTGTGCGCCCGCCGCGAGGACGTTTGCAACAGGAGACCTCCGGGCGCGTTCCACTGATGTTTCGCTGCGGCTCGGCAGGTTGCATGACAAATCTGATCTACACGCCTTGGCCCGACACCAGAATCTGGCGGCGAGGAGCCGACGAGTTCCTGCCGGAACTTCGTGTCCGCCTGCCAACGTTGGTCCACGAGATTTCCTTCGGCATTTTCCGGCACGCCCAGCATCGACATCGTGGAAAGAAACTCCGACGAAACGCCGTAGTCTGGATCGCGCAAGCGTTGCTCCATGGCTTCGAGCGCCACGGCTCGCTCGGGCGAGCTGAAAAGGCCGGGCCGGCAATCCGTGCCGCAGATCGGATCGTCGACCCGCCGGACCAACTCCCGCGCCGCATCCGCAGTGCCGAGGTAGCGCACCATCCGGATCGCTTCGCGCCGAGGGTCGTCAATGGACGGCGTCGCGCCGGCAGCCGGCTTCTCGCGGTCGAGTGCTTTCACAGCGTGGAGTAGGGTCTCTTCCGCCATTCGTTGGTGGCAGGAACGATCGTCAACGTGAATTCGGGCGAAATCACCGTCTGCTCCGGCGCTACGGATCGCGAACCGACTCGCGAGACCGCTCCGGATTTGACCGTGATGCGATAAACGCCGGGCGCCTGAAACCGCACCCACCGGTTCAGTTCGTCTTTCAGCACCACCGGCTGTTCGGACAGAACCCGGAACCGGAGCGGACTGCTTCCCGCGAGGATGCCCGCGCCGAAAAAGGGTGCGATCGGGTCGTCCCAACCTGTCTCCGGCTTCACCGAGAATTCACTCGGATCCCATGGTCCCCAGCGGTCGCGGTCGGCCGCATCCAACACCTGATAGCGGTTTGCCACGGTGGCAGTGAATGTCAGCTCCAGCGGAATCAACTCGCCCACGTGGAACGCCGTTTGGCCGCCGCGCGTGCCCAGAGATAATCTGACGTCGGGATTAACGGGCGTCTGCGCCATGCCGGCCACGGCGACGAACGCCAGCAGCCGAATGAGGCCGTTACGAGCTGAAAGACGGCATCGCAGGCCGCCGGGCCGAGTTCCCGCAGCTCCGGCCGGCTGAAAGCCGGCTGCGGGCACGAAAGCCCGCCCCACAAATCGCAGCATAGGAATTCTCCCCGCGATCTTCCAGGCGATATCATGCTGAGATGATCAAATCGTGCACCGCCGCCGTGTTCGTGCTGGCGCTGGCCGCATCCAGCCTCTCCGCCCAGATCTTCACCCTCACCCGCGAACAGCTCATCCAATACACCTCGCAGAACCCTTACGACCGTTTCCCGGACGGCCGCCCCAAGGTTCCCGAAGACGTCCTGGAAAAGGTGAAAGGGCTATCCGCCGAGGAGGTCCTACCGATCCTCCAGCACGGCTACCGCAACCAGTGGGAAGCCGACTGGCAGATCCTGCATCCCGGCAAGAAGCTCGTGGGCCGCGCGGTCACGCTCCAGCTCATGCCCCTTCGCCCCGACATCTCAGACGTCGACCAGGCGGCCCGCAAGGCCAAGAACCAGATCCGCCTCTCCCACCAGACCGCCATCGACCTGCTGCAAAAAGGCGACGTATTCGTGGTGGATGCGTGCGGGGCGTCCTTCGGCGGCATCATCGGCGACAACCTCGCCTACTACATCTGGAAGACTACCGGCGCCGGTTTCGTCATCGATGGCGCCATACGCGATCTCGAAGGCATCTCACCCCTCGACTTGGCCGGCTATTACCGTCAGGCCGTCCCGCCCGCCATACACGACCTCATGGTGACCGGCATCAACGTCCCCGTGCGCATCGGCCACACCACCGTGATGCCCGGCGACATCGTCTTCGGCGATCGCGAAGGCGTCTACTTCATCCCGCCGGCCTTGGTCCAGGATGTTCTCGACCAGGCCGACATCACCCACATCCACGACGATTGGACCAAGTTGCAGTTCGAGCAGGGCAAGTACGTCTCCACCGATATTTACAGCCGTCCGCGCGATCCCGCCCTGCTCAAGGAATACGAAGACTACCTCAAGGAAAAGCTGGGCGCTCAGAAATACGCGGAGTACCAGAAACACATCGGCCAACACCCGTAGGCGTGCGCTATCGGATGCTACCATCGAAGCTTGAACCCCACACCGCAGATCTTTGTACTCGATGCCGGCGGACAATACTGTCACCTGATTGCCCGCAAGGTGCGCGATCTGGGCGTGTACGCCGAGGTCCGTGCCAGTGAAACGCCCGCCGCGGAGCTCGCTTCCGCCAAGGGCCTGATCATCTCCGGCGGCCCCTCCAGCGTCTACGAGGCCGGCAGCCCCACGGTGGATGCCGGCATCTTCCAAACCGGGCAGCCCGTCCTGGGGATTTGCTACGGCCAGCAGCTCATGGCCCACCTGCTCGGCGGCAAAGTGACTCCTGGCGACAAGGGCGAATACGGGCTCGCCACACTGGAACTCGACGAGCGAGACGATCCCCTGTTCGGAGGCCTGGCGGGTCCGCAGCAGATCTGGATGAGCCACCGCGATGCGGTGGCCGCCGTTCCGCCGGGTTTCTCCATCGCGGGCCGCACCAGCACCTGCGCGATCGCCGCGATCGCCGCGCCCCAGCGCAAGCTCTACGGCCTGCAGTTCCACCCCGAAGTGGTCCACACCACGCGCGGCCGCGAGTATCTCCACAACTTCGTATTCAGTATCTGCGCCGCATCCCAGGATTGGGATCCCCGGCACCGCGTGCCCATGCTGGAACAGGAGATTCGCGATGCCGTGGGCGGCCGCGGCGTGTTCTTCTTCGTCAGCGGCGGCGTCGATTCAAGCGTGGCCTTCGCGCTTTGCAACCGCGCCCTGAGCGCTTCCCGCGTGCGCGGCGTATACGTGGATACCGGGCTGATGCGCGAAGGCGAAACCGAGTCCATGCGGCGCATGCCGGGCCTGGGGGTTGAAGACGCCGCGGAACAGTTCCTCGGCGCGTTGGCCGGCGTGACCGATCCCGAGCAGAAGCGCCACATCATCGGCGAGGAGTTCGTGCGCGTGCAGGAGCGGATCATCGAATCGCGCCACCTGCTGGAGGGCAACTGGATTCTCGGCCAGGGCACCATCTACCCCGATACCATCGAATCCGGCGGCACGGCCAAGGCTTCCGTCATCAAGACGCACCACAACCGCGTGGCCGGCATTCAGAAGCTGATCGCCGCCGGGCGCATTGTGGAGCCGTTGAAGTCTTTCTACAAAGATGAGGTCCGCGAGGTTGGCCGCGAACTCGGCCTGCCGGCGGAACTGGTCGATCGCCATCCCTTCCCCGGCCCCGGCCTGGCGATCCGCTGCCTCTGCTCGGAATTCGACGCGCCGCCGCGCGCGACCGAGGATGGATGGCTACTGCCGGTCAATTCGGTCGGCGTCCAGGGCGATTCCCGCACCTACGCACCCGTGCTCGTCATCGACACGCTGGACCACGCCCGTGCGACGGCGCTCATCAACCGTTTGCGCGGCATCAATCGCGTGGTAGCCTCTATCGCCACCCGGGCGCCGCTGGCCGCTATGCAGGTGAGCGCTTGCTCGCTGACTTGCGAGCGCATCGCGCGCCTCCGCCAGGCCGATGCCATCGTGCGCCGGCTCTCCCGTGAGAGCGGCTTCGATAGCCGGATCTGGCAGTTCCCGGTGATCCTGCTGCCGCTGGGGGTGAAGGATGCTCCCGATTCCGTGGTGCTGCGCCCGGTGGACTCGGTGGATGGCATGACCGCGCGTTCGGTCGACATGGACGCTTCGCTGTTGGAAGAGATCTGCGCGGAGTTGTTAGGGGTGGCGGGAATCGCCGGTGTCTTCTACGATCTCACCCACAAGCCCCCGGGCACCATTGAGTGGGAGTAGCCCGCCGGCGGCCGCCTACAACGTCTTGAGGTAGGCAATCAGGTCGTCTTTTTCCTGATCGCTGAGGATCTCCTTATACGCCGGCATCCCGTTGCCGCCATCATCGATCTTGGCGCGGATGTTGGCATCGGTCGCCTTCTTGCCGCTGCCCAGTTTGTCCTTCTTGTAGAGCCCTTTCAGGCCCGGCCCCATCTTTTTGGCATCGCTATCGGCGTGATGGCAGACGCCGCACTGCTCGAACACCACCTTGCCTTTGCCGGCATCGCCCTTCCCTGCCGCCAAAACCGCCGCCGGTGTCAATACAAGTGCAACGCAAACTGCCCAACCGCATATTCGCTTCATCTTCGTGACAGTCTCCACCTGAGTATTTTAGCAATTGCGGTAAGTTGCTTCTGTAAAGAAGGGGCTGGTGGGACGGCACTCTTGCAGCTCCGGCCGGCTCGAAAGCCGGCGGCGGGCAAGATTGCCCGCCCCACTACGCCAGGGCTTTTCTTTGCGGCCGCGGGGCATCGGCGATGCTGACTACCGAATTGTCGAACACGGTCATGTCGCGGACCATGCGGCTCACGTCCGCGGCATCGTCCAGCATGATTTCGTGCTCGATCCAGTCCGACAGTGGGATGTTGCGGAAATACATGCGCTCTTGCAGCACCAGGCATTTGCGGGTTTGGGTGAGCAGGCGGTTTTCGCGCGTGTAGTGACGTTGCTCGACGCGCAATTCTCCCAGGAAGTTGTCGAGCGCTTCGCGGTGCGCGCGCTCCTGCGCGGCCCGCATAGCCGCCTGGATCTGCGCTTCCAGCCCTTCCCGCTCGGCCGCGATGGCGCCCCGCTGCGACGCGATCTGTTCCCTCTGCTCGGCCAGCTTCACGTCCATGCGGGACTGCATCACGAACCACGCGAGGACGCCGGCAGCCAGCGCCGTGAATCCCGGCAGCAAGATCCAGACCAACGCGTCCATGGGGTTAATACTATCTGCAAAGTCCCTGTAGTACCAGTCGTCAAAGGTTATCAGCCGATGTACGCCGACGGGCAGCAGAATGCCGCCGGGCTACTGTTGCGTGCCGTCGATCTTTTGCCCCGACAAGGTGTGGCGCAGTTCCCCGAATCGAAACCCGGCGAGCGGCCCGAAGATGGAACCCAGCCGCGCTTTCAATCCCGCGCCGAACCCGAAGTATTTGCCGGCGAAGGCCGCCTGCCCCAGCAACTGATCGGCGCGTTCGTGCGCTGTGCGTGTGCCCCCGTGATGCGTCACCCTGACATCCGGCGCCAGCAGGATCTTCTTGGCCGCCCGCTGCACCTGCGCGGCGATATCCGCATCGCTGCCGAACTGGCCGTAGCGCTCATCGATCTGCCGCATCGCTTTGATCAGGAACACGCGCACCATCAGCGCCGCGCCGCGCGGGTATTCCACCTCGGCGGGTTCCGTGCCGCGGAGTTCGGCCGGCCGCCACGTCCCGTCGGGGGGCAAAGTGCCCAACTGCAGCGCCGGCCGCCCCTCCGCGTCGACGAGCAGGGGGCAAACCGCCGCCGCATCCGGCCGCGCATCGAGCAGATCCGCCAGGCGCGTGGCAGCTTCCGGCGCCACTTCGGTGTCTTCGTGCAGGAAGAAGACGTACTCCGCGTCGGCCGCGCGCCAGCCGAGGTTCAGGGCTTTGGTCAACCCGAAATCCTTGGGCAGGCGAACGAATTGCACCGCAGGAAAATCGCCGTCGATTTGCGCGCTTCCGTCCCGCGACCCGTTGTCCACGACGATCAACTGCAAGCGTTCCCGGCCCTCGGAACGTTCCAGCGATTCCAAACACTTTCGCAACAATTCCAGGCGGTTGTGCGAGACGACCACCACGGAGACACGCGGCGGCTGCTTTTCCGTTTGCGCATTCTGTTGGGGTGTCAAACCCCTAGAATAACTCGCCGTGACGGGGCTCGACCGGCCGGACCAGCATCGGCACATAGGGGTCAGGGATCAGCTCTCAGCGATCAGCTCTCAGCGGTCAGCTACACCAGCTTGGCTGTTTGCTGATTGCTGGTGGCCTGAACGCTCGGCCGCGATGCGTAAGCGAACTTCCGAAACCAGGTACTAAGGCGTCTGGCCTCCTGTCGGATTTACGCCTTTTGTCCGATACGTGGGTTATGAGCGGGGCTGATCCAGTCCGAGAACGTCTGTGTGCCGTTGAAATTGCCGCGGCTCTGAACGGGTGCCGCGTCGGTTTGTGCGGCTACGACATCGCCGAAGCACAGCGACTGGCCAACGCGTTGCGCGATGGCGGAATCGTCGCCGTGCCTCTCGACGAGCGCCTGGTGGCGGATTCGGCGCGAGTCTGCGACGTAGTGGTGGCGCGGCTGGCGAGTCTCACGACGGAGGGTCTCAAGTCCGTGGTGCTCGCCACCGTACCAATTCTGGTCACCGGGCCGAGCCGGATGTTGATCGAGGGGGCCGGCGCTGCCTACTGCTGGGCGGGCGACTTCATGGACGAGCCCTGGACGGAAGCGGGCCTGCTGCTGCGCCTGTTCCGCCTGATCGAGTTCGGCGGCCGCTCCGCGTCCTATGCCGCGCCCGACCCGAGAAACGAACCGCTCGTATTGCTGGCCGACGACGATCCCGACCTGACCACGCTGGTTTCGGTCACGCTGCACAACGATGGCATCGCGTGCCGCATCGCCACCGACGGACTGGCGGCCCTGCGGCTGGCGCGCCAATTGAGTCCCGACTTGATGGTATTGGATGTGAGGATGCCGTCGCTCGACGGTTTCGGCGTGCTGGAAACGGTTCGCCTCGACCCCGCCCTGGAGGGCGTGCCGGTGATCCTGTTGACCGCCTGCGACGATCCCGCCGACGTGGTCCGAGGCGCCCGCCTCGCGGCCGATCAGTATCTCGCCAAGCCGCTCAGCCCGAACAGCCTGCTGGTGCGCGTCCGCCGTCTGCTGGCCCTCAACGCGCGTTCTGCGAAGCGATGGGACCGGACTATGCCGCAACGTTCCACGCCTCAACCCGGCGGCGCCACGCCCAGGCGCTGGGTGCAGAGCGGCCCGGCGGGGAAAGTCGCGGTCAAGGAGGAGGTGCAGTGATGGTCCGCCGCATCGCGACAAGCCTGGGAGTCGGCGCGCCGCATCCCAGCGTGCCTCGCCGCACGGTGCCCATCGAGGATGGCGGCGATCAACCCAACGTGGTATTCGCCATTGCCGAGGACCCCGAAACCATTCGCACGATCCACCAGGCTCTCGATCCCGCCGGATACCGGGTCGAGGCCGCCTGGGAGGCGGCTTCGGCAGCGCGGGAGTTGGCCTCCCTTCATCCTCTGGCGATTCTGGTGGATCCGGACCTGCTCGATGCCGAAGGCGCGCGCTTCGCCCGCCGGCTGCTCGCCGACCAGCGCCTGATGGCGTCCCCGATCCTGGCTCTGCCCGGCGAGGCCGGCGCCGGCCGGGACTGGGACGACCTCTACGACGGCGTCGTCTTGCGGGCCGGGGACTCCGCCGATCTGGCCGATCGGCTGGAGGCTCTGCGTCCCAGGCGCCGGCAATCCATCGATTCTCATGGCTTCAGCCTTCCTTCCGCCGTCAGCCATTCGTCCGTCAACCCCGCCCGGGAGGCGGAGACGTTTCTCGCCGCGGTGGAAGCCGGCCTGCCCGACTCGCAGTTCGCCGCCTGCACCCACCAGGGCATCGAACGGCTGACGTTCGCCGCCAGGAGTCTGCGCGGCGCCGAATTGGCTCATTACCTCGTGCAGGCCGGCCAACTTGGCTGCGCCTCGACCGTGCGGGCGCGAAAGCGATTCGCATCGCTCATCCGCCTGTGCCGCGAGGCGTTGATCGCCGATACGGCCGCCGCCGGGAGCATGCCCGAACTCCGCAGGCACTATCTGAATCGCCGGCGGGACGAGCTGACCGCCTTGGAGCGCGCCCTGGAAACGCGCGATTTCGAAACGCTGCGCCAAACCGGACACAACCTAAAGGGCACCGGCGCCGCCTATGGCTTCGGCGAATTCAGCCAGCTCGGGCGCGCTCTCGAAGCCGCGGCGCATGCCGCCGATGCGGCGGCGGTGGACTGCACGCTGGGCCGCGTCGAGATGTACCTGGGCATCGTGCTGCCGGCATTCTTCGCCGGACACCCGGAGTCGCCGGTGACGGGTCTCGCCCCCATCGAGGCCGCTCCGCCGCTGCAGCGGCCGGTGTGATCCCTGCGGGCCGCCTTCAGTTCAAGTCGAGACTCATCCTGCCGATAAGCCTGGGGGGAGGCTCCCGCTTGATGCGACGATCGCAGGCCAAAGCCGGTCCATCTCGGCCGCCGCTTTGGCGCCGGGTGGTACGATGGCTGGCCGCACGAAGCTCGGGAAGCGTCCCGCCCGGCTCAGAGGTCTGTCGCGACGGCCCGTTCCTCTCCTTCGCGCGAGACCTCACCGGGCGCGGGCGCGTCGAGGATCTGATCCGCCACCAGGGCGATCTGGCCAAGACGATCGCCACCCATGCCGCCGACGCGTTGTTCCTGCTGGACGCCGCCGGACGGGTCGCCTACGTGAATCCGGCGGGAGAAAAGACCCTGGGCGTGGCGGCCGAGGAGATCGTCGGGGCCAACCTCCGTCAGTTGGTGCACTGTTCGTGCAGCCGGGCCGCTGCTTGCCCCCAGCCGGTCGCCACGCGGTCGTTCGGATCTTCCCAGACATCCGCCGAGCCCCTCTACGATGCCGTGATCCACCGCAAGGACGGCGAAAGCATGGAGGTGGTGTGCTCGTCGGCGCCCATTATGCGCGATGGCGAGGCGATCGGCGGGGTCGTATCGGTTCGCGATGTCACCTATCAGAAGCACACCGAGCGGAGACTCCTGGAGTTGTCCCAGCGGCTCGAAGCCCACCTCGATCACTCGCCCCTCGCAGCGATCGAGTTCGCGCCCAGCGGCGCCATTCTGCGCTGGAGCGCCGCAGCCGAACGGCTGTTCGGCTGGTCCGCGGCCGAGATGGTGGGCCAAAACCTGAACGCGCTCCCCTGGCTCACGGGGGGTGTTTCGCCCGTGCCGCCGAACTTCGCAGCGAGCGAAGCGCGGGCACGGCTCACGGCCGCCCGCATTCGCGCGCGCCACGGCCGCATCGTGGAAGTCGAATGGCACCAATCCGAGTTCCGCAACGCCGCCGGTGAGCTCATCTCCAGCATCTGGCGGGGAGTGGATGTCACGGCCCGCAACCGCGCCGAGGAGGCCCTCCGCGAAAGCGAGGAGCGCTTCCGCAGCACCCTCGAACAGGCGCCCATCGGCATCGTGCATCTCAACGAGCGCGGCCAGTATCTGGTGGTCAATCAGAAGTACTGCCAGATCGTGGGATACAGCCGAGAGGAACTGCTCCACCGCACGTTCCAGGAGATCACCCATCCCGACGACGTGCAGATCGATCACCGCAATCTCCGGTCGCTGTTCGAGGACGGCATCTCGACCTATTCGCGTGAGAAGCGCTACGTGCGCAAGGACGGCGCCACCGTCTGGGTCAATGTCACCGCGTCGCTGATCAGTTACGCCGGAGGCGGCCTGCGCTCCATCCTGGCCCTGGTGACCGACATCACCGACCGCAAGAAGGCCGAGGAGCTTCTGCAGCAGAGTCACGACCGGTACCGCTTCCTGGCGGATGCCATGCCGCAGATGGTCTTCACCGCCACGCCGGAGGGACAGGCCGACTATCATAACCGCGGCTGGCTCGAATTCACCGGGCAGAGCTATGGCGCCGCCCAGGGCCGCGGATGGGCCGCGGCGTTTCATCCCGATGAAATTCACACGGCGCTGGCGGAATGGGAGGCCGCGGTGGCCACGGGCGGGCCGTTGCAGATGGAGGCGCGACTGCGCCGCGCCGATGGCGAATACCGGTGGCACCTGGTGCGCGCCGTCGCCATGCGCAACCGCGCCGGCCGCATCGTGCAATGGGTCGGCACCGCCACCGATATCGAAGACCAGAAGCGGGCCGCGGTCGAACTCGAGCGCAAAGTCCTGGAGCACACGGTCGAAGCACGGGAGCAGGCCCACCGCGCCGAACAGGCCAGCCTGGCCAAGAGCGAGTTTCTGGCCATGATGAGCCACGAGATCCGCACCCCGATGAATGTCATCGTGGGACTGCTCGACCTGATCGACGGATCCTGCTTCCCCGAAGCGCAGCGGGAGTACGTCAGCAGGCTGCGCCGCGCCAGCGCCACCCTGTTGACGGTGATCAACGATATTCTGGATCTCGCTTCGGTGGAATCCCGCCGGCTGGAAATTCAGAGCGCGCCATTCGATCTCAACGCCGTGGTGACCAGCGTTATCACCATCATGGAGATCCGTGCGCGCGAGCGCGGGCTGGAGTTGACGTACGACATCTCCGGCGCCCCG
>Ga0335071_10007281_pt1 | contig 11384 bp, 10 predicted proteins | sample Lox_Sample_15_FD_206724 | JGI IMG/M metagenome (GOLD analysis project Ga0335071, IMG submission 206724) | Soil microbial communities from Loxahatchee National Wildlife Refuge, Florida, United States - Lox_Sample_1.5 | ecosystem: Environmental > Terrestrial > Soil > Wetlands | place: USA...
CGCGTATGTCCGCAGGAAGTCCAGTGCGAGGCAACTTGCGTGATCGGCAACAAGCTCGAGCCCGTCGCTGTGGGACGGCTGGAACGCTTCGTGGCCGATTTTGCCGTGGGACGCGGCTGGGAGAAGCCGCCGCAATTCAAGAAGACGGGTAAAAAGGCTGCCGTCGTCGGCTCCGGACCTGCGGGGCTCGCGTGCGCGGGCGATCTCGTCAAAGCGGGCGTGGATGTGACCGTATTTGAGGCACTCCATGTCGCAGGCGGCGTGCTGAAATATGGTATCCCCGAATTTCGTCTTCCCAATGACACCATCGACATCGAGATCGATGCTCTGGCCAGACTGGGGGTGAAATTCGAGCTCGATTGCATTATCGGCAAGCTGTTTACTATTCCGCAGCTGATGCAGGAAAAGGGGTTTGACTCCGTATTCATTGCCACGGGCGCAGGCAGCCCGAAATTCATGGGCATCCCCGGCGAAGCTTACAACGGCGTCGTTTCGGCCAATGAAATTCTGACCCGCATCAACCTCATGCAGGGCTTCCGGCAACCGCTGTACGACACGCCGGTGGGCATGGGAAAACGCGTGGCTGTCATCGGCGCAGGCAATACGGCGATGGATGCCATGCGCGTATCGATGCGGATGGGCGCCGAGAAGGTATACCTGGTGTATCGCCGAAGCATCAAGGAATCGCCGGCGCGCGCCGAAGAACTGCATCACGCAATCGAGGAGGGAATCATCGCAAAATGGCTGACCAACCCTGTGCGTATCCTCGGGAACGAAGCCGGATGGGTTACCGGAATGGAGGTCATTGAAATGGAGCTCGGCGAACCGGATGCTTCCGGACGCAGAAGCCCGGTGCCCAAAAAGGGAACGGAGCATATCCTCGACGTGGATATGGTGATTTGCGCTCTCGGCACGTCAGCCAATCCGATTATTGCCCAGAGCACGCCGGGGCTGAAAGTGAACCGCTGGGGCTACATTGAGATCGACGAAAAGACCGGCATGTCATCCGTACCCGGCGTGTATGCCGGCGGCGATATCGTAACCGGGTCGGCGACCGTAATTTTGGCGATGGGCGCGGGACGCAGGGCGGCAAGAGGCATGCTGCAATATATGGGGCTGGCGAAGGCTCCCGAGCCGGAATCGCCTGCAGCCGAATAATCGTCTCCGATTCCTCGCAAGGAAGCGGACGAAAATAAAAAAGGGGACCGTCATTAAAGCATCTTGTATATCCGCAGCATTCATTAGCGCTGGCGGGGTGCTTGGATGACGGTCCCCTTTTGTTTGCCGCAAGGCGCCCACTCGGGGACGCGTTGATTCTCGGTTCCTGCTATTTCAGACTTTTCACAAACTCGGCAACGGCTTTCGCTTGCGCTTCGTTGAGGTCCCCGACCGGATCGGCATGAATTGTTTTTTCTTTGTCACCCTTGGTGAGATAGGTAATCAGCTTCTCGACGGTCATCGATGTCCCTTTAACCGCAGGCAACTTTGCCTCAGGATTGCCTTCCCCTTTTGGTCCATGGCACATGCTGCACTTATCATCATAAATAGAGGCCCCGTTATCAGCAGACCACAGCAGAAGCGGCGTTGCCGCAAGCAGCGCAGCCGCTATCAGAATGCATACACCTTTCATTCGCTTTGCTCCTTTAATCGAACACACAAAAAATCCGGCACTGAGGCCGGAAACCCTCAAATCGAATGCTTTCGAGCCCGGAACGTCATCTCAGGCACATAAGTTATGCCGCACCCGCCGTATTTAAGCAATTCAAATCTTGAATTTCGGTGACAGGCGCCATAACCTCGAAATTATGTCTAGGCGAAACAACGCATCAATAAAGGGTATTTTGGAGTGAATTTCGAGGTTGAGTAGCCTGCCACCGAAATTCCGCAGGGTGGAATATGAAAATCGGGAGAAGTGCCGGTAGGGTTCGGCCAGAGAGAGCGTTTAACTATAACGGTGCAGTTGGCACCTGGTGGCGGGAGCGGGCGGCCGATGGCCCGCATCGGCGAGCCTACGCGAATATTGCCAACTTTATTCGGAATTCTATTCGCCATGATCCCCGATTGATTGTGGATTATGCGTGCGGCGCCGGGAATCTGCTGTCGCTTCTCTGCCGGCGGTTCCCTCATTCCCGGCTTGCAGGGTTGGACGGATCTTCGCTTTTGCTGAGTCTGGCGGAAGAACGGCTTTCGCGCCTGTCTCCCAGCTTTGCAAGGAGGATTTCCCTAATCGAAACATCCCTCCCGGGACCGGCGCCCTTCCGCCAACGTGCCGACCTGATCATCTTCTGTTTCCCAAATATGATGCCTTCCCGCAGCAGAGAAAAAACGAGAGGTCCGGCCTTTCGATTGAGCGAAAGGGATACGCTGATTGCAAAGAGCCTCTCAAAATCCATTGAGCACGAGGCCGACTGTGACGACGTCCTATCTCCCCACGCGATAAGGCGCGCACTGGAATATGGACGGCTCGTTTCAAAAAATCTCCGCAGGCTGCTGATTCCCGGCGGAATATGCGTGCGCGTGGAATACGCAACAACTCGACGTCATGAGTGGTCTCCACTCGAGCTGCTGTGTGTGTCTTTTGAGGAAGGATCCCTTGATACAGCCGTAAACGGCATACGCTCCCGGCCGTGGTTCCACATGCTCGCTTCGGCATATTTCCGTTCGCGGGTATTGGAGGATGTTTTTCAACAGACCGGGGACGAGCTAGACCGGGGCGGAGGATATCTGATTACGGTTTTGCGCGCAGTATGAGGATTAGTTTTCCGCTGAAGCAACGGATCCCGCCACAAGCCGCTCAAGCTTAAGCTTGCGCAGCAGCGGCAGAAAGATCAAATAGAGTGCCGCCAGGATCGCCGGCGCAAGAACAATCCATATCACCACGGCGCGCAGAGTCGTGGCCCATAAATTGAAAACCGTGCCCCAAAGATCCGCCTTCAGCATACTCTGAATCTTCTCGATGGAAAGCTCCAGATGTTTTGCTCCAAACACCCATTCGCCTGCCCGGATGAAAGGTATCAGCAGCGCAAGTTGAAGAGGATACGTGCATAGGTTGACGATCTGCATTGCGGCAAGATTCAATCGAAAGAGCAGGGCAACAAGAGTGCAAAAGATGGTGGGCATCCCCAGCGCCGGCATGATTCCTATCACCGCGCCCAGGGCAATGCAAAAGGCAAGCTGCTCCGGAGTTATACCCATTTTTAAAAACTCCAGCAGCTTCCCCTTGGTATTTCCCATGTCATTCACTCATGCACTTTAAGAATATAATGCGTGTCCACTAATATTTCAGGTATGTGCACACTTATTTCCAGAAATCTGGCCGGATACCGGTTTGGCAAACCCGCCAAATCGGATGGAAGACAGAAGGGGGGAGGCGCTGGCCGAGAAACGAACTTATTGCACTCAATTCGGAATTGGGGCCTTAAAGCATTCAACGGCCAACGCAAGCAGTTAAGACAGCGGATAAGGTGCCTCGGCCTTGCATTCTGCGCTCGCCCTCCAGCACCTTACGGTTCATGGAAGCACCAATCACTCAAAAATGATTGTCGTCGTCTTGTCGCGAAACAGCAACGCCTTGATGGCTTCGCGGCCGGATGCGTCCTTGCCGATTGCCAAGGAGTTGTTTTCAGCCGGCTTTTTGCTTTCCTCGACTTTGCCCTGGACTTTGACTATAACTTTTCCATGGGCATAAAACATTACTGTGGCTTCCGCATTGTTGACCTCATACTTGACGTCGTATGTCCCGGCCTTTATTTCGGTTCCCGCAACAAACATCGTCCTTGACACCGCGAATACATAAGAATCCTTCGCCATGGTCATCGGGATAGCGGCCAACAAAGCCAGAAGTGTTACAAGCACTATCGAATTTCTATTCTTCAACATACTACCTTCATCCTTCCTTTCTACGCTGTGAAGGATAGCATCCGCCGGTAAAAATACAAGGCCACGGGAGAACTCTCTGAAGATTATTGGCGTGAAAGATCGTGCCCCAGCTAGGAATATGCATATCTTTTGTAATTAACATGTTACCGGCGAAAAACTTCGGCTCCTCCAATCCGCGAGCATCCCGGATTTTTTGCATCATTTTACAAATGGATTTTTCTGAAGCTCCGCTCTTCGGGCCTCATTTCCATGCCGTGATTGAATATAAATGATTATTCCGCCGGTTCGCCTTCAGACGGTTCCACGGAACAATATGAACTGCCCTGCAGGGGATCCTTGAAGCTGACCAGCATAATCGGCTCGAAGGCAGGGTGAATTTGATCCATTCGGATTTCATTCAAATCGAAAGTCGCCGGGATCCAGGCACCGGTCAGGTGAAGGTGCGATGGCGCGCCGGCACTGGTGGATTTGCCCACAGTGCCTACAACCTGCCCCTTGGACACCCGGTCCAGCAGGCTGACTTGAGGCCGGATGTGGCTTAAAAGAGAATGAAACACGCAGTTGTCAGAACGCGAGAATTCCGGGTGCCGCACGACTACGGTCTTACCTATAAAGTCGTCAAGAACTGCAACAACCTCTCCCTCGGCCATGGATCGGACCGGAACGCCCTCCTGGACAGGAGAGATTTGCCCGCCGGGCAACAGTCCGGTCGCAAAATCCAGGCCTTCGTGTTCGGTGCGGCGGCGGCATCGGTCGCCCCACCATTCCACGTGATCGCCGAACAGCATGCCGCGACGAAAAATCCAACATTTAAAACCGCTATCTTCCGTGAGCGATTTCAACCACTCATGAAATTCGGGAATGATTGCCTTTGGCAACCTTGCTCGATCCGCCCGGATCTTCTGATATTCAGCGAAACTGACCCAATCAGGCTCCACACCGGTGCTTGATTCGAGCATCACCTGCACGCGGGCAAACACGGGCAAAATGTCTGCGTGCTTCTTCTTATCTCCGGCATAAACCTGCATTCGGGCCAGAATTCCGCTGCCTTCGCGCGCCTGCAGGCGTGCGCGCAATTCTGGCGTCACACCAAATGGCATTCCCGAGGGATCCCACGCGAGGTACCCGCTATCTCTCAGAATGACGCCCCATTCTTCCCGAGTCGGTGAAAAGCAGGCATAGCAGCCTGGAATTTCTTTCGGCATGCCGAAGTGCTTTTCCACCCATTGCCGGGCGATCGGGATGAACTCCGCAAATTCGAATATTCTACCGTGATACAGCGCAGCCGCGGCTTCATAGCGACCGTTTTGTCTGCGGTCATAGGCAACCACAAGCCCGGCGCCTGACGGCGGCCCGTCCTTCAGAATCGCATACCCGCCTCCCGGGCCGCTTTTCCCGGGGATGGACACCGCTGCCGCGCCGGAAGGCATCGTTGCAATAAGTGCCATTCCCTTTTCCGGCATGCCCTGATATAGAGTTGCCGGCAATTCGTCATTCCGGCTTCTTTTGGTCCTAACATTCAGGGAAATCATGTCCGATATGGACAGGCGAAGCGTGCACATAAGGCTAGGGGGAATGAACCTCTCATTGGTCACGGAAGGATACTACACCAAGATGCGTTAACCCGCATTATTCATGAAGCTTCGTGCGGGTTCAAATAGCGATCACGGTTGTTTCCAGTTTCGACCGTGACCGATCGCGTTTGTTGCCCAAATCACAATCGCGATTTTGAAACCCCTTCAGCCACACATCAAATATTTTCAGAATTATTCTAAAGGTATGTTCTTCCTCGTCGATATATGGAAGGAGGCATTTTGTGTTTATTCGCGAACAAAAAGGTGATCGTTGTCACAATACTAGCTTGGGTGGTCCCATGACACGATGGAAAGCTCCAAACGGCTTCACCGTAATCGAATTCTGTGTCGTTCTGATGATTGGGTTTACCATCACCGGGATGGCTATCCTGAGCACAACCGGCCTCTTGCCCGGAATGCGGGCGAACGAGGCGATGCGTCAAACGGTCGCTCAGTTGCGCGAAGGAAGAGAGACGGCTTCTGCCGAACGCCGCAATGTGCAAGTTGAATTTCTGAACAACAACCAGATCCGTCTCGAGCGGTTGGACGTACCGACCGGTACCACCATCCTGAGCACCATCACACTGGATCACAATTGCGAATTTTACCTTTTCGGTGGAGTTCCGGATTCGCCGGATGCCTTCGGCAACAATTCCGCCGTGGATTTCGGGAATGCGAGCAAGTTGATTTTTCAAACGGATGGAACCCTGGCCGACTCGCGCGGCAACCCCGTGAGCGGTTCGATCTTTATCGGTTTACCTGACCATCCGGAAACAGCCCGTGTCGTGACGGTATTGGGGGCAACCGGACGCGTTCGAAGCTATCGATGGACAGGACAGCAATGGATTCAGTAGGGAGGAACGGGATGCCTTCTTCAAGAAAATCACATGCCTGCCAGGCAGGTTTCACGCTTGTTGAAACGCTAATCAGCATGCTCATCATGAGCGGCGGACTGCTGGCTCTTGCCTATGCTTTTGCGCAAGGTCTGGTGGTTGTATCAACCACTCATCCCAACCAGGTCGCCAAGGAGAAAGCCTCCGAAGCGATTGAGAGCGTTTTCACATCCCGTGACACACTTAAAATCACCTGGGCACAAATTCGAAACGTCGGCAACGGCGGGATATTTCTTGACGGTCCGCAACCGGTCCGCGGGCCGGGCCCCGATGGCCTGGTAAACACGGCCGATGACGCCGATCTGGAAGAGGAAATTTTAGCGGGCCCGGACAATAAGATGGGAACCGCCGACGATATTTCCGTCCCACTGGGAAATTACTCGCGGGAAATTGTTATCACGGATATTGCACCTAACCTGCGCCAGATTCGAGTCATCATTCGCTACCAGATAGGCAGCCTGAGCCGCGACCACCAACTGGTTGCCTATATTTCAGCATTCGCGTAGGAGCGCAAACCATAAAAGCCATGCCAGGAAAGAAAACGTCGGAGAATTTGAAACAGAACACCTGCCGCGGCCATGTGGGCAAGCACCTGGCGCGCCAGTTCCACGACGAAAACTGCATCGTGCCGGCACATTCCCTGAAAAATGAGCGCGGATTCAGCCTGGTGGAAACACTCATTGCGCTGACTCTAAGCCTGATCGTGCTGGCAGGATCCATACGGGCACTGAACGATGCGATGGGTTTGAATGACAAATCCATTCAGATCGCCGATATAGGACAGAACATGCGAGCCGGCTTGAGTCTCCTGGAGAGAGACTTCATGAGCGCCGGCTGGGGCATACCTACCGGAGGCATTCCAATCCCCTCGGGCAATGGCTCGACCGCAGTGAATCGTCCGGGCCCGCCGGGAACAACCTACACTTTTGCGGCCATCACGCTTTCGGCCGTCAATCCAGGAGCGGCACTGGGCCCGAAATGGAACGGGACGTCCACCGACATGGTTAACATCCTGTATGCCGACAATTCACTGCAGTTGAACCAAAATCCGCTGGTTGCCATCGCCTCCGACGGATCCAACGCTACGGTGAACAACGCTACCACGATTCTTGGCGTCAACAATGAAATCCAGGTTGGCGACCTGATCGCCTTCAGCAACGCGTTGGGAAATACGATTCAATATGTCACCAAGGTGTCGGGTCAGATCTTATATTTCAATACGGGAGATCCCCTCAATCTCAATCAGCCGGGCGCTTCGCAAGGGTCTATCTCGCTACTGAAGAGTGGCGGGGTTTATCCCCCCACCACTGCAACACGCGTATGGCTTGTGACCTATTACCTGGATTTTACGACGGATCCCAGTACGCCTCGACTCATACGGCGGATTAACGACCGGGATGGAGAAGCTGTGGCGCTGGTTCTGGAGGACATGCAGCTGAGCTACGACCTTGTGGACGGAGTCAGCAATCCGACAAACGTAAAGACCCCCACCGCTCCTAATTCACCCAATCAGATTCGTAAAGTCAATATCCTCTTGTCAGGACGATCCACTTCGGAAATGCGGGAAACAGGGGATTATTTGCGGCAGAGTCTCACCGCACAGGTCAGCCTCAGAAGCTTGTCCTTTATTGACCGGTATAAATGAGGATTATTATCATGAAGATAAATAGTGAACGGGGCGTAGCGTTGATCGGCACGCTGCTCGTGCTTCTGCTACTGGGCATTTTGCTTGAAGCATTCGTGGTCCTTCAGAATTCAGATCAAAAGCTTACAGGCATAGACCGCGAGCAGAACCGCGCATTTTATGGATCCCTGGCGGGACTGGAAAAGCTTACGGCGGATCTGGGCACTCTGTTTGACAACAATTATGCTCCCACGGTTGCCCAGATTAATGCGCTTACGGGGGCGCCACCTGTCATATCCGGCATATCCTACATTTCTCCGGATGGTACCTCGGGGTACCGAATCTCTTTTCCAACCAATGCCCAGGGTAAACCACAAGCTACGCAACGCACGATTCCGTCCGGCCCGTACGAAGGACTGGTGGGGCTTATCACGCCCTATACCATGACGTCGACGGCACGCACGCCCGGCAGCGCCGAGGTTCGGGTGCAGCGCAGTCTTCAAACCGTCGCGGTGCCTGTCTTCCAATTTGGCGTCTTTTCAGATACCGATCTCAGTTTCTTTGCCGGCCCCGATTTTAACTTCGGCGGCAGAGTTCACACAAACGGCGACCTGTACCTTGCCGAAGGCCCCGGCAACACTCTTAGCCTGTCAGAGCGGGTCACGGCCGTGAAAAATGTCATACGCACAAATTTGAGCAACGGATATTCAACAAGCAGCGCGTATAACGGCACCGTCAGGGCGACCACCGCCCCCGGCGCTTACAGGTCGTTGGCACAGAACGAAGGCAGCCTTGTGGGAAATGTGGGATCGGCGAACAACGAGCCGACGTGGACAAACCTTTCGATTGGAACATACAACGGGAATATCCGGAACGGTCGTACGGGCGCTCGCCAGATGGTCCTCCCGCTGGTCAGCATGGGCGCCTCTCCCATAGACTTGATCAGGCGGCCGGTGGCTAACGAAAACGCCGATAACCCGAATGTGTTTGACCAGCGCTACTTTTCCCAGGCCAGCTTGCGCATCCTGCTCTCGGACACACAGGCAGCCATCACTTCGTTGCCGACGGTCACAGCGACCGCACCTGTTCTTCTTGAGGGTCCTGCGCCGGATGGCACAACCTATTACGCTGCCGCGGGAGGTTCTGCAAATTACAAGAGCACTCAGGGGACACCATTGATCAGTGGCTACATCAAAATCGAGATGCAGGATCAGTCCGCGATATGGCATGACGTCACCAATGAGATCCTTGCCTTGGGTATCGCCGGACACGACCTGACTTCCACAGGGAGCGTGTGTGCGGATCAAGCGAACGCCGTGCTGCGGTTTCAGCGTTTCATGGATTCGCCGGGGAGTTGCACCGATACCAACGGACAAAAATACTGGCCCAATGTTTTATACGACACCCGTGAGGGCATCCTGCGCGACAATATTGACACGTCGCAGTATACCGTTTATCTGGGCGGCGTCATGCATTATGTCGAATTGGATATCAATAATCTTGCCCGCTGGTTCCGCGGCGTGATCGGGACAAGCGGCACTCAGGCGATGAATGTGACGGGATACACCGTGTACTTTTCGGATCGCAGAACGAATCACGACGCAGCGAACAATGAAACGGGCGAATATGGTTTTGAGGACTTTGTGAACTCAGGGAACATAACGAGCGGTCTTCCGGACGGGAAGCTTGAATCCGCTGAAGACGTCAACGCCAACGGCACTCTGGACACATATGGCGAAACCCCGATATTGCCCGCGGGAGCTGCTTCGCCGCTGGATAACACTGCCCGCCCGTGGACCACGGTAAGCAGCGCTATCGCCAGAGTGAACAAGCCTCTCTTCTTCCGGCGCGCCCTGAAACTGGTGAACGGCCAGGATATCAATATCGGCAACGTTGGTGGCGTTCGCTACGGTCTTGCAGTGGCTTCTGAAAATCCCGTCTATATCCAGGGCAACTATAATGCGCAGGATACCTTTGGCAACACTCACGCGGCATGTTCCATCGTAGCCGATGCCGTTACTTTCCTGTCAAAGACTTGGGGCGATGACAAATCATTCAATTGTCCGCACTCTCTTGCGTCTACATGCAACGGCACCAAAGCGGGACGCGTTGCGACAACCACCTGGTACCGAACGGCCCTAATCGCGGGAAAGGGCAAATCGTTCCCCTATTTAAGCGGGCTCTATCAGGATTATGGCACGGACGGCGGCGTTCATAATTTCATCCGTTTCCTGGAGAACTGGGGAGGACAAACCCTGAACTACCGCGGATCCGTTATCAGCCTTTTCTACAATCGTCAGGCGGTCGGGACCTACAAATGCTGCAACAATGTATATTCGCCGCCTACCCGAGGCTACAATTTCGACGTTGAATTTCTGGACCCCAGCCTGCTGCCGCCGCGTACGCCAATGTTTCGCGATGTCAACATCACAGGTTTTACGAGATTGAATATGCCCAATCAGTAGGCTCTGGTTGCTTGCTGCAATTTGACCGTTGACAGTCAATGCACGAATTGTGCAATCCCCCGCAGATTTGTTCAATTCCGGTCGAGTGATGCGGAAGAATCAACACTGCAAAAATACGCATGTTTTATCTTCCCACACCCGATTACATAGATGGATGGCATCAGGAATGTAAAGGCTTCCGGCATGAACCCTGAAAGATACGCAAAAAGCTTTGAAAATCCGGATGCGGCAGTTTCACCAATTCACGAGGGGCTTACAACCTTGTCGTTGATACAACGCAGACCCACGCGCCGGACCGGTCCGGGAAGAAAATGGCGATCCGATGAAGGGCAAAGCACGGTCGAGCTGGCATTGGCGCTGCCGCTCCTCCTGTTGCTCCTCTTCGCAATCGTCGACTTCAGCCTGTTGTTTTTCGTGTACCACTCCATGGAAAACGGCGTCAGCGAGGCGACTCGCTATGGACTCACCGGGCAGCAAAAAGAGGACCCCAGCAATCCCGGTTATTATCTTTCCCGGCAGGATTCCATGATGCTGATCATGCGGGAAAGCAGTCCCAATATTGTCCTCGATGACAGCGCCTTTACTTTTGAACACCTGAACGGTTCCGTCTGGGCTGCCGGCACGGGTGCCGCGGGCGACATCTCAAGGATGACTGTGAATTACAATTGGAAGCCTATCACCCCGTTCATGAGTGTGCTCTTTTCCGGAGGTCAGATCCCTCTTCGAGTATCCTCGACGGTGAAGAATGAGGGCTTCCCGACACCTTAGGAAATCGGTTTTAGAGTTGCTTTATGAAGGATCGGAACCATATCCCGGAATCGAGCGGAGCCAGGACCATGTATCTGAAGAATCTGAAGCACATGTCGGCCTTTCGTTCTTCACGGGGCCAAGTCCTGGTGGAACTTGCCATCGTGATGCCTCTGCTTATTCTGATCGTGCTTGGCGTTGT
>Ga0335071_10007282_pt1 | contig 11383 bp, 9 predicted proteins | sample Lox_Sample_15_FD_206724 | JGI IMG/M metagenome (GOLD analysis project Ga0335071, IMG submission 206724) | Soil microbial communities from Loxahatchee National Wildlife Refuge, Florida, United States - Lox_Sample_1.5 | ecosystem: Environmental > Terrestrial > Soil > Wetlands | place: USA: Florida...
CCGCCATGGCGGTGGCGGTGGCGGGCGGCAGCGCCGTGGTGGTGATGGTCAAGAGGACCTCGGCGGACCGGCGGAGCTTCGCGCGCGACTCCGCCGCCCAGGCCTCGCCCGCGGCGTCCCCGGCGCCGCAGCCGGTTCTGCAGGCCGAGCCGCCACCGAACGCCCGGGCGACGGCCGCGGCGGAGCCGGCGCTTCCGCCGCCGAGGGTCGAGCCCACGCCGGCGGCAGGCCAGGGGGAGGTGGCGGCGGTGGAGCCGCCGCCCGCTCCGCCGCCCGACGCCGCCAAGGCCTCCCCCCGTCCAGCCCGGCCCGCGGCCCATCCCGCGGCCACGGGCCGGGACCCCGCCAAGGCCATGGCCCTCCTCAGGAAGGCCGAGGCGCACCGGGCCCGGCAGGAGGTGGAGGCGGCCATCCCGCTCTACCTGGCGGCGCTCGAGGCGGACCCCTCGCTGGCCGAGGCACACAAGAAGGTGGCCCTCTGCTACCAGATCAAGGGGGACCCGGAGCGCGCGGTCCTGCACTACAAGCGGTACCTCGCGTCCGACCCGCCCGACGCCGACCGGGTTCGGGCCATCCTGGGGACGCTGGAGTGAGGTGGGCTACCCGTCCACCACCGCTACCCGCAGCACCTCGCGACCCATCCGCACCACGTCCGCGTCGCGCAGCTCGCGCTCGGTCCGCGACGGGAGCCGCACGAAGGTGCCGTTCGACGATCCCAGGTCGCGCAGGCGCACGCCGCCCGCGGCGTCCACGACCAGCTCGGCGTGGGCCTGGGAGAGGTAGGGGTCATCGCCGAGGTTCACCGCGCAGCCGGCCCTGCCGACGGTGACGGAGGGTCCCGGGCGGACGAAGACGCGGCCGGTGACGCCGCCCTCCAGGATCTCCTCGAGCACGATGGCCGGACCGCCGGGGCGCGGCGCGCCCAGGCGCCGGGTGCCGTCGGGCGGGGGCGGGGCGGCGGGGGGCAAGGGGCCGGCGTAGCGCAGCAGGTGGTCGCCGGTCACCAGGTGGTCGCCGGGCTTGAGCGGGATGGACAGCCCGCGCAGGCGCAGGTGAATACCGCCGGGCGCACCCTCGTCCCGCAGGTGGAGGGATCCGTTCCGGAACACGAAGGAGGCATGGTGCGCCGCGAGCGTGGGATCGTCGGGAAAGACGATGGCGCCCCGCGACCGGCCCACCTCGGTGACCTCCGCGTCGAGGCGGAAGACCGCCCCTTCCTTGCCGGCGCCGCGCTCCAGCACCAGGCGGGCGCGGCCGGGGGCGAGCTTGGCGTAGGTGGTCGGGACGGCGTCGGGGAGGGCGCCGACCGGGGCCATCACCTGCGTCCCCCGCGATCCCAGCGCCTGGCCGCAGCTCGGGCAGAAGGTCCCGACCGAGGCCGGCGCCCCGCAGCGGGGGCAGCGGGCGACCAGGGCGACCGGCGGGCTCCGCCGCGCGGCGACCGTCGCTCCCGGGCTGGCGCGCTGGAAGGAGCGGACCACTGGCTGGCCGGGGGGCAGGTTCGGCGATCCCGCCCGGGTCACGGCGGGGGCGCTGGGGCTGCCCTGGGGGGCGGGCCGCGGAGCCGGGGCGGCGGGGGCGACCGGCTGGACCCGGGGGGCGGGGTCAGCGGGAGCGGCGGGCGCGGCGCCCTGGACCGGGGGGGGTGGCTGGGGCGTGGGCCCGCCGAGGGGCTGGCCGCAGCCCACGCAGACCTTGGTGCCGGGCTCGTTGTAGACGTCGCAGCGCCGGCACACGACCCCCAGGATGCCGGTCAGGCGGCCGAACTCGACCTCGGCGTCGCAGGCCGGGCACCGGCTCAGCGAGACCTCGTACTCCGCGCCACAGGACTTGCACTTCACCGAGGGCCTCCCGACCCGGGACAGTACCGCCGGCCATGGCCCTCCTCAACTGGAGGGCGGCAGGGCGGGGGCGTGCTCTCCTTTCCCCACAACGCAGGATGCCGCAGGGTGGCCGCTGGCGTGGCCCGCCGCGTTGCGTTACCAATCTGTGACGGGGCACATGGCGGCGGCGCGGCTTGCCGCTTGCGGAAGGGTCCATCTACCCTGGCTGGAACGCCTTGCTGAGGCTCAACGACATCCTCGATCGCGTGAGCGGGTACCATCCCGACCCCGACCTCGACCTCATCAAGAAGGCGTACGTCTACAGCGCCAAGGTCCACCAGGGGCAGCTGCGGCGCAGCGGCGAGCCCTACCTCATCCACCCCCTGGAGGTGGCCGGGCTCCTGGCCGAGCTGAAGCTCGACGAGGCCTCGGTGGTCACCGGACTGCTCCACGACACCATCGAGGACACGCTGGCCACCGCCGAGGAGATCGCCGAGCTGTTCGGGCCGGAGATCGCCGAGCTGGTCGACGGGGTCACCAAGCTCTCGCAGTTCAGCGCCGCCAACACCCAGGAGGAGAAGCAGGCCGAGAACTTCCGCAAGATGGTGGTGGCCATGGCCAAGGACATCCGGGTCCTCCTGGTCAAGCTGGCCGACCGCACCCACAACATGCGGACGCTCGACGCCATGAAGCCCGAGTCGCAGGAGCGGATCGCCCGCGAGACCCTGGACATCTACGCGCCGCTGGCCAACCGGCTGGGCATCCAGTGGATCAAGAACGAGCTGGAGGAGCTCTCCTTCAAGTACCTGCGGCCCGACGACTACCTCGGCCTGGCCGCCAAGGTGGCCGCCCAGGCCAAGGAGAAGGAGAGGTTCGTGGCCGAGGTGGTGGAGATCATCCGCGGCAAGCTGGCCGAGAGTCAGCTCACCGCCGACGTCTCCGGCCGCATCAAGCACATCTACTCCATCTGGCGGAAGATGCGGCAGCTGGACATCGAGTTCGACCAGGTCCAGGACGTCGTCGGCTTCCGGGTGATCCTGGACACGGTGGCCCAGTGCTACGAGACCCTGGGCATCGTCCACTCCTTGTGGAAGCCCATCCCCGGCCGCTTCAAGGACTACATCGCCATCCCCAAGCCCAACCTCTACCAGTCGCTCCACACCACCGTGGTGGGCCCGGCCGGCGAGCGGATCGAGGTGCAGATCCGGACCCGGGAGATGCACCGCATCGCCGAGGAGGGCGTGGCCGCCCACTGGGCCTACAAGGAGCGAGGCCGCGGCGCCAAGGGGCCGGAGCTGTCCCGCAAGGACGCGCAGGAGTTCGGCTGGCTCCGGCAGCTGGTGGAGTGGCAGCGCGAGCTGGCCGACCCGCGCGAGTTCCTGGAGACCGTCAAGGTCGACCTCTTCTCCGACGAGGTCTTCGTCTTCACGCCCAAGGGGGAGGTGAAGAGCCTGCCCCGCGGCTCCACCCCGGTGGACTTCGCCTACACCATCCACTCCCAGGTGGGCGAGCACTGCGTGGGCGCCAAGGTGAACGGCAAGCTGGTGCCGCTCCGCCACGTCCTCAAGAACGGCGACACGGTGGAGATCCTCACCGCGGCGCAGGCCCACCCGTCCAAGGACTGGCTGGGCTTCATCAAGACCAGCCGCGCCCAGGCCCGCATCCGCCAGTTCCTCAGGCAGGCCGAGCACCGGCGCTCGGTGGAGATCGGCAAGGAGATGGCCGAGCGGGAGCTGCGCCGCTACTCCCTGACCCTGAACCGGCTGCAGAAGAGCGGCGAGTTCGACAAGGCCGCCCAGGCGCTCGGCCACCGCGCCGGCGACGACCTCCTGGCGGCGCTGGGCTACGGCAAGGTCTCGCCCCTCCAGATCCTGCAGCAGCTCCTCCCCGCCGAGAAGCTGGCCGAGGCCCCACCCGCTCCCGAGGCCGGCCCGGGCAGCCGCATCAGCGAGCTGTTCCGCAAGATGGCCCGGCGCCCGGTCGAGGGGGTGCGCATCAACGGCATCGACGACGTGCTGGTGCGGTACGGGAAGTGCTGCAACCCGGTGCCCGGCGACGCCATCATCGGCTTCATCACCCGGGGGCGCGGCGTCACCGTCCACACCCAGGCCTGCGAGAAGATCCAGGGGATCGATCCCGAGCGCCGGGTGGACGTGACCTGGGACGTGCGAGGCGAGCTGAAGCGCCCGGTCTCCCTGCGGGTGGTGACCAACGACCGGCCCGGGATCCTGGCCGAGATCTCCCACATCTTCAGCGAGGCGGGGATGAACATCTCCCAGGCCAGCTGCCGGACCACCAACCCCGGCGAGCGGGCGGTGAACGACTTCGAGGTCACGGTCGGCGACCTGAAGCAGCTCACCTCGGTGATCCGCAGCATCGAGCGGATCGAGGGGGTACAGACGGTCCAGCGGGCCTGAAGCCCGCGCCCGCTTCAGGGCTCCAGGTACTCGTACTCCCGGCCGGCGAAGTTCCGGAACACCCAGCGCTTGCCCTCGTGGGCCACGATGTAGTCCGGGTTCACCGGGATCTTCCCGCCGCCGCCGGGCGCGTCGACCACGAAGTGCGGCACGGCCAGGCCCGAGGTGTGGCCGCGCAGCGCCTCCATGATGCGGATGCCGGTCTCCACCGGCGTCCGGAAGTGGCTGATCCCCTGCGCCAGGTCGCACTGGTAGATGTAGTAGGGCCGGATGCGCATGAGCAGGAGCTTGTGGTTCAGCTCCTTGACGATGGCCGGGTCGTCGTTCACGCCCTTGAGCAGCACCATCTGGTTGCCGATGACGCAGCCGGCGTCGGCCAGCCGGCGGGCCGCCTCGTAGGCCTCGGCGCTGCACTCCTTGGGGTGGTTGAAATGGGTGTTCACGTAGACCGGGTGGTGCGGCCGCAGCATGCGGACGAAGTCGTCGGTCACCCGCTGCGGCAGGGTCACCAGGTTGCGGGTCCCCAGCCGGAAGATCTCCACGTGCGGGATGGCTCGGAGCCGCCCCAGGATGTAGTCGAGCCGCTCGTCGGAGAGGGAGAGGGGGTCGCCGCCGGAGATGACCACGTCGCGGATCTCGGTGTGCCCCTCGATGTAGGCCAGCGAGTCCTCGATCTGCCGCTTGGCCGCGGCGCTGGTGGGGTCCGAGACCTTGCGCTTGCGGGTGCAGTGACGGCAGTACACCGGGCAGTTGTGGGTGATGTAGAAGAGGACGCGGTCGGGGTAGCGGTGGGTGATGCCCGGCACGGGCATGTCCCGCTCCTCGGCCAGCGGGTCCTCGCGGTCCGAGGGCAGGATGTTCAGCTCCCCCAGGGTCGGAACCGACTGCAGCCGGATCGGGCAGGTGGGGTCGGCCGGATCCATCAGCGCCGCGTAGTACGGGGTGATCCCCATGTGGAACTCGGCCTCGGTGCGGGCCGCCGCCTCCCGCTCCTCGGGCGAGACCTCGATCACCCGCTCCAGCTGGTCGAGCCGGATGATCCGCTCCCGCTGCTGCCAGTGCCAGTCGTTCCAGAGTGCGTCGGGGACCTCGCGCCAGATCCCGCGGGACCCGGGGGTGAACCGGGAGGCGACCGTCCGGGTGCGGGCGGGCGGGGCGAGGAGCAGGTCGCCCTCCCCCTGGCCCGACGGTTCCTCGGCCCCCAGCCCTGGGTCTCGCCGCGGCGCTCCCGCTAGCAGCTCGGACATGTTTCCTCTCGTCGCCGGGGCACCTGGCCGGCGGTGCGACATCCTTTAACACCGCCCGGGCCGACTGACACGCCGGACGTGGCGCGCCCCGTGATTTGACTTGCCCGATCGGTGCCGTTAGCTTCCGCGCGCTCCGATGGACTGGCAGGACATCTTCCCCGAGGCGACGCCCGACGAGTGGCGCGACTGGCGCTGGCAGGAGCGCCGGGCCCTGCGCACGGCCGCGGAGCTCTCCCGGGTGGTGCGGCTCAGCGAGGACGAGCGGCGGGGCCTGGCGCTGGCCGAGGGCCGGTACCGGGTCGCGGTCACGCCCTACTACGCGGCGCTGATGGACCCGGAGCACCCGGCCTGCCCCGTGCGGATGCAAGCCATCCCCACCGCGGCCGAGGGCCGGGCGGCCCCTGGCGACCTGGAGGACCCGCTGGGCGAGGAGCCGAGGCGGCCGGTGCCGGCGGTGGTCCACCGCTACCGCGACCGGGTGCTGTTCCTGGTGGGCGACCGGTGCCAGGTCTACTGCCGGCACTGCACCCGGCGGCGCATCACCTTCTCGGGCGCCATGGGCTTCGACCGGCGGCTGGTGGAGGAGGGAGTCGCCTACGTCCGCGCCCACCCCGAGGTGCGCGACGTCATCGTCTCGGGCGGCGACCCGCTGGTCCTCTCCGACGAGCGCCTCGCCGGGCTGCTGGACGGTCTGCGGCGGATCCCCCACGTGGAGATCCTGCGCCTCGCCACCCGCGCCCCCGTGACCTGTCCCATGCGCGTCACCGAGGATCTGGCCGTGGCCCTGCGCCGGTTCGCGCCGCTGTTCGTGATCACCCACTTCAACCACCCCAAGGAGTGCACGCCGGAGGCGCGCGAGGCCTGCGAGCGGCTGGTGGACCACGGGGTGCCGGTGGAGAACCAGACGGTGCTGCTCCGGGGGCTGAACTCGTCGGCGCGCATCCTCCAGGACCTCAACCAGCGGCTCCTCACCTTCCGCGTGCGCCCCTACTACCTGCACCAGGGAGACCTGGCGGCCGGGACCGGCCACCTGCGCACGCCGCTCGAGGCGGGCGTGGCCATCCTGGAGGAGCTGCGCGCGCGGACCAGCGGCCTGGCCGTTCCCCACCTGGCGGTGGACCTCCCCGGCGGCGCCGGAAAGGTGACGCTCGCTCCGGACTACCGCGTGGAGCCGCCGCCCGGCGCCCCGGCCGCGGGGCCGGGGACCTGGTTCCGCGGCTCCGGCGGCGAGCTGCGCTTCTACCCCGAGCCCCCAGAGCGCGATTGCGCCTGCCCGTACGAAGCGGTCTACTACGCCGCTCGCGGCCCGTCCGCGTCCGGGGACCGCACACGATGACCTCTCGCATCGTCGAAGCGCTGGTCGGCTTCATCACCGCGGTGATCTCGGCCATGGGCTACGGCGGCGTGGTGCTGCTCATGGCCGTGGAGAGCGCCTGCATCCCGCTTCCCTCCGAGATCACCATGCCGTTCGCCGGCTACCTGGCCTACCGCGGCGAGATGAGCCTGCAGGGCGCGGCCCTGGCCGGCGCCATCGGCTGCGTGGTCGGCTCGGTCCCGGCCTACTACCTGGGCATGCTGGGCGGGCGGCCGCTCATCGAGCGCTACGGTCGCTACCTGCTGGTCTCCCGCCGCGACCTCGATCTGGCCGATCGCCTCTTCCGGCGCTTCGGGCAGTGGGTGGTCCTGGCCGGGCGGCTGCTCCCGGTGGTGCGCACCTTCATCGCCTTCCCGGCCGGAGTGGCCCGCATGCCCAAGGGCAGGTTCCTCGCCTACACCTTCGTCGGCTCCTACCCCTGGTGCCTCGTGCTGGCCTGGGCGGGGAAGAAGCTGGGCGAGGCCTGGCACACCGACCCCCGACTCCGCGACGCCTATCACCGCTTCGAGCTGGTCATCGTGGTCGCCGCCGCGCTCTCGGTGGTGGCCTTCGTGGCACACAAGCTCAGGGAGGCGCGCCGGGACCGCGCGGGTGCCCGCGCCGCAGGAAAGGCGTGAGCCGCTCCCGGTCGCCGCGCGCCACCCTGGTCGCCGTGGCCCTGGTGGCCGCCTCGGCCGCCTGGCGCGCGGCAGCCGAGGAGCGCATCCGGGTCCGGCGGGATCCGGGAGGGGCCATCGAGGAGCTTCGGCTCGAGGACTACGTGGCCGGGGTGGTGGCGGGCGAGCTTCCGCCCTCCTTCCCGGCCGAGGCGCAGAAGGCGCAGGCGGTGGCCGCCCGCAGCTACGCGCTCACCCGCAAGCTCGAGGCGCAGCTGGCCGGGCGCGACTGGGACATCGGCGCCGGCGTCCTCGCTCAGGTGTACCGCGGTGCGGTGGGGCCGGCCGCGCGGGCCGCCGCCCAGGCCACCGCCGGCGAGGTGCTGGTGCTGGGGATGGAGCCGGTGGAGGCCTACTTCCACGCCGTGTGCTGCGGGCAGACCGAGTCCGGGCTGGCGGCGCTGGGCAAGGACCTGCCCTACCTGGTTCCGGTGGAGTGCGGCCGGTGCGAGGACGCCCCCGGGGCGCATTGGCGGCTGTCGGTGGCGGCGGCGGAGCTGGGCAAGCTCGCCGGCCTGGGCGGGCCGGCCGACGCGGTCCGGGTGGTGGCGCGCACCTCCACCGGGCGCGCCGACCGGGTCGAGGTGGCCCGGGGCGAGCGGGCGGCGGTCCTGGCCGCTGCCGATCTCCGCCAGCGGCTGGGCTTCTCCCGCCTGCCGTCGCTGGACTTCGAGGTCGCCGCCGAGGGGCGAGGCTTCGCCTTCCAGGGGCGGGGCCAGGGGCACGGGGCGGGGATGTGCCAGTGGTGCGCGGCGGCCATGGCCCGGGCGGGCAAGACCTACAAGGAGATCCTGGCCCACTACTACCCGGGCACCGAGGTGGTGAGGATGTACTAGCCGTGAATATCTCCGACTTCGACTACCCGCTGCCGGAGGAGCTGGTGGCGCAGGTCCCGGCCCAGCCCCGGGACGCCTCGCGCCTCATGGTCCTGCCGCCGGGCGGCGGCCTCTGGCACGCCGCCTTCGGCGACCTCCCCGGCCTGCTCCAGCCGGGCGACCTCCTCGTCTTCAACGACACCAAGGTCATCCCGGCGCGCCTGGTGGGGCGCAAGGAGAGCGGCGGGCGGGTGGAGCTGCTCTTGTGCGAGCCGCTCCAGGGCGGGCTGGGCCGGGCCTGGCGAGCCATGGGGCAGGCCTCGAAGCCCATCCGGCCCGGGGCGGTCCTGGCCTTCGACGGCCTCTCGGCCCGGGTGGAGGCGGCGCTGGGGGAGGGCTTCTACCAGGTCACCCTCGACCGGCAGGGGGCGGAGCTGGAGGCGGCCCTGGCCCGGGCCGGGACGGTCCCGCTGCCGCCCTACATCCGGCGGGCCGCCACCGCCGAGGACGCCGAGCGTTACCAGACCATCTGGGCGCGCGAGCCGGGCAGCGCCGCCGCCCCCACCGCCGGCCTCCACTTCACCGAGCGCCTCCTCGAGGAGCTCGGCCGGCGCGGGGTGGGGCGGGTGGCGGTCACGCTCCACGTGGGGCCGGGCACGTTCCTCCCGGTGCGCGGCGACGACCTGGAGCGCCACCGGATGCACGCCGAGCGCTACCAGGTTCCGGCGGCCGCGGCCGCGGCCTGGGCGGCCTGCCGGGCGCGCGGGGGGCGGGTGGTGGCGGTGGGGACCACGACGGTGCGCACCCTGGAGAGTGCGCTCGCGCGGGGCGCGGTCTGCGCCGGCGAGGGGAGGACCGAGCTGTTCGTGCGCCCTGGCCACGCCTTCGGCGCGGTCGACGCGCTCCTCACCAACTTCCACCTGCCCCGCTCGACCTTGCTCGTGCTGGTGTGCGCCTTCGGCGGGACGGAGCGGGTGCTTTCGGCCTACCGCGAGGCGGTGGCCAGCCGATACCGCTTCTTCAGCTACGGGGACGCCATGCTGCTCCTCGGCCCGCCCGGGAGCCGCCGTTGACGCCCGTCAGGGAAGGCGCGGCGGCCGCTCGATGAACGCGGCGCGGCGGCCGCGGCTGGGCTAACATGGCTGCGCTCACGAAAGGGGTGCGAGGGGGTGCAGAGCGTCTCGATCAACCTGGAGGCGGCCCAGTTCCTGGCCGGCTGGCGGCCCGAGAGCGGGAACCTCTTCCTGCCCGTGCTCTCCGACTCCCGGGTGGGCGAAGACGTGGCCGTGCGGGTGGGCATCTACGGCCAGAGCATCCGGGCCACGCTCTTCGGCAAGGTGGCCCTGGTGCGGCGCGTGGGGCGGCCGGCGCTCCCGCCGGGAGTGGAGATCGTCCTCGACCGGACCAGCCTGGCCGCGGCCGGCTTCCTGGCGCTGGCCGCCCGCGGCGAGGCGGTGAGCTTCCGAGAGCGTTCGCCCCGCTACGCCGCGGAGCGCCCCCTGGCGATCGAGCACGCCGGCGCGCTGGTCTCGACCACCACCCTGAACGTCTCCGAGGGCGGGTGCGCGCTTCGCTGGCCGGCGCAGCTCCCCCTGGTGGGCGACGTGGTCACCGTCCGGCTGGGGCGCGGGATGTTCGCCCCGGCGGCGCGCGCGGTGGTGTGCTGGAACCAGCCCGGCGGGACGGTGGAGCGGAGCGTGGGCCTGCGCATCCTCCCCTCGGGCCGGGCCGGCCGTGCCTGGAAGGCGCTGGTGAGCGACCTGGCCCACTCGGGCGCGCGATCGGCGTGAGGGGCCCGGTGACCCGCCTCCAGGTGCTGGCCGAGGACGGTGCGGCCCGGCGCGGCCGCCTCTCGACGCCCCACGGGGAGATCGAGACCCCGGTCTTCATGCCGGTGGGCACGGCGGCGACGGTGAAGACGCTGGAGCCGCGCGACCTCGAGGCGCTGGGCGCGGGCATCGTCCTGGCCAACACCTACCACCTGTACCTGCGCCCCGGGCACGAGCGGGTGCGTCGGCTGGGCGGGCTGCACCGATTCATGTCCTGGGGCGGGGCGCTGCTCACCGACTCGGGCGGCTTCCAGGTGTTCAGCCTGGGTCAGGGTGGCGCCGGACGGGAGCGCGGTGGGCCGGGCCTGGTCGACATCGGCGAGGAGGGCGTGACCTTCAAGAGCCACCTCGACGGCGCTCGACACTTCCTCTCTCCCGAGCGCGCCATCGAGGTGGAGGAGGCTCTGGCGGCCGACGTGATCATGGCCTTCGACGAGTGCCCGCCAGCGCTGGCCGAGCGGCGCTACCACGAGCTTTCCCTGGCGCGGACGCAGCGCTGGCTGGTCCGCTGCCGGGCGGCCTGGCGAGAGCTGGAGGAGCGGCGCCGCGAGGATCCGTCGGCCCACCCCACCAGCCTGTTCGGCATCGCCCAGGGGGGCCTTCACGCCGACCTCCGGAAGCGGGCCATCGAGGAGGCGGCGGCGCTGGATCTGCCCGGCTACGCGCTGGGCGGCTACGCGGTGGGGGAGTCGCCGGCCGAGATGTGGGAGGGGGTGGCCCGCGACGCGCCGCTTCTGCCCTGCGACAAGCCGCGCTACCTCATGGGCGTGGGGACGCCGGAGGACATCCTCAACGGCATCGCCGCCGGGGTCGACATGTTCGACTGCGTCCTGCCCACCCGCACGGCGCGAAACGGCCTCCTCTTCACCAGCCGGGGCAAGCTCACCATCCGCAACGCTCGCTACGCCGACGACCAGGGCCCGGCCGACCCGGCCTGCGGCTGCTACTCCTGTCGCACCTTCAGCCGCGCCTATCTGCGCCACCTCTTCCGGGCCGGGGAGATCCTGGCACTGCGGGCGAACACCCTGCACAACCTGCACTTCTACCTGTCCCTCATGGCCGCAGCGCGGGAGGCCATCTCGGATGGGTGCTTCGAGGCCTTCCGGCGCGAGCGCCTGGCGGCCTGGCGCGAGGGCGGCTAGGGGGCCGGTCGGCCGCGCGGGGCGGCCCGGGGAACAAAGGGGTTGCGGCCCCCGTCGAAATCACGCTAGAACACGGCGC
>Ga0335071_10007284_pt1 | contig 11381 bp, 9 predicted proteins | sample Lox_Sample_15_FD_206724 | JGI IMG/M metagenome (GOLD analysis project Ga0335071, IMG submission 206724) | Soil microbial communities from Loxahatchee National Wildlife Refuge, Florida, United States - Lox_Sample_1.5 | ecosystem: Environmental > Terrestrial > Soil > Wetlands | place: USA: Florida...
ACGGCGTCGAGCTCCGCGCCGAGCCGGTAGTGGTGGAGCGGCGCGCGGTCCGACTCGATCTCGGCGCGGTGCTCGTCCCACCACGCCTGCTCGGCCTCGCGCAGGCGCGCGAGCCAGGCGGTGCGGTCCGAGACGGGGCGGACCGAGTCCGCGAGGGCGCCGAGCACGGCCGCGCAGTCGCCGACGATCCCGACGTCGGGCGTCCGGTTCCGTCCGAGCTCCGAGGCGTCGTTGTGGACCTGGATCAGCGTCGTCTCCGCCGGAAGCCGCCCGAAGCGGAGACGGAAGTCGAGGCCGGTGCCGGCGACGCAGACGACGTCGGCCTCCGCGAGGGCCGCGCCGCGCGCATGCGCGAAGACGAGCTCGTCCTCCGGCGGCAGCGCGCCGCGTGCAGAGCCCTGGAGGAACACGGGCAGCCGTCCCGCGTCGACGAGCTCGCGCAGCTGCTCCCACGCGCCGTCCCACCAGATCGCGCTCCCCGCGACGAGCGCGGGGCGTTCCGCACGCGACAGGAGGTCGGCCGCGCGCGCGATCTCGTCGGGGTCGCCGAACGCCCGCGCGTCGACGCGCGACGGTGCGAGCCCACCGGGGTCGTCGGCGTCCGCGAACAGGACGTCCATCGGCAGCTCGAGATAGACCGGCCCGCGCGGCGGCGCGAGCGCGTGGCGGAACGCCGTCGCGACGAAGCCCGGGATCCGCTCCGGGTCGCCGCAGATCTCCGCCCACTTCGTGACGGGCTTGAAGAGCGAGAGCTGGTCGAGCTCCTGGAGTGCGCCCTGCCCGGCCTGCACGAGCGGTCGGGCGCCGCCGATCACGACGAGCGGCGTCTGCGCTGCGAAGCAGTTCGCGACCGCCGTCAGCGTCCCCGTCACACCGGGCCCCGCCGTCACGACCGCGACGCCGCACGCGCGCCGCATCCGTCCCCACGCCTCCGCCGCGTGCGCGGCGGCCTGCTCGTGGCGCACGTCGAGGACGCGGACGCCCTCGTGCCGGCAGCCCTCGTAGATCGGCATCACGTGCCCGCCCGAGAGCGTGAACATCGCGTCGACGCCGTGCGCCGCGATCGCGCGCGCGGCGAGCCGTCCTCCCTGGAGCTTCTCGGCCACCGCGGCCGAGCCTAGCGCGTCGAGGGCGGCCCTAGAATCGGCCGAGATGGATCTCGACCTCGTCTTCCTCGGCACCTCGGCCTCGATGCCGACGGCCCGGCGCGCGCCCGCCGCGTTCCTGCTCCGGCGGGGCGGCGAGCGGCTCCTCTTCGACTGCGCCGAGGGCACGCAGCGCCAGCTCCAGCGCTCCTCCGTCGGGCTCCCCGACCTCGAGGAGGTCTTCCTCACGCATCTCCACGCCGACCACTACCTCGGGCTGCCCGGGATGCTGAAGACGTTCGCGCTCCGCGGCCGCGAGGAGCCCGGGCTGACGGTCTACGGGCCGCGCGGGACGAAGGAGCTCTTCTCGCGGCTGCGCCCGTTCCTCGGCCGGCTGCCGTACGCGCTCACCGCGGTCGAGCTCGAGCCGGGCGAGAGCCTCGAGCGCGGCGAGTACCGGCTCGAGACGTTCGCCGTCGACCACGGCGTGTCGGCGATCGGCTGGTCGCTCGTCGAGGACGAGCGGCCCGGGCGGTTCGACGTCGAGACGGCGGACGCGCTCGGCGTCCCGTCCGGGCCGGAGCGCGGTGCGCTCCAGCGGGGCGAGCCCGTGACGCTCGCCGACGGACGGGTCGTCACGCCGGCCGACGTGCTCGGCGAGGCGCGGCCGGGGCGGAAGGTCGTCCTCACGGGCGACACCGCGCCGTCGCCGTCCGTCGTCCAGGCGGCGCACCTCGCCGACCTGCTCGTCCACGAGGCGACGTTCAGCGCGGAGGAGAAGGAGCGGGCGCGGGAGACGCTGCACTCGACCGCGGCGGAGGCGGCGGAGGTGGCGCGGCTCGCCGACGTGAAGCTCCTCGCGCTCACGCACGTGTCGACGCGCTACTTCGGCCCGGAGCTCGCCCGCGAGGCGCGCGAGATCTTCGCCGAGACGGTCGTCCCGCGCGACTTCGACGTGATCGAGGTGCCGTTCCCCGACCGCGGCGCGCCGCAGCTCGTGAAGTACGGCGCCAAGCCCGGGGTCGAAGAGCCTATGATCCAGTCAGGATGAGCGGAATGGTGCAGGTCGCCGTCGCAGGCGACGTCACGGAGGCCGAGGAGCTGCAGGAGATCCTGCGCAACGCCGGCATCGAGTCCGAGGTCGCGGCCGACGCCGAGGACGACGGCGTGACGGTGCTCGTTCCGGAGGCGTCGCTCGAGGCCGCACAGGACGCGATCGAGGCGCTGAGCGAGCCGGACGAGCTCATCTCCGAGCCCTGAGCCGGAGCCCGGACTTCGCGGCGCGGGCCGCGCGCTACGACGAGCTGCGCCCGCCCGACGAGAGCTGGTGGGAGCTGTTCGACGTGCTCGTCCGCGAGGGCGACCTGCGCGGCCGGCGCGTGCTCGAGGTCGGTTGCGGCACCGGGCTCCTCGCGGCCGCGCTCGCGGAGCGGACCGCCGCGCGCGTGTGGGCGGTCGACGCCGAGCCGGAGATGGTGGCGATCGCGCGCGAGCGGCTGCCGCAGGACGCCGGCGTGCGCGTCGGAAGCGCGGAGGAGCTGCCGTTCCGCGACGCGTGGTTCGAGCGCGCGGTGATGCGACTCGTGATCCACCTCGTCGACACGGAGCGTGCGCTGCCGGAGCTGCGGCGCGTGCTCGCGCCCGGCGGGCGCGCCGTCGTGGCGACGTTCGACCCGTCGCACTTCGACGGCTTCTGGCTGAACCGGCTCTTCCCGTCCCTCGAGGCGATCGACCGCGCGCGTTTCCCCGACCCCGCGGAGCTCTGCCGCGGCTTCGAGGACGCCGGCTTCGCGTCGACGCGCGTCGTCCCGCTCGCGCAGCGCCGCGAGATCGACCGCGCGACCGCGCTCGAGCGGATCCGCGGCCGTCACATCTCGACGTTCGACCTCCTCGAGGAGGACGAGGTCGCCGCCGGCACCGCCCGTGCCGAGCGCGAGCTGCCGGAGCGCGTCCCCGTCCGCCTCGAGTGGGCGATCGTCGTCGCCGAGGTCTAAGCCGCCGCCTCTCCCGATGCGCTCGCGCGCTGCGCCGCGATGAAGTCGCGGTACCAGTGGAAGCTTCCCTTCGGCACGCGCTCGAGCGTGTTGTAGTCGATGTAGACGATCCCGAAGCGCTTCCAGTAGCCCCACGCCCACTCGAAGTTGTCGAGGAGCGACCAGACGAAGTAGCCGCGCAGCGGCGCGCCGGCCGCGAGCGCCCGGCCCGCCGCGTCGATGTACGCCTTGAGGTACGCCTGCCGCTCGAGGTCGTCGACCGCGCCGTCGTGGCCGCGGACGTCCGCGAACGCGGCGCCGTTCTCCGTGACGTAGATCGCCTCGGGGCCGTAGTCGCGCTTCAGCCGGACGAGGAGGTCGTGCAGGCCGTCCGGCGTGATCTCCCAGTCCATATCGGTCCGCTCGGCGTGCGCGCGCCGCACGATCTGCGAGCGGCCGCCGTCCGGGTCCGCGGCGACGAGCGGGGAGGAGTAGTTGTTGACGCCGAGGAAGTCGATCGGCGCCGCGATCGTGGCGAGGTCGCCGTCGTGGACGGCCGGCATGATCTCCGCCCACGCCTCGAGCATGTCCTCCGGGTACTCGCCCTTGAAGATCGGGTCGAGGAACCAGCGGTTGTGGAGCCCGTCGACCCAGCGCGCCGCCGCGACGTCGGCCGGGTCGCCGCTCGCCGCGTACGGATGGTCGAGGTTCAGCGTGATCCCGATCTCCGCCTGCGGCGACGCCGCGCGGAGGATCTCGACGGCGCGGCCGTGCGAGAGCAGGAGATGGTGCGCCGTCGCGAGTGCGTCCGGCTCGGAGGTGCGGCCGGGCGCGTGGTGGCCCCAGCCGTAGCCGATCCACGACACGACCCACGGCTCGTTGTGCGTGATCCAGTGCTTGACGCGGTCGCCGAGCCGCTCGGCGACGGCCTCGACGTACTCGCTGAACGCGCCGACGATCTCGCGCGACGGCCAGCCGCCGCGGTCCTCGAGCACCTGCGGCGTGTCCCAGTGGAAGAGCGTCGCGTACGGCTCGATCCCGTGCCCGAGCAGCTCGTCGACGAGCCGGTCGTAGAAGTCGAGCCCCGCCGAGTTCACCGCGCCGCGGCCGTTCGGGAGGACGCGCGGCCACGCGATCGAGAACCGGAACGCGCCGAGCCCGAGCTGCCGCATGAGCCCGATGTCGTCGCTGTAGCGGTGGTAGAAGTCGCACGCGATCGCGCCGCTGTCGCCGTTGCGGACCTTGCCCGGCGTCGCGCAGAAGCGATCCCAGACGCTCTCGCCGCGGCCGTCCTCGTCGACTGCGCCCTCGATCTGGTACGACGCCGTCGCGGCGCCCCAGACGAAGTCGGGCGGGAACGGGGTACTGAGCTGGTCGGACATCGATTTCCTCTCGGTTGTCAGGCTGGTGCAGTGACGTGACAGCGGGCGGCGCGGCCGCCGCCCTGGTCGACGAGCTGCGGCGTGACCTCGCCGCAGATCTGGATGGCGAGTGGGCAGCGCGCGCGGAAGCGGCAGCCGGCGGTGGGGTCGATCGCCGCGGTCTGCTGGCCGGTGCTGAGCTCGACGCGCGCCTCGGCCTCGAGGCTCGGATCGGGGACGGCCGACAGAAGCAGCTGCGTGTACGGGTGTCGCGGGCTCTCGAGCACGTCGTCGATCGGTCCCTGCTCGACGATCTGCCCGGCGTACATGACGAGCACGTCGTCGGCGACGTAGCGCGCGCTCGCGAGGTCGTGCGTGACGTAGAGGAACGCGAGCCCGTGCTGCTCCTTGAGCTCGAGGATGAGATTCAGGATCCCGATCCGGATCGAGACGTCGAGCATCGACGTCGGCTCGTCCGCGACGACGACGGTCGGCTCGACCGCGAGCGCGCGCGCGATCGACACGCGCTGCCGCTGGCCGCCCGACAGCTCGTGGGGGTACTTCGCGGCGAACTTCTCGGGCGGCACGAGCCCGACGGTGTCGAGCAGCTCGTTGACGCGCTCGTCGATCTTCTTGCCCGGCACGATCTTGTGGACGGCGAGCGGGCGCGCGAGGTGGTGGTGGATCGTCTTGACCGGGTTCAGGGAGTCGAACGGATCCTGGAAGATCATCTGCACCTTCGACCGGTAGTCGAGCGTCGCGCCGCGGCCCCTGTTCGACGTGATGTCGCGGCCGTCGTAGAGGACGCTGCCGCCGCTCGGCTCGTAGAGACGGAGCAGGAGGCGCGCGACGGTGCTCTTGCCGCTCCCGCTCTCGCCGACGAGCGCGGTGACGCGGCCGGGCTTGAGCGTGAACGAGACGTCGTCGACCGCGTGCACACGCTCGCGCGTGAACAGCCCGCCGCCGACGGCGAACTCCTTGCGCAGCCCGCGGACCTCGAGCTCGGAGCGCTCGGGCGTCGCCGCCGCGCTCACGTTCCGGCCTCGACGCGGTGGCACGCGACGAAGTGCGCCGGCGCGATCTCGCGCAGCACGGGCCGCTCGGTGTTCTGGCGGTCGTAGAGCTTCGCGTCGTTCGGGTCGTGGTACGGGCAGCGCGCCTTGAAGCGACAGCCGACCTGCGGCTCGCCGAGGTCCGGCGGCGTGCCCGGGATCCCGGTCAGCCGCATGCGCGGCCCGGTGAGCGGCGGGAACGACTCGATCAGCCCGACGGTGTACGGGTGCTGCGGATTGGTTCGCAGCTCCGACGCGGCCGAAAGCTCGACGGCCTCGCCCGCGTACATGATCGCGATCCGGTCCGCGACCTCCATCAGGAGCGAGAGGTCGTGCGTGATGAAGAGGACGGCGAAGCCGCGCTCGCGCTGGAGGTCCTGGATCTGCTGGAGGATCTCACGCTGGATCACGACGTCGAGCGCCGTCGTCGGCTCGTCCATGATCACGAGCTCGGGCTCGAGCGCGAGCGCCATCGCGATGATCACGCGCTGGCGCATGCCGCCGGAGAGCTGGTGCGGGTACGAGTCGACGCGCCGGCGGTCGATGCCGACGATCTCGAGCAGGTCGCCGGCGCGCTTCAGCGCGTCCTTCTTCGAGATCCGCTCGTGCGCCTGCATCATGTCGACGAACTGCGCGCCGACCCGGAGCACGGGGTTGAGCGCGTTCATCGCGCTCTGGAACACCATCGAGACGTTGCGCCAGCGGAACTTCCGGAGCGATTCCTCGTCGAGCCCCGCGATCTCCTGGCCGCGGAAGCGGATGCTGCCGCCGACGATGTGCCCCGGCGGCCGGAGGACCTGGAGGATCGCGTTGGCGACGGTCGTCTTCCCGCAGCCGGACTCGCCTGCGAGGCCGACGATCTCGCCGGCGCGGATGTCGAGGTCGACGCCGTCGACCGCGCGCACCGGCCGCTCGATCCCGTACTCGACCCGGAGCCCGCGCACCTCGATCAGCGTCTCCGACGAGCGCGCGCTCCCCGTCGAGCCCGGCGTATCGATCAGCGACACGGTCACGACGCCTCCGCGTGGGGGGCGACGCGGCCGCCCATGAGCGCATACCGCATCCTCGCGAAGAACGAGTGCCGCGTCTTCTCGGCGCGCAGGCGCGGGTTCGAGACCTCGTCGATGCCCGAGAGGAGCAGCACGAGCCCGATCACCGTCAGCGCGATCGCGGCGCCGGGGAAGACGAACGACCACCACTCGCCCTGGAGCACCGCGGAGTTCGTCTGCGCCCAGTAGAGCGTCACGCCCCAGCTCGGCTTGTCCAGCTGGCCGAGGCCGAGGAACTCGAGCCCGGCGTCCGTGAGCAGCGAGATGTAGAAGACGAGCACCCACGCCGCCGCGATCCGGCTCGTCATGTTCGGCATCAGCTCGCCGAAGATGATCCGGCGCGTCGGCTCGCCCGATGCCTTCGCCGCGTTGACGAAGTCCCGGTTGCGGAGCGAGAGCGCCTGGCTGCGCAGGATGCGCGCCTCGAACGCCCACAGCACGAGGCCGAGCGCGAGCACCATCGTCCAGAGCCCGCGGCTCTTGAGGAAGCCGGAGACGACGACGAGGAGCGGGATCGGCGGCAGGACGAGGAAGATGTTGATGAGCGAGTTGAGCGCGTCGTCGACGATGCCGCCGGCGTACGCGGCGAGCACGCCGACGATCGTCGCGACGCCGGTGGCGAGCGTCGCCGCCGCGATGCCGAGCAGGAGCGAGCGCCGTGCGCCGACGGAGACCTGCGCGAAGATGTCGCTGCCCTGGTCGGTCGTCCCGAACAGGTGATGCCACGACGGCGCCTGGCGCGCGTCGAGCAGCGAGAACGCGTTCGGGTCCTTCGCCGCGAAGTAGGGGCCGATGGCCGCCAGGAGCAGGATCCCGAGGAGGATGCCGAGGCCGAGCCTCGACTTCGAGTTCCGGAGCAGCAGCGTGACCCAGCTGGGGACGTGGAGCTTCTTCATCAGCTCGCGCGCACCCGCGGATCGAGGATGAGGTTGAGGATGTCCATGATGAAGTTCGCGCCGATCACGCAGAGCGCGAGCACGAGCAGGAGCGCCTGCGAGAGCGGATAGTCGTTTCCGAGCACCGCCTGCTGCAACGTCAGGCCGGCCCCGGGGTACGAGAAGACGAACTCGATCACGACGACGCCGCCGACGGCCGTCGCGAACTGCGCGGCGAAGCCGTTGAGCGGCGGCAGGATCGCGTTCCGCCCGGCGTAGCTCGTCATCACGCGGCGGTCCTTCAGTCCTTTGGCGAAGCCGACCTGGACGTAGTCCTCGCCGATCGTGTTGATCATCACCGTGCGCATGTTCAGCACCCAGCCGCCGGTGTACGCGGCGAGGATGACGAGCGCGGGCAGCTCGGCGTGTCGCACGGAGCTCGAGATGAACGGCCATGAGAACGACGGCGTGAGCCCCGTGTCGTACGCGTGCTGGATCGGGAACCAGCCGAGGCGGAGCCCGAGGAAGTAGACGGCGAGCAGGGCGATGAAGAACGCCGGGAACGCGCCGAGCGACATCAGCGCCGGCACGACCACCGTGTCGAGCGTCTTGCCGCGCCGCCACGCGGCGATCATCCCGACCGTGGTGCCGATGACGAAGGCGAAGAAGAAGGAGATGCCGACGAGGATGATCGAGTACGGGAGCGTCCGTCCGATCACGTCGGAGACGGGCGCCGGGTAGTTCGACGTCGAGATGCCGAAGTCGAAGTGCGTGATGCGGTGGAGGTACCGCAGGTAGTCCTGCCAGAGCGTCCCCTTGCCGCCGCCGAGCAGCGCCTCGTACGTCTGGATGATCCCCGGGTTCGCCTGGATCTGCGCCGGGGTGATGTGCTGGAGGACGCCGCCGATCGGGTCACCGGGCATGAGCCGCGGCAGCAGGAACACGAGCGTCGCCGCCACCCAGATGGCGAAGATGTAGAAGACGATCCGGCGGAGAAGCCAGCGCATGGGGACCGGAGGAGTATCGCGGCCGGCTCACCCGGAGGCGAGCCGGCCGCGACATGTCGACCTGACGGCCTACGCGCCTGCCCGGCCGCCGGGGCAGATCCGCGTGAACGACAGGACGTTGTCGGGATACGTCGTGAAGATCGGGTCACCGAAGAAGTTCTTCGGGGACGCGAAGCAGTGGAAGTACTTCGTGCTGTACGTCGACCACCGCGGCCCGATGAAGATCGGGACGATCGGGAGGTTGTTCAGCCAGATCTTCTCCAGCTGCGTCGCGATCGCCTGCTGCTTCTTCGAGTCGAGGGTGACCTTCCACTGGTTGAGGAGGGTCGTCGCCTGCGCGTCGTACGTGTGCGTCCAGTTGCCGGTCGACGAGGCGTCCTGACCGGACGGGATGTACGCGTTCTGCGACAGGTTCGCGTTGAAGTAGCCGTACGGCGAGGCCGACGACGCGCCCTGCCAGAGGAGCGTCGGGAACTTCGTCGACGACGCGTTCGGCCACCACGAGTTCCAGTCGGGCTCGAGCGCGACGTTCGAGTCGATCCCGATCGCCTGGAGGTTCTTCGTGATGATCTGGTTCGAGGCGACCCAGTCCGACCAGCCCGAGATGACGTGGATGTCGAGCTTGACCGGGTTGCCCTTCGGGTCGAGGAGCGTGTTGCCCTTGTAGGTGAAGCCGGCCGCGGTCAGCGTCGACTTCGCCTTCGCCGGGTCGTACGCCGACATCGCCTTCGCCTGGGCCTTCACCGACTTGTCCGCGACCCAGCTCGGGAAGAGGCCGGTGAGGCCGATCGCGTCGGTCGCCGGCGCGTAGCCGTACTCACCGAGCTTCGACACGGACTGCCGGTCGATCGCGAGGCTCAGCGCCTTGCGGAACGCCGGGATGCTGTACGGGTACTGCGTGTCGTCGAAGACGAGCGACACCGGGTACGCCGTCGTCGCGTAGAACGCGTGGAAGTGCTTCGGGTCCTTCGCGACGTACGCCGTGGCGACGTTCGGGACGAAGTTGTGCGTCCAGTCGACCTGGCCGCTCTGGATGTTCGCGAGGGCTGCGTCGTTCGACGCCGCCTGCACGTACTCGAGGCACGGGATCAGCGGCTTCCCGGCCTGCCAGTAGCTCGGGTTCTTCGCGAGCACGTAGTCCTGGCTCGTGAAGCGCGTGATCTTCGTGAACGGGCCGGTGCCGACCGGGTTCGGGTTGGTGAAGGTGGCCGGATCGGCGACGTTCTGCCAGATGTGCTTCGGCACGACGATGACGCCGTTCAGCGTCGAGATGATGAACTGCGAGTCCGCCGTGTGCAGGCCGATCACGACCTTGTACGGGCCGACGGCCTTCACCGACGCGATGTTCGTCCCCGGGCGCGCGTACCCGCTCAGGTCCATCGTCGCGCTCTGCTTGCCGTCGACGATGCTGTAGACGACGTCGGCCGACGTCATCGGCTTGCCGTCGGACCACTTGACGCCCTTCGCGATGTTCAGCGTCAGCGTCTTGTTCCCGTTGCTCCACGACCAGCTCTGCGCGAGCCACGGGATCGTGGGCTTGCCGCCCAGCGGCGAGACCATCAGGGGCTCGTAGATCGCGCCCTTGACGAACTGGCCGCTCGGGAGCCCTGTCCCCGTGTACGGGTTGAAGTTCTTCGTGAACGACGCATCACCCGAGCCCTCCATGACGAGGCACTGGTGCGCGTTCGCGCTGCCGACGATCCGCGGCGCTGCAGGCGCCGCGGCGGTCACTGCGAGCGCGACGACCGCGATGACGGCTGCGAGGCTTCCGGCGGCGAGGCCGAGCCGGCGAGCCGAGCGGGGTTGCCGTGACATCTCACTTCCTTTCTCACCCCGTGCGGGGCGACGAGGGCGTACAGCTCCACGGTTGCATTGCCGGTAATTCCCGGGAACCGTAAACAGGTTTGCCGTTGAAAGTCAACGGGTTTCCGGTAATTCCGCTTGCAGGCTTGCAGGAGACGAGGGTATGTTCCCGTAACAGATGGCGAAACGCGTTCCGGAACACGATGACGACGTCAACGGTGAAGACGACCTGACCCGGGCCGGTGTTAGCGAGCCGCGGTTTCGCGGCCGGGCGACGATCCGGGACATCGCCGACCTCGCCGGCGTCTCGATCGCGACGGTGTCGCGCGTCCTCAACGACCGGCCGGACGTCGCGCCCGACACGCGGGAGAACGTCCTCCAGGTCGTGCGCGAGCAGGGCTTCAAGCGCGCGGCGCGTCAGGCGCAGCCGCAGCAGCCGCCGAGCCCGCGGCGCTCGCCCGAGCGCAGCGGCTCGATCGGGCTGACGCTCCCGCTCGTGAACGACGCGTACTTCGGGCCGATGCTCTTCGGCGCGTCCGAGGCGCTCTACGAGGCGGACATGCGCATCGTGATCTGCCCGACGCTGCACGAGCACGACCGCGAGGTCTCGCTCGTCGAGCGGCTGATGCGCGGCGGCTCGACCGACGGCGCGATCCTCGTCCTCCCGGAGGAGCGCGAGGACGAGCTGCTCGCGCTGCGACGGCAGGGCTACCCGTTCGTCGTCGTCGACCCGCGCGACCCGCCGCCCGAGGGCATCCCGTGCGTCTCGGCGATGCACGCGGCCGGCGCGAAGCAGGCGACGGAGCATCTGCTCGAGCTCGGCCACCGCCGCATCGGCGCGATCGCCGGCAGCCCCGGCTGGTACGCGACGGAGGAGCGGCTGCACGGGTTCCGTGCGGCGCTCGCCGGCGCCGGGATCCTCCCCGAGCCCGAGCTGATCGTGTACTCCGACTGGCGGACGCCGCGCGGGATCGAGGCCGCCGAGCAGCTGCTCGCGCTGCCGGAGCCGCCGACCGCGATCTTCGCGTTCAACGACAACGTCGCGATCGGCGTGCTGCACGCCGCGCGCCGCCGCGGCATCTCCGTGCCGGAGGACATCTCCGTCGTCGGCTTCGACGACACGGCGCAGGCGGAGATCGTGATCCCGACGCTCACGTCGGTGCGGCAGCCGCTCGC
>Ga0335071_10007285_pt1 | contig 11381 bp, 13 predicted proteins | sample Lox_Sample_15_FD_206724 | JGI IMG/M metagenome (GOLD analysis project Ga0335071, IMG submission 206724) | Soil microbial communities from Loxahatchee National Wildlife Refuge, Florida, United States - Lox_Sample_1.5 | ecosystem: Environmental > Terrestrial > Soil > Wetlands | place: USA...
TAAAATCGTGGCGATCGAAGCGCAAGTAATCCCCTTGCCCACGCCGGACATCACGCCGCCGACGACAAAAATGTATTTGGTTTTGTCTTGCTTGATTTTATCAACCATATTTACATCAAATAAAAATTAAAAAATAAAAAAGAAAAATTAAGCAATGAATTGTTTAAAACCAGTTAACTTTGCATTTTTTATTTTTTCTCTTTTATTTTTTATTTAATAAAATTTCTACTGCCGTGTCCAATTGCGGGTCCTGGCCGGCATTGATCGCCGCGTCGGAAGTGGTGGCGATGATATCGGGCGTAATCCCCTGATCATTGATGGAGTAACCTTTGGGCGTGAACCACTTAGCCACCGTAACTTTGAGCAGCGATCCGTCGCTCAAAGTTTCCAAGGACTGCACCGAGCCTTTGCCGAAAGTTTTTTCGCCGACGATTTTGGCCAAACCGTAATCTTTCAAAGCGCCGGACAAAATTTCCGAGGCCGAAGCCGAACCGCCGTCGACCAAAACTACTGTGGGGAATTTATTAAGCTGCTGCACTCCGGAAGAATCATATTGGTTATTTTCCGCCGGATCGGTGGATTTTTCGCTGACTACCAACTTTCCCGAAGGCACCCACCAAGACGCCAAACTGACCGCGGAATCGAGGAAGCCGCCCGGATTATCGCGCAGGTCGATCACCAGGCCTTTTGGCCTATCCTTAACCGCTTCGGCGACCGCGGCGCTGAACAGGCTCGTGGTATCTTCATTAAAATTGGAAACGGTGATGACGAAAATTCCGTCAGGCCGCAATTCGGTCTTGACGCTTTTGACATAAATCGTGTCGCGCGTAATGATAAAATCTTTGGTCTCTTTGAATCCCTGGCGGAAAATAGTCAGAGTGACTTTCGTGCCTTTCGGGCCCCTGATCTGTTCAACCGCCTGATCGATCGTCATATTCAAAGTCGATGAGCCGTTAATGGAAATGATCTTGTCGCCCGCTTTGATACCGGCTTTTTCCGCCGGCATTCCGGATAGCGGAGCGATGATGGTGATCGTGTTGTCGCGCATACCGACTTCCGCGCCGATGCCCTCGAAGGTTCCGGAAAGATCGTTGTTAAAAGTCTGCGAATCCTGGGGATTGAAAAAAACCGTATAAGGATCGCCCAAAGACGCGGCCAGGCCGGAAAGCGAACCGTAGAACATCTTCTTCTCATTTATCTTATCCTTATCGACATATTTGCTCATCAAATCATCCCAAACTTCCCAATACAGATTAAAATCCACGTCCCGCGACAAACGGCCGCCCGTATCGGTGCCGTATTTACCGGTAACCTTGCCGAGATAAACCGATTCTTTATTCGCCAGCGAGGCGATGACTTTATTCTTGCCGGCCAGATACGTTCCCGCGGCGAACGAAAGCAGCATCAGCGCTAAAACCAATACGATTAAGCTCGCCCGCCGGACAAAATGATGTTCACCGGTCAATTCGCCATCGGCCTGTTTTTTGTGAAAAAAATTAAACATTTATTTTTCAAATTAAACCGGGGCTGATTAAAAATCGCGTCAGCGCCAAGATTATTATTTTCTTAAGATTATTGAGTCATGCGGCAGTCTCGCGTACAGCGGACTGCCGCTAATCGGCGAAATAACCAGCGCCGCCTTTGAATTATTATTTTCTCAAAATTTTTATTTTATCAACGTCTCGCAAATCGATCAATTTCGACGGCCGGCCTTTTATCGTTCCGGCATCGATCACCAGATCCGGCCGATTTTTTTTAAAATATTTTTTCAGTCCGCTGACGCGCTCAAGATGCGGCTGGCCGCTTAAGTTCAGGCTGGTGGAGACGACCGGCGCGCCCAGTTCTTTAATCATTTTAGTAAGAAATCCGCTCTTTGGCAAACGCACGGCCACGCTGGACAATCTGCCGGAAACATAGCCTGGCAAATTTGATTTTTTATTTAAAATTACGGAAACTTTTCCCGGCCAAATTTTCCGCAAATAAGCCAGCTGTTTTTTGTCCACCTTGAAATATTTTCGCAACATCTTGAAATCAGAAATTAAAACCAGCAGCGGTTTTTTCTTTTCTCGTTTTTTTATCCGATAAATTTTATTAATTGCTTTTTTATCAGTCGCCAAACAGCCCAAACCATAGATCGTATCGGTCGGATAAACGATCACTTTTCCTTTTTTCAAAAAATCGACGATTAAGCCGATTTCTTGAGCGGAAAATTTATTAATTTTTATTTTAAAATATTGCACTTTAATTCTAAAGAATTGATTGGATATTTTTCAAGCTTCCCGAAATCAACGGCATTAAAATTTTGGCAACATCCAAAAGCCAAGGCGCGATTTTGGAAGTCAGAAGCCAGTTGCCGACCATCGTGCCGGCCGGAGCGTATTTGGCCGCGACATAAATCAATAAGCCCAGAACAATCGCGCCAACCAAGAGATACAAAATTCCGCCGGCTAAGCGGTTGATCGATTTCATAAACGGAATAATTGCCAGGATATTGTAAGTTTTGTCCAAAATGATGAATAAAAGATGAATCAGCCAGGCCGAAACAATAAAAATAATGATAAAGGAAGCTACTTTGCCGATGTTGTCATAACCGCCGTACCAGGTTTTCGTTGCCGCGAATAAAGCCAGATAAAAATGGCTGGCGAAAAAAGCGCCGCCGATTATTCCCAAAAACGCGCCGACCGCTTTGATCAAGCCGGTCGTCAATCCTCGCAAAGCGCAAAGGCCGAGAATCACTATTAAAATAATGTCAAAATTGGACATAAATCATCAGAACATAAGAGCATAAAATCATGAAATCAAATATCATGATAACCCTGCTCCGATATTTAATTAACACTTTATATTATACCACTCGAAATTTTATTAAACCAGGTGCGGAAATTCGTCCCACCCTCCTTTATAAGGATGAGTTTGGGGGTAGTTAAATTCTCGGAAAAAGCGATTCGCCTTTTTTGATTTGCGTTTCCGAAAATTGCTTGATGATTTTTTCCGCGGTCGTCGGCAGAAACGGCGAGAGCAGATAAGCGATATTCAGAATTTCCTGGACGATCGGCTCCAAAACTTTTTTGATTTCCGCCTTGTCTTCCATCTTCCAGGGTTTTCTGTCGGTCAAAATCACATCGCACTCGGTAATTTTTTTCCACAAAACGCCAAGTGCTTCGTCAAACGCGTATTCCTTCATCTTCAAACTGAAATCCAAATATAATTTACCAAAACCGACATCCCCTTCCTGCACAACTTCATCATTGATATTAACCGTCATATCATCGGGGTCTTTCAAATTTGTTTCAATCAGATTTTTTTCGAGCAGCGTGGAAACGCGCGCGGCCAAATTGCCGATGCCGTTAGCCAAATCGGCGGTATAAAGCAGATCCATTTTTTCCATCGAGAAATCGCTATCGGCAAAAGGTTTTATTTCCTTGAGTAAAAAATATCTCGTGGCGTCGATGCCGTATTTATTGATTAGTTCAACCGGATTGACGACATTGCCCAAAGACTTGGACATTTTTTGACCGTTGGCGGTGATGAAACCGAAAACCAAAACCTGTTTGGAATTCGGCAAACCCGCCGACATCAACATCGCTTGCCACATCGCGGTCTGCTGTCTTAAATTATCCTTCCCGCAAACCTGCACTCCCGGCCAAAAATCATCAAATAAATTCCCCTCTTGAGAGGGGTGTCTCGCCCCTGGCGAGACGGGGTGTGTTACCGTTGGCCATCCCAAACAACTAATATAATTCACAAGCGCATCAAACCATACATACATAACCTGGCTATCATCATTGGGCACTGGAATCCCCCAGGGCATCTTGGCCGCCAATCTCGAAATAGAAAAATCCTGCAATCCCCTTTCCACGAAAGTTCTGATCTCATTAAAACGCCAATCCGGTTTCACGAAATCCGGATTATTTTTATAAAAATCCAACAGCGGTTGCTGATATTTGGAAAACTTGAAGAAATAATTTTCCTCTTCGATCTCTTGCAACGGTTTGCCAGGATGGAATTCACAGCAGCCGTTCACTAATTCGGAATCGGTCTTTTCCAGCTCACAGCCGACGCAGTATTTAATTTTATAATTTTTTTTATAGATATCACCGTTTTTTTCGCAAAGTTTCCAAAAAGCCTGCGCCGCTTGAATATGCTTTTCATCAGTCGTCCGGATAAAATTAGTCACACTCAAATTCAACAACTCCTTCAGGCTGCGGAATTTCGCCGCATATTCGTCGCAATAAGTCTGCGGATCCAGTCCCGCTTCCTTAGCTTTCTCATAAATCTTCTGACCGTGCTCGTCCGTGCCGGTATTAAAAAAAACTTCGTTCCCTAAAAGCCTTTGCCATCTGGCAATTACATCGGCCTTGATAATTTCCGCCGCAAACCCGATATGCGGATCAGCATTGACGTACGGAAGTGTGGTGGTGATATAAAACTTGGACATGAATAAAGAAGGTTATAAATCAAATACATCTTTTACTATTTTTGCAAAAACCGCATCAGTTTTAGCTATTTCAGACCGGGACATTAAAAAATCATAATTTTTTTTAGCGGCGGCGGCAACAAAATCGTTTGATAAATTATATTTTTCCTTAAATTTAAAAGCATCATGAGGTTCGCGACGAGACAAGAGGCTGCAAAAACCCAATTCCATGGAATTTTTAATTTCCTCGGATTGCCTAAACTCTTCCGAAAGCGCAAATAGCTTATTATAAGTTTCATCGGATAAATCGCCAGTGGATAAATTAGCAATGCATTCTTTCTCGGTTTGCTCTTGTTCTTTTTTTTCTAAAGCGTCCCAGCGCGAATTTTCAATTGAATTATTCATATTTTTTGGTTCCGTCGCAGTCTCCGCCTGCTTCGACAAGCCCAGGACGGGTCGGGACTGCGACGAGATTAATTATTTTTTCAACTTTTTTACTTCTTTCTTGACTTCCTTGATGTGTTTTTCGATTGGCAGATGTTCGGGCGTCGTGCCGCCGATATCTTTGATGGTCTGGCGAACTTTGCCGCCGACCATAAAATGCGTGTTGGCTGCTGCAGCATCGCCACTGATTTTATCCTTTTGAATTTTATCGTCCGTCTGTGTAATACGAAATAAATTGGCTGCCAGTTCGGAAGAACCGGCTCGATCAAGCAATTCTCCCTTCTTGATATTCTTTTTATTTTCCACATCGGACAAACGCATTCCGTATAAACCGAGATAGCCGGCGTCATTGAAACTGCCGAATTTGGTAACACCGGCACGCTTGGCCGTGCTCATCAATTTTTTATTATGATCGGCAACCTCTTTTCTAATAAACAATCTTTTCTCGTCGGCGGATAATTGATCAAATATTTCTTGTTTTCTGGTTTGAATCGCAAAATAAGTTTGGGCCAACGCGATCTCCGATTTATTCGGGTCGCCGTTCTGAGCGATCAGATAACAAGCGTATCTGTCTAACTTGTTATCCACAACCTTTCTAACTGAATTTAAGCCAATTTTTACCATTTTAACCGTACGGTTAAAATGGTCATCTACATTCTGCCCGCTATTCATACAAGCTTGAACTGCGCGAGCAATTACATCTTCGGCTTTTTGCCAATTTGGATAACCAAGCAGCGGCATTAATTCGCGCGCCTCCCAATACTCCACGCCATTTTTGTCGACTTTCTTGATGTCCTCGAAATTTTTTAAAGGACCGGATAAAATTATTCCCTCCGGCATAATTTTAATGATTATTTAAATTAAATTTTCTTCAATCCTTCCGCGAAAGCGGCGGCGTCAGATAAATCTTTTTCGTTCGGCCGGCCTTTGGCTAAGCCGCCGAAAATCTTGAACGGACCAAAGGTGTCAAAGCCGCGGCAGCCGAATTCACCGACTAAAGAAAAATTCTTTGATTTTAATTGGGAAATGAATTTTTTACCGGCTCCACCGCTGGGCGCACCGTGCGTGAAAAATATAAAAGCCTTCTTTCCATCCTGCACTGGCAGGCTATCGACAAATTTCAAGATCGAAGCGTGAAATTTACTAAAATATATTCCCGAACCAAAGCCGATCAGATCGTAATTCGCCAAATCTTCCGGTTTTACTTCGTCCGGTTTTTTCAAGTCTGCATCTAAAATTTCGCCAATCTTTTTGGCGATCTTTTCCGTGTTGCCGTGATGGATCGATTGGTAGATGATTAAAGTTTTCATAAATTATTCAAATTCGATTATTTTAAAACCTTTAGCTTGAATTTCTTTGACTGGCCAAAATTTGAGCGGATTTTTGACCGACGGCTCAACCCGCATTACTTTAAATTCTTTAACGCGACCGGTATATTCCTTTATTTCAGGATCCCATTCGCGCGCCAAGACAATATCGCCGACCTCCAAATCAAAATCATTCAAGCGCAATTCTAACTTTCTTTTGCCAGAAGAGAATTGGTCAAAGGTTTCCGGCCACCATTTTTTTTCAACTTTCCTCATACAAAATTTTTTAATTTTTCCTTTTTATTTTTTAATTGCTTTATCCGACAATCACCACAAACTCCCCTCTTTGGTCGTCGGGCGTCGCGGTTATTTGCGCAATAATATTATCAATATCGCCGCGGTAAACCGTTTCATGCATCTTGGAGATTTCGCGGGCGACAACGACGCTTTCCAGATTTTTCTTTTTATTTTTAAGATCTTCTTCGTCGGAAATACTCGCGCTTTCTTTGGCCGCTTTTAATTCATTTAAAAATTTAACAATTCGATGCTTGGATTCGTAAACCACCACCGGATATTCGCTCTCTAAAATTCTTCTGATAAAAGTCTGCCGGCCCTTTTTGTGCGGCGGAAAACCCATGAAAATAAATTTATCAGTCGGGATTCCGGAAATCGATAACGCCGCCGTCACTGCCGAAGGCCCGGGCACGGATTCGATTTTCATATCTTCGCCGAAATGCTCCAAAACTTTCTCCACCAAAACTCCGCCCGGATCGGAAATTCCCGGCGTGCCGGCATCGGTTATTAAAGCCAGATTCTTCCCCTGCTCCAATAATTTGATGATCTGATCGACTTTGATGTCATCGGAATGCTGATGATAAGAAATGCACGGCGTCTTGATATTGTAATGATCCAATAAAACGCGGCTCGTCCGGGTGTCTTCGCATAAAATAAAATCCACCTCGCCAAGAATGCGGATCGCTCTCATACTGATATCTTCTAAGTTCCCTATCGGAGTTCCGACAATATAAAGCATATTTAATTACAGATTAGAAATTACGAATTACAAATTTTTTTTACTAATTTGTAATTCATAATTTGTAATTTTTAATTCTATTCTATATCCTCTTTACGTTCTCTGACGTACCTCGTCCATTGTTCGGCGATTTCGACGAAAACTTTGAACGGCGCTTCGATGACGAAATCCATAATGAAAATAAAGACGTTGATTTTGGAAAATTTCTGGGAAAGCCATTTGCCGACCGCGGCGATGGGGATGAAGAAAAAATCGAGCACGAAATTTACCAGATTTTCTTTTTCTTCGACGACGATCAATTGCTGGACGCTTTTGCGGATGCGGATCGTGAAGAAACTGACGAAGGCCAAGAAAAACAGGAAAATAGTGATGCTGACCCAAGTGAAATGGATTTTATCCAGTATCCAGATGACCGCGCCGAAAGAGATCAAAAAAGTCAACGAATAAAGCAAGCTGAAAATAAAACTGATAGCGCTGTTGCGGCTGGCTGGCTTGCGCAAGATGATCGGCTCACGGCGGTTTTTTTCTTCGAAGGTGATTTCCTCGACGCCAGAAACGACGCGCTTGTTATTTTCATCCGAAGAAACCCTGGTGAACATTATCGCCACCAGCAGCAAAAACGGCGGAAAAAGAATATTGACCGCCAAAGAATAGAAATTAAGCGGTTCGCCCAGATACTTGGTCGCCGGAACTTCCAGCAAAACCGCGAAAATCGTCTTGGTCAGGAAAATATAAATGATGCTATTGATGCCGGCGCGCCAGAGACGGGCCTTGGTTTGGTTGAATTTTTTCTGGAAATTGCTCTTCACCAGATCGGAAAAGACTTGCGGCTTGTTCTTGATCGTTTCATAAAGCCCGGCCGGATCTTCCTTGATCATATCGGTGAGGATGGAATAAAAAACCGTGTACTTGTTGGTAATCTTATCCAGCTGCTTGACCAGCGGATGATCCAGCTGCTGCTCGATCGCGGCGCGCAAAGGCAGGATGCTGGCCGCGATTTTGGCGGTCGTTTCTTCCGTCGGATTCCACCAATCGGAATTATAATATTTAAAAAGGATGAAGGAGAGCATCGAGCGGTCGAATTTCAAATAAGTCCGGTAAATGGAAAGATAAATCTGGATCGGCAGGTCTTTTTCATAAACGGCAAAATTGACCGGCAGCTTGATCAACTTGACCAGATATTCATACATATTGCTGATTACCATTTCTTTGGCCCGATCGATTTCGAGAATCGATTCGATTTCCGAGGCGGCAATGCCGATCAGCCAGTCGCCCAGTTCCCTTTTTTCTTTAGTGACCAGTTTGGCCACTTGCGCGGTAATGCCGTGCGGCATGGCTAATTCGCGCAGGCGCAGATGTTTTTCCAAAATCGCCTTAACTTCATCGATCTTGCCTTCGGAAATCTTGTCATTGGCGAGATAGCCGGCGCGGATCAGCTCGGTGAGCAGATTGCGCGAAGCTTCTTCGGTATTGGCCAATTTGATCGCTCCTTCGATCACCACTTGCCGCTTCAAAATCCGCGCCACCGCGTTTTTCCGGTGCAGATGCTCTTCGTTGTAATCGACATAGTTGCGGATCTTTTCATAATAAAAAGCGACCTTGGAAATCAACGCCGAAACTTTTATCTTGGCCTCGCCCTCGTTCTCCGCCACTTCTTTGTTTTGCTCGCGATAAACAGTCTGAAAAAGTTTTCGCGTCCCGAGCGCGACGGTGAGCGTTTCATTTTTCTTTTTGGTTAAATGCGGGCTGACCATACCTAAAAAATTAAAAAATAAAATTTATAGATTAAAAATCGGCGATATCGCGACTTACATCAAAAAATCGCCTACTTTGGAGATTATTTCGCCTCAATTTTAAATTATAATTATGTTTCTATTTTACCTTATTTTAAGGATAAAATCAAATAAAAAACCCGAAGACAATCTTCGAGCTTAATACTCCCCCTTAGGTTGCAAATTTTATTTCAAACTGAAATTCTTGATCAATTGCCGCTTCATGGCGTCCGACCATTTGTCTTTCCAATCCTTCGGCGCCGCAGCCCAAAAAATCATATTATAAATTTTTCCATTTTTTTCTCCGACTTTTACCATGCTCGCCCGTTCGGCTCCGCTCAAATTATCATAAGCGGCCTGGTCGTAAATCCGGACAATGATCGGCTCGGCATAGCCCGCCACTTTCTCGGGATAATCGGCATCGGCGGTCGGCACGAAAATATCCAAATCGGTATAAGCGGGAAATGTGTCGCGCTCGAATTGGTAATACTGGAACTCCCTGGGCAGCGACAGATTAAAACCCAGATAGGCGTCGCTGTAAGGATAAAATCCCTGTTTGTCCAGCTGATCCATCATTACCTGTTTGCCGCAGCCGGTTAAAATAAAAATGAAAATTAAAAAAGAAAAAGGAAAAAATATTTTTTTCATAATGCCGCTAATGGTAAAATTTTAATAAATGCCAATTTAGCAATTATCGCGCAAAAAATCAAGCTGTGCCGGCTTGATTTTAAATTTGAGCTTAAAATTTAATATATTTATCAAGAATATTTTTCAGACGAGAAAGTTTATAGGCGCTGTAAAAAAAGACGTAGGCGATGATCACGGCCATCAAGCCCATTATCAGCTGCAGCATGAAATTAGTCCAGACGATCAGCACCGCGAGAATCAGCAGGATTATTCCGTTGATCACCAAAACCCTTACCAGCCGATTGATTTTTTTGTCCACCGCCGTTGAAATTTTATCCATATTTTTTCGCTCCGCCCTGATAATGTCAAGACGGATTAATTTGAATTATTTATTTTTTTAAAATTATACCATATTGGCAGCTGGTCGGCAAATAAACCTAATTTAATCATAATTTCCGGTCTTATTCACGGCTTGTTTCCTGCCATATTGACTTTTTACTAATTTTATGCTATTATTATTTGAATTTGTTCTTTTCATTTTTATCACTGAAATTCCAATTTTTCACCATAAACCAGGAGGTTTTAGATGATCAAGCGCGCTTTTCTGCACTTTGGTCCGCATTTTGAAGAAGTTATGTCTTTTCTGCTTTTTCTCATCCGCGGCGGAGAAAAATATCCGCACCTCGCCAATTGCGAGCTAAGATTTTTGCCCAATCCCACCGAAATCCCCTACCTGCCCGAAGGAATGAAATTTTCCGAATGCCTCTTTATCGGCATTGGCAAAGAGCTGACGCGTGATCTGATTGCCGCCGGCGTTCCGGCCGATCAAATCATCGATGAACACAAAGGCACGGGACGAGACGAAGATTCATCCTTCCGCAAGCTGATCAAATTACTTGGTCTGGGCGAGGACAAATATCTTTCCCGCTGGGCCGACGCGCTGGGCTTGAAAGATTCGGGCAAGGGCGGCGATAACTTTACCGTCTACCGCGCCCTGTCCGCGATTTATTCCGCGGAACGGGAAAATTGCAGTTGCGAAGAAGGTTTCAATTGGGCGATGGAAATCGCGCGCGCCTCTTTCGCCGATGAAAAATATTTCGTCAAAGGCGAACGTCCGCAAATGGCCGGAAGATTCTTCGAACGGCTATCCTGCGTTTGGGCCTGCCTTCGTTCCGGCGCCTTGAAAAAAGAACAAGCGCTGGATGAATTCTTTTTCACCGGCTGGCAAAATTGTTCGGCCAACTTTCCGAATACTTTGCGCCGCCTGGAGAAAGACACTGACGAATCGCTATTCCAGATCATCCGAATGGCGGAGAACGGCAGCCAACGTTCGCTTTCCCCGCTCGGTTTGCCTCGCTTGCTTTACGCTTATTACGAAAAGCAAGGACTGGAAAAGACGATCTCCGCGGCGTGCCTGGCTCTGGACGCGGAAAAACGGAAACAGCAGAATTTCCTCGCGGCCTTAAAAATAGTCGAGGACGCGAAACAGATTCCGCTGAACGACGGCGAAACATTCACGCTGTTCGTTTATTCCAATAACGATCAGGTCAACTGCGCCGCCCGCCATTTGTACGGCGAAAAAATCGGAGTCATCTATCAGGAAGGGAACTTTCCGAAACGGAGCGTTCAGATTTTTACCAACGGCCGAACGACAATTTCTCTCGAAAGCCTGTATCTGGAAATCATGGCGGAAGAAACCAGGCTGGAAATTGCGCGCCAAAAAAAGCCGGAGAAAAAATGGCATTACCTTACGGGAAATAACGATACGCTGCTCAATGGCA
>Ga0335071_10007286_pt1 | contig 11381 bp, 10 predicted proteins | sample Lox_Sample_15_FD_206724 | JGI IMG/M metagenome (GOLD analysis project Ga0335071, IMG submission 206724) | Soil microbial communities from Loxahatchee National Wildlife Refuge, Florida, United States - Lox_Sample_1.5 | ecosystem: Environmental > Terrestrial > Soil > Wetlands | place: USA...
CTCGCCCCAAGGCATATTTGCATCGCAGTGTATCATGGATTGGTTGCCGCGATTTCGCAAACCGAGGGTGTGGTTGGCTACGACATCACTGCATCCGCGCTCACACCTTCCACAAAGGATACAGCGGTTATGTTCCATGAACAGAAACTTGTGTGTGGCATCTATGGGGAACGGTTTTGTGAAGGTTGGGTAAGTCCAATGATTAAGACCATAGCGGTACCCCATGTCCTGGAGTTCACAGTTTCCGGATGCCTCGCAGATCGGGCAGACATGATTTCTTTCTGAAAATAGCAGATCGAGGACTAATTTTCGCGCTTTAACTACCTGTGGTGATTCTGTTTGTATTTCCATTCCCTCAGATATAGGGAAAGTACATGCCGTCATTAAGGTGCGCTGTCCTTTAACCTCTACAACGCATATTCGGCAAGCACCGATTGGAATCAATGCAGGATGGTCACAGAGCGTCGGGATGTCAATGCCTGCCTGCTTTGCAGCCTTGAGAATTGTACTGCCGGCTGGTGCACTGACTTTCTGGCCATTTATGTTAATATTGACCATCGTCATCGTTTGCCACGCCTCCTTTCTAGGTAAAATTATTTTTATTTTGACTTTGGCATCTATCAGTAAACGTAACCGATACGGTCCCTCGTCATAAGAAGTCCTTTGATATTGCCGTTCGACCGTCAGATAAAGGGGACTATGCCTAATTGAGGAATATGCCCGTTTGGACACATGTCAGGCTCGACTATCAGAAAGAGGGTTTTGTGTCAAGAAAAAAATTGACAGAATGCCCGCTTATACTGAAACACGGTTTTACCTGATCATTATTCCGAATGATGGGTAAGTGCATGATCATTACAGTGAAACTGGCCAAAAATGAGGGTCATGTGACGCGGGACCAGTCTATATGAGCAGATTGTTAGCGCTGTCAAATATCTTGGCAATATTGTATGCTATAATCATATATGCGAGCCATTTTGAACCAGACACGATCAAGGCAGCCAGTTGAAAACGCCAAATTCCATTGACATAACCGTTCTTCACAGGGAAAAAAATAAGACGGCCTCTGAAAAATGTCGGGCCGTCTTGTTAAAAGACAGTCATCGATTTTGCTATTTCACAAGCGAAACTGGATGCTTGGCACCACTCACAACATTATCTGCAATACTTCCTAGATGATGGATCAGTCCTTTTTTCCCGCGGGATGCGATTACAATCGGGTCGATACGTTTGCGCTGTTGCTCTTTCAGGATCGTTTCACAGGTATCTCCCATTTTTATGTCGACGACAATCTTGATGTCTTTGGGAAGAGCAAGAAATACAGAATTGACTGACCCTTGACGAAGCCATCAATGGCGGATGCTATGGGACTAAGTTGACGGTTGCTTCCCGAACGGTATGCGGCATCAGAGGCTCCTACAGATGGAATAATACAATTAGGAGCATACCCCTTTTCCTCACGCAGGCAATCCGTGTGATAGACACACATATCTCGAGACTCAGATGGATTTGAGCAAGATGACGGTTTTTAACTGAACATGCCTGTCTTTTCGAAGGCTGCTATCTCTTCTTCTTCATAGCCTAGTTCAAGAAGGACCTCTTTTGTATGCATGCCGGGAGGTGTGCCCGCATTTCCGTATTCGAGGATTGTTTCGGAGAATTTAATGGGACTTGCGAGTTGCCTTACCTTTTTTCCATCAGGGAGATCAACTTCGACTACCATATCTCGTTCTACTGCGTAAGCATCGTGAAGGGCCTCCGTAAGGGAGAGGACCGGCTCGCAACAGGCATCAACTTTCTTGAACAGCTCCGTCCACTCACCCCTTGTCTTGGTCTTAAATATCTCCCGGACCCGGTTCTTGATGTTTACGCCGTCCTTAGGTTGGACCCCGCCGGGGATCAGTTCCGGCATATTGATGGTTTCACAAAACGCACTGAAGAACTGCGGTTCGAGACCGCCGAAACTCATATAATGTCCGTCTTTGGTCTCATAGAAGTCATAGAGAGAGCCGCCGTTAAGAAGTGTATTTTCGCGCGCGAGGTCCTTGCCATCGACGAGGAAGCCGGCTCCGAACATGGCATTGAATGCTATCATCCCGTCCGTCATGGAAATATCGATATGCTGCCCTTTGCCCGTTCTATCACGATGGACGACTGCCGCAAGGATTCCAATGACCGCGTTGTTGGAGCCTGACGCGATATCGGCGATCTGCATGCCTGTAAGACTTGGCCCTGTCTCTTTCTTCCCTGAATAGGACATGAGTCCTGATCGGGCCATATAGTTGATGTCGTGACCGGCCCTGTCACGAAGGGGCCCTGTCTGGCCGTAGCCTGTGAGCGAACAATAGATGAGTGAGGGGTTCACTTTCTTCAGGCTCTCGTAGTCCAGAGAGAACTTTGCCATGACACCGGGGCGGAACTGTTCAATAACTATATCGTAGTCCGCAACCAACTGGTGTACGATCTTTATGGCCCGGCTATCCTTCAGATTGAGCGTCATACAGCGCTTTCCCCTCCCCAGGTAGACAAAGGCAGCGGACATTTTCGTACCCGGGACGAAAGGCTGTATGTAGGCAACAACATCGGGCCGCGATCCGGAGACGATCTTCAAGACATCGGCCCCCATATCTGCTAGGGCCATCGTGGCGTAAGGACCGGGAAGAAGGGTTGTAAAATCGAGAATCTTCAAATTTGAAAGAGGACCGGGCATCTTTTCACCTCACAGGATTTAGTGTTTGCGTTCTAGCTCATCAGCCGATCAGGCCGCATGCATTTAGAATTTGAATAGTCTTGTAATGAGCTGTGACTTCATGATGTCTCCGCCGATTTTGAGCTTGCCTGATGTGAAGGCCTGCATGGCCGGCAACTTTCCATTTATCATATCGACGAAATCCGCCGCATCCATCTTGATAGTAGTGGTGGGACTCGGATGCACGCCTGCTTCCACCTTGCATGCCCCTCCTTTAACCTCCGCATACCAGTCACCTCCTCCTTCGCCCGATATGTTAAACTGGAATGTTGCGTCAACGCCTTTCGCTGCATCGGCATTGAAGATGCTGGGCATTTTTTCAAAAATAGCTTTTACCATGGAAAGTCCTCCTATCTCGGCAATGACAGCCGTTCTAGCCTCCGCTGTAGTGGAGGTTGGGAGATTATCCCCCGCCAATTGATTTAAACGCTCATGTTCCCGCATCCCCTCTCCAGCAGAGGGGATTTCACCATATTCAAATACACCCCTGTCGATAACAACATCTCCGTTGTTGGCATTTATCGTTCGCCAAACTGCAACGCCTTCTTTGGTTCTCCAGACCAGTGTTTTGATGGGCTCGCCGGGGTACAGGGCGTGCAAGAAGCGGCAGGCAAGACGTCGGACCTTCCCCGGATCACCCGGCGTGAGGCCTGACATCAGGGCACGGCAGGCGAAGCCGTATGTGCAGAGCCCGTGCATAATAGGCCCTTCGAAACCGAGCATCTTTGCGAATTCGGCATCTACGTGAAGCTCGAATGTGTCTCCGGATAGTCTGTATAAGAGGGGCTGATTGGGTGACGGCCGCGCTGATACGATGAAGTCCGGCTCTCTGTCTGGAAAGTCTAGGGTCTCATGCGGCGCATTCCTGCCACCAAAGCCACCGTCCAGCCGGCCGAACAGCGTAATGATGCTCGTGAACAGCTTATTCCCGGTGGAATGAGATGTCTCGCTTTTGGCCACGACCAGAGCCCCTTTCATTCCTTTATCGTAGTAATTAGTGATCATCCCTTCCGTAGTCAAGGTTCCTGAAGACGGTATAGGGTTGTGAAAAATGATATCCTGCCCGACGTGGAGAACGCCGGCAATATTGATGTTGGAGGCAGCCGCCACCTCCCGGAAGAAATCGAATATCATGGCGATGGAAAAGGTAGGAATAACCTTAAGCCTTTTTTCATACGTGTAGTCAAGCTCATGGAATCCGGCTCCGATACCCAAGGCATATAGAATTACATCCTTCCATGCATAATCTCTTGTTAGAGGACCTATTTTTTTACCGATGGCATCCACATTGAGTGGCATTTCTGGCGCTCCCTAACAACTTTCCTATCGCAGCAATTTCTCATTCCACTGTATTGCCTAGGGGAATCAGGTAAAGCGGTTCATGATCCGCAGGAAGGCTCAATATCCCCCGCACCTCGTCATCATAAAATGCACCGACGGGCACTGCTCCAATTCCCAGAGACACCGCCTGAAGGAGGATGTTTTGCGCTGCATGTCCTGCCTCAACATTTACGTAGCGCTCACCCCGCTGCCTATATTTTTGTTCTGTTCTCTTATAAACGCCGGCAATCACGATAATAGCAAGCGATTCCCTTATGCATTGCTGTCCTAAGGCAACCGCCGCCAGAACTTCAATTAAATTACCATCGGAAATATGAAGTAGCTGATGGTTTTTGGGAATATATTGAAAGAAGCCATCTCGCAACGCTAAATACAATTCCAGAGGATACAACGCCCCGGCAGAGGGAGCAGTTCTTCCGCCCCAATTGCGGGTGATTCCCTGTGCGGCCCATAAAACCTGAGAAATTTGAGATAGAGCCAGAGGGTTGGATGTGAAATGACGTACTGACTGGCGCTTTGCCAGCGCTGCTTCTACCGACATGTCTCCATCGGATGCGGGTTTTGGAAGTTGAATGACCTTATCTTTTTTGTTGCGAAGCGACTTCATTCGGGACACATGTTTTTTACGAATGGTCGGAATATAGCCAAAAGTTATGACGAGGCCTTAACGATCATTTCCGGAGTAAACAATTGATAGTTGTTCCGGCCTGATCCTTTAGCACGATACATGGCAATATCCGCGTGCTTGATGAGGGTCTCTACGTCATCCGAAACGTCCGGGTAAATTGCAATTCCGATGCTTGTCGTAATGCGAAGTTTACGGTCATCAATCATAAAGGGACTTTGGAAAGATTCGACGATCTTCTGCGCTATCGTCGTGGTCACCCCCACATTGGTGATTTCCGGCAATAGAACCAGGAACTCATCACCGCCCATACGGGCTATGGTGTCACCTTTCCGCAAGAGTTCCGTCAGACGAGAGCCCACAGCCTGTAACAGCTTATCTCCCATATGATGGCCCAGCGTGTCATTGATGTCTTTGAAGTAATCAAGATCGAGCATCATCACGGCCAGGTACTGCTTATTACGTTTGGCCCTGGTTATTGCCATGTTGAGACGGTCCGTGAACAAAAGACGGTTGGGCAATCCTGTAAGCGGGTCATGATAAGCCAATCGCCTGATCGTTTCTTCTGACTTCTTTCGTTCAGTTACATCGCGAATGACATTTCGGAACCCTGCTTCGTGACCTTTTGCATCCAGGATCAGAGACACGGATATCTCGACAACCCTCATGGCCCCATCTTTCTTCACTACCTCTATCTCAATGCCTCTGGATGGTTTTCCAGTTTTGTAAACTTCGTCACAGACCTGTAAAATCTGACGGGCCGTTTCCTCATCAGCTATATCGCGGTAATTCATCCTTGCGAATTCATCACGGGAGTATCCCAGCATTTTTAAGAGTGCGTCATTAAAAAAAACGATATTGCCAGAAAAATCAAGCTCGTGATAGCCGTCTTCAATGTTTTCAATAATCGTCCTGTATTTTTGCTCGCTTTCCCTGATTGCCTCTTCAGCCAGCTTATGTTCGGTTATGTCCGTGGAAATGATGGCGACACAAGTGATGTCTCCATTGGGGCCGCGATCTCTTACAGGACTGAACGTCCGGAGGAAATATCTCATGTCCCTGTGACTCCGATGTTCATGCTGCATGGATTTGCCGGTTGAAAATACCCTGTCAACCGCTTCTGCAAACACTTTATCCTGCTCGGGAGAGTGAAACTCTCTGTAGCGCTTACCTATGATCTGTTCAGCCGGCAGGCCGAGTCTGGACAAGTGCTGATTGTTCATGAAGAGATATCGATATTCTTTGTCCACCATATATATGGAATCGCTCGTGGACTCCACCACCGAGCGATACACTTCTTCTAACCGCCTATGGTCGGAGGTTATTTTTTCGAGCTCCTTGACCTTAAGCGCCAGCTCATCGTAAGACAGTTTATTCTTCATGAAGGGTTCCTTTCATCGCACCTTCTTCGATTATTTTTGGATTTATCATTATTCGTTTCGGCGATATGGGCTCAAATGAGCAGATAGGAAATTTTCATGTGTGCAGCAAAACCGACAAACTGCCTGACGCTTTTTCTTAATGGGGACTAAATATAGGATAAAGATATCGCCGTGTCAATGATAAAAGGACGTCTTCGAGAATTCAAAGAAGCCCTCCCAGGCGCAGATTGCACGGATCCAAGAATCCATTCCTGTACGGCAAGAATAGGCTCCAATATCACGTTTTAGTTTTTCTCTCAGTAAATTCCTTCCTTATACTAACGGGATCTGAGGAAGGAAGCTTCTCCGCTTGAATCCCCACCTCGTCAATCACTGAATTGACGGCGATTGTTAGGAATCCGACGGCCTGAGCCACTGTGCAGTTCTTCGTTGATTCCAGCGCCAAGGATGTCTTGTGCTGCTGGTAAAGGGCATAGTATGTGAGCGATCTTCTCTGCTCCTTGTGAACAGATTTACTGCTTGCCGTGTTTGTGTTGTTGACCTGAAAATGATATTTTTTATCTTTGATTCTGGAATTTGAACTTGATGCTATCTTCTTGGCAAAGTTCTCCAGTTCAAGCTTGTCTCCGTTAGGCAGATCAAAGATGGGAGCATCGATAACATTGCACTGCCCCCATCTGGAAGGATTTCTCTTATGGGAAATCCACTTGGGTGAATAGAATCCCTCGCCTTGATGTAGGTTAAGGACATAGTCGGCGCGTTTAATGAGTGACTTGGCGAGGTCCACAACTTTCGCGTCAGGGGTGGAATGGGTGTCTTCAGGTAGGTGAAAAAGGCGGTTCATATCGCCACCCAGGCCCTGCCTCGTTCCCTTTACTATGGCTGGCAGGTTGAGCCGCGGCACTATGATCAATGTTCCCTTTTTGACATTAATGTCTACATATCTCTCTGCCGTCAGATAACCGCCGGATTCATCTCCGTGGATTCCAGCGATGATAAGCAGGGTGGGGCCTTTCTCTTCTCCGAAAATGAAATATACGGAAACTTCCTGATTTGTGCCGCTGAAAAACTTTTGGAGCTGAAAAGACGATTTTGGCGGTTTGGATGGAACATCCTGCTTAATCGTAAGAGAATTGGTTGCAATTAAAAGACAGAGAATAGTTACGCATATTAATATGAAGATTCGCCTATGATTTGCCATCCGGCTTGCCCTTTTTTCAGGTAGAATATTTTCTTGCTATCGCTCTTGAAATTGTTGGAAGTGTACCTTTGTTGGAATCTGGCCACCGCAACATTTCCGCCATATTCCGGCGGCATAAGGATTGCGAGGTTATCAACTTTTACCCGGATGAACTTCTTGCTTCTGTTGGTCTTTTCCTTATGATGCTTGAAGGCGTTAAAGCTCATCCCTTCGCTGTTAACAAATGCCTGGGAATAAAAGCTCAAATATTTTTTCGTATTTATGCTCTCCCATGAGAGTCTCCATGAATTTACGAAGTTCCGGAGTTCCTTTGCCAATTCCTTCTGACTTTCGAGTTTCGTAAACTGGAGCTTATTGACAATTGCGATGGGAGTACCATTCGATCTCAGGTAACCGCTCATTTCTTTCAATGCGTCATTGCTCACGACGATGCAGCCTTTCGTATCCGGTACGTCCGCTCCCAATACTTTGCCTGCGCTGTGGCCGTGCAACCAGATGCCGCCCCCGTATTTTCTTTCCTTCCGGTCGAGGAAATTTGGATAATTTAAGACAAAGGCCCCATAACCATAGTTCTCTGCGAGTGTTTTGCCTGGGGCAAATCTCAGAAAGAAGTAAACCCCTTCAGGCGTGGCAAAATCGCCCTCCCTCGTCTTGCCGTGGTTATTTGCCCCGATGACACACGGGTACTGCTTTATGACGGAGAACTTGCCGTCTGAAAAGCGGAAGATGTAAAGAATTTTCGCCTCTTTTTCACAGATGAGAAGGTATTCGCCCGCATCGGCAAAGACAAATGTATTGGGTGCATCCTGGAGAGGGGCGGGCGCACTTGCGACAGTCGTGGCTGCCGCTTTGGCCTCGGTAGGCGGTGCGGGCTGCTGTTCTTTCGGTACCGCCGCGGCTTTTTCAGCAGTTACGGGTGTTGCCGGCAGCATGGCCACCACCTGTTTTTGCGCTTCCGTGAGATACCGGAAGGCCTTTTGCATATCCTTCTGCTTCAATGACTCATGTATCTGACTGAAGTCCTTGCTTGCTCTGTCGATTAGTACGACAAGATTCTTATTGTTATTTCTTTCTTTGATGAAGAGGTGTAATAAAAGGAGGTTCGAAAGAAGCAATAGTACGATTGCAGCAATACCGATTTTTACATAAAAGGGTACCGATGAACGTCTATTAATGCTGAAGTTCCTCATATATGAACTGGTTAACAATTACGTTGTTTATTATATCTGACATGAGAATTTGCAACAACAGATTTTCGTTCTCCAAGGCTTCTTTCATGGCATGAAGCTTTTACTTAAAAATTTATTTTTGTCAAGGAATGAATAAGCATGAAACGCAAAGGAATAAAGAACCATCAAGCCTATGACTAAAGTAATACTGAAAAAGTCTGCGTATGATTACAGAATTCTCAAACAGACGTTCTTCGAGATTATGGACACAATCGGAGGCGATCTGATCGGCAAGAATGACCGTGTTCTTATCAAACCGAACCTGCTCTCTCCGGCTACGCCGGAGGAGGCTGTACTCACGCATCCGACGATTGTCAAAGCGGCCGTGGAATATGTTTTGCAGAAGGGCGGCCGCCCGCAGGTTTCGGACAGTCCCGCCATAGGGTTTTTCGAGAAGATCGTGAAGGAAAGCGGCATAAGGAATGCGCTGGCCGGCCTAGACGTCACCTGCAGGGCATTTGACAAATCCTTGAAGACCGAAATCGGCGAACCTTTTAACGCCATTGAGATGGCCGAGGATGCCATACATGCAGATGTGATTATCAACCTTCCCAAACTTAAGACGCACAGCCAGATGCTCCTCACCCTCGGAGTGAAAAACATGTTCGGCTGCATTGTCGGTTACAGGAAGGCAGAATGGCACATGAGGACAGGCATCAACCGGGACATGTTTGCGAGATTGCTCATTCTGATTTGTCAAAAAATCAAGCCGAGATTTACAATCCTTGACGGGATCCTCGCTATGGAAGGCGAGGGTCCGGGGAAAAGCGGCAGACCGAGGGCTCTCGGCGTTTTGCTAGGCGGCAGTGATCCCTTTGCCGTGGATAGCACGGTTTGCCGAATGTTGGCGTTAGACGCGGATAGACTGCCGACTCTGAGGGTTGCGAGAGAGATGGGCATCATGGAAACGGATATCGAAGTTGATGGCGACTTCCCGGTAATTTACGATTTCAGGTTTCCCCGTATCAGCCCGCTCATGTATGGGCCGCGAAAACTTCACGGATTTATCAGGAGACACCTTCTCCAGAGGCCCGTCCCGGACAAAATGAAGTGCCAGATGTGCGCCGAGTGCTTGAAAATCTGTCCTGCAGCAGCGATTTCCCTGCGTGAAGAAAAGCTCTCCTTTGATTATGACCGGTGCATACGTTGTTTCTGTTGTATTGAGGTTTGCCCTTATGGCGCCCTCCATGCACGGGAAGCATTTCCCGGAGGGATCATAAGGAAGACCGTCGCGAGACATTTTTGATGGAATTCAAAAGAGGAAAAATGTTTGGACGCCCGTACAAGAAAATCCATAAAGCATTGGCTGGTTAAACTAAGAGACAAGCGCCAATGATGTGGTCCAAAGTAAATGCTTAGGCAGCATCAAGCCAATGCCCGCCTCATCCGCTCCATTGCCTCCTTAAGCCTAGCATCTGGCACCGTGAGGGAAATCCTTATATAACCTTCCCCATATTTGCCGTATGCGGTGACAACGGCTGCTTTATCAAATAGCAAGTTGGTAAATTCGAGAAACTTCATGTCCCGGGTCACAGGCACCCATAAATAGAATGTTCCCTTGGGTGCATCGAAGACTATCCCGATGCTCTTGAGTGCTTCGAGCACCATTTTCCGCCGCCGTCCGTAAATCGTAAGCATGTGGTCTATGTTCTTTGCTTCATATTTCAGGGCATAAATCCCCGCGTACTGTGTCCGATTTCGGGAGAACCGCCTGCTTGATGATTTAGTCAAAATAGTCTCACAAAGATTGTTGAACATTTCTTGGAGACAATTTCAAAATATAGTGATAAAATCCTCCTATGCTAAAAAGCGAGTTCTTATCAATCCGGGAACCCGTGCAGCATGAGGACCAGCGGCCCGGTAAAAGTGCTCCAACCCCGGCTCCTCTTCGCAACTAATCGAACGGATGATCATGAAAAGATGGAACTCACCGGTTTTTCAAAGTCTCTGGCGAAGGCTCCTTTGGCTGGGCTTCTGGGGGCTGTGCCTCTTTATTTCAGGAGTTCAGGTCTCGGCAGCTGCTCTATACGAAACCGGCAACAACTACAATTTATATGGACACGTTTACCAGGATGATGTTCCTGTGATCGGACCGATGGCGTGCTGTCCCACTTCCGCGGCCAACTCCTTCAACTACCTTCAGAACCAATTCCCGGCTGTTTACGGCAGCGCCTTGACGTCATCTCCAGCCACAACCGCCGACGTTCAAGCGATCGGTGGAGCCCAGTACATGAACACCGACAGGGCCAATGGCACAACTGACGCCCTTTCGGTCTGGGGGAGATACCTCTATATCGAATCCCGAAAGCCCTTTCAGACCCAGTATTCCTGCCAAGTTGCCGTCGTGAACGGTCAGCCGGTCAGCTATGACCAGGTTATTCCCTGGCCTGACAACAGGCCCATCCCTATATTTCTGAACAATACACCTGGGGCGGTTTCCGTGCCCACCTGGCAGTTCCTGTATCAGAATCTGCAGAGAGGAGCCGACGTGGGCCTGGCCATCTCCTATCTGGAGGGTGGACTCGTCACAGGCGGCCATTGCGTGACCGTGCACCGCATTTCTTTTAACGACCGGAACAACAATGGAATCATCGATGCGGGGGAAGGCAGCATTTCCCTCGTCGACCCGGCAAGCCGGACAGAAGTCACCTACAACCTCCGTCAGAACCAGGACCCCGGCACTCTCAACGGGCACCCGTACCTGATTGTCGACTACAACGGCAAAACCGCATTCGTCGAAGTAGCCGTGGCCGAATACCCATCACCCCAGGCAGTCCCGAATACGATCGACACGGGCAGCATCGCAGTACTGAGCAACAATTCCCCGTACGGTGTTCTCACATTCCAGGGAGGC
>Ga0335071_10007288_pt1 | contig 11380 bp, 8 predicted proteins | sample Lox_Sample_15_FD_206724 | JGI IMG/M metagenome (GOLD analysis project Ga0335071, IMG submission 206724) | Soil microbial communities from Loxahatchee National Wildlife Refuge, Florida, United States - Lox_Sample_1.5 | ecosystem: Environmental > Terrestrial > Soil > Wetlands | place: USA: Florida...
CTTGTCAGCGTAATGCTCGATTTGCCGCATTGGATAACTACTTCTTTTTTTGCGCTTAGTATCAGCGAATCTTCGTCGAGCTTGATTTCACGCTGCGAAGATTTAGCCGCCGGTGTTTGGAACAACCCGACGATGATTGGAAGTGATGGGTCGCCGTCTTCGAACGTCAGGGCGACATTGCGTCCTGTATCCGAGGTGGTGACTGGAACTAGCGATTGAGCCGCGACGAGCTTTCCGGAACTGTTGCCGGGGAAATCCACCATCGGTTCGCCGGATTCGAGGATTGCAGCGATTCGCCCGACAATTACGCTTGGCAATCGAGTCTCTGTCTGTCGGTCAGATGTGCAAGGCGTAGATGACTCGCCGTTCCCGGCAGTGTTGGTCGGCGTTTCTAGTACGACCTGATCAATTTCCGACTTCTTCATAGAGCCCTCGATACTCATTCGCCCTGTGATTTAGTTCTGCAGAATCTTGCTGCCCTTGAGCACCATGTCGCCGCTGGCTTGTCCGGTGATCTTTCCAGATCCTTTGATGGTGATGTCTTTTCCTTCGATAGTGATGGTGCCGTCTTTCTTCATGACGATGCTGGCGCTTCCGGTTTTGATTGCTATTTCGTCTGCGGCTTCGATGGCTAGTGTCTTGCCAACTTTCAGCGCATCGCTGCCGCCAACGCTGGCGGAACGGTCCTTCGAAGTGTTCTCACTGTGACTGCCGCCGATCGTTTCGGACAAGTCGGACCCGACACTGATGGTCTGGCCCGCGGCTATTGTCGTCGACTGGGCGGCTCCTACATTTACGGTCTGGGCAGCGCCTACATTAATAGATTGTGTCGTGCCGATGTTGACCGTTTCACTTACTCCCACAGTTTTCGCGCGGGTCAGGCCAACCGTGACGGCCTGCAAACCTCCGACGGTGATGGCCTGCATGCCGCCGACTGTGACTTCTTGTGCCGCTCCGACGTTCAGCATGTCGTTGACGCCTATGTTGTGCGTTCGAGTCAGCGTAATCGTGACGGATTCGGTGGAGCCCACGCTTTCCGTACGGCTGCTGCCGATCGTGATTTTTTCGTTCGCTCCCACCGACTCGGTACGGTTTGAACCGATCGTTATCTGCTCGTTTGCGCCTACTTTCTCGGTCCGGTTGTTTCCGATGGTGCTAGTCTCGTCCACGTCGACGTTCTTCGTGCGGTTATTTATGACGTGGCGGCGTTCGTCGTGTTCGATCTTTGTGTCCATGTCGTACTGACCGTGGACCTGGATCAATTCAGTTCCTTTCGTATCGTCGAAAGAAAGCTCGTTGTAGCCTCCGCCACCTTTTGTGCTATTGGACTTGTAGCCGCTCACCATTTTCTTGCCGGGTAAGTCCCATGGCGGCATTTGTCCGGCGTTGTAGACGCGGCCGGTGATTATGGGGCGGTCGGGATCGCCTTCGATGAAGTCGACTATCACTTCCTGACCGATACGGGGAATCTGAATTCCTCCCCAGGACTTGCCGGCCCACGGGTAAGAGACGCGGACCCAGCACGAGCTGTTTTCGTTTTTCTTGCCCTCGCGGTCCCAATGAAACTGAACCTTCACTCGACCGTACTGGTCGGTGAAAATCTCTTCCCCGTCGGGGCCAACTACGACGGCCGTTTGACATCCCTGAACAACTGGTACCGGCGTTTTGCGCAATGGGCGGATCGGCGTTGAAAAGGGAATGCATTCGAAACTGTTTTCGTAAACCGGACTCGTATCGGATTCGCCGCTCGTGAAACCAAGACTGTGGTGCGCGCTGTGGCGCAGTGAAGTGATTACGTATTCCTGATTGAGGTCGTCGCGGTAGTGATCGGTCAACTTGAATTTGTAGCCTACGGAGAACGAGCGGCAATCGCTGGTTCCACGAGAAACACATTTTGGTGTCTGTTGTTCCTGGAGGCGAACCTTGGCAAGTTTGTCGCCATCGGCTTTCTTGGCGTACTCGCCGGGGAAATCGTAGATCTCCCATTTGCCTTTGCTGTTGACGGAGCTAAGCATGTTCGCCGTCGGAGTTTCGAAATTGTAGTCCGTTGAAGTGAATGTGCCCGGCCTGACTTCCTGCTCTTGCAGCCACTGGAGAACTACGTCGTCGTCCTGCCAGCCGCCGGCTGTGCCTTCGTAGCGAACACTATCCTGATTCGGGCAAGGCTTGTGAGCGGCAGGATCGTTGCCCAATATCAATGTGTGTTTGCCATCTTCGTGCTGGAAGAAATAGAAGATGCCTTCTTCTTCCATTAAGCGCGAAACGAAGTTGAAGTCGGACTCGCGGTATTGGACACAATAGTCGCGCTTGACAAAGTCTCCGTACAGGCTCAAAGAAAAGTCGTTGAAGCCGTATTCCTGGAAAATTTGCTTGATGATATCGGGAGCAGATTTGTTCTGGAAGATCCGGCAATCCGTGGTCTGATCGAGGAACCATAGCCACGGCACCATGGTTGCATGATAGACGGCGATGTTGCTGTCTTGTCCTGCTTGCACGAAGCGGCTTACGTAGCCATTCCAGTATCTGGAGGATCCGTCGGCGAGATTGATCCGGACGGTAACGGTCTGCCCGACGATATTGTCATAATTGATCGAGGCCTCTTCTGAAACAAGGTCGAGTTCGAAGGCGAACAGTTTGGAAATGGCTTCCTGTCCGTGGAATGAGCGAAGGATCACGGCATCCTGGCCGAGCGGCGTTTCGATTCCGATTTGTCGCGTCGCCTGAGTTATCGACATGACGTGAACCTCATTCTTATGCGGCCTTGCCCTTAGCCAGTGTTATCGCGCTTGGGCTAGCTGTATCTTTCGATTCGTGGAGTGATAGACGACGGTCTGCGAAAGTTTCTTCCGAAGTCCAGGACTCGATGGGTGACTCTGCGCGCAGTGGTCCAGGAAGCGGGCTTGGCATACGGCATGTCGTCCCATCATCGATTTCGATGGTTGAAGTTTGTCGCAACGGAACGTTCTTTCGATAGGCAACCACTGTCATCGTCCTGAATTCAATTTGTGTTCAATGAATGTCGTACTGAAATCCTTTATTTAGATCTGCCGAAACGTGCACCGTTGACAAAGCTGTGCCTGCCATCATGCGCGACAGCATCTCCTTTGAAACCTCCGGCAACAATGTGCTGGTGAGGATGTGATCGACGTTGCGCGCACCGCTCTCGACCTCGGTGCAACGGCTCACGATCGATGAGACCAGTTCGTCGGAATATGTGAACGGAACGTGGTGCGTTTCCTGCATTCGCTTTCCGATGTGCTCCAGCTTTAATCGGATGATCTTGCGCAGCGATGTATCGTCGATTGGATAATAGGGAACGACGATGAGACGCCCGAGAAACGCAGGCTTGAACACCTTGCGCAGTTCGGGGCCCAGCGCCTCCGCGAGTGCCGGAGGATCAGGTCGAGTATCCGGATCGGCACAGAGTTTCATCAGATGATCCGAACCAGCGTTGGATGTCAGCAGGATTACCGTGTTCTTGAAATCGACTTCACGGCCCTCGGCGTCTTCCATGAAGCCCTTGTCAAAGGCCTGGTAGAACAACTCCATCACGTCGGTGTGCGCCTTTTCGATTTCGTCAAGCAGCACGACGCAGTAGGGCTTGCGACGAACCGCTTCGGTCAGCACCCCACCCTCGCCATAGCCGACGTATCCCGGAGGCGAGCCCTTTAGTCCCGAGATCGAATGGGCTTCCTGGTATTCGGACATATTAATGGTGATGAGATTGCGTTCGCCGCCATAGAGCGAGTCAGCGAGCGCGAGCGCGGTCTCGGTTTTTCCCACGCCGCTGGGACCGACAAGAAGAAAGACGCCGATTGGCCGGCGCGGATCATCGAGTCCTGCGCGTGAGGTTTGGATGCGCTGCGCGATCGCCTGCAGCGCGTGGTCCTGACCGATGACCCGCTCGGCGAGTAGATCTTTGAGGCGGAGCACCGTTTGGATCTCGTTCTTCAGCATCTTTCCGACCGGGATGCCGGTCCAGCCGGCGATAACTTCGGCGATAGTTCCGCCATCCACATAGGGTCGAACGAGCGGGTTTTCTCCCTGGAGCGTGGCCAATTCGGTTCCGAGATTTGAGAGTTCCACTCGCATCCCGGGAAGATCCGGAGGTGGCTCAACTGGAGGGCGAGGAACAACGAGGACGGGCCCGGTGCCAGTCATGGCCGGTATGGTTGAGACGGATTCGACCTTGGATACCGAGATCTCCTCGATCTTTTTGCGCAGCGCGATCATTTTCTGGATAACAGAGCGCTCCTGTTCAACGCGTGTCTGGAGATCGACAACGTGCGTGCTGACCGCTTCGCGTTCGGATTGCAGGGCGGAAAGGCGCTCTTCATGGTTAGTTCCCGTTGCACGTTCGCGATCCAGTATCCCCAATTCGATCTCGATCATCTCGATTCGGCGCTGCGCGTCTTCGAGAGCGGCGGGAGTGGCATTCTGTGCAAGAGCAACGCGAGCGCACGCCGTATCGAGAACGCTGACTGCTTTGTCGGGCAGTTGTCGCCCAGAGATGTATCGCTGCGAGAGGCGGACTGCGGTGGTGACGGCTTCATCAAGGATGACCACACCGTGATGCTTTTCCAACGTGGCTTTCACGCCGCGTAACATGCCGTCACACAGTTCTTCGCTCGGTTCTTCGACTTTAACGACCTGGAACCGCCGCGCCAGCGCAGCGTCTTTCTCAAAATATTTCTTGTATTCGGACCAGGTGGTTGCGGCAATAGTGCGAAGCTCTCCGCGGGCCAAAGCTGGCTTCAGAAGATTGGCAGCGTCATTCTGGCCGGCTTGACCACCAGCCCCGATCATGGTGTGAGCTTCGTCAATAAAAAGGATGATCGGTGTGGCTGAGGCCTTCACTTCGGAGATTACGTTCTTCAGACGGTTTTCAAATTCACCTTTGATGCCGGCGCCGGCTTGCAGCAACCCAAGGTCTAGAGTTCGAATCTGTACGTTTTGCAGTGATGGCGGCACGTCTCCCGAGGCAACGCGACGGGCGAAACCCTCAACCACGGCCGTCTTTCCGACGCCGGCTTCACCGGTCAGAATGGGATTATTCTGGCGGCGCCGGGTGAGGATGTCGATGATCTGCCGAACCTCGAAGTCGCGGCCCAGCACAGGGTCGATTTTGCCGGCCTTCGCCGCTTCTGTGAGATTGATCGTAAATTGATCAAGGCTTGACTTGGAGGGTGCCGGGAGCCTGCTCGGCGCTTCCTGTTCTTCGCCAACCTCTGCCTTTTCCTTCTTGATGAATCCTGCCACGTCTTCAATGCTGTTCTCACAGATCGAAAGCAAGTCAGCGCGTAAAGCCTCGAGCGAAATATGTTTCAGTTCCGGACAGCTATTCGTCGCGAAGTGGGAGAGCGTATCGCTGCTCAACAGCGCCGCAAGCAGGAAGGCAGAGCGAATCTGCGAAGCGTTATATTCCACGGAGCCGAGGCTCCATGCCTCTGACAACAGGCGGGTGATGCGCGGAGAAATCGCAGGATTCCGCGAGTTCCCGGAGCGCATGCGATCCATGGCGCGGGTCAAATCGCGGGAAACGCGGGACGCATCTATCTCGAAGTGGCGATAGATCGCCGCCACGTCGGAGTCGCTTGCTTCCGTGAGTTTCAACAGATAGTGCTCGAGGTCGACTTCGTAATGAGTGCGGCTGAAGCACAATCTCGCTGCCTCTTCGAGGCCTTCGCGGCATGTGGCATTCAACTTCGCAACCAGTCCTTCTCTATTCAGGGCCATATCACGCCTCCCAACTCACCTTCTCTTCTTCGCGGAAGATCGCATCAGTTGCATGAAACCAGAAAGGCTCTGTACGCAGCCACGCAGACCATCCCAGCCGTGCGCTATCGGCGTCATCGCCAAGGCGGCATCCGGGCACTTCCTCACGCCGAAGCACATCCTCAATTTCAAACTGGAGAGTATTTCCCAAAAACCAACGAATCAGGCTCGTTGCATGCTCGAAAGCTTTTCCATCCGGCAGGAACGATCGAAACTGTTCGGCTGTTAGTGGTCCAAGGACGATGCGGACTAGAGACTCGAGAGTCCAGACAGCGTCGCCCGCCACAGCGCCTCCACCTAATTGACTGGTGATGTTATCGGAACCCAGGCTGCACGCTTCTTCCGGCTCAAGCGGGTGCCATTTTCCAACGAACTGCTCCACTTTCGCTGGAATCTTGAAATAGTGCTGTATGAAAGCTCGCAGAGCCTCTGCGGATCTTGGACGCTGAGCGAGCAGCCCCGCATAGCGGAGAAGAGCAGTATCAGGCACCGACATGCGGTGGCGCAGGCCCTTCGTGCCCATCCCGATAAGGTCCAACAAGTAAGTCGTAAAGGTGTCCTCGCGTGAGGGCTCGCGCTGGGCCTCCTGATATCCGATGACAAAGTGATGTTTTTTCCAGGCCTGGTAAAACAATTCAATCAACCGATGATTGAAGACGTCGAGGAATTCAGAGAAAGATCGATCGCCAAAAGCTTCCTGGTCGACCGCCAGTTCTGTATAGGCGACCGGCAGTACACCTTGTGGCCCAGTCATTCCCAGGAAGGTCACGGCCATGGTTGGCGAGCCGTCCGCGGTCCGCTCCAATTCGGCGACGGCGCTTGCCGGAAAAGACAACGAATTGTGAGCGCGAAACCGTACTGTGGGGACTGAAGCAGCCTCACCGGTCCCGTTATGTTCACGGAACATCGTCAGCAAATGCACAGCCTGAAAGAAGTCAAATTCGCAAGCGTTCGCGAATAAGGATTCGTCTAAGCGACAATCTGTTCCCCAGTTCGAGGCGGCCATGCCCACACGACTCCTTTCCGCTGGCGGGTAGTCACACGCAGCTGAGTGAACGAATTCACGGCGCTGTAGAGTCCGAAAAAGCGGTTCAATACGGATGCGAGGAGGAATGCGCCATTTCCAACAAACTGCTCCTCGTCGAACTCCGTGTCGACGGAGACCCCCTGGCAGAACATCAATCCATGCTCGGATTCAACCCGCGCAATCTTGCGGCGGCTGCTTAGCGCTGACACTCCTGATATCTGCCGTTCGCTCGACGGATGTCCGGCCACATCGTAAAGGCGCAGTATCTCGCGCAATGCATCAACGCCACCTTCCACGAGCGACAGATGATTCAGGGAAAGGTGAGAGATCAGGCGCCATTGCAGGCCTTTTCGCATCGGCGGGCGGATCGCTTTTGTGGGACCGCGAACGACTCGCGTCTGCACAATTGCACTGCTCTCAAGGCTGAGCTCACCCCATCGGCCGCTCAAGCCGAGCCGCTCGGGAAGATTGCGATTGGTGCATGTCAGATACGTTGTCACCGCCTCAGCAGCAGGAGTGACAGGATTGAAATTACGATCGACAAGCGACAAGTAGACATCGGTCCCCGAATCACCCTCTCGCTCGGAGGCGCGACGCGTGGCGCACCAGTATGCTTCCGCACCAGCATGTTCGCCATAACGGAACGAATAGAACGGCCGGTATTCCTTCGGTTCTTCGGAATAAGGCACGACCGAAGTGACACGATTCACCGAATACACCTCGACGGCCAACGGAGCGTGTACGTCGGGAACAATCGGATATTCAGTTCTGGTGTGCGACAGGCGAATCGGCTCGCCGCAAAGATCGAACAAATTCACGACGGGAGCGCAGCCAAGTTGGAACGTGTCGGCGGTCACAGCGGATTCGAGAAAAGTTGCACGATCTGACCGCTGAAATTCTTCAAGGAGAATGACAATTTCCATCCGATCCGAAAATGGTCCACCGGTTATTTGATCGAGCTGAGCGATATCAAAGAAGAGAAATTTTTGCGGGAAACTGAAGTATTCCTGCAGCAGCCGGTAGCCCTGAAAGCTGGTCTCGTGATAGGGAAGGACTGCCTCTTCACGATTGAAGCCGACTTCGCGGATCGATTCTGCGCCGAGTGCGATGGAGCTCCATTTTCCAGCCTTGTCCTGGCTGCGGAGTAACACCCGGCTGACTTTGGTCAGTAGCAACTCATAGAGCCAATGTGCAGCCTGAATATCGCCGCCTAGATGGAATCGCAAATCCCGGATTTGTAGCGTGGAGAACTTGGCCGTGCCGCGCGTTTGTATCTCAATGCGAACTGCGTAGCGAGCATTGGTGCCGCTCACGCCACCCGGCACATTTGCCGCGTGAGAAAAACTGGCGGAGGAAACACAGATCGGGAAGAGGCGAACCGGATACGTCGTCCGGAACCGGCACTGGACACCACCGATGGGTTCACTATAGGCGATGCTGCCGCGGGGCACGACTTGGCCGGTGGCTGATTTCACTTGCTCCGCATCCACCTCAAACTGAGCAATCGCCATCGAAGGAACCTGCCTCACAAGATGCGGATACAGCAGATCGAGCAATGCCTGCGTGATTTCAGGAAACTCGTCGTCGATTTTTCGTTGTATGCGGCCAGCGATTAACGCGAATGCCTCGATCATTCGCTCGACATGAGGATCATCGCAGCCACCGTGTGTCAGCCGCAGAGCTGCCGCACGCTCCGGATATTTTTCGGCAAACTCCGACGCCCGCTTGCGGATGAACAGGAGTTCTCGCTCGTAATATGGAAGGAGTTCGGCGCTCATCGCACTGTCCCCGGAAGAATCGCAAGTTCTCCGCTATCTCTCTTCAGCCCAAGCTCGAAAGCGACGCGTCGCGCTGTGAACTCGGCCCTTGCTTCAACCCGGAAACGCAAAACCGGATTCACGTTTTCGCGGTCGACTACTCGGACGGCTACATTGCCCAACCGAGGCTCGAAGTTGCGAATCGCATCTTCTATCCAGCGGCACAATTTTGTCTGTTCGGGTCCGACTCTCAGACTGCCGCACTTCGACAAGTCGGGGATTCCGAAGTTCACGATCGAAGTTGCCGTTTGTTCGAATTCAGGTGGAACGAGCAGCTCCTCGCGCCTGGTGTTCAGCAACATTTCCAGGTCGTGAATGATGGACTCCTCGATCGAGTCCGAAGAGCGCATGGGCGTGTCCTTATGCGCTACCAGCTTGTCGAGCAATGAGCCCGAAACCTCGATGGTTGGATCTTCAATCGCCATTACTGACTCTCTGCTGGCTCTCCGAGATTCAATGCCTGCCAGGGATCGAGGCGGCTCAGTTTGAGGAAGACCTCCGCGGCTTTTTCAGAATTCGCGGTCCCGGCGTTCTTATCGCGATAACAACGAACGAGCCGTGCCCACACAGCTCCGACCAAGTCCGATGTCTCCCATGCAGTGAGGTTGTGTTTGTCGATGAGTTCATTGAGTTCTTCAAGGATCGATCGAGCCAGCTTGACGCGATTCGTCTGTAGGCAGATATCCGACAAAAGCAATTTCCGTTGAAAACGAATGCGGCCATTTGCTTCCGCGGCGGCCAGCGCCGTCATTGTTGAAAGAGCGGCGTCAATCTCGCCGGAACGCGCCATGCGCTCCGCCTCGGCCCATGCACCACTCACCATGCCTTCGGCTAACCCTCCGCCAGCGCCGGAACCGAGAGACGGTATGGTCACAGCGGTTCCGGGGATCCCCGGGCCAGCCGCGGGCTGCTTTTTCCGGAGGATACTTGCAATCGCAATCTGGCATTCTTCGATTGCATGTTTGGAGTCTGCGAAGGAAAGAGCATTCGGCCCGAACTGCGTAACAACCAGTTCTTCCAACTCAGCGAATTCGCTTCGCACCTCATCAATTTCTTTGCTTAAGACCTCGTACTGTTCTTTGGTGCCGACTGCAACGGCAGTGTCAAACTCCGCAGCAGTGATCATTCCGTTGGGCCGCAACGCTTCGTTGCGATAATTCATCGAGTAGTTCTCAGCCGGTTCGGGCCGCATCGTGATCGGAAGATCTCGAATCAGTTCGGCGAGCTTTTCATTCATCCAGTCGAGTTTGCCGTATCGGGATTCAAGACTGCCGTCTTCATCTGGAAGCGGATAGAGGCCTCGATTCGAGAATTCGCTCAATAAACCTTTCAACGTCCAAATGCCATCGCGAATCCCGATGAACCCGTGAACTCGGCCACAAGCCTCTGTCAGGAACACTCCGAGTTCAAGGTCTTTCGACCTAGTACAGAGGGCTTTTTCGACAACCTCTTTATATGTGGGCCAATCGGTCTTCGTCGGGTTGGCAGGTTCCCAGTCCTTCTTGTCCGCACGATCATTGGCGTTAGGCCGTGCCTTTCGGATTTCGACCCAATCCTTCAGAGCGCGAAGATCGTCACCCGCAGGCTTCAGCTCAGAAATGGGTGTCAGGACACGTTCATCGATTACGCGGCTAACCGGCATACTTCTACCTCGAGGTCTCGTATTTCCAGGATCGGCCAGTCGCGTCCTTCGGTGGCAATCACTTTGTGCCCGTATGCGATCGTGAAGCCCGCAGAGTCCTGCTCCCATATGGTGCGGCGGCCTAGCTTGATATCTTCGTCTTGTAAATGAGAATCAACGTAGAGAGAGAAGATTAGAACCTGTCCCTGGTCTCCGGAATGTAGTGCCAAAGACGCCGGAGTCCAGATGGTGTTGCGTAGATATCGGGGCTCTGGGATCGTCAGGGAGTGAATCGATTCCCAGGGAACCCAAGCGTAATGGTTATCGATGACGAGCTCAAGAAAAGGACCGAGTAGATCATGAGACTCGCTCAATTCCTGAACTTCGGTGCCATTTACTAGCGCGCGGAGCGTGGCATTTGACTCCGCACTCTGCAAGCGTTCCATTGCCGCGCCAGATTGATCTGCGGCGTAGCACTCGACAGCCTCCAGATAGGAAGCGGCGTATGTTGGTTCGGCAAGCAGCCGGGGCCTTGGACCTCCATGGAAAAAGCTTCGGCGTTCCCGCTCCGCCTGAATGGCGCCGAGATACAAGCTTCCCATTTCACCTGTGGAGTCGGCCAAGACATCCAGTTGTTTTGCTGCCCGATCCAGATCACCGTTGAGGGACAACAACTCGAAAAAAAATGTGCGCGCGGCCAAATCGCCTGGCTTGGCCTTCACTTCCTCGGCCACGCGCCCAAGTGCTTCCGAGAGCCGGCCGGCTTGAAGCAAGTCTGCTCCGACCATCTCGTTTCCTTTCTGCTGAGCCATCATTCGTCTGGCACTCGAATGAGGTTCCTTGCGTTCCTTACGCTGCGACTTTGTTGTCCACCAGACTCCAGCCGCCAGTCGTGTTGCCGCCCTGGGATCCGTCGGCGCGCTTCTGTTGCGTGTAGGTCCACTTAATGGTGCCGTAGTTGAAGCTGACCGCCTCAGAAGGGAACTCAGAGCCGCCCGCCGGGGCAACATGTGAGATCACCACCTGTTCCATCTTCACTTCCATGTACTTCACGCGCTTGTCGCCCGAGGCGCGCATCATCTCGATGTTCACACTCTTGATGTGCTTGCCCGAGGAACACATCTCGTAAAGCTTTGGAGA
>Ga0335071_10007289_pt1 | contig 11379 bp, 13 predicted proteins | sample Lox_Sample_15_FD_206724 | JGI IMG/M metagenome (GOLD analysis project Ga0335071, IMG submission 206724) | Soil microbial communities from Loxahatchee National Wildlife Refuge, Florida, United States - Lox_Sample_1.5 | ecosystem: Environmental > Terrestrial > Soil > Wetlands | place: USA...
GATCCGGTTCTTCCAGCGCCAGGGCATCACCGCCGCCGCCGCCGTCACCTCGGGCGCGATCGACTCGCTGGCGAGCACGATCGTGCAGGCGGTCATCCTGGGCCTGCTGCTGATCTTCAGCGAGTCGACGCTGAGCTTCGACGTCAATGCACCGTCGACCAAGGTGATCGTGCTGATCGCGGTCGTGGCGGTGCTGCTCGTCCTCGCGCTCGTCGCCGCCGCGCTCGTGCGGCGCACGAGAGAGATGGCTGCGTCGCGACTGCGGCAATGGTGGCCCGAGGTGCGCGCCGCGCTCCGGGCGCTGCGCTCATCGGACAGGCTCGCGCTCCTGCTGTTCGGGACGGTGGCAACCGAGGTGCTGTTCGCGTTCGCGCTCGGCATGTTCGCGTTCGGGCTCGGAACGCGCATCAGTCTCACCGACCTGCTCGTGATCAACATCGGCGTGTCGCTGCTCTCGACGTTCATCCCGGTTCCCGGTGGGATCGGCGTCACGGAGCTCGGCCTGACGGTCGGACTGGTGGCGGCGGGAATGTCCGAGGAGTCGGCGCTCGCGGCGGTGCTGCTCTACCGCGTCTCGGTGTTCTACCTGCCCCCGGTCTGGGGCTTCTTCGCGCTCCGCTGGCTCCAGCGCAAGCGGTACCTCTGACGGTTGATAATCGCGTGGAGCGACCGGAAGGAGGTGGCACGATGGCAGCGACCGGCAAGACGGGCGGCACCTGGACGGGATGGGTCGGCTTCGCCGGGATCGTGATGATCGTGATCGGCGGGCTGAACGTCGTCGAGGGGCTGATCGCGGTGATCAGGGGCCAGTACTACGTGCTCACCGCCGACCAGATCCTGCTCGTCGACTTCAGGACCTGGGGTTGGATCCTGATCGTGTGGGGCGTGATCGTGGCGCTCGCCGGCTGCGGCCTCCTCGCCGCGTCGGCCTGGGCGCGGTGGTTCACGATCATCGTCGCCGGGCTCAACATCTTCATCCAGCTCGGGTTCGCCGGCAGCTCGCAGTACCCGCTGTGGGCGCTCACCGTCCTGGCGCTGAACATCGTCGTCTTCTACGCCCTCACCGTTCGCTGGGACGAGGCGAAGCGCGGCCTCGGCAGCGACTGACGGTCGGAGGCCGGGGGACCGGATGAGCCCGTTCGTCTCGACGGGCCGCCTGCCTGCGCCCGGGGACGTCCAGACGTTCGTCCTCGACGCCCACGACCGGTTCCGCTCGGACATGCGCGGCGCGACCTCGCGGATCTACCCGGCACTCGAGCGGGTCGCCCCGGAGCTGTTCGGGATCTGCGTGGTCGGGACGAGCGGGCGCGTCTTCGGGGTCGGTGACTTCGAAGTCGAGTTCTCGATCATGAGCGTCGCCAAGCCGTTCGTGTTCGCGCTCGTCTGCGCCGAGCTCGGCCCGGAAGAGACCCGTCGCCGGGTCGGTGTGAACGCGACCGGCCTCCCGTTCAACTCGCTGACGGCAGTCGAGCTCAGCACCGACGGCAGAACGAACCCGATGGTCAATCCGGGGGCGATCGCGACCACGAGCCTCGTGCCGGGTGGCTCGGTCGACGAGCAGTGGCGCTTCATCTGCGACGGCCTCGAGCGCTTCGCCGGACGCCCGCTTGCACTCGACGACGAGATGTACGCCTCCGCCTCGCAGACGAATCACCGCAACCGCGGCATCGCACGGCTGCTCGAGGATCTCGGCCGCCTCGGCTCCGATCCGGACGACGCCGTCGACCTCTACACGCGGCAGAGCTCGCTCGCCGTCACGGCGAAGGACCTCGCGGTGATGGGATCCACGCTCGCCGACGGCGGCGTCAACCCGCTCACCGGGGTGCGCGCGGTCGACGCCGCCACCTGCCGGCACACGCTCGCCGTGATGGCGAGCGCGGGCCTCTACGAGACGTCGGGCGACTGGCTCTACGACGTCGGCCTGCCGGGCAAGAGCGGCATCGGCGGCGGGATCGTCACCGTCTCGCCGGGGAAGGGCGGCATCGCGACGTTCGCGCCGCTGCTCGACCAGTCGGGAAACAGCGTCAAGGGCCAGCTCGTTGCGCGCTTTCTGGCCGACCGGCTCGGGTTGGATCTCTTCGTCTCCGCGCCCGAGGGCGAGTAACCTCTGCGGCCGAGCACCTTCGGTCCTTCCAGGAGAAAGGCGGGTTCAAGGATGACCTCGATCGGAGTCGACGAGGACAGGGAGATCGTCGAGGCCTTCCAGTCGGCCACGCGCCTGTGGTGGATCTTCCTGGTGATCGGGACCGCCTGGCTGCTGTTGGCGATCCTGGTGTTCCGGTTCGACTGGACGAGCGTGAAGGCGATCTCGATCGTCTTCGGCGTCGTCGTCCTCGCCGCCGGGATCGACGAGATCCTGATCGCGTTCTCCGGCGGTCAGAGCGGATGGATGATCGCGCTGCGGCTCGTGCTCGCGGCGGCGTTCGTCGTGATCGGCGTCATCGCCTTCATCCATCCGGGGAACACCTTCAAGGCGCTCGCCGCGGTGATGAGCTTCTACTTCATCCTGAAGGGCGCGTTCACCATCATCGTGGCGCTGGCCTCGCGCAAGGAAGCCGAGCTGTGGTGGCTCGCGCTCATCGTCGGCCTCGCGGAGCTGGTGATCGGCTTCTGGGCGGCCGGTGACTTCGGCCACCGCCAGATCCTGCTGATCGTCTGGGTCGGGGCCCTCGCGCTGCTGCGCGGGATCAGCGCGATCGTCTTCGCGTTCCGGGTGCGCGACCTGCGCGAAGCCGCCTGAGGGGGTTAGGCGGCTTCGGCAGGTGACGCGCCGTCGGGGAGAGAAGTCGTTTCGGGTGCCGTGGGCAGTGCCGCAGACCAGCTGATCTCGCCGGCCCGGAGGATGTAGGCCCTGGCGTCGAGGGAGAAGCGGATCGCGACGAGCCCGCGCTCTGCGACCCACCGCTCGGTGGTGCGCATCAGCGCTGCAAGATCGTCGTCCTCGCGCAGCTCGGCGCCGACGATCCAGACGTCGTCCCAGCGCTCCGTCCACGCGATGCAGCTCTCGTGAAGGATCCGGGAAAGGTCGTCGGCGTCGTCGGGTGAGGGAAGCTCGAACAGCACCGCGTCGGTTGCGAGTAAGGAGACGTCGTTCATGTGCGACAGCGTCGCGGAGAACCGGTCCGGGCGGTATGAGCCGTTTGCGTCAATTCGAGGCGGCTTGACGTTCGGGCGAGGCCCGTGCGAGTCTCGATGAAGCCGCCCGCCGATCGAGGGGAGAAACCGATGACCGAGCTCGAGACCCCCGGCGGGCCGACCGCCGAATCCGTTCGCTCTCTGATGCCGCAGTTGAAGGCGGACCTGGCGCGCCTGGTCGCGATCCCCTCGGTCTCTGCGCCGAACTACCCCGAGTCGACCCGGCCTGCGCTGCTCGAGGCGTACGAGGACGTCGTCGCGCTGTTCAGGGATGCCGGCGTCACGATCCTCGACCCGCTCGAGCTGCCGGACACTGCGCCGGTCGTGATCGGCGAAATCGCGGCCCCGCAAGGCGCCCCGACCGTTCTCCTCTACAGCCACTACGACGTCGTGCCCGTCGGCGAGGAGGCGAAGTGGCAGACACCGCCGTTCGAGGCGACCGAGCGCGACGGGGCGATCTACGGCCGCGGCGCCGCCGACACGAAGTCGAACATCCTGATGCACGTGGGTGCGCTGCGCGCCTGGGGCGGCCGGCCGCCCGTCGGGATCAAGGTCGTCATCGAGGGGATGGAGGAGGTTGGAAGCGCCTTCTCCGTGTTCCCGCCCTCGCGCCCCGAGCTGTTCGAGGCCGACGCGATGGTGATCGGCGACATGGGCAGCTTCCGGCCCGGCGTGCCGACCCTGACCGTCGCGCTGCGCGGCATGGCGATGGTCACCGTCGAGGCGCGGACGCTCGCCGGCCCGAAGCACAGCGGGCAGTTCGGCGGTGCCGCGCCGGACGCGCTGCTCGCGCTGGTGCACGCGATCGCGTCCCTGCACGACGAGCACGGCGACGTCACCGTGCCGGGGCTGCGCCGCGAGGAATGGACGGGCGCGTCGTACAGCGACGAGGAGTTCCGCGAGCTCGCCGAGGTCGAGCCGGGAGTCCCGTTCTTCGGGACCGGCGGTCTCGGCGAGCGGATCTGGACGGGCCCGGCGGTCACCGTGACCGGGATCGACGTCCTGCCGGTCGACAAGGCCGTGAACGCCGTCGTGCCCTACGCGAGAGCGAAGCTCAGCCTGCGCGTGCATCCGGAGCAGGACCCGGCCGAGGCGCAGGCGGCGCTGGCCGCGTACCTCGAGGGACTGCATCCGTTCGGCGTCTCGCTCACGGTCCACGCGGCGGAGACGGGCAAGGGCTTTGCGGCGGCGACGTCGGGGCCGGCATACGAGGCGGCGAGCGCCGCGCTCGCGGGCGCCTGGGGGCGCGAGACCGTCACCTTCGCGTCCGGCGGGTCGATCCCGCTCGTCAGCGCGCTGCAGGAGGCGGTGCCTCGCGCCGAGATGCTGCTGCTCGGCACGACGGACGGCTTCGCGAACATCCACGCGCCGAACGAACGAGTCCTCGTCGACGAGTTCGAGAAGGCCGTCGTCGCCGAGGCCGACTTCTTCGGCCGCTACGCCGCCGCAGGCCGGCGGGCGTGAGCGCCGACGCGGCGGCAGCCGCCGAGCACACCTTCCTCGAGCGCATGCTCGACGGGATCGAGCGGTTCGGGAACAAGATGCCCGACCCGGCGATCCTCTTCCTGATCCTCTGCGGGATCGTGATCGTGCTCTCACAGGTTCTGTTCTGGTTCGGCGTCAAGGCGACGTTCGAAGTGGTGAAGCCGCCGCCGGCGCCCGCCGAGGAGACGTACTACGGCGGCTCGGTCGAGCCGACCTACGTCGGGCCGAGCGAGCCCGAGCCGGCGAAGGACTACCGCGTCGTCACCGAGACCGCGAAGGTCAAGGGCCTCCTCACGGGCGAGGGCGTCCGCTACCTGTTCACGTCGTTCGTTTCCAACTTCCGCAACTTCGCTGCGCTGGCGATCATCCTGGTGGTGATGATCGGCGTCGGCCTGGCGGAGGCCGCAGGGCTCATAGCCGCCCTGATCCGCAAGCTCGTCGGCGTCTCGTCGCGCGGCACGCTGACGTTCATCATCGTGCTGCTCGGGGTGCTCTCGAGCATCGCCTCCGACGCGGGTTATCTCGTTCTGATACCTCTGGGCGGAGCTGCGTTCAAGAGCGTCGGGCGAAACCCGTTGGCCGGCATCGCCGCGGCCTTCGCCGGCGTGGCCGCCGGCTTCGGCGTCAACTTCCTGATCACGCCGCTCGACGCGGTGCTGACCGAGATCACGAACGACGCGGCCGGCGCAGGAGCCCATCACATCGACATCGCCGCCAACCTCTGGTTCGGGATCGGCTCGACGATCTTCGTGGCCTTCGTGCTCACGTTCGTGACGGCGAAGCTCGTCGAGAACCGGCTCGGCGAGTGGGACCCGGCCCAGGCCGGCGAGGGGATCCAGACCGCCGACGAGACACCCGAGGTCTCGCCCGAGGCCGAGTCGCGCGGTTTGCGGCTCGCATTGCTTGCGACGGTCGCCGTGCTCGTGGGGATCACGCTGCTGACCGTCCTGCCGAACGCGCCGCTGCGGAACCCAGTGACCGGAAAGATCATCGGCAACTCACCGTTCATGGACAGCCTGATCGTGATCATCACGCTCGTGTTCTTCGCGGCGGGGCTCGCTTACGGCCGTGGAGCAGGCACGATCAAGACGAAGGAGGAAGTGATCGCGACGATCGTCAAGTCGTGGTCAGGCCTCGCAGGTCTTCTCTTCCTCTTCTTGCTGATCGCGCAGTTCATCGCGTATTTCAACTTCAGCAACATGGCCGAGGTCGCAGCCGTGAAGCTCGGTGACGTGCTCGAGCGCATGAACATCGGCGCGGTCTGGCTGTTGATCGGGGTGATCATCATCACGTGGATCGTCAACCTCATCATCCCGCAGGCGATCGGGAAATGGGCGCTCCTGGCGCCCATCTTCATCCCGCTGTTCAACAGACTCGACGTCGCGCCGCAAACAGTGCTCGCGGCCTATCGCGTCGGCGACTCGCCGGGCAACGTGATCACGCCTCTGATGGCGTACTTCCCCCTCATCGTGATCTTCGCGAGGCGCTACCGGAAGGACGCCGGCATCGGCACCGTCGTGTCGATGATGCTCCCGTACGTGCTCGTCCTCTCGATTGCGTGGACGCTGTTCTTCGTCGCGTGGTACCTCCTCGGGATCCCGCTCGGGCCCGGCTCGCCCGTGCACCTGCATTGACGGCCTCGCCGGCTGCTGCGACGGCGTGACCGACTCCGGCGACGCGAGCGCGAACGGCACTCGTCCCGAGCCGCCGGTGCTCGACGTGGGCGAGCTCGTCGAGGAGGTGAGCGAGTCCGAGACGGCTGCAGACGGCAGGAGCTTCGAGCGCAAGGTGCTCATGCGCGTCGCGCTGCTCGCCGTCACCGCGATCTCGCTGTACCTGCTGGCGCCGAGCCTGCTGCAGGTGTTCTCGTCCTGGACGCAGCTGAGGACGCTGAGCCCGTACTGGATCGTGCCGGCGGTGTTGTTCGAGACGGCGAGCTATGCATCGCTGTGGGCGCTCCAGCGGGTCGCGCTCCGCACCCGCAGCTGGTTCGCCGTGGCGACGTCGCAGCTTTCGGCGGGCGCCGCCGGAAGCGTGATCCCCGGCGGCGGCGCCGCGGCCGCCGCCGTTCAGTTCGGGATCCTCGTCCAGTCGGGCGTCCCCGCCGCCAACGTCGCCTCCGGGCTCACCGCGACCCTGGCCGCGACGACCGGGGCGCTGTTCCTGATCCCGGTCGTCGGCGTCGTTGCCGCGATCGGCGGAACGGCGGCGCCGCGCGGTCTGCGCGATGTCGCCTACGTCGGTGTCGGCGCATTCGTATTGCTCGCGGCGATCGCGCTCGTGGCGTTCGCCTGGGACGAGCCGCTGCGGCTCGTCGGGCGGGGGGTTCGCACCGCGGGCGGCTGGGTGAAGCAGGGGCACCGCCTTGCCGGGCTCCCCGACCGGCTGATCCGGCAGCGCGACCAGATCCGGGCGGCGTTCACCGAGCATCCGTTCATCGCGTTCTTCGCCACCATCGGCAAGTGGGCGTTCGACTACCTCGCGCTGATCTGCATCCTCGCTGCTCTCGATCTGCGGCCAGAGCCGGCGCTCGTGCTGCTCGCCTACGGGGCCGCCCAGTTCCTCGCGCTGATCCCTGCGACGCCGGGTGGCCTCGGGTTCGTGGAGGCCGGCCTCGTCGGACTGCTCGCGCTCGCGGGCGTGAATCCCGGCGACGCAGCGGTGGCGACGCTCGGCTATCGGCTCGTCAGCTACTGGCTGCCACTCCCGGCCGGGCTCGTCGCCTACGTGCTCGCGAAGCGGCACCGCTGGTCGGTCGCGCAGACATCGTGAGCGAGTCGACGATCACGTTCCTCGTCCTGGCCGCGGCGGTCGGTGTCTTCGTGTGGGACCACTTCCCAGTCGCGATCGTGCCGTCGTCGGCGGCCGCGAGCACCGTGCCGGTCGCCGTCAAGTCCCCGTAGACGGGCGCTATCGTGGCGCGGTGCTCGGTGCGAAGCTGAGATCCCGGATCCCGGGACCGTGGCGGAAGGCACTGGACTGGGTGCTCACGATCGGGATCGCGGTTGCGATCGTGCTCGTCTTCGAGGCCGAGGTCGCGAAGCCGTACCGGATCCCGTCCGAGTCGATGGAGCCGACGCTGCACTGCGCGCGGCCGGCAGTGGGCTGCCAGGCGCGGTTCTCCGACCGCGTCATCGCCTGCGAGCTCTGCTACCGCTTCGCCGACCCCGAACGGGGCCAGATCGTCGTCTTCGACGCGCCCGAGGCGGCTGCAGAGAAGTGCGGCGCCGCCGGCACGTACGTCAAGCGGTTGATCGGGCTGCCGGGCGACACGATTCACGAGGACGGCTCGGGCCATATCTGGATCAACGGCAAGGAGCTCAAAGAGCCCTACGTGACCGCCGCCGCGCGGGCCCAGGACGTGACGTACCGAAACCACACGTGGCATGTGCCGAAGGGCTCCTACTTCATGATGGGCGACAACCGCGGGAGCTCGTGTGACTCGCGATCCTGGGGAGCGGTGCCGCGCGCGAGCCTGATCGGGCCGGTCATCCTGGACTACTGGCCGCCGACGCGCCTCAACTTCTGGAGTCCCTAGACGATTGCAGCCCGCCCATCCGGGCGTAGACTTCGGTGCTCCATGTTTCGCCGCAGGGGCACTGCGACGTTCGTCCTTCTCGTGCTGGTCGCGGAGGTTGTCGGGCGCAGCGTGACGGCGCGGGTCGACCGCGCTCTCCACGTCGCGCCGCTGGCCCCCACCGGCGCCGACTACTACCCGTTCGCGCTGGTCGGGCTGAAGGCGGCGGCTGCGCTGGCGCTCGCCGGCCTGCTCGCACGTCTCGTGCGCGCGCGCGCGGCGGCCGATGCGGGGGAGCGTCTGCTCGAGGCGATCGGGCACCGCCATCGCGGGACCCCTCGGCTTCGCCCCGGGCTGTCGCCGCGAGTCTGGCTCGCGTCGTTCGTCGCCACGTCGCTCCTGTATCTCGTGCACACGGACGTCGACAGCGCCGCCGCCGGGCGGTGGGCGGTCTTCGAGCCGTGGCTGCACACGTACGCGCTGCCGGTCTTTGCGGCGGTCTCGGTGCTCGTCGCGGTCGCGTGGCGGTTCGCGCGCTGGCTGCACGAAGTCGAGGACTACGCCTATCGCACGCTCGCTCGCGTGCGCCGGCTGCTGACCGGGCCGCTCGCACTTCCCGTCCGTCGCGCCCGCGCAACCGCCGACGCCGCCCCGCGGCGCCGGTTCGGCCTGGCCTTCGAGTGCCGGCCGCCTCCGCTCACCGCCTGACCCGCGGCCACTCTCTCACCGTCCGCGGGCGTTCGGCGTCGTTGTCGACTGATTGCGGAGGGGAAATGCAAGGTTCCTATGCTCACCACCTACCGGCCTCGGATGCCCGGCGGCGCAGCCGTCGCGCACAGGCCGTCTCGCTGATCGGCCCGCTCACTGCCGCCGCCGGCCTGATCTGGGCGATCGTCCAGCCCTACCGGCTGACGATGCTGCACCCACGCGGGCAGGGTTTGTGGTGGCTTGCCGTCGAGCCGCCGCTGCTCGTCGTGCTCGCCGGGATCGTGTTCACGTTCGTCGTGGCACGGCCGCTGCTCGCCGACATGGAGGCGCACCATGCTGCCGAAGGCTGAGATGGTGCACTGGCTGTTCGCCACGGGCATCCTGCTCGTCGGGCTCTGTCTGCTGGCGGAGGCGATCGTCGGCACCGAGGTGTGGCGGATGCGCCCGTGGCGGAAGTACCTGTGGCCCGGCCTCGCGTTCACGCTCGGGCTCCTGCTCTGGCCGGTGATGGCGTTCTTCACCAACTCGGCGATCCACATGTACGCGCACGGATCGTGGGCCGAGGTGCTGATGCTCGCCGGAGGAGCCGAGCTCGGGCTCGTGCACGGCCGCCTGAAGTCGCGGTGGTGGCGGCTCACATGGCCGCTCGCGTTCGCGGTCACCGGGATCGCGTTCATCGTGCACGAGCAGAACCCCTGGTTCTTCGCCCGCTCGGCGTTCCTCCACCACCTGCTCGGCTGGACGTTCCTGATCGCGGCGATTGTTCCGCTGCTGCTCGTCTGGCGTCCTCGGTCGCCGGCGCTGCAGTCGTTCTTCGCGCTCTCGATCGTCCTGGTCGCGGTGATGCTGTACTGCGACCGCGACGTCGCGCCGGTGTTCGGCCACCTGTCACCGCTCGCAGGGCCTCCGCACCGATGAGACGCGTCGCCGTCATCGCGTTCCTCGCACTCGCGTTCCCGGCGGCCGCAGCGGCGCATGCGACGCTGCGCTCGACGAGCCCGCACTTCGCCAAGGAGCTGCAGCGCGGTCCGGCCGTGGTCGCGCTGCACTTCGACCAGGAGGTCAAGATCCTCCCCGGCGCGATCCGTGTGCTGAACAGCCGCGGCCGCGACTTCGCCGGGCCGTCCCGCGTGCAGGGCACCACGGTGTCCGCGTCCGTGCGCCGGCTGCCCACCGGCTCGTACACGGTGCGATGGCAGGCGATCTCGGCCGACTCCCACGTCGTCTCCGGCGTCTGGACGTTCGGCGTTCGCGTGCCCGCCCTTCCCGTCACCGAGGCGTACGGCGCGGAAGGGCCGACGAACACCGAGGCGGTCGTCCGGTGGCTCTGGTTCCTCGGCCTCGCGCTCACGATCGGGTCGCTCGGCTTCCGCCTGATCTGCCTGCGCGGTCTCGAGGTGCCGCTCGGGCTCGACCGGAGGATCGCCGTCGCTGCCGGCCTCGGGTGCGTCGTGAGCCTCCAGGCCGGCATCGCCGCGTTCTCGCTCCGCGCCGAGGATGCGCTGCAGCTCCCGTTCGGCCGTTTCCTCTACGGCGACCTCTCGCCGATGGCGCAGACGCGGTTCGGCGAGGCGTTCGTGACGATGACGCTCGGGTTCGCGCTGGTGCTCGCCCTCGTCTACCTCGCGTGGCTGCTCGATCGCGTCGTCTTCTTCGTTCCCGCGTTCGCGCTGTCACTCGTCTTCGTCGCCGGGCTGTCGGTGTCGGGGCACGACGCGGTCGATCCGGGCTCGTCGTGGAAGACGGAGATCGCCGACTGGGTGCACCTGTCAGGCGCGTCGCTCTGGATCGGCGGGCTGGCGACGATGGCGGTGCTGCTCTGGTTCCAGGCGCCGCAGCTCCGCCGTGCGGCGTTCGCGAACTTCTCGCAGCTCGCGACCGTCGTGATCGCCCTCGTGCTCGCGGCCGGCACGTATCTCGGCATCGTGCGCTTGCCGCACCTGCGCGACCTCTGGATGACCGGTTACGGGCAGGTGCTGATCGTCAAGCTCGCGCTCGTGAGCCTGGCGCTGCTCTGGGGCGCGTTCCACAAGTTCGTCGTCGCGCCGGCGCTGCAGCGCGGCGACGCCGGCTTCCTGTCGCGGATCGGCCGGAGCCTGATCGGAGAGAGCATCGTCGGGATGGCGGTCCTCCTGGTCGCCGCGGTGCTCGTCGACTCCAAGCCTCCGCCGCGCCCGGTTCCGAGCCAGCCGGCGCAGGCCGCCTCGCAACGGTGATCTGAGTTGCAGATCGAGTGTGGCCGCGGCGCGCCGTCGCGGTCACACTCGAGGTCATGCGGATGGTGCTCGCAGCGGTTGCCGCCGTTCTCGCGGCGGCGCCGTCGACGCTGAAGGTCGACCTGGGGGAGGCGAACTACGGGCTGGCCGCCGCCGGCGGGAGCGTCTGGGTCGGCGGTCTCGACGGCGGCGACGTCGTGCGTCTCGACCCGGCGACCGGCCGCGTCGTCCGGCGCGTGAGCGTCGGCGTGCGCGTCTTCAACCTCGCGTCCGCGCCGGGGGCCGTCTGGGCGGTGTCGAACATCACGCAGACGGCCG
>Ga0335071_10007290_pt1 | contig 11378 bp, 6 predicted proteins | sample Lox_Sample_15_FD_206724 | JGI IMG/M metagenome (GOLD analysis project Ga0335071, IMG submission 206724) | Soil microbial communities from Loxahatchee National Wildlife Refuge, Florida, United States - Lox_Sample_1.5 | ecosystem: Environmental > Terrestrial > Soil > Wetlands | place: USA: Florida...
CGCCTGCGCCGCCGGCGCCGAATAGGCCGCCGGCCCCGCCGGTGCCGCCGATCCCGCCGGTCCCGCGGATAACGTTGCCTGCGCCGCCGGTGCCGCCGGTGCCGCCGGTGCCGAACAGCCCGCCGGTGCCGCCGAATCCGCCGTTCCCGCCGACCCCGTAGTCCCCGTCGCCGAACCCGCCGGCGCCGCCGGTGCCGCCGCTGCCGGCGGCGCCGAACAGGCCGCCGGTGCCGCCGTTCCCGCCGTCCCCGCCGGCGTCGCCGAACCCGCCGGCCCCCCCGGTGCCGCCGGGACCGAACAGCCCGCCGGCCCCGCCAGTCCCGCCGGCCCCGCCGGCGCTGCCGTTGCCGGTCGCTAAGCTTCCGCCGGCCCCGCCGGCCCCGCCGGCCCCGCCGGCGCCGAACAGCCCAGCAGCACCGCCACTACCCCCGTTTTCGCCCGCCGCGCCGGAGCCGCCGGCGCCGCCGTTGCCGAGCAGCCACCCGCCGGGTGCGCCGTTTTGCCCGGTTCCCGGAGCCCCATTGGCGCCGTTGCCAATCAGCGGGCGCCCCGTCAGCGCCACGAAGAGCGCATTGATCACACCTAGCACGTCACGGCATCCACACGCGGAGCACGCCGACCTTCATCAGCGCGTCGACCACCGCCTCGGCCTGTTGGGCCGTTGCCTGCTTTTTGGTACATGGCGGCGGCAATTTTGTTCTCTCGCACAGCATCGCTCCTTCGATAGAGCGGGACCGATGTTTCGAAATGCCATGGCAATGTTCACGGGGCAGCCTAGCGTAGTCGGCTACTCGAAAGCCGTATTCCCCTTAGTGATTGACTAGGCGCTAGCACGGCCCGGCGGGGATCCCTGCCGACCTGCACGGCGCCCTCGGGCCGCAGCAGCACCGGCATCGCCGGGTCCAGCGCGTAGAGAGCAGAGGCCGTGTGCGGCATGAATGCTGACTGTGCCACGCCGGAGGCGAGGGACCCGGTTAGTTATCCACCGAACCGCCGTCGGACCCAGGGGCCGGCATCGGTGTCTCGCTCGAACTCGGGATCGCCTCATCGATTCCGCTGGTATCGCCGCCAATGACCCGGTCGATGAATGCGGCCGGATCGTCGAGGTCCTCCGTGTCGGGCAGCAGACCGGGGTGCTGCCGTAACCGTTACTGTTGGTCAGCCGGTGCGGGCGGCGGTGGGCACGGCTTGCCGCCGCATATTCCAATGATCGTTCCCGTCGTCGTGGTTGCCGGTCCGACCGTCACGCCGCAGGGCCAGTTGGCCTGGTTCCGCCGGATGCGGTAGAAGCGTGCTGCGGCGGCGTCGATCCGGATCCACGGCCGCGGGCGGCTGTCCGAGCTGCTGGTGGAGGCGCTGCGCTGCTCGGGGGCCCGCATCGCGCACAGCAGACACGACGAGGCCGGCCAGGCCGTCGGTGTCCTGCAACCCGCGGTCGACGCCGTGTCGCCGCAACTCGGAGATGGGTGTCGGGGAGCGCAGCGGCGTGGCCAGCTCGGCCGCGGCCAGGCCGCGCGGCGGACGGACCAGCACGGCGCGGCGCGGATCCCAGCCGACCTGCACGGCGCCGTCGGGTCGCAGCAGCACCGGCATCGCGGGGTCGAGCGCGTACAGCGAAAGCGCGGCCTTAGACGTGGCCTGAGTCATGGGTTGAGACTGTGCCAGGCCGGCGGCGGACGCCGCGCTCGGTTATCCACAGCGCCGCCGGCCGAGTCCTCCACGACACTGAGCGGCCCACCTCACCCTTCAACCGGCGCCCGGCCGGATGAAGGCAGCTCACAGCCGAGTTCGCCGGCAAACTGGGAGACCGTGGCCCGGAAGTCGAGAAAGCGGCTATACGCCACGTGCCGATCGTGCAGGACGCTCGGATCAATCCCGGCCTCCAGCAGGAGTAGGCCCCGTAACAGCCACGGCATCACGCTCGCGACGACCGACCAACGGAGGTGCCGAACCCCGAGTGGCTCATTCTCGTGGTCGAGCGGAAATTGGTGAGCCATGTCGTTACGAGCGTCCGTCAGGCATATCGGCAGATCAGCCACCGACTCCGCGATCTCCGGCAGGACAGCGCAGACTTTCGTCACCACATCGGTGGCGCGCTGCAGGTAGTCGACATCTTCGAAGTGGGAGACCGCGCTCATCATCGCGACGTCAACCTGCCGAGCGTCCAATGCTCGTCGATTCATGGCCACGCCCCGCGCGGCGCGCAGGGCGGCTTCTTTGATCCGCTTCAGCGCGCTGGGCGATGCGCCCGCGAACCTTGACTGTTCAAAAGTCTCGGGCATCCGGCGGTGCAACCCCTCGACGAGGTGCGTCACCACGAGAATCTGGGTCTGCAGCGGCGCCTGAATCGGCCGCGCCACCACGCAGGCAAGTCCGTCCAATGCCTCGTTGAACGGGATCCACCTCGCGAACCGCTCGACCGTGAGTTCCTCCCGGGGCAACAGTGTGCGGGCATCGAACTCGTTCGGGGGCTTGTCAGAGTCGGGCCCGTGGACGCTGAGCCAAGGATCGCCCTCATTGATCCGCACGTGCGTATCCCGGGCGACAAAATCCTGGTCCACCGCCAATTCGGCCAGCGCCAGGCAACCCGACACCACCGTTGTTTTAAGTTCCCGCAGGGTCGCTGGGGCCGCGGCCGTATACACCAGCCAGTTGCCGTCGTCGGACGTTTCGACGGTCAGCGCCGAACCGTCGCCGCCGACGGCGCTGGCCCTGCCTTCCCGAAGGTGGCCTAGCCAATAGGGATCCCCGAAGCGGAATCGCACGGCGCCGAATAGCTGATCGACACCGCTCACGTGGCGGTCGCCGATCACGGCGTAGTCCGCTTTGTAGTGTGGAGATCCGAAGTAGAAGCCATCTCGGCCGTGGTTGCGCGCGTCGACGAGCGTGACGGCGGGGCCCGTGTCGAGTTGGCCCCGCAGCGTAATGGGCTGAAACGCCTTGATAGTCGCCGCGGCCGACGACAAGAAGGCGCGACCGCCGGCGCTGTTGGTCACCACCCGTGGATCATTGACCAAGCCGCCGGCAAGGATGGCCTCGGGCTTATGTCCGCCGTCGGCCGCAAACGCACCCCACACCCTGACATCCGGCTTTTCAGGCACCCAGAAGTAGCCGCTCACCTCAAGTCCCGCGATCCCTCCGCAGCTTCCTAAGCACCAAAGCGTCTCCCTCACTGTATTTAATCGGGTGACCGTTTGTCCTCAGGGTCGAACGGAGGCGAACCGGCCGCAGGGCCAACCCGCGGCCGGGCGACGAACCCGTTCATGGGCCGGTGCTCAAGCCTGCGCCTTTGCCGGACACGGTGCACCAAATGCGGACGGCCGAGGCGATGTCGATGCCCGCTCGACCGCACACGCCGCTTATTTCGCCCGGGACGCCTGGGCGATGGCCTCGAGAAGGCTGGCGCCGCGGCCTTGGAACTGGCCGCATTGAGGTGGCCCTCGTCGGAGGCGTACCCGTCATACAACGTCGAAGTACTCCTGGTTGTCGTAGCGGCCGGAGACCCTCGTGCCGTCGGGCGTGGTTGACTCACCGCGGCCGGGTCGAAGATGTGTAGTCGCTGCGGGTCACGGCGTTCAGCTGCTCTGCGCGGCGTTTCTCCGCCTGGCTTCCCGACTGGGTGGTCAGGTGCTCCGTCACGTGGATAAAAGCTGGCATTGGGGAAGTCTCGTTCCGGCGAAACACCCTCGTACGGGCTACAGCGGACAAGTCCGCCGTCGGAATCGGGAAGCCACATTGCCCTGTAGTGCGGACCGGGCCAGAACGATCGCGAGCACGGCGACAACCGCGGCTGAAGGGCGACGGACCCGCTATCTGGCTGGGGCAGCATGGTCCGGAACCTCCACGTTGTGAAACCCAGGAGGTCAGCATGTGCGACCGCAGTAAATCCGCTCCTAGCGCTTGTGTTGTGGGTCGTCAGGCGCGGCCGGGCCCGGGGCAGCCTGGCCAGGGGCGGCCGGGGCCGGGGCGGCCGGGGCTGGGGCAGCCGGGGCTGGGGCAGCCGGGGCTGGGGCAGGCGCGGCGGGGACGTCAGGGGCGGCCGGGGCGGCCGGGGCCGGGGCAGGGGCAACCGGGGCAGGTTCGGCCGGGGCCGGGGCCGGGGCGGCCGGGACTGGGGCGAGCGGGGCTGGGGCAGCCGGGACCGCAGGCGGTAGCGGGGCAGGCACGCCCAGGATGCCAGGCACGGCCGGGTCAGGCGCGGCCGGCACTGCGAGGTCTGGCGTGACCACAGGGGCTGGCGTGACCACAGGGGCTGGCGTGACCACAGGGGCCGGCGTCGCCACAGGGGCCGGCGTGACCACAGGGGCCGGCACGACCACAGGGGCCGGCGTCACCACAGGGGGCACCGGCACCGGTGACGGAACGGGGACTGCATTCCCAGTGCCCATACCAAGTCCGACGGTGGTCAAGCCCAAGCCGCCAGCAAACATTGCTTTGGCGATGAATTGTTCAAGCTCCACCAGCACATCTCCTCGTCCCGTTGACGTCGAATGTGATTACCTGCTAGCTCCTTGGCGCCCGCGCTGGATCGGGCGCCGATGCCGTTGTTGGCCGAGTTCCGTGCTCTCCGGCATCGCCTCGGTGCCGTGCCTCGCGGATTTTCATGTCCGCCTCTTCGACGAATTGCGGCACGACGTTGGGTCGGTGTTTCAGTCCCGTGTGGATGACTCGCATGGCGATCATCTCTGCTCCTTCAGTAGCCGGTCCTCGTCCAGTGCCAGGGCACCTGAAGCGAGCTGCGGTGGAGGACCGCGGGAGGCGAGTAAGCGATCATACTGCCGAGCAGGCTAAGCCAGATTTTACATACTAAAAGATTCGATGTGAAGGCATACCAGACTCTTAGTGCTCGTTACCGGCCGTTCCGGTTAGTGCTTGATCAGAACCCGAACCGGAAAGCGCGACACGCCCCGGCTGCGCAGGTCGCGCACCACGCGCGGGACGGCGGCCAGGTACTCCGACACCACCGCAAGGCCGACGGTCGTGGGCGACACGGCGGCGCCCCGACCAGCAGGCCGCGCTCAGTTATCCACCGTACCGCCGGCCGGGTCGTCGGTCCCGGGGTCCTCGAGCTTGGCGATGGCCTCGTCGATGCCGCTGGTGTCCCCGCCGATCACGCGGTCGATGAATCCGGCCGGCTCGTCGAGGTCCTCCGCGCCGGGCAGCAGGTCCGGGTGTTGCCAGACGGCGTCGCGGGCGTCGGCGCCGACCGCCTCGGTCAGCCGCTCCCACAGCGCGGCGGCCTCCCGCAGCTTGCGCGGCCGCAGCTCGAGGCCGACCAGCGTCGCGAAGGTCTGCTCGGCCGGGCCGCCGCTGGCCCGACGCCGGCGCAACGTCTCGCTGAGCGCGGCCGTGCCCGGGATCCGCTCGCCCAGGGCCGCGTTGACCACCACCTGCACCCAGCCCTCGATCAATGCCAGCAGGGTCTCGAGGCGCTCCAGCGCCTGCGTCTGCTCCGGCGTCGCCTTCGGCTCGAAGACCCCCTGGCCGAGCAGGCTCTCGATGGCCGCCGGGTCGGACAGCGACGCCGGATTGAAGTCGCGCGCCAGCTCCTCGATCCCGCTCATGTCAATCTTCATGCCCCTGGCGTAGGCCTCGACCGCCCCCAGCAACTGACTGGACAGCCACGGCACGTGGCTGAACAGCCGGTGGTGCGCGGCCTCGCGGGCGGCCAGGAAGGTCAGGATCTCGCTGCGCGGCTGCTCGAGCCCGGCGGCGAACGATTCGAGCGCGTCGGGCAGTATCGCGGCGACCCCCTTGGGGCCGAGCGGCAGACCGACGTCGGTCGAGGTCAGCACCTCACGGGACAACCGGCCCAGGGCCTGGCCCAGCTGCGACCCAAAGGCCATGCCGCCCATCTGCGACATCATCGCCATCAGCGGACCCGCCATGGTCTTGGCCTCGTCCGGCAGGGCCGACGCCCACACCGACGCGATCTGCTCGGCCATCGGATCGCACAGCCGCTTCCAGGTATCCAGCGTGTTCTCGACCCAGTCGGTGGGACTCCAGCCGACCGCCTTCGACGTGCCCGCGGGCAGCGCCGTCACGCCGTCCAGCCAGGTTTCGGCGAGGTGGACGGCGTCGGCGATCGCCTTGCTCGTCGAGGCGGGAATGGGCGCGACGAACCCGATCGAGCTGGACGCGACCCGCCGCGCCAGCTCGTAGTTGACCGGTCCCGACGCCTTGCCCCCGGCCGTGACGGTGCCCCCGCTGCTGAACATCTGGCCCAGCTGCGTGAATATCTGGCCCAGGTCGCCCATGCCGAAATTCCCGCCCAGGCCGAAGGCGCCCAGTGGGTCGGAGGCCCCCGAGCTGGAATCGGGATCTTTCTTCCCGTGCTTCTCGTGCTCCGGGTCGTCGCCGGAGGAGAAGCCGAAAGGCAGGTCAGGCATATCGCTAACGGTACTCACCGCCGGCGCGCAACGTGGGATCTCGGGTCACGCTCGTAGCTGAACGGCCCTGCGCGGAGTCCGGATAGGGTAGGCGCGTGAACAGGCGGATTCTGACGCTGATCGTCGCGCTGGTGCCGATCGTCGTGTTCGGCGTGCTGCTCGCGGTGGTGACGGTGCCGTTTGTGTCGTTGGGGCCGGGCCCGACGTTCGACACGCTCGGCGAGGTCGACGGCAAGCAGGTGGTCGCGATCGAGGGCACCGCGACGCACCCGACGACCGGCCACCTGAACATGACGACGGTGTCCCAGCGCGACGAGCTCAGCCTGGGCGAGGCGCTGACGCTGTGGCTGTCGGGACAGGAACAGCTGGTACCGCGCGACCTCGTCTACCCGCCGGGCAAGTCGCGGGAGGACGTCGACAAGGCCAACAATGCCGACTTCAAGAACTCCGAGGACAGCGCCGCCTACGCCGCCCTGGGCTACCTGAAGTACCCGGCCGCGGTGACGATCGCGACGGTCAGCGACCCCGGGCCGTCGGCGGGCAAGCTGAAGGCCGGCGACGCCATCGACGCGGTCGACGGCAGGCCGGTGGCCAACGTCGAGCAGTTCACGGGCTTCCTGAAAGACACCAAGCCCGGCCAGGTGGTGACGATCGACTATCGCCGCAAGAATGACGCGGCCGGCCCAATCGGCACCGCGCAGATCACGCTGGGCACGAACAAGGACCGCGAGTACGGCTTCATGGGCGTGGCGGTGCTCGACGCGCCCTGGGCGCCGTTCGTCGTCGACTTCAACCTCGCCAACGTGGGCGGCCCGTCGGCCGGGCTGATGTTCAGCCTGGCGGTCGTCGACAAGCTCACCACCGGCGACTTGGCCGGCTCGAAGTTCATCGCCGGCACCGGCACGATCTCCGTCGACGGCAAGGTGGGCCAGATCGGCGGCATCACCCACAAGATGGTCGCCGCGCACGCGGCCGGGGCCACGGTGTTCCTGGTGCCGGCCAAGAATTGCTACGAGGCGACCTCGGACAACCCGTCCGGCCTGCGCCTGGTGAAGGTGGAGACGCTCGGCGAAGCGGTGGACGCGCTGCACGCGATCACGTCGGGGGGTCAGCCGCCCAGTTGCTAGCCCGGCCGGACAGCCGCGCGGAATGCGTACAGTTGTGAGCTAGAAATCGCGGAAATCTCGAAGCCCGCCATAACGATCAGGGAGCGTAGCCAGTGGGGATGCGGCCCACCGCACGGATGCCGAAGCTGACTCGGCGCAGCCGGATTCTGATCCTGATCGCACTGGGTGTGATCGTTTTGCTGCTCGCCGGGCCCCGGTTGATCGACGCCTACGTCGACTGGCTGTGGTTCGGTGAGCTCGGCTACCGCTCGGTGTTCACCACCGTGCTGGTCACCCGCATCGTGGTCTTCCTGGTCGCCGGACTGCTGGTCGGCGGCATCGTGTTCGCCGGGCTTGCCGTGGCCTACCGCACCCGGCCCGTGTTCGTCCCGAGCAACAACAACGATCCCGTGGCCCGGTATCGCGCGGTCGTGGTTTCGCGGCTGCGGCTGGTGGGCGTCGGAATCCCGGTTGCGGTCGGCGTGCTGGCCGGCATCATCGCGCAGAGCTATTGGGTGCGGGTGCAGCTGTTTCTGCACGGCGGGAACTTCGGCATCACGGATCCCCAGTTCGGCAAGGACCTCGGCTTCTACGCGTTCGAGCTCCCGTTCTACCGGCTGCTGCTCAGCTACATGTTCGTGGCGGTTTTCCTGGCGTTCTTGGCGAACCTGCTGGCGCACTACATCTTTGGCGGCATCCGGCTGTCCGGGCGCACCGGGGCGCTGAGCCGCTCGGCGCGGATCCAGTTGGTGACCCTGGTCGGGGTGCTGGTGCTGCTCAAGGCCGTGGCCTATTGGCTGGACCGCTACGAGCTGCTGTCGCACACCCGTAGCGGCAAGCCGTTCACCGGTGCCGGATACACTGACATCAACGCCGTGCTGCCGGCGAAGCTGATCCTGATGGCGATCGCGGTGATCTGCGCCGCCGCGGTGTTCTCCGCAATCGTCCTGCGCGACTTGCGGATTCCAGCCATCGGCCTGGTGCTGCTGCTGCTGTCGTCATTGATCGTGGGCGCCGGGTGGCCGTTGATCGTCGAGCAGATCAGCGTCAGACCCAATGCGGCGCAGAAGGAAAGCGAATACATCGGGCGCAGCATCGCCGCGACGCGACAGGCCTACGGCTTGACCTCCGACCAGGTGAGCTACCGCAACTACACGGGCGACGGGCAGGCCACCGCCCAGCAGGTCGCGGCCGACCGGGCCACCACCTCCAACATCCGGCTGCTGGACCCCACGATCGTCAGCCCGGCGTTCACCCAGTTTCAGCAGGGTAAGAACTTCTACTACTTCCCCGACCAGCTCTCCATCGACCGGTACCTCGACCGCAACGGGGCGCTGCGCGACTATGTCGTCGCCGCAAGGGAACTCAACCCCGATCGGCTGATCGACAACCAGCGTGACTGGATCAACCGGCACACCGTCTACACCCACGGCAACGGGTTCATCGCGTCGCCGGCCAACACGGTGCGGGGCATCGCCAACGATCCCAACCAGAACGGCGGATACCCCGAGTTCCTGGCCAACGTCGTGGGCGCCAACGGCAGCATCGTGTCCGACGGGCCGGCGCCACTCGACCAGCCACGGATCTACTACGGGCCGGTCATCTCCAACACCTCCGCCGACTACGCGATCGTCGGGCGTAACGGCAACGACCGCGAATACGACTACGAGACCAGCACCGAAACCAAGAACTACACCTATACCGGGCTCGGGGGAGTGCCGGTCGGCGACTGGTTGTCCCGCAGCGTGTTCGCCGCCAAGTTCGCCGAGCGAAACTTCCTGTTCTCCAACGTGATCGGCTCCAACAGCAAGATCTTGTTCAACCGCGATCCCGCGCGGCGGGTGGAGGCGGTGGCGCCGTGGCTGACGACCGACAGCGGCGTGTACCCGGCGATCGTCAACAAGCGGCTGGTGTGGATCATCGACGGCTACACCACGCTGGACAACTACCCGTACTCGGAACTCACGTCGCTGTCGGCGGCGACCGCCGACTCCACCGAGGTGGCGTTCAACCGGCTGGCTCCCGAAAAGCAGGTGTCCTACATCCGGAACTCGGTGAAGGCCACCGTGGATGCCTACGACGGCACCGTGACGCTCTACCAGCAGGACGAGCAGGACCCGGTGCTGAAGGCCTGGATGCAGGTGTTCCCCGGCACCGTCAAGCCCAAGAGCGACATCACCCCCGAGCTCGCCGAACACCTGCGCTACCCCGAAGACCTGTTCAAGGTGCAGCGGATGCTGCTGGCCAAGTACCACGTCAACGACCCGGTGACGTTCTTCTCCACGTCGGATTTCTGGGACGTGCCGCTGGATCCCAACCCCACCGCCAGCAGCTATCAGCCGCCCTATTACATCGTCGCGAAAAACATAGCGAAGAACGACAATTCGTCCTCATATCAGTTGATCAGTGCGATGAACAGGTTCAAGCGCGACTATCTGGCGGCCTACATCAGCGCCAGCTCGGACCCGGCGACGTACGGCAGGATCACCGTGCTGACCATCCCGGGTCAGGTCAACGGCCCGAAGCTGGCCAACAACGCGATCACCACCGACCCGGCGGTGTCCCAGGACCTCGGCGTGATCGGGCGCGACAACCAGAACCGGATCCGGTGGGGCAACCTGCTCACCCTGCCGGTGGGCCAGGGCGGCCTGCTCTACGTCGAACCCGTCTACGCCTCGCCGGGGGCCAGCGACGCCGCCTCGTCGTACCCGCGGCTGATCCGGGTGGCGATGATGTACAACGACAAGATCGGCTACGGCCCCACCGTCAGTGACGCCCTCAACGGGCTGTTCGGGCCCGGCGCGGGCGCGACCGCGACGGGGATCCAACCCACCGAGGCCGGCGCCCCACCGACCCCGCCCGCCAGCCCACCGAGCCCCGGTAGCCCGCCGGCGCCCGCGGCGGTGCCACCGGGTCCGCCGCCGCCCGCGGCGGTGCCGCCGTCACCGGATGGATCGGTGACACTGTCGCCGGCCAAGGCCGCCGCCCTGCAGGACATCCAGGCCGCGATCGGCGCGGCGAGAGACGCCCAAAAGAAGGGCGATTTCGCCGCCTACGGTGCGGCGCTGCAGCGGCTGGACGACGCGATCAACAAGTACAACGCCGCCAAGTAGCGGCCGTCGGCCGCGAGGGCGCGTAGACGATGCCATTTTGCGGACGCTCGTCGAGCGCGCCAGCGTCAGCCCTGCAGCCGACGGGCGACCTCGCCGTAGCGCTCGAAGCGTTCGGGGTTGCCCAGGGCTCCAAAAGCGCTGTACAGCACCAGGCGCGTCGCGACCCCGGCGTACTTCTCGGTCAGCGCGTCGGCCAGCCCGTCCCACGTCGACTCGGTGGCGAACGCGGCGATGTGCTCGTTGGTGATCTGGGCCGCCATCCCGGCGAAGTCGCCGGCCTTCTGCTTCTCGCGGATGCGCGCCGTCGTCCCCTCGAACCCGGCTTCGTCCCAGATGAACGCGTAGTTGGGTGTGCTGCCGTAGAAGGACATGCTGGCGCGCACCGACTCCCGCTCGGTGGCGCGCTCCTCATCGCTGTCGCCGACGATCGTCATCACCGGCACGATCATCGCGACGTCCGACGGGGAGCGCCCGGCTTTCGCCGCCCCCGCCGCGACGTTGGGCACGACGTGCCGGGTGAGGTAGCCCGGCTCGCCGAGCGGGTGCACGTGCACGCCGTCGGCCACTTCGCCGGCCATCCGCAGCATCCACGGATTCACCGCAGCGACATCGACTTTCGGGTCGGGGGCGTCGATCGGTCCGGCGCTCCACTGCGGGGTGATGAAGTCGAGGTGGTAGAACTCGCCGCGGTGGTCGAGCTTCCCCGTCCGGAACGCGGCGAAGCACGACTTGACGGCGAGCACGTAATCGCGCAGCCGCGGACCGGGCCG
>Ga0335071_10007291_pt1 | contig 11378 bp, 11 predicted proteins | sample Lox_Sample_15_FD_206724 | JGI IMG/M metagenome (GOLD analysis project Ga0335071, IMG submission 206724) | Soil microbial communities from Loxahatchee National Wildlife Refuge, Florida, United States - Lox_Sample_1.5 | ecosystem: Environmental > Terrestrial > Soil > Wetlands | place: USA...
CGCTTCATCCCGCCGGAAAACGTCTCGATCCGGTCCGATTGGCGCTCGCGCAGTTCCACAAAGTCCAGCATCTCGTCGATCCGGCGGTTCAGATCCTTGCCGCCCAGCCCGTACATGCGCCCGAAGAACTCCAGGTTCTGGCGGGCGCTCATTGTCGGATACAGGGCGATTTCCTGTGGCACAACGCCCAGCAGTCGCTTGGCTTCCAGCGGCTGGCGGGTGATCGAGTACCCGCCGATGAAAGCCTCTCCACTGGTGGGTTCCAGCAGGCCGCTGATCATCGAGATGGTGGTGGTCTTGCCGGCCCCGTTCGGACCCAGCAGGCTGAAGATCTCGCCTTTCTGGATTTCGAACGAGATGCCCTTTACGGCGGTCAAGTCGCTATACTTTTTGAGCAGGTTTTTTACTTCGAGAATGGGTGACATGGTTCCTCCTGAAATACGATTGAATGGGGTGACTCATTCCGGCATGGATGGAATGAACTTTTTCCAACTCATTTATATAGTAATAAAACTCAATATCTTTGCCATCGGTAGAAGGGTCGATTCTACAATCACCAAAAAGTCGAATGTGTTTACTGGTCTACCCAATAATGGTGAGGCGCTCCTCAGCCAACACTTCTTGAAGCCCTGCAGTGTGCTCAAGCCCGGTCTGCTGGTCTTCAAAATGCCGGTGACTTTCTCATCTTCCTTTCCAGGACCCATTGCATCGGCTTTTCATCCCACAGGTTTGCCAATATCCGGCGGGAACGATATAAGCGGAGTCTCACCGCCGGACCGCTCAGGTGAAGCGCCTCGGAAATCTCCTTTTCCGAATAATCCTGCCAATAGCGCAGGATGACGGCGGCGCGGTCGGTGGGCTCCAGAAACTGCAGGCAGGCTTGCAAATGGTCCCGGTCCTGTCTCCTGACAGCTTCCATTTCCGGTTCGGGGGCATAAGGGTCGGGCAAATCCACCTGGCTTTCCCCGGCATCAATTGAAAAGGAGAAGAATTTTCTTCTGCGGATCATGTCAATGCAGTAGTGAGCAGCAATCGAGAGCAGCCAGGTGGGGAAGGAGCGGGCACGATCGTAATGGCTGAGGTTTTGATACACTCTAAGGAACGTCTCCTGGGCTGCGTCTTCGGCGGCTTCCGGCTCGCCTAGTATGCGGTAACACAGGTTGTAGACCGGTTTCTGGTAGGTCTCGACCAATACTGTGAAGGCCTCATCATCGCCCTGCTGTGCTTGGCTGATCCAGACATTCTCGTCAATCATGGTAAATCCTCGTTATATGGTCCGAAGAAAAAATAGGCACTTCATATATTCACATTAAAGGGGCGCCTGCAGTGATTTTTCCTTACGCATGCTTTGTTTCTTGATCAAATCCAGTGCCGGCTGCAGCAGGGAGCCCACGGCCAGACAGATGATCGCAGAAATGACATCCACACTGCCGGTTTTTAGCAAATAGGCGAAACTGGTGACAACCAGAGGGACATACAGCAGGCAAGCGGTCACTATGCCGGGTGCGCCTTGTTTGGTCTTGAGCTGGATAACGCCTCGAATGTGAAAAATGACGTTGAAGCCCTGCATGCACAGGAATGCCAGCCAGGCACGGATTCCCCAAAAGCTGAACCCCCCGGCAAAATCGAATGTTCCAAGCGTCACCAGCAGGGCTAGAACCAGCGGGATGGCGTTGATCTTGAAGAAGTAGGAGTCCTTGAACGCTGGGCCATATTCGGAATGGTAGGCCCGGAACCAGTCCGCGCCCTTGCCCGGAAAGACGAACTCCTCCCACACATGCAACCCAAAGGTGACCGGCAGCAGGAAGACCAGGATCACTCCCGTTCCGGCAGGCAGCTCCGGCCGCCTGAGCAGGAACAACAGGGCCGAAATAGCCGCAATTTCAACCAAAACGATTACCACACCCAACTTTGCAGCCAAATTCTTCATCATATATCCTTCCTTCCGCAAACTTGATTTTGAGCAATTTGTTTATGCAGGAAAACGGTTTGAGTGCCGCAACAACTGCACCGCCACGAAGACGAACCAAAGCCCAACTGCCGGGACGCACAGATATTGGCACAGGCCCAGGATGGCGGAGGATGGGATTACAGGCGCCAGCGATCCAAGCAGGCCAACCACACTCCAGAACGCTCCAAAGAAGGCCACCCAGCGCGGGAAGATTTCCTTCCCTTTCCACATGGCCAGGCACCACAGCAGGTATCCAAAGGTGCCAATGGCGAAGCTCAGGACGGTCTGGATGGGCAGGGCATGGTAGCCGTCTGCGGCTGCGCCTGCGAACGCAGCTTTCGTCGCCTCGGAGGTCGCACCGGCATATCCTTTTGCCAGGCTGACCAGGGTCAGCGAGTTCAATTCGGTGACGCTGATATCATAAATATTGAAGAACATCGAAAATAAACTGCCGAGAAGCGCCAGCGTTTTGTTGTAACGTGCCAGGATGATAAATAAAGCCACTGTCGGCGCGATGAGCAGAAAGTCAGCCACGATCCATAAAGACCAGGTCACCACCGCCAGGCTCTGGTGTTGTGCGATGAGCTGCAGGTAGGCGGTTGGATCAGCAGGGTAGCCGGAGGAATAGAGCCTCTGGGCTGTCCAGGATACGATCGTCCAGAGCAGCGCAGTGACGATCAGCAGGATGCCGCTGAGCCGGTAAAGGTTTCTCCAGCCTGCCTGGCTGGTCTTTTCAAACGAGACACTTCTTTGGGCCAGTTCCATTTTTTCAATCTCCTTCTGAATTCCGCTCAACCGCCGGATTTTGTTTCCCCTGTCGTGCCCTTCTGGAGTATCTCTTCCAGCATTTTTCGCAGGGTTTCCGGAGGATCACTCTTGCTGAGAAAACCATCCGCACCCGCCTCCTGCGCCAGGGGCTGATAATCCAGGAACACCGAAAGGATGATGATCGTCATCTGAGGCCATTTTGCCTTGATCATTCGCGTGGCTTCCAGGCCGCTCATCCCCGGCATGCGCGCATCCATTAAAATGAAGTCGGGTTGAAATTCCTCAGCCAGTTCGACTGCCTCAATTCCATTGGCAACTTCGCGTACCTCTTCATGGGGGTGCCAGACCTCCAACAAGGCCTTCATGCTCTGTCGGGCTCGCGCAGTGTCGTCAACGATTAGAAAACGCATTTTGAGTGATCCCTTTCCACGAGTGAAATGAGTTGTACCTGTTTCCATTGCATCTTACCCGGCCACGCCGTGTATGCCATCGGGAGAAGGGTCGATTCTGAACTCATCATAAAGATCACTTTTTCGTGCGGTCTACTCGAAACCGGTGACTTTTTTCCTGCTCCTTTTTGGGGAGTCAGGTGGAGCGCTTTTTCCCAGGATGGCATTCAGCAGCGCCTCATAGCCGGAGCCTTTGACGACAAAATAATCCGCTCCAGCCGCATAGGCTTTTTCCTGCTCTTCCAATCCTGCATGAACGCTCAGGATGACAACTCTGGTCGCCGGGAGGTGGGATTTGATCTGGCAGGTGGCTGCATAGCCATTCAATATGGGCATCTCCAGGTCCATGATGACCACATCCGGCGCAAGAGCATCCGCCAGCCGCACGGCTTCCTGCCCATTGGAGGCCTCGGCAATGATCTCTATGTCACCTGGCAATTCCAGCAGAAGACGCAAGTCCTGCAGCACGGAAGAGGAATCGTCCACAAGGATCACACGCGGGTGAACAGGATTGGAAAAGCTGGAAACAGATTGATTTGAGCCCATGATAGTTTCTACTTCCTTTTGCCCCATAATGACATTTTTGGTGCGTAAAAAAAACCGGCCTGCGACGGATCTTTTCGCAGGCCGGGGACTATCTTTTCGTTTGGTCTTTGGGAGGATATACCTAGGGCTTAAGGCTTAGATCGTTGGGCGGAGTCGACCTCCTCCGGCCGCAGGCTGGCGATCAGACTACGCATCTGCTTCAGGCAGCTCTTGGTGAGGGCCTGCAATTGGTCCAACTGGGATTCCACATGTTCCGGGTCACGTTCCAGCAGGAGCCTGGCCGCGCGGCTTTGCAGACGGATACTGAAAATGATCTGTGAGACCGAGTCATGCAGCTCGCGTGCAAGGCGGTTACGTTCCTGGATGGCCGACAGCTCCTCCACCCGGCTGGCATAGGTAGTCAATTGTTGGTTGGTAGTTTGCAATTTATCCACAAAGGCCTGACTGGTGCGCAACCCAGTCTGGATCTCCAGGTTAACCGAGACATAAGCAGGGAAGACAAAGCAAAGCGTGATGGGGATCAAGGATACCGCCAGGCCAAACGCGCCCAAGGCAACTGTCAGCGGCAAACCGGTCAGCATGGCAAAGATGGCTGCCCACAGCCAACGCTCTCGGCTGGGAAAGACCAGGGCAGCCTGGAAGGAGAGCATAAGGAAAAGATTCAGGATGAAATCGAACTTGGGAAACAGAAGATACAGGGTCAAAACGAGCAAGGATTGAAAAACGAAATAGAGGTGCTTTCCACCCCGCCAACGGATGGGACGCCATAACACCAGTGAGAACATCACCAGGCTAAGGAGCTCCACCACCAGATAAAACGGCAATAGGCGACGGATCTCTACCCGCAACACAGTGCGTATGACCACCGCAATATATACACAGTACATTGCCGCCAGGGCGATGGTTGTGGTCCGAGAGGAGGAAACCGATGGAGAAGTATGGCTGGACAATGTGTTCGCCTTCTACGACTCAATCCCATCCACGAGGCTGTTCTGGATGGCATAAACAGCCAACTGGGTGCGATCTTCCAATCCCAGCTTGCCGAGGATATTACTGATGTGAGCCTTGGCGGTCTTTTCGCTAATGACCAGAACCTGGGCGATTTCCCGGTTGCTCTTGCCCTGGGTCACCAGACGGACCACTTCAAGCTCCCGTTCGGTCAGATGCGGACCTTCGGCCGGTTTCCCAACGCCAGGCTGCCGTGTCACCTGATCCATCAATTTGCGCATCACCTGCGGATGCAGGCGCGCTTCGCCGCGCTGAACAGCCCGGATGGCTTCCACCAGCGCTTCCGGCGAAACGTCCTTGAGCAGGTAACTGGAAGCGCCCGCCTGGATAGCCGGGAAAACCTTGTCATCCTCGGTGAAACTGGTCAGGGCGATCATGCGACTGCCGATCCCCAGTGATTTGATCCTGGCGATGGCAGATATCCCGTCAAGCCCCGGCATGACCAGGTCCATCAAGATAATATCCGGCCTCAATTGCGTCGCCAGATCGATGGCCTCCTGGCCATTGTTGGCCTCGCCAATCACCTGTATGCCCTCGTTCAATTCCAGGAAAGTACGCAGTCCCTGGCGAACGACCTGGTGGTCATCCACGATCAGGACGCTGATTTTCTCACTGCCTTCCGTCATATCGCTTTCGCTCCTTTTTGGATCCGGATGCGGGTACCCTCTCCGGGGGCCGATTCCATCATAAAACTCCAACCAATCACGGCCGCTCGCTCGCGCATGCCTGCCAGCCCCATCCGCCCTCTGCCAATCGCCTGCTGGGTGTCGAAACCGGCGCCGCGATCCTCCACCTCCATCCAGTATGGCTCGGCCAGGTGCAGGCGCAGAACTGCGGTTGTGGTCCGTGCATGCTTGACAACGTTGTTCAACCCCTCCTGTGCAATACGGAAGAGGCTCGCTTCCTCCGCCGGGGTGAGCAGCACTTCGCCCTCCACTTCCAGTTCAACGGACAGGTTATCCAGGCGTTGGCGGTCGGCGAGGTGGCGCCGAAGGGTGTCCAGAAAACTTTCGCTGTTGGCTTTGGGGGCCAGGTGGGAAATCAACACCTGCATTTCTGAGAGGGCATTCTGGGCCAGTTCATCCAGCCGGTCAAGCTGGGCAGCCACTTGCTTACGGTCGCGGTGCAAAAGCAGCCGCGCTGACTGGGTTGCCAGGGTCATACTGAAAGTAGTTTGGGTGACCGAATCATGCAATTCTTGCGCCAGGCGCTGGCGCTCGCGGCTGATTGACAGTTGCTTGACGGTCTGAGAATAACTTTCCAGCTTGCGGTTTGCTTCGAGTAATTCATGAGCCAAGGACCGCTGCCGCTCCTGAATGACCAATGCGTGTTTAGCGGACCCGATGTAGACGACCAAGAATGTGGTACCAGCAGTATAGGTTATGGTTAGTGCCAGCGCCTGGAAAACCCCGATGGGTTGTAGGAGACCAAAAAAGGTCAATAATGCTGAAAGGCCGATCACGACTGCTGTCAGCCTGGGTGTGTATTCATGCATGACCTGCATACCGACGATGGCGAACAGAAAAGCAAGAAAATCCGAGTGGATTGAATGGGTTAGGAGGAGCAACGAAAGGATGGCAAGGGTCTCCAGACCAATCAGCAGAATAGAGACCCACGAAATTCTGCGGAAAAGAAAGCTGCTCCCGATAAAAAAGAGCAGCCAAGCTGCAAGCAGGAGCAGAATCTGGCCAAGCAGAGGATCGCTTTCAAAAACGAGGATCGAGCGCAAAACGACCGCAACGAACATGAAACCCGTGGCAATATGATAGATCCAGCGGTGAAACCAGGTACTGGTGGAGTTTCCCATGGGGGTGATGCTATTATTTGCCATCCTGTTTCCTATTAAGGAATATCACCCACCGAGGCGAATCCTTCCTTCAATGCGTAAAGCGCTGCCTGTGTCCGGCTGGCCAGGTGCAGCTTGTTGAGGATGTTGCTGACATGGGTATGGACGGTTTCCTCGGCGATCACCAGGTTCCCGGCGATTTCCTTGTTGCTCTTCCCCTGCGCGACCAGCCGCAGGATCTCCATTTCACGCACCGTCAGCGGGTCGGGCGTCAGGGGCTTTTGCGGCGGCGCGGACAATTCGGAAAGGACCTTGCGCGCCACCGCAGGATCCAGGGATGGCTCGCCGCGAAAAACCTGCCGGATCGCCTGTACCAGTTCCTGCGGCCCCGAGTCTTTCAGAAGATAACCCAAGGCGCCGGCTTTAATGGCAGGAAACACCTGCTCGTCCGCTGCAAAGCTGGTCAGGACCAGGACGCGCGTCCCCGGCTGCCCGGCCGTGATCTGGCGGATGGCCTCGATCCCATTCATCCTTGGCATCATCAGGTCCATCAGGATCACATCCGGCTGCAGTGCCTGGGCCTGTGTCACCGCCTCCGCGCCGTCCCTGGCCTCCCCAACCACCTGGATATCGCGCTTGGTTGCCAGCAGGGCGCGAATGCCTTTCCGGACAATCTCATGATCATCAACGATCAAAACACGGATGGGAGCAGACATTTTTACTCCGTTTTTTCCTCGGGTAATCCCGATTCTATCGGCAGTTTGTGATCAGATGCACTTCGCGGCACCTGCACGATGACGGTGGTGCCTTTCCCCGCCGCGCTGGTGATTTGCAGCGTTCCGCCGATCTTCTGGGAACGTTCGCGCATGCCCGGAATGCCAAATCCACCCATCATCCGGTCCTCGGCAGGTTCGAATCCGACACCATCATCGGTAATTTCCATTTCCGTTTTCTCATCCCCGAATCGCAGACGAATATTAACGGATTGTGCATGCGCATGCTTGAGCGTATTGTTCAACGCTTCCTGGGCGATGTTATAAAGCTCTGCCTGTACCGGGCGGTCTATTTGTTCGCTGCCTTCCACCACCAATTCCGCCTGCAGCCCGCCGCGCGTTTCCACGGCATCCAGCCGCGCTTGCAGCGCCGCGGCCAGTCCGCCTTTTTCGAGCCCGGGCCGGTGCAACTCGAAGATCAGCAGGCGCATTTCCCGCAGCGCCTCCTGCGCCGTATCGCGCAGCTCGCGCAGGTGCTCTGCCGCGGTCTCCTTTTCGCCGGAATCCAGCAATTCTGCCGCCGCCTCGGCATACAGGGTGACGCTGTACAATAGTTGCGTCACCGAGTCGTGCAGTTCGCGCGCCAGCCGGCTGCGCTCGCTCGCTATGGCAGTTTGTTCGGCCTGCTCGAATAACTGTGCGTTTACCACTGCCATACCAACTTGCTGACCGATCGCGGCCAGCAAAGATAACTCCTCCGGAGCGATCTTGCGCGACTTTCGGGCGGCCAGGGAAAGTCCCCCAACCAGTTTTCCTTTCACGAAGAGCGGCACGTTAATTCCCAGTTGAATCCCTTCTCGCTCATTGGCTTCCTGCACTTGACGGATGGGGATGGGATGAATGTTGGCCAGACTGACAACCGGCTGACCCTCCAGGAAGGCTTTTTCGTGCATGGCGTCCTGCAATGGCAGCGACTTGGCAATGGTGTTGGCATATTCCTCCGATACACCCCGGAATGCCAGCAGGCTCGACGAGGGTTCATCAGATGCATCCTTGGCCGTTTGATGAGAACGGAAAGCCAGTCCTATGTCCATGCCCATGACCGCCATCGTTTCATCCAGGGCCGCATTTAGGATCTCGGTTAAATCCAGCGAGCGGTTTACAACCGTGGAAATGGTATTGAGGGTCGCCAATTCATGCGTGCGCTGCTCCACCCGCTTTGCGAGCTCGCGGTTCCTGGCCTCAATATCCCTCACCCGCAGCCGGTAGCCGCCGAACGCGCCTGCTCCTGCCACCATGCAAACCAGTCCAATGAACCACCAGGTTTGCCAGAATGGAGGCGTGATGTGGATGTGAATTGTCGTTCCTGCTGAATTCCAGACCCCATCATTGTTGGATGCTTTCACCCGGAAGGTATAATCTCCGCCGCCCAAATTGGTATAACTGGCATAGCGGCGCGTCCCGGCGAGCACCCAATCTTTATCGACCCCCTCCATCATGTAAGCATATTGGTTTTTCTCTGGGGCGTTGTAATCCAGGGCCGAAAAATTGAATGAAATAAAATTGTCAAGGTAGGAAAGTTTAACGGTCGTGTTGGAGGGTAAGTCTGTCTGGACGGTCTTGTTGAATTCCTGGAAGGCGGTGATCACCACTGGCGGCGGCACGGGGTTATCCTTTACTTGGGCGGGCTGGAATGCGTTCAACCCGTTGGTGCCTCCAAAGTACATTTCCCCATCCGGCCCCTGGGTGCAGGCGCCCGGGTTGAACTGGTTGCCCTGCAAGCCATCGCTGATGTCGTAGTTGCGGAAGGTCTGCGTGGCCGGGTTGAATCTGCTTAGACCCTTGTTGGTGCTCAACCACAGGTTGCCATTCCCGTCGCCCAGAATGCAATAGACGCTGTTATCGGGCAGGCCGTCCTTGACTGTGAAAAGGCTGAAGGTGCGCGCAACCTTATCCAGGCGTTCCAAGCCCCCGCCCATCGTCCCAATCCAGAGAGCCCCATCGTTATCAGAATAGAGAGAATCCACCAGGTCGGAACTCAGGCTGGCTGGTAGGGCGGGATTATGGACGTATTTGAGGAAGATGTTCCCCTGGTCATAGAAAAGGTTCAGGCCGCCCAGGGTGCCGACCCACATCATGGAGGAATTGACAATTTGGATCGCACGGACATTATCGTTGCTCAGGCTGTTGAGATTTCCATCGTTGTGCTGGAAGGATATGAAGGTGCCGGTGGATTCATCCATGCGGTTCAAGCCGCCATCGCTGGTGCCGATCCACAGCCTGTCCAGTTCATCTTCATAGAGCGTAAACACGTTGTTACCGCTCAAGCTGTCAGGGTTGCCTGGATCATGCAGGTAGTGGGTGAACGTGTTCGCCGCTGCGTTGAACCGGTCCAGACCGCCGCGTTCGGTCCCGACCCACAGCGTGCCGGTATGATCTTCCAGTAATACCCGGATTTCGTTGCTGCTCAAACTGCCCGGGTCCAGCGGGTCGTGCTGGTAAACGGAAACGCGCCCGCTCTGTGGATCTACGTGGTTCAGCCCCGCTGAGAAGGTGCCCACCCACAGCCCGCCCGAACGGTCCTTGAGCACTGCCCAGACATTATTATCACTCAGGCTGTTGGCTGAGCCGGGCACGTGCGCCAGAACCGAAAATTTATGACTGGCGGGCGAGTACTTGCTCAGGCCGGCGGAGGTCCCAATCCACAACACGCCTGAACGGTCCTCGCTGATGGAGCGAACCGAATCGCTTGCCAGGCTGGAGGGATCGTTGGGATCGTGCCGGAAGGATATGAAGGTGTTCTGTTGTGCCTCGAACAGGGATAATCCCGCTCTGGTTCCAATCCAAAGCTGCCCACCAGCATCCTTCAGAAAGCAGGTGACGGTATTGTCACTGATCCCATTCGCGCCGTTTGGGTCGTGCTGGTATTGGGCCAATTGATTGGTGCCCCGCTCCCAGCGGAAAAGTCCCTGGTTGGTGCCAATCCACAGGTTGCCTCCTGTTGTTTCTGCCAGGGCATAAACCGGGATCTTACCAATCGATGGCGTGTTCGGGCGGGATTCTCCGAAGGCCAGCTCAAACGTTCCGCTGCTGCGCAGGAAATGATCCAGCCCTTCATCCGTACCTATCCAGAGTTCCCCGGCGCTGTCCTCGAAAATGACATCGACGGAATTGCTGGCCAGGGAATGCGGGTCGTCTGTGGAATGCATGTAGAGTTGAACCTTGTTGGTGGTTGGATTGATCGCGGCCAGCCCGCCTGAACCGGTCCCAACCCACAATTCTCCTGTGTGGTCCTGGAAGATCGCCGTGGCACTTTGCCTGACCAGGGCCGGGGGCATGTCCGGGTATCGGAACGTGTTCACGGCGGTTCCATTCTGGGGATCGAAGCGATCCAATCCTGTGCTGGTGCCCACCCACAGGTTGCCCTGCGCGTCCTGGTACAGGGAGGAAATAAGGTTGTCGGACAGGGTTTGGGAATTGCCTGGGTCGTGCTGGTAGACCGTAAACTGGTAGCCATCGTATTTATCCAGACCCCCTTCTGTGGCAAACCAGAGGAAGCCCTGCCGGTCCTGCAGGATGGCGTGCACCGTGCTCTGCGAAAGGCCCTGCTCTGTGGAGATGTTCTCAAAGCGGATCGTATTCGTCTGGGCCTTAACGGGTATGGTGAATACCGGGCTGAACAGGATTGAACTGATAATCAACCCACCCAGAAATCGGAACAACCGAAATCTTATGCCATGCCTTCTCACAATGCTTCTCTCACCCCCTTAAATATACTATAAATTTCTGCTGATGATTTACTGATAATGATATGGCTTATCGGCGCCGCGCGGCCACATCATCAGCACTTTGCATCAACCTGAGGCAGCCCTTCCACGGAAATCAGCAGGTAGTAGGCCGGGCCTTCCTTGCGCACCGAGGCCGGCGCCAGGTTGACCGCCAGCCGTTTGCGCGGGTAGGGCACCCCGGCATTCCGCACGGCCGCGTGGCCTCGTCCGGCAGGCCCACGATGGTCATGCCGGATATGCCGGCAGTGTAGTCCACTTCCAGCTCGACCACCACGCCGTCCAGCCGTTGACTGCAAAGGAATAGACTCACACAAGCATGAATAAAGTGTAGACGGAAACGGGAGTTACATCAACGGCTGGTGTGTTTGT
>Ga0335071_10007294_pt1 | contig 11374 bp, 13 predicted proteins | sample Lox_Sample_15_FD_206724 | JGI IMG/M metagenome (GOLD analysis project Ga0335071, IMG submission 206724) | Soil microbial communities from Loxahatchee National Wildlife Refuge, Florida, United States - Lox_Sample_1.5 | ecosystem: Environmental > Terrestrial > Soil > Wetlands | place: USA...
GTCCATGGCGCGGGTGATGGTTTCGGGTTTTTCCATCATGTAGGTCAGCAGTTCGCGGAAGATCTGGTCCTTGAACTCGTCCACCCGGTCGTCGCGCCGGCAAACGTCCCGGGCCATGTCCGGATCGCTGTTGACGAAGCTGTCGAGGCTGTCCTTCAGCATTCTGGTGGCCAGCTCGGCCATTTGCGGGATGTCGATCAACGGTTTGAGCACCGGCTGGTCGGCCAGCCTCATCGCGCTCTCGGCGATGTTGACCCCGTGGTCGCCGATCCGCTCCAGATCGTTATTGATCTTGAGCGCGCCGATCAGGAATCGCAGGTCGCCGGCCGCGGGCTGATGAAGGGCGATCAGGGCGATGGCCTGTTCCTCGATCTCGATCTCCATCTTGTCGATCGCCTTGTCCAGCTCGAATACTTCGCTGGCCAGAGCCTTCTTCCTGGCCTTGAGTGACTTGATCGACAGGGTGATCAGTTCCTCGGTGCGGGCAGCCATCAGCAGCAGGTTTTCCTTGAGCTGCTGCAGTTCGATGTCGAAATGTCGCTGTTCCATTGTTTGTCTATGTGCCTTGTTGATTCGCTTGAGATTGCCGTGGCGGTCGCGTGATCGCGGCCGGGCTGACGTTGTCGTTCCCTGGGTCCCCGTTTCGGGCCATCCGCGGGTCGTCGTGGTCGCGCGGCAGCAAGGATTCGTAGAGATGGATGAAGAAAAGCTCGGCCGCCAGCACGATCAGTCCGATCCCGATCGCGCGGATCACGAGGATCGGCGGCAGCAAGAGCAGCGCGCCAGCCCCCAGCAGCAGGAAGGCTGGTTTCCAGGGCATGCGCGAGTTGGCAGCGCGGCGGTCCGGATCATCGTGCGGCATGGTTCACGTCTTTCGGCCGGCTGCTGCCCGGTAGATAAAGATTCCATTGAGCACCGCCGAGATTAGGATCAATACGGTGCCGGCGATCCGGGCCGCGGAGCCGTGAAGGTCGGTCACCAGCAGGCCCGCGATCAACAGCAGCATGGCGATAGGCATCAGCATAGGCGTCTGTGCTCCGGTAACGCGGTTGCGGTATCCTGATTGTGGTAATGACCGGGAAACGGCATGGAGGTTATGCGAAATCTCGCAGACTTGCCGTGAGAGCATTATCGCGTCGTGCCGATCGCGGAAATGAACAGGTCGATTTCGGGGGCTGCCCGGGCAACGATCGACGCCGTCCGGTCGACGTTGTCCGCATCGTTCTTGACCGCGATGGCTCCGCCCGGGGATTTCAAGCTGATATCCAGCACCGCGAGCGGGCGGCCGCCGGCCGTTGAGATGAAATCCAGCAGCATCGATCCTGTGGCGTCACCCTGATGGGAGGCCGATGCAACGGCGATGTGCATGAATTTATCCCTATTCTGGCGGATGAACGAACGGACCGCCGGCGGCATCTTTCCGCCCCAAATGGGGAAGCAGACGATCGCCAGTCCGTACCGTTGTTCTGCGGTCAAGGATGGCCCAGCCTTGCGCGGCAGCTTCAGCAGCATGGACAGCAGACAACCGATGAATGAACGTGGCGCCGCGGGGTCGATCGGCACGGCCTCGCACCCCAGCCGTTTCTGTAAAACTGCGGCCAATTCGCGGTTGTTGCCGCCACCGGAGTAATAGTAAATAATCTCTTCCATCGGTCATCTCCTGATTGGTATTATCCGAACCTACCGGTGATATATTCCTCGGTCAGCTTGTTGGACGGCGAGGTGAACATCTTCGAGGTCTTGTCGTACTCGATCAGCTTGCCCAGCATCAGGAAGGCCGTCTGGTCGGAGACCCGCGCGGCCTGCTGCATGTTGTGGGTGACGATGACGATGGTGTACTTCTCCTTCAGCCGGAAGATCAGCTCCTCGATCTTGGCCGTGGCCAGGGGGTCCAGGGCCGAGGCCGGCTCGTCCATCAGGATCACCTCGGGTTCGACCGCCAAGGCCCGGGCGATGCAGACCCGCTGCTGCTGTCCCCCGGACAGCTCCATGGCCGAGCGCGAAAGCCGGTCCTTGATCTCGTCCCAGATAGCGGCCTCCTTGAGCGAGCGCTCGACGACCTCGTCCAGTTTTGAGGTCAGGCCCTGATTGCCGCCCATCCGCACGCCGAACGCCACGTTCTCGTAGATCGACTTGGGGAAGGGGTTGGGCCGCTGGAACACCATCCCCACCTTGCGCCGCAGCTCCACCACGTCGATGCCGCGGTCATAGATGTCCTCGCCGTCCAGCAGCAGCTGGCCGTCGACCCGCACGCCGTCGATCAGGTCGTTCATCCGGTTGATCGAGCGCAGCAGGGTGGACTTGCCGCAGCCGGACGGCCCGATGATGGCTGTCACCTGGCGCTCCGGGATCGACAGGCTGATGTCCTCCAGCGCCTTGGTGGCGTGGTAATAGAGATTGAACCCCGCCATTGCGATCCGCTCCGTTATCTGGTCCGGCATGTCAGCGACCTCTCCGCAGTGCTTTTCGAGTGCGCGTCCGGATCACCACGGCCACCATGTTGAGCGCGATGGTCAGGGACAGCAGCACCAGGGTTGCGCCCATGGCGATCGGCACGGTGGCCTCGATGTCCGGCGATTGGGTGGACATCACGAAAATATGGTAGCCCAGCGTCATGAACTGGTCGGTGGGGACCTTGGGCAGGGTCGGCAGGAAGTAGGCCGCACCGGTGAACATGATGGGCGCCACCTCGCCGGCCCCGCGCGAGATTACCAGCACGGTGCCGGTGAGGATGCCGGGCAGGGCCTGGGGCAGCACCACGTGCCAGATGGTCTGCCACTTGGTGGCGCCCAGGGCCAGGGCGCCGGCCCGTTCGGTCTGCGGCACGGCGCGCAGGGCTTCCTCGGTGGCCACGATGATCATCGGCAGGTTGAGCAGCGCCAGGGTCAGCGCCGCCCACAGGATGCAGGGCTGGCCGAACAGCGTTTCCTTGCCCAGCGAGGCGTCCAGGCCGCGCCCCAGGAAATTGATGAAGAAACCCAGCCCGAACAGCCCGAAGACGATCGACGGCACGCCGGCCAGATTGTTGACCGCGCCCCGCACCAGCTTGGTCAACCAGTGGCCGGGCTTGGCGTATTCGTGCAGGTAGATGGCGGCCGATACGCCGACCGGCAACACGGCGATCAGCATGATCATCACCGAGAACACCATGCCGAAGATGGCCGGGAAGATGCCGCCCTTGGTCATGCCCTCGCGCGGCGGCTGGGTCAGGAACTCCCAGGTGATCACCTTGTGGCCGCCGGCCACCAGGGTGCCCAGGATCACCACCAGGATGGCGAAGATCAGGACGGTGGCCAGACCGGTCAACCCGATGTTGATCCGGTCGGAGATGCGGTTGATGCTGGCGGCGCGCTTCATTTCTTGGCCCCGTAGAGCTTGGCCATCAGCCGGTCGAACAGCGACCAGGAAACCAGGTTGATGACGAAGGTCACCGCGAACAGCAGCAGGCCCAGGAAGAACAACGTGTGGTAATGGGCGCTGCCGAACACCACCTCGCCCAGCTCGGCCGCGATGGTGGCGGTCATGGTCCGGGTGGACTGCAAAAGATCGAAGGTGAATTGCGGCGCGTTTCCGGCCGCCATCAGCACTACCATGGTCTCACCAATTGCCCGGCCCATGCCCAGCAGGATGGCCGCCGAGACGCCGGGCAGCGCGGCGGGAAGCACCACGTTGATGGCGGTCTGCCAGGGCGTCGCGCCCAACCCCAGCGCCGCCTCGCGGAATGATTGTGGCACCGAGGAGATGGCATCCTCGCACAGCGAGTAGATGGGCGGAATGACGGTCACGCCCAGCGCCAGCCCGGCGTTGACCGCGTTGAGCCTGATGTGCCAGCCGAACAACTTTTGCAGGAACGTGGCCATGAAGATTAAAGCGAAGAAACCCAGCACCACGCTGGGAATGCCCGCCAGTATCTCCACCATGGGCTTGATCGCCTCCTTCAGCCAGACCGGCGCGAACTCGGCCGAGTACAGCGCCGCGCCCACGGCCACCGGCACGGCAAACAGCAGGGCGATCAGCGTTACCTTGAGGGTGCCCAGAATGATCGGCCAGAACGAGTAACGCGGCAGGTCCGATACCGGTTGCCAGTCCAGTCCGCGGAAATAGCCCGCCACCGTCGCCTCCTGTTGCACGGCCTTGTCGAACAGCACCGGCATCGCCTCCTTGAGCACGAACAAAAAGATCAGCACGATGCCGGCGATGGCCACCAGGGCGGCCAGCCGGATGGCGTTGGCGATCAGCTCCTCGCCGACGTATTTAAAGGGGCCTGCCTTAAGGCTCATCGGTGCGGTTCCTTGAAAACGATGGTGAGATCCCGGGACCGGGCGCCGGGATCTCATGCCATCGTGACCGGAGGAAGGGTATGAAGCGGGACAGCCGCGGTTGCGAGACGGACTGCCCCGCGCGCCCGCTCCGTTACTTGATCGTGAAGTATCCGACCTTGGTGACGATCTCCTGGCCGGCCGGGGACAGCGCCCAGTCGATCAGCTTCTTAATGTCACCGGAGGGCTTGCCCTTGAGGTACCAGAACAGGTTGCGCGACAGCGGATACTGGCCCGACTTGACGGTCTCGGCCGTGGGCTTGAAACTGCCCTTGGCGGTCTTGATGGCGACTTCCTTGACGTCCTTGGCGTAGGCCGCGCCGCCGTAGCCGATCCCGTTGACATCCTTGGCCACCGCGTTGACCACGGCGGATGTGCCGGGCAGGCTCTGCATGCTGGAGCTGTAATCGGCGTTCTTCAGCGCCACTTCGCGGAAGAAGGCGTAGGTGCCCGAGCTGTTCTCGCGGCCGTAGAGCACGATGTCGGCGTTGGGGCCGCCCACCGCGCTCCAGTTCTTGATCGCGCCGGTATAGATGCCGCGGATCTGCTCCATCGTCAGTTCGTTGACCGGATTCTTCTCGTTGATGTAGAGCGTCACGCCATCCTTGGCCATCGGGATCTCCACGCCGGTGGAATAGTAGCGGTCGCGCAGCTTCAGTTTCTCCGCCGCGGTCATGGTGCGCGAGGCCTGGCAGATGTCCGTGGCGCCGTTGATCAGCGCCGCGATGCCCACGCCCGACCCGCCGCCGGTGACCTGGATCGCGGTGCCGGGGTTGGCCTTCATGTATTCCTCGGCCCAGCGCTGGCCCAGTTGCAGCATGGTGTCCGAGCCCTTGAGGGTGATGGTCTTGCCCGCGACCGCGATGCCCGAGATGGCGGCCAGCGCCAACAGGACGCAGCCGAGCAGCAGGTATTTTTTCATGGCGAAGGTTCTCCTTTGCAGTGGCGATTGGTTAGAACTTGAACTGCACCTGGCAGGTCAGCTTATTGGTGTTGCGGGGATCGTTGAGCTTGTAGCCCAGCAACGGGTTGGAATGCTGCATCATCTGGTCGACGTTGGTGCGGTAGATGTCATAGGCCACGGTCAGGCGCACCGCGTCATCCCACCAGTAGTTGATGGCCGGCGTCAGCACCCAGGTGTTGTTGTATTTGTTCCAGGTGCCATCGGGATTGGTGGCGTCCTTGTTGTTGTTGTACATGTCGCCGCGCACCGCCAGGTTCAGTTTGTCGCCCACGTTCTGGATCAGCATCAGGTAGCCGCCCTGGACATTCTTGCCCATGTCCTTGGCCATCATTCCCTCGGCCAGCAGCGCGGTGGAGCCGATGGGCAGGAACTGGTAGTAGGCCTCCAGGCCGCCGGCGATCCGGCCCTTGTAGTAGCGCTTGTCGGCCACGGTGACCGTGGTGTCGTAGTCGAACTTGGTGGTGCTGGTGCTGCCGGGGACGGTTTTGCTCTTGATGGTGGTGGTGACGGTGCCGGGGGCGTAGGACTCGCCGTTATAGTATGAGAAAGTGACGGCGGCGATGCCCATGTCGTACTTGACGCGGCCGATGAAATCCTTCTGGCGGGTGGGGTCCTGCCAGGTGAAGGTGCCGTTGTTGATGCCCCAGCCGTTGAACAGGCCGAGGTCGAAGGTCAGGCCGTCCATGGGCGAGGCCGTCAGCTTGAAACCGCGGTCGCGCTCGCCGTTGAACAGCGCGTTCTCCATCTGGGAGCGTTCCGGCACCTCGCGCACCGACGAGGAGCGCTCGATCTCGATGCCGAAGGGCCAGTTCATCTGGCCGGCGGTGAGGTTGATGCCGCGGCCGGTCCAGGGCTCGATCAGGGTGACCCAGGCCTCCTTGAGGGTGACCGTGTTCTTGGAGAAATCGGGGTAGATGCAATACTGCGAGGTCTTGTTCGGGGTGTAGGTGAACTTGATGCGGCCGCGCCTGACGTAGAAGTCGCTGACGCCCTGGCTGCCGTTGATCGAGGTCGAGGATACGCCGTACTTCGACGTAGTAGTGGCGCCGTCGTTGAGCGGCCGGTAGTCCAGGTACTCGTAGCGGAACTGGATGTAGCCCGAGACCTTCAGTTTCTTGAGGCCGACGATGTCGCTTTCGGCCGTCAGCAGCCGGTCGTTGACGCCGCTTACCCGGTCGTCGACCGTGGTGATCCTCTCCTCGGACATCGGTGTGTTGACCTTGTCCTGCAGCTGGGCCAGCCGCTGCTGCGAAGCGTCCAGCGCCGATTTCAGGCTCCCGACCTGCGCCGTCAGCTGTTCCATCTTGGCCTGCAGCGCGGTAAGGGCGGTGTCGGGCTGCTGCTTCTTGCGGGCTTGGGCCAGGGTCGTGCCAGCCGCCGTGGCCAGCGCCAGCGCCAGCAGCAAGAGTTTCCGTGTCTTCATGGTTGTCCTTTCCTGTAGTTCCTGTTTTCGTTGTTCGCTGTCGTCGATGATACCCGACCAAGGTTACGGCATCGTTTCCCGTTTGTTAGGTATTTGTTAAATCGTACCCGACTGCCCGATGGCCCCACCCTTAGCCCCGTAGAGGTCCATCTTACCGAGCAGGTGGTTCTTGAGGAAGTCCGCCATCGCCCCCAGCTTCCAGGCGCTTTCCCTCGCTGTCGTGGCCCGGTAGTAAATGGCCTGGCGCAGCATTCCCGCACCGGCCCCGGGGTAGACGGTCACGCCTTGGCCGATGGCGGCCTCGGTGTGCGCGTCCGACCCGCCCAGCTCGGCCAGCCTGGTGACTCGCCGGTTGTAGCCCCTGGTCCAGGCGTTGGAGAAACCCTCGGTGATGTTGCCGTTGGCGGTCTCCAGGGCGTCGAACTGCAGCCGCTCCACCAGCCGGCCCACGCCGCCGCAGTCGAACATCTTCAGCCAGGCCGAGAAGGGATGGACCGCGATCGCCAGTCCGCCCTGGCGATGGATCTCATCGACCGTGGCCTGGGCGGTCAGCAATGGCCGGATACGTTCTTTCAGGAACAGGCCCACCACGTGGCCCTCCGAGGTCGTCACTTCCTCGCCCACGATCACCTGGACCGGCAGCTGCCAGCGCTCGGCCAGCCGCCGGGCCTCCAGCGCGCCAGCGATCTCGTTATGGTCGGTGACGGCGATGGTGTCCAGCCCGAGGTGGCACGCCCGGAACAGGATACGCTCGACCGAGGCCGCGCCATCGGAATAATCCGAGTGGATATGGAGATCGGCCAGGCCCATCAGCGCCTCATTATAATGTGGTGCAGTGCGCCCTCACCGGGGCGCGGCGCGTAACCGTTCTCGGGCATCAGCGAGAGCACCGCCACGCCCAGGATCAGCAGCAGGAAGCCGAGGAGCAGCATGGTCAACAATATGTCGGCGAATGACGGCGTTTTGATCATGGCGGATTATACGGCCCGGAGATTAGATGGCCGTTGGCTTGATGTAAAATCGGCGTGAATAGTGACCGGTGACCGAAACGAGCCCCTTAACCGGGGCATAATACAAAGATAAAGTCTTTTTCACTTTACTTTTCAGCGCTGTTAATATATTATTACGCAGCGAAAGACAGACGAGGAGCCAGATGCCAAAACGTATCGCCATCGTTGAGGACGAGCGCGATGTCGCCGACCTGGTCGAGCACTACCTCCGCAAGAACGGCTTCGAGGCGGTGCAGTACAACAACGGCGAGACAGCGCTGCCCCGGCTGCGGGCGCACCCGCCCGACCTGCTGGTCTTGGACCTGATGCTGCCGGGCATCGACGGCCTGGAGCTGTGCCGTCTGTTGCGCGCCGACCCCGCCACCCAGCGGCTACCGGTGATCATGCTGACCGCCAAGGGCGAGGAGACCGACCGCATCCTGGGACTGGAGATGGGCGCTGACGACTACGTCACCAAGCCGTTCTCGCCGAAGGAACTGGTGGCCAGGATCAAAGCCGTGCTGCGGCGGGGGCAAGAACAGCCGTCGCCTGCCGGGACCAAAGTGCTGCGATACCGCCACCTGGCGCTGGACAGCGAGCGCCACACCGTGAACGACGCCAAGCGCGATGTCCAGCTGACGGCCAAGGAATTCAGCCTGCTGCAGTATTTCCTGCAGCGGCCGGGCCGGGTGCTGTCGCGCGATCAGATCCTCAATGCGGTGTGGGGGCTGGATTACAGCGGCGAGACACGCACCGTGGACGTCCACATCCGCCACCTGCGGGAGAAGATCCCGATGCTGGCTAAGGCCATCATCACGGTCAAGTCGTTCGGCTACAAATTGCAGGAGCGGCTATGATCCGCAGCCTGCGCACCAAGCTGACCGTCTACGGCCTGCTGTCGCTGCTGCTGGTGTTCGCCGGGCTGGGCCTCTACCTGGCGATCGACAGCCGCCATTACCTGCTGCAGCTGACCGCCGAGGACATGCGCGATCAGACGGTGTTGATCGGCCAGCAATATGAGACGCTGCTCGCCCGCCGCGTGTCCGACGACAGCCTGCGCTCGTTCACCGCCGGCCAGGCGGCGGTGCTGGGAAGACGGATCACCATCGTGGCCAAGACGGGCATGGTGCTGTTCGACTCCGACGTCAGCGCCGCCGATCTGCCTGGGCTCGACAACCACCTGGCCCGCCCCGAGATCATCCAGGCGTCCGCCGACGGCTGGGGATACGCCGCGCGGTACAGCCGCACGCTGAAACAGGACCTGATCTATCTGGCGGTGCCGCTGCACGTGCGGGGCGAGATGTGGGGCTATTGCCGCCTGGCCTGGCCGTGGCGGCGATTCATGGAATACCAGCGGCGGCTGATGATGGGCTTCACGGCCGCGCTGCTGATCTCGATGTTGCTGCTGGCGCTGATGACCAGCCTGGTCTGGAGACCGGCGGCCCGGGTCATCAAGCGCATCGGAACGGTGTCCCAGAGCATCGCGGCCGGGGAGTTCAGCGCCCGCGCGCCCGTCAATGAGGGCCCGCTGGAAACCGTGGTGATCGCGCAGTCGCTCAATGCCATGGCCGAATCCTGGGAGCGGGCTGCGCTGCAGTTGCACGAGAAGACCACCCAGTTGGAATCGATCCTGGAGAGCATGCGCGAGGGCGTGGTCGTGGTCGGCGCTGACGGCAGGATCGGGCTGATCAACCCGGCCGCGGCGGCGATGCTGGACACCACGGCCGGCCAGGCCGCAGGCAAGCTGGTGCTGGAGCTGATCCGGCTGCCGCAGCTGGATCAGTTGGTCACCGGCCAGGCCGACGTGGCCGAGGTCGAGATCGGCGGACGGACGCTGCTGGTCCATTCGTCGACCCTGTCGGGGCCGGTGGCCGGCCGCGTACTGGTGCTGCTGGACGTCACCGACCTCAAGCGGCTGGAAGGCCTGCGCCGGGATTTCGTGGCCAACGTTTCCCATGAGCTGAAGACGCCGCTGTCGGCGGTGATCGGCTTCACCGAGGCACTGCGTGACGGCGCCCAGGACGTGCCGACCGAGCGCGACGATTTCCTGGGGCGGATCCACCGCCAGGCGTCGCGGATGGCGAAGATCGTCAATGACCTGCTGGACATTTCCGGTCTGGAAACCGGTAACATCCGGCTCAATCGCCAGCCGGTGAAGGTCCGGCAGTTGATCGACCAAGCGATGGATGCGGTCGGCCAGCAGATCCGCAGCCGGGGCATGCGGGTGGCCGTGCCATCCGATCCGGCATTGGAACTGATGATCAACGTGGACGAGGAGCGGATGACGACGGCGCTGGTCAACCTGCTGGACAACGCCGTCAAGTTCGCACCCGAGAAATCGACGATCACCGTTGCGGCGGCGGCATCGCCTGGCAGCGTGAAATTGTCGGTCAGCGACGAGGGCCCCGGCATCCCGCCCGAACACCTGCCCAGGCTGTTCGAGCGGTTCTACCGCGTCGACAAGTCGCGGTCGAGGGATTTGGGCGGCACCGGGCTGGGATTGTCCATTGTCAAGCATGTCGCCGAGACGCACGGCGGTTCCGTCGGAGTAACGAGCGACGTCGGCAACGGCAGCACGTTTTGGATCTCGCTTCCCGTCTCACCATGAGGGCAGCGGCAAAAAGAAAAACCGTCAACATGATGTTGACGGTTTTTCTTTTCGCCGGGCGGTTTGGTGTGCTGGCCGGCGCGGTCAATTCACTGGCCGGCGTCGGGTGCCCGCAGGAAGTGGGGGTTCCAGATCTCGGCGATCAGGATGGCCAGGGCGGCCAGGGCGAACCCGGAGATGACGTCGATCACGTAGTGCAGCCGCAGGAAGACCGTGGCCATGATCAGCAGGATCCCCACCGGCAGCAGCACCGCGAACAGCTTCTTGAAGTGCTGGTGGGCGTAATAAAGCACGATCAGCGTGATGCCGGTGTGCCCCGAGGGGAAGCAGTCGCGCTTGTTGAACTCGTTGGCCGAGAGGAAATCCAGGATCTGGTTGGCCCAGAACTGGCCCTTGACCGGGATGTTCTGGATGCGGGCCAGCGTGAAGCGCGGGCCGATGGCCGGCACCAGCAGGTAGCCGACGTACGAGATGAAGAACCCGATGGTGACGGCCAGGAAGAAGTGCTCCAGCTCGTGGTGCTTGTTGTTCCAGTGCAGGAACGCGGCCAGGATGACGGGCAGGAAATAGTACGACGAGTAGCAGACGGCCAGCACGTCGACGAACCAGGGCGGCGAGAAGCGCTCCAGCCAGACCGTGGGGTTGACGCCGAAGATGGCGTAATCGATCCGGATCAGGTACTTGTCCAGGTCGGGCCGGATGTAGTGGGTGATGTAGCCCAGGCTCTGGAACACGGGCAGGATGCCGGCGTAGGGCGCCCAGCGCCGCAGCAGCTCGAAGAACTTGTAGGGCCAGCGGGTGTCCAGCAGCACGATCAGGAAGTAGACCGCCAGGGTCAGCCCGTAGATCAGGAAGATCATCGGCCAGGACGGCAGGCGCCGCAGGTTGAGCAGGGCCAGGATGACCAGCCCCAGGATGAACAGGGCGTACAGCCGTTCGACCTTTTTCAGCCTCACTCTCGACATGCACGAATGATAGCACATTTACGGCGGCAGTGCAATCCGGTTTTTCCGGGGCGGGGATATTCGGCGAACGGCCATGGAAAACCCGGTCCGCGAAGGACCGGGTTCT
>Ga0335071_10007295_pt1 | contig 11373 bp, 10 predicted proteins | sample Lox_Sample_15_FD_206724 | JGI IMG/M metagenome (GOLD analysis project Ga0335071, IMG submission 206724) | Soil microbial communities from Loxahatchee National Wildlife Refuge, Florida, United States - Lox_Sample_1.5 | ecosystem: Environmental > Terrestrial > Soil > Wetlands | place: USA...
CGCGTATTAAGCAGCGTATTTGTGCAGATTGTGAAGCGTATTGACGAGGGTATCGATCTAGGAGGAGCGGCGGGCTGGTTTCGCTATCTTCTTTGCGCGCCGATTTCGATTTCTGTTTTGGCGGGTTTTCTTGTCAGGATTGTAGAGATCCCAAGCTTTCTCGATGGTGTTCAATTTGATGTCATTGTAAGCTGCTGCAACCTGCTTGGCGAAACGTAGCGCTTTTCTTTGATGATGCCCCTTTATTCCAAGCAGCAACTCCTTCAGTTCTTGATCGCGGTCGCAGACGCTGAACAACATGAAGCTGGGATGGTCCGATTTGAGTCGATAATAGTCATCATCACGGTCCATCTGGTTTCTCACTTGTGCAATTTCTTCTTGAGCCCTAACGACATCGGCTGCGCGCTTCTTGCCAATCTCTTCAGACGTGTTGATAACGAGCGCAGTTTTTGACGCTAAGTGTTCCTGTTCATCCGGTTCTCCCTGTTGTGTTGGTGAACTCGTCGGTGCGCAGGCGACGGGGAACTGGCCGTAACCACTAATATCGTTCAGAACCACTTTGGATGATTGCAATCCCAGTCCCGTGCGATCTGGTGAAGACCTACCCTGAAGCCCATTTTGGCTAGCTGAGAGCCTCGCTTGACGTTCAGCGTGCTCGAGCTCTTTTGCTTCCGCTTCGAGGCGTCTAGCCCACTGATTTTCACGTTGCTGCATCCGAAGCTTGAGGCCGGTTAATCGTACATTCGTCAGGTTACCTCCAGAACCCCTCGCTCTGGCTTGTCTCAGGATCTCGCTGCTAAGAGCGCTGGTCCGCGCCTGGAAAATCACTCTGATTGCTCGGCTGTAGACGGCTCGCACGAAGGCAGCGCTCTTCACATTTCCTTGGACTTTCCAAACATCGCAGTATATTTCGTAGGTTCGACGCGCGAGTTCATCAGCCCGTTGTTCCTTCATGCCCAGAATCTGATTCGCTACTCCACTCGTGTTCAAGTTCGACCGATTTTCGAATTGAATGCGTCGTTCGTCGGCCTGAATTTGGTGGTTCAATTCAATGACCAAATCCAAGGTCTTGAGTTGCACAAGGCTGTGATCTATGTCTTCCCACCGGAATGATTTTAGGGCGAACACGACATACTCCAATTTGAGGGCGTCGAGAATCAGCAAGTCGCGCCTTCATTGTGATGAGAGGTCGAGGTGCCGAGGGTCAATGCGCGACCAGACATCGATTGCTTGATTCGCACGATTCTGGGCTAGGCGGCAAGCGACTACTCCAAGGGATCGGTCATTCTCTTGTTTACGTTCTATGGCAGGGGACGGCATCCACTGAAAACCTCACCCTCCTACTTTTCCGCGCCCTTTGCCCATCGCGCCTGGGCCGCCTTCCTGGCGCTCTCTTTTCGCTGCTCGGCAGTTAGCTTCTTAGCACGAGCGCGTCCACCTTTGCGCGCGAATCGAGAAGCGTATGAGTCCTTGGTCTTTGGCAAGGGCAACTCCTTACTAACCTAAGTCGAAGTTTGGCACACCCACATACGTGCTTGCAAGCATGCATGTTGACAATGCGTGCTTGTACGCATATTGTTATGTCGGTAGAAGAATGCGGGCCGAACGAGTGGTGGAACACTCGATCAGCCCTAACCCGTGTCGCCTGGTTTGGAGGCAACAATGGCTAGACAGCAACGTAGCACCATCTCCATTCAAGAATCCACCCGCCCCATTGCTCGGGTCGCGCTTTACGCCCGAGTCAGCACACTAAACAACCAAGACCCAGAGATGCAGCTCGCCGAACTACGGGAATACGCAGGGCGCCGCGGTTGGCAGATCGTCGAGGAGTTCACTGATCAAGGTGTGTCGGGCAGCAAGGAATCTCGCCCTGCGCTCAATCGGCTAATGACGGACGCTTGCCGCCGACGATTTGACGCCGTCTTGGTCTGGAAGATTGACCGCTTTGGAAGGTCCCTGAAGCACTTGGTAAACGCTCTGGCCGAACTCGCAGCGCTAGGAGTGGCCTTCATCAGCCTGAGGGACAATCTCGACCTGAGCACTCCTTCGGGTCGGTTAATGTTTCAGATAATTGGCGCTATGGCCGAGTTCGAGCGAGCGTTGATTCAGGAGCGGGTTCGATCCGGGTTGCGGAACGCCCGCGCGAAGGGCAGAAGACTTGGGAGACCGAGGGTGATTGTGGATGCTTCCAGGATTGCCTCACTTCGCGCTCAGGGGCGCTCCTGGTCTGAAATCGTGGCGGAAATGAGGGTTGGGAAGGGGACAGCTCAACGTGCGCTTGCAGGCTTGCCCAAAACTGGATAGCAGCGAAGTTTCGGGCTTACATCCGTGCGAGAAATCGAGTTTTTGGCGCCGAAGATCACGTGAAGCCCGTGCTCTTCGTTGCCACAATTCGCAGACTTCGCAGAAGTTAGGCAGGATCGCTAGATTGATCTGCGGCGCTCGTTCAGAGCTTCCATCAATCTGGGGATAGCTTTCACGTATTCCAACCTCTCTGGTATTGTGCGACGTGTTCCTGCGATCCAACTGAGAGCCTGGCTGACGTGGAAGAGATTGCGGACTGGAGCACAGGCTCCTGGAACGATGGCGGCGCTCGTTATCGGCAGTTTGTGGGGTTTGGTATCTCGGACTTGCTCCACTTCGCCGTCGAAACCCTCGCTGATAATATTCCAGACCCTCGCTGCTGCGTGAGGTCCCCATTCCTTTGCAACTTTCTCATCGATCCATCCGATCAAAGAGCGCGGTTCAATCGCTTCCCCGTGCCAACGGGCATACAGTTTCTGTTCCTCCGGTCGTTGGTCAAGCTGCTCTTTCAGGTGCGCAGCAATGTCTTCCGGATCGAGAGATTGGATGTGTCGCCGTCGAAGCTGGCTGTCCCCGAGGCCGAACATCATTCCGTTGCCGCAAACAAGGCGATACCAGCTAAAGGTGATTTCAAGGACGGTTGTTGTGTCAACCGAGTTCAAGCAGTTGATCCGCAGCACGACAGGGTGCCCGTCACCTGGGTTGAAATCCACATTCGGAATGGGGCAGCTCCACTGCATCCGTTCGCCATACTCGGAAAGGAGGAGCGACGAAACCACTCCGGAGATGTCGATGTGAATCATCTTCAGTGCTCGAAATACTGATGTCAGAACGTCTCTGTGCTGGATCAGAGAGTAGGTCTTCGAGACCGTAGCTACAGGCACCGGTTCTTCGCTGATCGTCAGCGGCTCCCGCCGAATCTCATCCTTAAAGCGGTTCTCTTCACTCCCAATTCGAAATGGATGGCGACTAAAGACCGGAACTTTTGGGAATAGATCTGCGACCGTGCCTGTTAGTTCCACAACAGTTGCACCTTCCCAAGTCCATTCCGTCAGGCGAGCCTTCTGCGTCTGAGCGACTTCATCGGGCAGATTAAAGTTTGCGGATGTTGTCATTTTGACTAACTCACGGTCAGCGAGATTCTTTCGAAGTGTTGTTCCACGGCCCGGGCCTCCATAGTCAATCGAGGTAGGCAAAGCAGTCAACAACAAATGTGACTTATCGGCTGTGTACGCATCGGCTGCAGACTTCCAAGATGGGCAGTGAATGCCTCTGGACATCCGCATCCGTTTTGGCCGTGCCATCCGCCGCGTGAGGGAGGATCAGCAAATTACTCAGGAAGAGGCTGCGGAACGATGTGGACTGCACCGGACCTACTATAGCGGTGTGGAACGTGGGGTTAGGAACGTATCGCTGGTGAACATAGAACGTATTTCCAAGGGCTTGCGTGTCTCGATGGCAGAACTGTTTTCGCGACTGTGAGCCAACTGAGATTTCCTCTCCGTGAGGAAGCTGAGATGCGTCCAAGCTTCCCAGAAGCCCGTTCCTGGACCAGTTTGCCGACACGGGGCAACGAGTGCTGTGACGCTATTTTCAACACGTGAAAGATGACTCATCTCCCAGATGGCGAGTGCATTGGCGGAGCTGTCGGCATCTTTTTCAAAGCAACTTGGTTCTTGACTTTCGCAACCTTCTACCGTAGAGTCCGGTTCCAACAGAGCCGTTATAAAGTCTATCTCCCCCATGGACTTCGGCTGGGCCAGTGTACCGATTGCGGGTCGGCGAGGTTCAGTTGAGGGTTTTGCCACTTTGTCTGTGCGGGCGGGGCGTGCTCGCGCTTGGATTCCTGTCGCTCGCCATGGCTTTGGCCGCCGGCCAGAGCGTCTCGGTGTCTCCTACAAGTCTGTCTTTTTCCAACCAGGTCGTGAACACGGCAAGCAGCGTCCAGAAGGTCACACTCAAGAACGGCCAGACTGTTGCTCTTGCCATTAGCAATATTGCCACGACGCTCTCGGACTTCAGCCAGACGAATAATTGCCCGATCAGTCCCTCCACTCTGGCTGCGGGGAAGAGTTGCACAATTTCCGTGGTGTTCAAGCCGGCGGCGCTGGGTGCGCGCAAGGGCAGCCTGAACGTCACCGACAATGCCACGAACAGTCCGCAGAGTGTTGCTCTCAGCGGTACTGGAATTGCGGCCGTGACGGTGACGCCAACATCGATTTCCTTTGCCAATCAGGTCATCGGCACGAAGAGCGCCGCCTCGTCAATAACGGTCAAGAACAACCAGACGGTGTCGCTCACCATCAACTCGATCAGCAGCAATCTCGGAGACTACACAGCGACGAGTACCTGCCCATCCAAACCCAAAACTCTGGCGGCCGGTGGAACCTGCACAATCTCGGTCGTATTCGCGCCTACGGTAGCTGGAGTGCGGTCGGGAACGCTGACGGTCAGCGACAACGCAAGTAACAGTCCCACGGTCACCTTGACGGGCACCGGTGTACTGGCCGCTTCCACAAACGTCGGTTCTCTGACCTTTGGCAGTCAAGCTTTGGGCACGAGCAGCCCTCCACAGACCGTTGTACTTACTAACAACCAAACTTCATCTTTAACGATTACTTCGGTTGGAAGCAACTTGGTTGATTTTGGAGTGATCTCTACATGTCCGATTAGTCCCGCCACGCTGGCCGCAGGAGGTAGCTGCAACGCTGTTGTTACGTTCTCGCCCAAAGCGACTGGCGCGCGTTCAGGAACCCTGTCGTTTACGGACTCGGCCAACAACAGTCCGCAGACGGTGCCGCTGAGTGGGACGGGCACACCAGCAAATCTCGTTTCGATTGCCCTGAGCCCTCTGTCCCCTTCGATTGCTTTGGGAAGAACTCAGCAATTCACCGCGACAGGAACATACAGTGATGGAACCACGCAGAACTTGACGAGTTCCGTGACGTGGTCTTCGAGCGCACCCGCTGCGGCCAGTGTGACCAGCGGGGGGTTGGCGACCAGCCTCAAGCAGGGCGCTACCACGATCACGGCAGCCTCAGGGTCCATCTCGGGTTCCACGACTTTAACGGTGACCTCGCCGGTCCTGATGTCAATCACGGTCAGTCCAGCAACAGCAGCCATCGCACTGGGGACGACCCAGCAGTACAAAGCGACCGGCACCTACAGCGACAGCAGTACACAAGACCTGACCGCTACCGCGACCTGGGGTTCGACCATTCCGACTGTTGCAGGAGTCAGCAGCGGCGGACTGGCGTCCGGCGCGGGTCAAGGCAGCACCACGATTACTGCGGCGGTGGGCACGATCGCTGGGACTTCCACGCTGACGGTGGGTCCGCCGGCGCTGGTGTCGCTAGCGATCACTCCAGCGAATGCATCGTTCGCTCTGGGAACCGCGCTGCCCCTCAAGGCCACCGGCACCTACACCGATGGCAGCACGCTCGATGTCACCAGTTCGGTGACCTGGAGCACGGCTAACTCGGCCATCGCGACTGTGAACAGCCAGGGACTGGCCACGAGCGCTGCCGTGGGCAGCACTAGTGTCAACGCAACGTTGGGTTCGATCAGCGGCACGACCACACTGACAGTAAGTCCGGCGACCCTGGTGTCGATTGCGGTGACGCCGGCGATTCCGGTGATTCCGCTGGGCACTACGAAGCAGTTCTCGGCCACCGGTACATTCACCGACGGCAGTACGCAGGACATCACGGGGACAGTGCAGTGGAGTTCGGATAACCCGGCGGTGGCGACGATCAGCAACAGCAACGGCAGCCAGGGAATGGCCGCCAGCGTAGCGACGGGCGCGGCGAACATCACAGCGACGCAAAGCACGATCCAGGGATCGACGACGCTGACGGTAAGTGCGGCGGCGCTGGTGTCGATTGCGGTGACGCCGGGCAGCGCAACGATCGCGTTGGGAACGCAGCAGGCGTTCACAGCGACGGGCAGTTTCACGGACGGCACGACGCAGGATCTGACTTCGACGGCGACCTGGAGTTCGGACACGACGTCGGCGGCGACGATCAACAGCGCGGGACTAGCCAGCAGTGTTGGCTTGGGGACGGCGAACATCACGGCCACGTTGAGCGGCATCAGGGGTTCGGGTCAACTGACGGTTACGGCAGCAGCACTGGTATCGATCGCGATCGCTCCGCCGGAGGTAACGACGCCACTGGGCACAACGCAGGCGTTCACTGCTCTGGGCACGTACACAGACGGCACGACACAGGACGTGACGCAAGCGGGACACTGGAGTTCGTCGACTGCGGGTGTGGCGACGGTCAGCAACACGCCGGGCACGCAAGGGCTGGCCAGCACGCTGGGCACGGGCGTGAGCACAATCGGGATCGGGGTGGGCGGGGTGAGTGGGACGGCGACGTTGACGGTGAGTCCGGCGGCGCTGCTGACGATCACGCTGAGTCCGCAGACACCGAACATTCCACTGGGGACGGCACAGCAGTTTACGGCGACGGGGACTTACACGGACGGGAGCAGTCAGGATGTGAGCGGGACGGTGCAATGGGCGAGTTCGTCGGCGACGGTGGCGATCATTAGCACATCGGGAGTGGCGACGAGTGCGGGAACGGGGACGACGACGATCAGTGCGACGCAAGGGACGGTGACGGCTGCGACGACGCTGACGGTGGGAGCACCGGCGATCGTTTCGCTGACCGTATCACCCGGGGCTGTGACCATTCCGCTGGGAACGATGCAACAATTCCAAGCCATCGCGACTTACACCGACGGCAGCACGCAGGACCTCACCACTTCCGCCACCTGGAGCTCTGATACGCAGTCGGTTGCGCTGATCAACAGCTCTGGGTCGGCGAGCGGAATTGGGATAGGCGCGGCAACGATTAGCGCGACTTCGGGTGGTGCCAGTTCGGGTGCAGTCTTGATGGTCACTGCGGCGGTGCCCGAATCGTTGGCAGTCTCTCCCCAGAGTTCCTCGATTGCATTCGGCGCCCAGCAGCAGTTCCAGGCGTTTCTGACTTACAGCGACGGTACCGTGCAAAACGTCACGAGCGTTGTCAATTGGACCTCCACAGTTCCTGCAGTGGCCACGGTCAACAACTTGGGACTGGCGGTCGCAGTCACCGCCGGAAATACGAACATCTTTGCCGCTTCGAATGGAATGATGGTGGGCGGCTCGTTGACGGTGGCGGCCCCGTCTTTGATTTCGATTGCCATCACACCGGCGAATCCGACGATCGCGCTGAGCAACTCACAGCAGTTTACAGCGACGGGAACTTATGCGGATAGAAGCAAGCAAGATCTCACGAGCGTGGCCATCTGGAACTCTTCGAAGTCCAACGTTCTGACTCTCAGCAGCTCTGGCTTGGGGACAGCCATGGGTTTCGGCGCGTCTACGATTACGGCCACACAAGGAACTGTGAACGGATCGAACTCAGTCACTGTGCCAACTGCACCCACGGTATCACCCGCCCTCTTCGACATGACGATCAACAAGACGACGACGCCTTGGCCCACGGACACGTTTACCGGCCAGAGACTGTTGGGCACCGGGACTCTGTGGGGAAATCTCGAAACCGCCGACGGAGTTTACAACTGGACGACGTTGGATAAATTTACTGCCAATGTGCAGTCGCACGGTGTGGACCTCCTCTACACATTCCTGGGCGTACCGCAGTGGGCATCGTCCAATCCAAACGACACGACGTGCAATTCCTGGTCCGGTTCTTGCGACCCGCCGAACGATCTCAACTCGGATGGAACCGGAAGCAACGCGCACTTCGACACGTTCGTCACAAAGCTTGCCGCTCACGTCGGCACATCGATCAAATACTGGGAAGTCTGGAACGAGCCCAACGTGGTTGGCTACGCGAACAAGAACTGGACCTCCGCCCAGTGGGTGCGCATGACGAAAGATGCTCGCCAGATCATTCTGTCTGCCAATCCCAATGCCGTGATCGTGAGTCCCGGCATTGCCACTGGAACGAGTTGGCTGACAAACTTTCTTGCGGCCGGAGGCGGCGCCTACGTCGATGTCATCGGCTTCCACGGGTATGCCAATCCGCCCGAGTCGGTGTTGTCACTGATCACACCGGTGCAGACCGCGATGGCAGCCGGAGGTATGGGTTCACTGCCGCTATGGGACACAGAGGCCTCGTGGGGCGCAGATACGGTTCTTCCTGATCTGGATATGCAAGCCGGTAGTGTGGCCCGCTTGTATCTCTTGAATGCTGCGAATGGTGTCTCCCGCCTCTACTGGTACGGCTGGGACTTCAGCGCACGGGGAACGCTGTGGCAGCCGAACACAGCCACGGGTTGCACTGCTCCGAATAACGGAGGCTATATCTGTCCCGCAGGTATCGCATACGCGCAACTCGAAAACTGGATTGTGGGTGCTGTGCTTTCTGGATGTTCTAGCTCAGGCTCGATATGGACCTGTACGCTGGCGCGGCCGGGCGGTTACTTCGCGCAGGTCATGTGGGACAGTTCTCGTACATGCAGCGGCGGAGTCTGCCAGACAACGCCGTACACTCCTCCGCCGCAGTTCATTAAGTACCGGGACTTGAGCGGCGTGACCTACGGCCTGACTGGCGCCACATTCGTGCCGCTCGGAGCGAAACCGGTCATCCTCGAGAATCAATAGCGAACCGTTCAGCGACCTTTCTGTTTGTTAACCGCGAGCGATAACCGTTAGGTAAGCAAAAGGCCTGAGAACTGAGCATATTACTTGCACAACGCCAGGGTTACGCGCATGAAACCGTTGTTAACACCGGCCATTACACTCATGCCCGGACCGGTTACGCTTACTAGCCAGAAGTCGGCATCTTGGAAGTTAGGGCCTGGCAAATGTAGCGACGCGCGAGGCTGCCCAAAATCCCATCCGTCGTTACCTTCGCAAGTACCTGAATCTACGAGGTCCCAGGATTAGCGACTGAGCTGCCCGAAAACAGGTGTTTGTGGGCAACTCCTCTTAAAAGTGTCAGCTATAACACGGGTGCCGACTGGTGAGTTCCGGTTGCCCAGGGCACTAAGGTGCTGGGGGGTATCACCTTCAGGCTATTTCGCAGCAGCGAGCGCTTGGTCTAGCCTTTCGCACTAACCCCATTGAACGCTTGAAAGAGGAATTTTAAAACGCGGGCTATGCGACCGGCAGTCGAAAGCATCCGAACCGAGTTGAGCGATTCCCCCAGGTTCTATTGCTCTGTGAAAGACACTGAAGATGACACCCGTGCGGGACCGGAGCTGCTGATGACCCTGAATGAGATTGCCGACTTGATCATCTCGCCAGAGGTTGAGCACGTCTCAAGCGGCAACTACCTAAATCGAAGAGGGATATGCGGGTACTACCTGCCGAAACGATGGAGGCAACGGAGAGAATGGAGGAAGCGGGAATGACGGAGGTTGCGACCCTACTGTCGACTCTAGTTGTGGCGACAACAGCGGCGACAATGGGAACCAGGACGGTCTGCCGCCTGACACGCCCGCGAGCCCGTTGGACTTCTCGGCTCTCTCGGACTGCGTCTCGACTGTGTTTCCTGGTACCGTACTCCTTGACGCTACGCCATCAATCGGAACTGGAGCTACAGGAAACACCGGCAATCCGGAAAATGTGAATGGAACCGCGACTCTAGCATTCACGGGTCTGGGAATCGGAACAACAGGAACTATAACGAATGACATCCAGAGCAAAGGCCAACTGGATATGATGCAAGTGAATACCGCCGCATACGTCAATCAGGGTCCTTACGATGTAGCTGGATATACAGATTCCGCAAATCCATGGACGAACTATACGGAGAACGGCACGATAGGTCAGGCTGCGGTCGCAACCCAGATTTGGGAACTCGGTAATTCAATTGATAACATCGAGAATGGACCCACTACGCGAGGCCAATATCAAGACCCGAGCCAAGATCCGGGACACGCCCTATCCGATTGCTATTCGAATGCAACCGGAGCGTCTCAATCCGGAAGCTAATAACCGCAACTCAGAATTAAGAATAAGGAGGCCGAAATTATGGTAAAAGCTCAACAATTGGTCTTTGCCTTCTGTCTAGCGGCCTTGTTTTGCGCGTGGTCCGTAGTTGCGCAGGATGCAGTTAGTGTGAACTCAACGGATCTAGAAGTAGTTCGAACGGGCCATTTCAAGGCTAAGGGCGGCCCTTTAACGCTCTACAGACTCTACAAAACGCCTGATGGCACCGAGGGGCAAGTACACTTTACAGAATTCACCTCATTGGAGCCAGCGGAGTTGCAAATCGAAAAGTGGATGAAAGCGACGCGAACGGTCACAAGTCGAGAACGGAACCAGATGAAAGACGGACAGCTGATTAGTGATCGAATCTCGGCAGTTGCCGATTTGCCGAAATCGGACAAGAACCAGAAAGAATTCGTGATCATCAGGCGCGATGATTTGAAGTGCTACTTCATCGAATCTGTGTCCTTGCAGGTCGCGCAGCAGATCGAAAGTTTCATAGGAAAGAACTAACCGTCAAGAACTGAGGCGGCTTTGATGCGCCCTTGTATCTCTGACCAGCGACCTTATTCCCGAACAGGTCCGAGTATGATCCAGGAGTTGCGATTCGCTAGTGATGGCTGTGACCTGCCCCCCGTTTTCGGCACAAGTCCTCCACCGCCCGCCCCGCTCGTCCTTTCGGTAGGTACACCGCAGTTTCGTGGGCGAGAGAAAATGATCCCTGGACCTCTCCATTACTCCGATTCGACCGGCACTGTAGAATTTAGAAATGATGATTTGCCCAAACTGCCATCAGGAAGCTGGAATCGGGACGGCTGGTTTATTCGAAACGGTTTTCATGTCTAGAAAGAGCTGCGAGAAGTGCGGACGGGAATTTCTGATTGTGAACGGTGTACCGGTGAAGCCGGAGGATTACCAGCCACCAGGCCGAGCCTAGATTTGCTCCTGCAAGCACCCATTAGGACGCCCTCGCGTGCCTCGCAAGCAGAAGATCAATCTCGAAAAGGTTATGGCGTCACTCAACACCCTCTCGTCAACGGGGCATTGCCCGTGTTCACAAGAGTGACGGTCTCCGGTGAACTACTCGTGCCGACATTTTGGTTGCCGAAGACGAGGCTTGT
>Ga0335071_10007297_pt1 | contig 11373 bp, 7 predicted proteins | sample Lox_Sample_15_FD_206724 | JGI IMG/M metagenome (GOLD analysis project Ga0335071, IMG submission 206724) | Soil microbial communities from Loxahatchee National Wildlife Refuge, Florida, United States - Lox_Sample_1.5 | ecosystem: Environmental > Terrestrial > Soil > Wetlands | place: USA: Florida...
GGTGGAGAGCACTTCCGGGTGGGTGGGATGTTGCACCGGAATCGAAAGCGGCACACCGCGACCGGCAGGTTCGCCATCGCGCCGCCGCAACACGGGCGCGTGAGTGTCCTCGGGCTCCGCAGAATCCGACGGCGGCGTAGCGGGCATGGCGGCCAGTTCCGCGTTCCGCTTCTCTACCGCTAGCCGGCGCTCTTCCACCTGCTTCTGGAAATCGCGGTACTGTTCCGCGTTCATCAACACGCTCAGTGCAGCACTTTGTTCCTCCGGAGTTCGCGCCATGGACGACGCCAAATCTGCCACCCGCACCGCGTCGTCCACGCGACCGAGCCGTTCCAGCACTAGCACCGAATTCAAGCGGTAGTGGACGTTTCCCGGTTCCAGTTCGCTGGCCATCAGCCCCATGCGATGAGCTTCCTCCAGCCGTTCCGGCGCGTTCTCGCTGCCTGGACGAGAGGCGAGCAGCCAGCACAGCGCGTCATACGCGGGGGCGAATCCAGGGTTCAATCTGATGGCCGCGCGCAGGCTGGTTTCCGCAGTAGCTGCCTGGGGGCCATCTAGGGAGCCTTTCAGTAGGTTCGCAGCGTAGTAGTAGTGCGCGAGATAGCTTTGAGTATTAAGCGCCACGGCCTGGGCGTACCACTTGCCAGCCTCTTCCCTTTTATCCTGCTGGGCGCAGACGAAGCCCATACTTTCATTCGCAGCAGCGAGCTTAGGATCGAGCTTCAGGGCCTGTTCCAGCATCCCCTGCGCCTCGGTGAATTGCCGGTCGTGCGCCATGAAATCGCCGCGGACGGCCAGAGACTCGGCGGCGGAGAGTGCGCGCGGCGCAGATTGCTCTTCCTCGTTGTTTGGCGGAATGTCCATCTTTACCGCCGCAAAAGTCACGTGGCCAATGTAAAGGTACAGGGCTTTTTCCAGCGTGGCGAGGTCGCCGATTGTCCGCCGCGCCGCCTCCTCCGGCGTGTTTCCCTCCAGCAGGGCGATGAAATCCGACGTGCGGTGAGTCTTGTCGTGCCAGTCGCGCGTGACGAGGTAATGGGTGAGTGCCCAGGATTCGGCGTAGAAGATGGAGGTTTTGTTTTCCTCGTGATAATAAGGTGATTTGGCGTCGGCGTGGAACAGCGTGGCGAGCGGCAGCGGGGGGTTCTGCCGCAGCACCATGAGATTGGTGGCACTGTACGCGCCCACGTAGGCCTGCTTCCCTTCGATCCGCGTGTTGCCGTAGAACTCCGCCAGCCCTTCCGTCAGCCACAGCGGCAGGCGCGAGATCATTCCACGCGTCAGGTAATGGATATACTCGTGATACACCGGTTCGAAGGGTTCCGGCGCGTCCGGGCTCATGGTGACGTCGAGGCGCAGGCCCACGTATTTCTTTTCCGGGCCGTCCAGATAGATTCCCGCCGGATGGGCGGATCCTTTTTTCGCCCAAAACTCCGGCAGCAAACTTTTGAGCGTGTTCTCGTCCTTGGCAGCCACGATGATGACGGGCGGGGCAGTAGCGGAACCCTTCAGGTTGAAGAACTGGCGGAAGACAGTCCGAATGGATTCGAACTGATAGCCCACGCGGCGCGCTGCTTTCTCATTGGCATTGGTGACAACCACGAAGTTGGGCGTGCGCAACTCGATCCAAGACTCGCTTGGCGCCGCCAGGAGGCTAATCGATGCCGTGCCGGCGAGAAGCAGCACCCGGCCGGCGCCTATCAGGAGAAAGAAAGCTCCTTCCGACCACCGCGCTGATGGCCGGCATGGATGCTTCTTGGTCCATTGGTTCTTGGTTAGCGTACCCATGAACGTGGTCCTTTCCTTCGTGCGGCGAGAGAAGGCAGACTTGACCGCTTCCCGTGACCAGATCGCAACGACGCCGATTATTAAACCTTGAATTCTGAAGTTGCTACTTTATCACGCGGTAACATACACCCGCCGACGGGCCCGGTCAATGGCTGGAAAGAAGGTGTCCGGTATCAGGTATCAGGCGCCAGGTGTCACGAAAACCGGCCGTAGACAGGCACACGGTCGGAAAGCGAGTTTCTTCGGGCTAGAGCGGTCAGGCAGAACGGAAGATGAAAGAGGGTGTTCGGCGGGGAGATTTCGACTGCCCTTTCCTAACTCGCGGCTCCCGCGGTCGGCGCACGATTCACCGTTCACTATCCACTATCCTGGACGTGCGTTGACGGGCTGCGCCGGGGGTACCTATAATGGCAGCCGTGGCAAGACGGGGTCCTCAAGTTGCCCCCGGATGGAGTTGTTCCCATGACGAAGAGAAGTCTGTGGATTGCGCTGGTGCTGTCGGGCGCGATCGCCTGTCCCCTGGCCGCACAAGATACGGCAGGGGCGGCATCGAGCAATGGGCAAAACTCGGGGGCCAGCCCCAGCGCGAATAACACGCAAACCCCTAGCAATCCCACCGTGATTCGGGTGCCCGTCAACCTGGTGAACGTGCCCCTGACGGTGACGGATAAAAAGAATCGCCTCGTCATCATGATGACCAAGGACGATTTCAACCTTTTCGAAGACGACAAGCCGCAGAGCATTCAGTACTTCAGCCGTGAAACCGATCTGGCGTTGCGCATCGGCCTGCTCATCGACACCAGCAGCAGCATCCGCGAGCGCTTGCAGTTCGAGCAGCAGTCGGCTATCGATTTTCTTTCCGACACGATTCGGCGGGGCAAAGATCAGGCGTTTGTGTTGGGTTTCGACCTCGATCCGCAGATCGCGCAGGACTACACCGATAACGTCGAGGCGCTCGCCAAGGCCATTCGCGGGCTACAGGCCGGCGGTGTTACCAGCCTCTACGATGCCATTTATTATGCCTGCAAGGACAAACTGCTCTTCTTCCCCCCGCCCGAGCCTTACCTGCGCCGCATGATCATTGTTATCAGCGACGGCGAGGACAATCGCAGCGAACATACTCGGGAAGAAGCCTTGGCCATGGCCCAGCGCGCGGAGGTAACCGTCTTTGCCATCAGTACCAATCGCAGCGGCAATCCCGGGCGGGGCGATAAGGTTCTGAAGCGGCTGGCGGAAGAAACCGGCGGCCATGCCTACTTCCCCTTCCAACCCAGCGACCTGGCGGAGGATTTCCGCGCCATCGGCCGCGACTTGCGTACTCAATTCTTGCTCAGTTATACATCCAGCAATACGGCGCGGGATGGCACTTTCCGCCATATTGCCATCGAGCCCGTGGACAAGACCCTGCACGTGCGCGCCAAGACGGGGTACTTTGCGCCATCCCAGTAAACCGGATGCTCTTCTGCAGCAATTGGGATAATTTTACAGTAGATAGCATCCCATCCACAGACAGTTTGAAAACGAAAGAGGCCGGCAGGGGAGCTGCCGGCCTTTGACTTGGAACCTCAATGCTGGGCTTACCTGCGGCCGCCGTGGAAGCTGTGTCCGTAGCCGCCGTGGTACGCGGGGGCGCGTCCGTAAGCATGGCCGCCTCCATACGCATGGCCGTAGTAACGTGGCGCAGCGTGGTACCTCGGGGCGCCACCCCAGTAGCGTGGCCCGCCGCGATAGTGCGGACGCCCGTGGAATCTATGGAACCACGGCCCCGCACCGATGAACACCCCGCCGGAGAACCACTCCGGACCGTAGTAACCGTAGGGCGCGCAAGCGTAGGGGTAGTAGGAGTAGTATCCGTACGGGCAGACCGGAGGCGGTCCAACGTAGACCGGGCCAACTCCGACTCCGAACACGATGGGCTGCGCCTGAACCGCCGGCGCCACCGCAACCAGCGCTATGCCGATCATGCTAAGGAGCATTAGTTTTTTCATGGCCTTACCCTCCTTCATTCCGCATTTCCTTCACGTTCCGCTCTTACCAAGGGCAAGAGGCTTGCCAAATCATCGCAAGGGTCGGCGGCCGTTAATCTCCTACGTTTCAGTGAGTTAATCAGAGAGGCTGATGCGGCGTTTACCACGCCGCAAAGCGAGCGTGGTGGTGCTTTTCAAATACGTGGTGCTATTCGGCCACCGAGCGGGTGAGGGGCGGGAGACAAAGGAAGAGGGCGTCAGCATACGCCAACGCCCTCGGAATTGAAAGGACTACTGAGCAGGTTTCTTGGTTGTCGCGGGCTTGTGAGCTGGCGCGGCGGGCTTCTCTTTGGCAGCCGGCTTGTCGGGCAAGTCAGAGGTGACTTGACCCTCCAGCGTCAAGACGAAGCTGGGAGTGTTGCTATAGGCCGCCAGGGTGCCCTTGAACGTCACCAAGTCGCCTTTCGACAGGTACTTGACGTTGGGCTGCGAGTTATCCTTCAACTCGATGTCATAACCGCCCGTCGACTTCGTGCTATCGAGAATGGCGATATGGACGAGGTCGACGCCGGGATCAGTTCCCTTCTCAACCCCGACGTAGGTACCACCCAACTCGATGGGTTGACCTTTCACGCCGTCCCACTGTTTCTGGGCCGTTTCACCGCCCAGTTTCAATGGGAAGGTCAGGTCGTTGAAAGCGTCGATGACGTTGTTGCCCGTGTGCTTGGGAGCCTCCATGGCAGCAACCTTGAAGCCATCGGGCGGATTGGGACCAGCCGCGGCTTGCGTCTTGATGTCAGCCAGCCCCGTATCCGTACCGTGGTAGGAGACATAGGTCTGTTTGAGGAACTTGTCCCATACATCGGCGTTGGGGTCCTTCCCCGCGTTGGCCAGCGCCACAGCACGGGCGCAGTACCAAATGCCGTGGTCGTAATCGTGAGGGGTCGTGTAGAGGTAAGACAGACCCAGCCAATAGGCGGGATACCAGCCGCTGGGGTTATCGTCAACCGACGCCTTCAGTGCCGTGATCGCGCCGGCGTAGTCCTTGTGCTGGAGGGCGACAAAGCCGATGCAACTGTTGAACACCGATCGAAATTCCTTTACTGCCTGCTGGAACTGTTCGTCGGTGGCGCCCGCCGGCTTCTGGAGCTTGCCGAGAAGATCCAAACCGTGGTGCGCATCGGTGTCGGCCCGCGTGAGGAAAGCAGCCGCATCGGATTGGTCCGGTTTGTAGAGGAAGGGAGAAATAAAGCTAATGAACCGGAGGGCCGGAAGGGCGCTCTGGACGTTATCAGGATTGGCCTCGAGGACTTTGTGAGCGGCATCCACCGCCTTGTCCGATTGGTTCAATTGCTGGTAGGTCTGCATTTCGGCCAAATAGGCCAGATCTTTGAAATCGGAGTTGGAGAACTTCTGGAGAAAGGCTTCCGCCAACTCGATTTTCTTGTTCGGATCCTTCTCAGTCGCCATCGCATTAAAAGCGTCATATTCCGGCCTACTCTTCCATTGCGGCGCTTTCGCCGCTTGGGGTGGCGCTTCCATGCGAACGGTGGCGGCCAGATGAAGCGAGCGGCCGGAGCGGCCCGCGACCTCGCCCGCAGTAGCGCAAGACGCTACACTGACCAGCAACACAACTGTCCAAAGCGCGATGTTGTTCCTCATTGCACGACTACCTCGATTTGAATTGGTGAATCGCAGGTGATCTGGACGCACCCGCTACATACGGTGGCCCGGAGACGCCGTCCGTCGTCACGACTAAGCACCCAAAAGCCTTGTAAACCTCCGGTTGACCCCTTCCAAATATCAATAATCGATGGACTTTTCAAGTAAAATCTCGCGGCGCGGCTCCGTCCGGCCCACAATCGGTTGGATGCCAGTCCGAAGCGCCGCGGCGAATAGTCGCTTACGTCGATCCGGCCACGCCCGGAATTCAAGCACGCCCGCTTGCTGGGGAACCTCGCGTAGCGCTTGCCATGCGAACTTCTTGCTACTAGAATCGCTGCCATTGCGCTGCCATGGAGATCCCGCCGCCCCCAACCCGCTCTGGTGACCGCGTCGACTTGGCCAAGTCTACACCCAGACGCGCCGAGATCACCAGTCTCTGCCGGGAGAGCGCACTCCCTGTGTTGCAGGCCTTGGCAAGCAATCCTCATCTCGAAGAGCGCGACGTGCTTTTCCTGCTCGAGCGCAAGGACCTTCCCGCCGAGGTGGTCAGTGCTCTTGGGCAACGAGCCGACGCCCGGCGCAGCGCTGCCGTGCAGCTCGCTTTGGTGCGGCACCCCAAGTCGCCTCGCCAGGTTTCACTGGGCTTAATCAAGGGCCTCTACGTCTTTGACCTTTTACGGGTGACGCAGACCCCGGGCGTGCCGGCAGAAGTCCAGTTGGCCGCCGAAGAGGCGATTCTAAGGAAGACGGAGGGGTTGCCGCGGGGAGAACGGATCACGCTCGCCCGCCGTGGCACGGGACGGCTCGCCGCCAGTCTCCTCATCACGAGCGACCTGGAATTGATCCGCGCGGCTCTTGAGAACCCTTACCTCACCGAAGGTCACCTCGTCAAACTGCTGGCGCGGACTGGCTTGCCTCCTGCGCTCGTCGAGTATCTGGCGCAACACGAGCAGTGGTCGAATCGTTATAACGTGCGCCTCGCACTCATCCGCAATCCGCTAACGCCCTTGGCACGCGTGCTGACGTTTCTTCCCGACATGGCGGTGGGCGATCTGAGGGACACCTGCCTCGACCGCCGCCTGCCGGAGCCGCTGCGGAAATATCTCAAAGGCCATTGCGCCGACCGGCTCAAGAAGTCCAGCCAAGGCGCCTAACTCCAGGCGCCGCGCCGGTTCGCGACCGCAGGCATCCCCAATCATCGCGCGCTGAGATTCGCTTGCGGCTTCTATGGTAGGACTTAAACTACTACCGAAGGGTGACTACAGAACTCCGTACTTGGCATAAACCTCGCGCAGCGACTTGCCTTCCAGCAATTCCTTCCGGGAGAGGTTCTCTTTGTGCACCTTCTCCTGAGCCTGCACGAGAACCGCGTCCTCCACGTCGCCGGGGATCACCACGATGCCGTCGAAATCCGCGAATACCAAGTTCCCCGGTTGCACCAACACGTCGCCAGACCGGATGGGCACATCGTAAGCCATCACAATTCCCCGCCCCATGGAGTCCAGCGGCCGGATGCCGCTGTAGTACACGGGAAAGCCCATGTCAATGATCTTGACGCAGTCGCGAATCTGGCTGTCGCAGACGCAACCTACCGCGCCGTTGCGCTGGGCCACGGTACTCATCAATTCCCCCCAGGGGGCGTTGGTCCCGGCGTAGTCGGTGGAATGCACAATCACGTCGCCGGGCCGGAGGGAATCCATCACCTGAATCTCGAGTCCATAGGGTTCGTCTTCCCGAACGTAGTCCGCTTCCATCCAGCGAACCGTCCGGGCGCGGCCCACAAAGCCGCAGTTCTTGCGGTCCGGCAGCAGCGGCCGCAGGCGATGATGCATGGCTTGTTGGCGGTAACCCAGCCCGTCCAGAATGTCGCACACGGCGGCCACGTACAGATTCTCGCGAATGAATTTCACAATCTCGGCGTCGCACTGGAGCATGTTTATTTCTCCTCCGCGGGGATTTCCCCGTCCGTTGGAGGGCCTCCTTCGCGGCCAATTCACAAACGCAGGACAGCATCCCCGAGAAAGTCATCACCGCGTCAGACGGCCGTTACCGCTCGCAGCCCGACCGATTTCACCACCGCGAAGGCCGAAGGTGGGCGAAAGCTCAGGGCAATACCGGAAAAGCGTATAATGACCTTCGGTGGGGCTCTTATGTCAAGAGCCTTTGTTTCTGACTCAGGCAATTCGTTCAAAAGGTTGAACGCATTCGGAGATTGGAGCCAAGCCATGGCTGCACCAAAAGCAGGCGTTGTCCCTTCGACCTCGCGGGCCATGCACGTGCTGGAGTTTCTGGCACGTTTGAAGCGCGGCGCTTCCATATCAGAGATCAGCCGTAACCTCGTGCTTCCCAAGAGTTCCACTTACTTGGTGCTGAAGACGCTGGAGGAGGGCGGGTACTTGCGCCGCAGTCCCCGCTCGCGCAAGTTCTACTTTGGTCCGGAATTCATCCGCCTCTGCCGCGACGTCCTCGACAATCTGGACCTGCGGGATGTGGCCAGGCCTATCCTCACGAAACTGATGCGGCAAACGGGCGCCACCGTGCATATGGCGGTTTTGGACGGGAACGCCGCCGTGATTATCGACAGAATCGAGTTACCGGGCTCCAGCGCCGGCGCCGATTGGGTGGGCCGCCGGCTGGACGTCAACTGTACCGGCGTCGGCAAGGCCCTGTCCGCCTACCTGCCGGAAGAGCAGTTTGAGAAAGTGATCACGGCCAAACGATTCGCCCGGCACAACGAGAACACCATCGTCTCTGTTTCCCAGCTTAAGAAAGAGCTGGCTAAAGTCCGCGACAAGGGTTACGCCGTCGACGATGAGGAAGATGAGATCGGGGTGCGCTGCATCGGCGTTCCCATCCTGGGCGGCGACCGGCGGGCGCTTGCCGCCATCAGTTTCGCCGGAACCACCGAGCAGATTCCGCTTGAGCGGGTACCGGCGCTGGCCGCCCACCTGCAACGAGCGGCAGCAGAGATCTCCCAACAAATGAGCCATCAGCGGGGGCCGGAGTCGGTCGCGCCCGGTATCAAGGTGCTGACGGCTGCCGCAACTGCTGCGGGCTTGCGCCCCGCCCCAACCGACAGTTGAGAAGCACAGGACTTTTCCCTCGGCCGGCGCGCCGTTTCGGTTTCGTTCAACCCATTGAACAAAACGCGAGTCTCGCCCCCCATTCGCCTTGACATCTCGCCACCGCGGATTACCATCACGATGCCGCACCGATGCGACCCATAGGATACAGGCTGCGATTGCACCGGAAGCAGGCTACGGAAGAGGTGCGAATCACGCTGGCGTAGCGCCCGTACTCCATGCGGTGAACAAATCTTCCGCAGTCAATGCCGGCGCGGTCGCGTGCGGGGAGGCACGGGAAAGCTACTTCCGCGATCGCATAGGACGCATTCCATGATCAGACCACGCTTGGTTTACTTACTCTGGCTGGTGCTATGCACCTTTGCTCTGCCGGCCCGTATGGTGGCCCAACAGGCCGGTGCGCAGGTCAAGCTTGATCCCAGCACGCGTTACCAGGAAGTCCAAGGGTTCGGCATCAATTACACCGGCCCCTACTTCCGCAATGATCAGAAGCGCATGTTCGACAAGCTGATCGACGATCTCGGGGTCACGATGTTTCGCGTGGTGCCGTATCTGGTCTATAGCAACTGGGAGGAAACCCCGGGCCCCAAGAACTCCGAGTACTGGAATGATCGCTACTCGACGCCTATTTTCGAGGCCACGTGGAATGGATTGCGTTATCTGAACTCGCGCGGCATCCGCCCGATGATCTCGCTGATGGGACCTGTCCCCGCTTGGATGACAGACGCGAACCCTCCACCCCCCCAGCACAAGGTGTGTCAGGACAAGGTGGCGCCGGCACTCCAGGGACACCTGAGCCCAGCACATTACGACGCCTTCGCCGAAGAAGTGGTCACCATGGTGGAGTACGCCCGCACGCAGGCGCACGTTGACCTCGACTATTTCAGCCCCTTCAATGAAACCGACTGCTATCCACCAGAAGGACCGCGCATCGATCCCGACGAGGCGCCGAAGGTGCTGGACGCGGTTGCCCGGCGACTGAAACAAGCCGGCTTGGGCGACGTCCGGTTAGCCGTGCCGGAGAACGCGGTCATCACCAACGACTATACCGGCCCGATCCTCAAAGACGATGAGTTGATGAAGCAGGTGGGCGCGTTTGCCTTCCACACGTATGGGGAGGACTCCGTCGGCCCGCAGGTGGAACGCGTGCAGGCCAGCAAGTACGCCCGCATTCCCGTGTGGCTCACCGAGTACGGCGATCTGAATGACGAAGACAAGACGTTTGACAACCAGTGGAAGAACTTCTCCTTAGCGGCCAATCGGCGTGCGTTGACCGCTCTTAATCAAGGCGCCACTGCCATCTTCTACTTCGACGTCTTCGACGATTACGAAGAATGCGCCCGCCGGCTCTGCTTCTACGGCTTATTCCGGAGCGCTAGCCACGTCTACTCGCCGAAGAAGAGCTACTACGCCACCCGCCAGCTTTATCACTTCGTACGCCCAGGCTGGCGGAGGATTCGAGTCACGGCCGAGGCTCCCGGTCTGACGCTCTCTGCTTTTCAGGGCCCAACCTCCGACGACATGGTTCTTGTAGGAGTGAAAGAGGGAGGTCCGAACCACTTGAGTATTGAACTACCTCCCAGCTCGACCAGCCTCGCGAGTTGGAAGCTTTACGAAACGACGCGCGAACTGGATTGCGAACCGGTTGGTACCCTGCCGGTACGAGACGGGCGTGCAGAAATCGACCTGCCGGCAGAGGCGGTCTTCACGCTAGTGGGAAGCTCGCGCTAAGCCGAATGACTTCTCGGGCAACTGGCCGCAATAGTGTCGGGCCGGAGGAGAAGTGGGCGGCAACAATTCACCGACTGGTCCGTAGAACACTCGCCGCCTGCCAGCCAGGCCCCTTGATAACTTGGTACCGGCGACGGCATAATTAGGAGCATATCGCACACAACGTACCCGGGTAGGGGCCGCGATAGTTGGGTCCGGCGGTCTGGAGCAAAGGCCATTGCTCCGGCGGGCATAATAGTTGCATGCCTCCGGGTGTGGAAGTGCGAAGGGCCTTGAGGGTTTACTGACAACTAAACGGGACAATGAGGTGCCTACGGGAGGGGGTCCCGACCCTCCCGATTTGCGTCGGATCTCAGGTCACCAAATAAGGAGATCAGAATGATGCGAACAGCGAAGTTCGGCAGTCCTGCAATTCGGGCAGGGTCCCTTTCCGATGCCCGCATCGGCACAGGAGCTCTGCATGGGAAGCGCAGTATCTTCCCCCACTTCCCTTATCGCGGCTTGACAATGCTCTTGGCGCTCCTTGTCTTAGCTGCGCCACATGCATGGGCACAGCAACAAGCAAGGCTTTCAGGCACGGTCACCGATCCCAGCGGCGCGATGATTCCCGGCGCTACCGTGCGCGTGACCAACACTAATACCCAGGTGACGACGACCGCCGTCTCCAATTCCACCGGCTACTACGTGGTGGGCAATCTCATCCCCGGCGTCTACTCGGTCGCAGCCCAGAAGGAGGGCTTCAAGACCGTAGTGCAACCCAATATCACCTTGGAAGTAGCGCAGTCAGCGACCGTCGATTTCGCGCTCGAACTCGGCCAGACTTCGCAGGAAGTTTCGGTGCAGGGTACTGCCCCATTGGTGGCCAGGACTGACGCCATCGTGGGTCAGGTAATCGGACCGACGGCGATGGTCGAACTGCCGCTCAACGGACGCAACTACTTCAACCTGGCGGAGCTCAGTCCGGGAATCTCCAGTTACGGCCAACGCAGTTTCTACTCCAGCGCCATCAATGACTATGGGACCTCGTTCAATTCCGGAAGCGGTGGCGAGGACCGCAACGGATTCACTTTGGACGGCGCCGATATCAAATCGCACTTCATCAACGGCTCCTACGTGCCCTCCATCGACTCTGTGCAGGA
>Ga0335071_10007299_pt1 | contig 11372 bp, 8 predicted proteins | sample Lox_Sample_15_FD_206724 | JGI IMG/M metagenome (GOLD analysis project Ga0335071, IMG submission 206724) | Soil microbial communities from Loxahatchee National Wildlife Refuge, Florida, United States - Lox_Sample_1.5 | ecosystem: Environmental > Terrestrial > Soil > Wetlands | place: USA: Florida...
CGACGGCCCGAGCGGCATGGCCGGCCATGACCGGCGTCCAGACCGCGAAGCCGATGACGAACAGCGCCGCGAGCGGCGTCACCCAGCCGCCGACCTGCTCCGCGCGATCCTGCACGACACCCTTGGTCTTGAGCGCAAGGAACGAGGCGCCGTGGGCCAGGCAGAGCAGCAGCACGGTCAGGCCGACGTACAGCGAGTAGGGGTTGAGCAAGGTGAAGAACGAGCCCGTGTACTCGTGATGGGCGTCGATCGGCAGGCCGCGCAGCAGGTTGCCCAGCGCGACCCCCACGAGCAGGGGGACGAGAAAGCTGCCGAGCGTCATGGCGACGTCCCAGAGCCAGTGCCAGCCGGCGTTGTCGAGCTGCGTGCGAAACTCGAACGAGACGCCGCGGATGATGAGCGCGAAGAGAACGAGCACGAGCGCCAGGTAGAGGCCCGAGAACATGGTCGCGTACCACTCGGGGAAGGCGGCGAACATGCCGGCGCCGGCGACGATCAGCCAGACCTCGTTGCCGTCCCACACCGGCCCGATCGCATTGATGGCGACGCGCCGTTCGAGCTCGTCGGTGCCGACGAAGTCGTGCAGCATGCCGACGCCGAAATCGAAGCCCTCGAGGAACAGGAAGCCGCACCAGAGGATGGCGATGACGATGAACCAGAGTATCGCGAGTGACATGGCGCTACCCCTCCTCTTTCAGTACGACATGGCGGGGACGGGGACACCGTGCTCGTCGAGTTCGGGCGGCGGTCCCAGGGGCTTGCGCGCGAAGCGGATCATGAGCGCGGCGTCGACGAGCGCCATGACCCCGTAGATCAGCACGAAGACGACGATGCTGAGCGCGAGGGTCGTCGCGCTCACCGACGGCGAGACCGCGTTCCGGGTGAGCTGCAGGCCCTGAACGATCCAGGGCTGGCGGCCGTTCTCAGTAAGGACCCAGCCGAGCGTGTTCATGACGAAGGGGAGGATCACGGCCCAGACGGCCAGGCGCAGGAACCAGCGTGAGTCGGCGATCTTCTTGCGGCGCAGCAGCCACGCTCCCCAGAGCGAGAGCAGGAAGACGAGGCCGGCGAGGTAGGCCATGCCGCGGATCGACCAGAAGGCGATGAAGACATTGGGCCTGTAGTCACCCGGGCCGTACTGCCGCTCGTACTGGGCCTGGATCTGGTTCATGCCGACCACCTTGCCGTTGGGGGAGTTGGTGGCCAGGAACGAGAGCAGGTGCGGGATCTTGATGGCAAAGGACGGCGTCTGGTCGTTCACCGTGAAACCGCCGATCTGGAAGAGCGTGAACGAGGCCGGTTGCGCCGTGTTCCAGAGCGCCTCACCGGCGGCGATCTTCATGGGCTGGTAGTGGTCGCCCGAGACGCCGAGCTCGCTGCCGACGAGCATGACGAGGAATGCGGCGGGCACGAGCACGATCAGCGCGAGGCGCGCCGTCCTTTCGAAGATCTCGTGATCGGAGCGGTGACGCAGGTGCCAGGCCGACACCGCCAGCATGAGGGAGGCGGCGGTGACCAGCGCGGCCAGCAGGACGTGGGCCAACGACCACAGGAACATCGGGTTGACGAGCACCGCCCAGATGCTCGTGAGCTCGGCGCGTCCCGAGGTCACCACGTATCCCACGGGGTGCTGCATCCACGAGTTGGCCGCCATGATGAACACGGCCGAGAGCACGGTGCCGAGGGCGACGATCCAGATCGTGGCCAGGTGGACACCCTTGGGCAGGCGGCCCCAGCCGAAGATCCACAGGCCGAGGAACGTCGACTCCAGGAAGAAGGCGGCGAGGCCCTCGATGGCGAGCGGCGCGCCGAACACGTCGCCCACGAACCGCGAGTACGACGACCACGCCATGCCGAACTGGAACTCCTGCACGAGGCCGGTGACCACGCCGACGGCGACGTTGATCAGCAGGAGCGTGCCGAAGAAGCGCGTCAGGCGCAGGTAGTCCTGGTCGCCTCGCCGGTGCCACACCGTCTGCAGGATGGCGACCAGGAAGGCGAGGCCGATGGTGACCGGCACGAACAGGAAGTGGTAGATACTCGTCGCCGCGAACTGAAGGCGAGCGAGGTCGAGCTGTGACACGCCCACGATGACGGTGCCCCTCATCTGTGCAATCCCCCCTCGAGGATATCGTCGGCGCGCGCGGCGCCTGCACGCGCCGATGGACCGGGTGAAGAGGCGAAGCTCGCCCACCCCCTATGCCTCATGATGCTAGTGCAAACGCTTGATCTCGAGCAACGTTGTCGGCTCAGCCCGGCGGTGCCGGTCCGCCCGGTGCCGGCACGCCCTCGTCGCTGGTCGGGCGGACCCGCGCAGCCGGCCCGAGCGGCAGGTAGGCGATCTCGGCGGGGCTGACGAGGTCGGCGGCCCAGTCGAGCATCACCTGGAGCTTGCGCGAGAAGCGCGGCAGTTTGCCGAGGTAGACGCCGCGCCAGAGCAACCAGGCGGGGAGACCGGTGATCTTGAGCCCTCTGAGCTGGGCCACGGCCTCGCGGTGGCCGAGGCTGGCGAGGCTGCCGATCGGTGCGTAGTCGAACTCGTGCGCCGCCGGCTCGCCGCGCAGCGACGCCGCGACGTTGGCAGCGGCGACGGGCCCCTGGCGCTCCGCGTTCTGGGCCGTCGGCCCGTAGAAGCGGCCGGGGCTGGCGGTGGGCACCGCGGCGCAGTCGCCCAGCGCGAAGATGTCGTCGTGACCGTCGACCTGCAGGTTGCGGCGTACGCGCAGGGCGCCGTGGGCGTCCTTGGGCAGATCGACGTCGCGCAGCAGGGGATTGACCTCGATGCCGGCGGCCCACATCACCGTGCGCGTCGGCACGACCTCGCCTGTGCTCAGCGTCGCGCTGTGCGCGGTCAGCTCGGTGACGCCGACGCCGAGGCGCACGTCGACGCTGCGGCGGCGCAGGCGCTCGAGCACGTATGCCCCGAGGCGTTCGTCGATCTGCTCGAGCAGGCGGTCTCCGTGCGGGGCGAGGATGAAGCGCGGCTCGCCGGGCGCGATCGACGGGTAGTAGGGCAAAGCCTCGTGGACGAGGTCTTCGGTGGCGGCGGCGCCCTCGATGCCCGAAAAGCCGCCGCCGCAGAAGACGAACGTGAGCAGCTCGCGGCGCAGGGCGACGTCGCGCGAGACCGAGGCGAGCTCGAGCATCTCGAGCACGCGGTTGCGCAGCAGGTAGGCGTCGGCGACGGTCATGAGCGGCAGGCCGAACTGGGCGGCGCCGGCGCCGTGGCGGAAACTCGTGGTGGCGCCGAGGGCGATCACCAGGCGGTCGTAGCCGCGCGTCTCGGCGCGGCCGTCCGGCAGCCTGACGGCCACCTGGTGCCCGGCGACGTCGATGGTCTCGACCTCGGCGACCTCGATGTGCGCCCCGGGGGCCATCGCGCGCAGCGGTGGCACAGCGTGCACGAGTGCGATGGTGCCGCCGGCGACGTCGGCCAGGAACGGCGTATAGGTGAGGAAGTTCGCACGGTTGATCAGTCTCACCTCGACGTCGTTGCCGGCCGTCGCAGCGATGTGGCGGGCGGCGGCGACGCCGCCGAAGCCGCCGCCCAGCACGAGGACGCGTTTCATCGCTTGCCTCCGGCTCGCGGTTGGGCTCTGGCCGACCTCACGCGCGCCCGGCCGCCGTCACAGCCCGATACTGGCCTGCATCATGCCGCCGTCGACCACGTACGTGGTGGCCGTGGCAAAGGAAGACTCGTCGGAGGCCAGCCAAGCGACCAGGCGGGCGATCTCCGCGGGCTCGGCGACCCGGCCGAGGGGGATCGCCTCGTGCAGTTTCTTGTTCAGTACGGGGTCGGCGAAGGTCGCGGCGTCGATCAGCGTGTCGACGGCGCCGGGGGCCACGCCCAGCACGAAGATGCCGTGCTGCGCGAGCTCCACTCCGGCGGTGCGGGTGAGCATGCGCATCCCGCCCTTGGCGCAGCAGTACGGGGCATTGCCCGGCATGGGCCAGTCCTCGTGGATCGAAGAGATGTTGATGATGTGCCCGCCGCCGCCCTGGGCGATCATCTGACGGGCGGCGCACTGCACGCCGAAGAAGGCGCTCTTCAGGTCGATGCCCATGACCAGGTCGAACTGGCGCTCGGTCGTGTCGAGCACCGAGGTGCGCGTCTCCATGCCGGCGTTGTTGACGAGCACGTCGAGACGGCCGTAAGCCTCGACCGTCTCGTCGACCAGATGCTGCACGTCGGCGACGCTGGAGACGTCGCCCTGCTGCACGCGAGCGGTGCCGCCGGCCTTCGCGATCTCGGCGACCGTGGCGGCGGCGGCCGCCTCGTCCTTGTGGAAGTTGACGGTGACGGCGGCGCCGGCCGCGCCCAGAGCGACGCTGATGGCGTGGCCGATGCCGCTGTCGCCGCCGGTCACGATCGCCGCCTTGCCTGTCAGTGACATCGCGCCTCCTCGTTGTGCCGGGATCCACCGTCGGGCGCCGCTTCGGCGTGCCCGGCGCCGCCGTCTTACCCGTCCGCCGCGCTCGCCAATGGTGTTGCGGGGCGGACGACACCGGAGCCGCCCGCCCTTCTGCAGCGACCGGCGCCCGATCCAGTTTGCTGGCTAATCGTTAGTATGCTAACCTTTGCCCGAGATCAGCGGAGGGGAGACGCCGTGAAGAGGGGAAACGACGAGGGCCACCACGCCGCGCACGTCGACTTCAAGCTCACGCTGCTCGATGAGCTCGAGGGCGCCGATGAGCTCTCGACCCGTGTGTTTCGCTCGTTCCTGAACGCCCTGCGGCTCCACCGCCAACTCATGGTCGCGGCTCTCGCCGAGATCGACACCCACCCGGGCCAGGCCATCTGCCTGCGCTTCCTGTCGGCCAACGACGGCATCACCCAGCGCGATCTGGCCGACGCCCTGCACCTCGCCCGACCCACGGTGAGCCGCATGCTGCAGGCGATGGAGAAGGCGGGCGCGATCGAGCGCCGCACAGACGAGCGCGATCAGCGCCTGACCCACGTCTACCTGACCGCGCGGGGCCGCGAGCTCGAGGGCGAGCTGCGCAGCGTGCTGGCACGCTACATCGGCGAGACGATCGGTTCCCTGTCCGAGAACGATCGTCGCGAGCTCGAACGGCTGCTCAACGCCTACGGCCAGACCATCTCCGCGGCGATCGTCGCGCGGCGCGGGGCATCGCAGGTGGCCGGGCACGCCGGGGGCGAGGCGCCACGGGCGCGGCGCGCGGCCGGAGGGGGATCGGCGTGAGCAGGCTGCTTCGGGAGCGCCTCGCGCCCTACCGCTGGAGCGTCGCCATCATCTTCGCCCTCCTGCTCGTGCAGGCCATCACGAACCTGTCCCTGCCGACGGTCACCGGCGACATCATCTCGAACGGTGTGGTGACGGGGGACATCAGCTACATCTGGCGGATGGGCGGCGTCATGCTGGCCTTGAGCGCGGTGCTCGTCGTCGCCACCATCGTGACCGTCTACTTCGGCTCCAGGACGGCCATGGCGTTCGGCCGCGACGTGCGAGGCCTCCTGTTCCGCAAGGTCGAGGACTTCTCGCTCGCCGAGCTCAATCGTTTCGGCACGGCCTCGCTCATCACGCGCACCACGAACGACGTCTATCAGGTCCAGCAGCTCGTGCTGATGCTGTTCACGGTCGTCCTGGGGGCGCCCTTCATGGCCATCGGCGGCATCATCATGGCGCTGCGCCTGAACGTGCCGCTCTCGGGCGTCATCCTCGTCGCGATCGTCGTCATGGCCCTCTTTCTCGCCCTCATCGTCACTCGCGCCCTGCCGTTGTTCCGCTCGATGCAGGCCAGGATCGACCGTGTCAACCAGGTCACCCGCGAGGTCCTGTCCGGGGTGCGGGTGATCCGCGCGTTCGACCGCAGGAGCTACGAGGAACGCCGCTTCGACCAGGCCAACGTCGACCTCACCGACACGGCCCTGCGGGTCAACCGCATCTTCGCCCTGACCTTTCCCGTGATCATGCTGATCATGCAGCTCACGACGGTCGTCCTGGTCTGGCTCAGCGGCCAGGAGATCGCCTATCACGGCATGCCGATCGGCGATCTCCAGGCGTTCCTGCAGTACGCCTTCCTGATCCTGTTCTCGGTCATCATGGCCACCGTCATGTTCGTGATGGTGCCGCGCGCGGCGGCCGCCGGAGAGCGCATCCAGGCCGTGCTCGAGACCGAGCCGTCGGTGGCCGCGCCCGCTGAGCCGGTCACCGGCACGGCGGCGGTCGGCCTGGTCGAGTTCCGCGACGTCGAGTTTCGCTACCCGGGCGCCGAGGAGGCCGTGCTCTCGCACATCTCCTTCACGGCGCCGCCCGGCCAGATGACCGCCATCGTGGGCAGCACCGGCAGCGGGAAATCGACCCTCATCAACCTCGTCCCGCGGCTCTACGACGTCACCGCGGGCGCTGTGCTCGTCGACGGCGTCGACGTGCGCGAGTACGAGCCGCAGGACCTGTGGCGGCGGATCGGACTGGTCCCGCAGTCGGCGTTCCTGTTCAGTGGAAGCGTCGCCGACAACGTCCGCTACGGACGCTCCCAGGCGACCGACGAAGAGCTGTGGCACCTGCTCGACGTCTCTCAGGCGACCGATTTCGTGAGCGAGATGCCGGACAAGCTCGACACGCAGATCGCTCAGGCCGGGGCCAGCGTGTCGGGCGGCCAGCGCCAGCGCCTGGCCATCGCCCGGGCGCTCGCCAAGAGAGCCTCCATCTACGTCTTTGACGACAGCTTCTCGGCCGTCGACGTGAAGACCGACGCGCAGCTGCGCGCCGCGCTGCAGCACGAGACGGCGCGGGCCACCACGATCGTGGTCGCTCAGCGTGTCGGCACCATCATGCACGCCCAGCAGATCGTCGTGCTCGAGGATGGCGGCGTCGTCGGACTCGGTACGCACGAGGAGCTGCTCGAAAGCTGCGAGACCTATCGCGAGATCGTGACCTCGCAACTGGGGGAGGGTGAGGCGACGTGAGCGGCGACGCGCCTCGCGGCAACGGCGGTCCGTCGACCGGCGGTACGTCTGGCGGCACGCGGCCACCGGCGACCGGCGCCGGCGCCGGCGCGCGCGGTGGGATGCGTCGTGGCCCCGGTGGCGGCGGACCTGGCCACGCGCTCGTCACGCCGACCGAGAAGGCGCGCGACTTCTGGGGCACCATGCGCCGCCTGGTGCGGACGATGCGCCCCGAGAGACTGCGGATCGGCGGTATGACCCTGCTCGGCATCGTGAGCGTCGTCTTTGCGGTGATCGCGCCGCGCATCCTGGGCCACGCCACCAACATCATCGTCGACGGCGTGTTCTCGAAACGCATCCCCGCTGGGACGACCAAGGCCCAGGCGATCGCCTACGCACGCCTGCACGGGCAGGAGCGCTACGCCCACATGATGGCGAACATGGACCTGCACCCGGGTCACGGCGTCGACTTCCGCGCGCTCGCACTCACGCTGCTGCTGGTCGCCGCCATCTACGTGGCGAGCGCGGCGTTCGGCTGGGCCCAGCAGTTCCTGATGGTGGGCGTCGCCCAGCGCACGGTGTACCGTCTGCGGCGCGCGGCCGACGAGAAGCTGGGCCGCCTGCCGCTGCGCTACTTCGACGACCACCCTCACGGCGACATCCTGTCGCGCGTGACGAACGACCTCGACAACATCGCCCAGTCGCTGCAGCAGGCGCTCACCACGCTCATCACTTCGGTGCTGACCATCATCGGCGTGCTCATCATGATGTTCCTGATCAGCCCGCTGCTGGCCGCCATCTCGGTGATCATCGTGCCGGTGTCGTTCGCGATCACCGTCGTGATCGCACGGCGCTCGCAGAAGCTGTTCGCCGTGCAGTGGGAGCGCACCGGCGACGTGGGCGGCCACGTCGAGGAGATGTTCACCGGCCACAACATCGTCAAGGTCTTCGGCCATCAGCGCGAGGCCATCGAGCGGTTCGACGAGCACAACGAGGAGCTCTACCGGGCGAGCTTCGGGGCTCAGTTCATCTCGGGCATCATCCAGCCGATCATGATGTTCGTGAGCAACCTGAACTACGTCGCCATCGCGGTCATCGGCGGCATCAAGGTGGCCAACGGCAGTCTCTCGCTCGGCGACGTGCAGGCCTTCTTCTCGTATTCGAGGCAGTTCACCATGCCGATCACCCAGGTGGCCAGCATCGTGAACGTGCTGCAGTCGACCGCGGCGTCGTCGGAGCGGGTCTTCGAGTTGCTCGACGAGAGCGAGGAGGAGGCCGACCCCGCCGCCCCGGTCGCGCTCGAGCACACCGAGGGCCGCATCAGCTTCGAGGATGTCTCGTTCCGCTACGTCGCCGATCAACCCCTCATCGGCGACCTCGGCCTCGAGGTCGAGCCCGGCGAGACGGTGGCCATCGTCGGACCGACCGGGGCGGGCAAGACGACGCTCGTCAACCTGCTGCTGCGCTTCTACGAGATCGACCACGGGCGTATCAGCATCGACGGCGTCGATACGCGGCAGATGGCGCGCGGCGACCTGCGCCGGCTGTTCGGCATGGTACTGCAGGACACCTGGCTGTTCAGCGGCACCGTGCGCGACAACATCACCTATGGGCGCGACGGCGCGACCGAGGAGCAGATGCTCGCCGCGGCGAAGGCCGCCCGCGTCGACCATTTCGTGCGGACGCTGCCGCAGGGCTACGACACGGTGCTGGACGAGAACGCGACGGCCGTGTCGCAGGGCGAGAAGCAGTTGCTGACCATCGCGCGGGCGTTCCTGGCCGACCCCGACATCCTCATCCTCGACGAGGCCACGAGCTCGGTCGACACGCGCACGGAGGTGCTGATCCAGCAGGCCATGAGCGAGCTGATGAAGGACCGCACGAGCTTCGTGATCGCTCACCGGCTGTCGACCATCCGCGGCGCCGACATCATCCTCTGCATGGACCACGGCCGCATCGTCGAACAGGGCAGCCACGAGGAGCTGCTGGAGCGGCGCGGCTTCTACTTCGACCTGTACAACGCCCAGTTCGCCGCCGCCCTCGACGAGGCGCTGTAGGCGCTTCGAAAGGCCGCCTCCGACGGGAGCTCGCCCCGCCGCGCGCAGACTCGCCCTCACTCGGGAGGCAGCAGCGCTGCGCAGAGCGTCTCCCGGACCCAAGCGGCCCAGCGGTCTACGGTCCAGCCCTGCTCGGCGACGAGAAAGCGGTAGGCGTCGGGGTGGCCGACGGCGAAGATGACCGCGGCGGCCTCGTCTTCACCGAGACCGGGCCGCAGGCCTCCACGCTGGGCCAGCAGGCGGGCGGCCTGACCGTAGTTGCGCAGCCGCTGCTCGGCTCGCCGACGCTCGAGCTCGGCGACCTCGGGGTCGAGCGCCGCCGCCTGACGCATGACGCGGAAGATCGGGGCCGTGCGCGCCAGGGCTTTGCGCCAGAACTCCACCAGCTGCTCGATGATGCGCCGGGGGTCGTTCTCGGGCTCGGCCCGGGCCTGCATGAACGCCGGCACCGGTGTCGGCGCCTGTTCGCCTGCCGCGGCGAAGTCGAGGACGCGGGAGAGCACGTCACGCTTGATGCCGATCGAGTTGTAGAGGGTCTGCACGGCGACGCCGGCCTGTTCGGCGATCTGCGCGACGGACGTCGCCTGATACCCCTGCGCGATGAAGAGTCGGGTCGCTGCCTCGACGATGACGCGCTGCGTCTCGGCAGCGGCGATCTGCCGTCGGTTTCTCACGTCGTCCACAAGGGTAGAATACCATTCTAACCACTGGAATGCACTTCTACCGATGCGGATGCAGCGAGGAGGCGTCGACGATGTCGACCGACCAGCTGAAGGCCAGGACGCTCGAGGGGTTCGAGCGCATGTTCAATCAGGGCGATCTGGGTGCCGTGGACGAAGCGGTCAACGCGGCCGGCACCGACCACCAGGAACCTCTCGGGACCGGGTTCCCGGCGCACCTCAAGGAGGTCGTCACGACGCTGCGCACCGCGTTCCCCGACCTGCATTTCGAGGTCCACCAGATCGTCTGTGAGGGCGACATCGTGGCCACGCGCTCGACCATGACCGGCACCCACCGCGGTCGCTTCGCTCTTGGCCCGTTGGCGGCGATCGAGCCCAAGGGCGCCAAGGTCGCCGTGCCGCACATGCATTTCTTCCGCTACGAGAACGGCCGGGTGGTCGACCTGTGGCACGTCTGGGACACGCTGAAGCTGATGCAGCAGCTGGGGGCGCCGGCGCCCGATCTGCGGGTTCCGCAAGTGGCCTGAGAGGAGCCCTTACCCTGCCTGCGCCGCGCCCGACTTCTTGGCGGCCTTCTTGCGCTCCTCCGAGCTGAGCACGTGCTTGCGCACCCGCACCGACTCGGGGGTGACCTCGACGAGCTCGTCGGCGGCGATCCACTCGAGGGCACTCTCGAGCGTGAGGGTGCGTACCACCTTGAGGCCCGCGTCGATGTCCTTGGTGGACTGCCGGTAGTTGCCGAGCTGCTTGCGTTTGGTGGGGTTGCAGAGCATGTCGTCGCCGCGCGAGTTCTCGCCTACGATCATGCCCTCGTAGACGCGGTCCATGGGCCGCACGAACAGGGTGGCGCGCTGCTGCAGGTTCTCGAGCGAATAGCCGGCGGCCTCGCCGGCGGCCTGGCTCACCAGTGAGCCGCGGTCGCGGCCCGGAAGCTCACCCGCCCAGGTCCCGTAGCCGACGAAGCGCGAACTCATGACCCCCAGGCCGCGGGTCTCGGTGAGAAACTCGTTGCGGTAGCCGATCAGGCCGCGCGTCGTGATCGTGAACTCGAGGCGCACCAGGCCGGTGGGACTGGCGTGCATGCCGGTGAGCTCGCCCTTGCGCAGGCTGAGCGCCTGGATCACGGTGCCCTGGTAGTCGTCGGGCACGTCGATGACGAGCTCTTCGAGCGGTTCCAGCAGTCGGTCCTGCGCGTCGCGGTGGGTGATCACCTCGGGCTTCGAGACGCAGAGCTCCATGCCTTCGCGGCGCATCTCCTCGATCAGGATGGCGAGGTGCAGCTCGCCGCGGCCCGAGACCTTGACGCCGTCGGGCCGGCCCAGGTCCTCGACCCGCAGCGCCACGTTGACGCGCAGCTCGCGTTCGAGCCGGTCCTTTATCTGGCGCAGCGTCACCGCGCGGCCGTCCTCGCCGGCGAACGGGCCGTTATTGACCAGGAAGAACATGCTGACCGTCGGCTCCTCGATCTCGAGCGGCGGCAAGGCCACGGTCGCCGGGTCGAGCCCGGGCGCCGCCAGCGTGTCGCCGATGGCGATCTCGTCGGGCCCGGCCAGCCAGACGATGTCGCCGGCCACGACCTCGTCGACCTCGCGGTTCTCGAGGCCGCGTGTGACCCACAGGTGGGTCGCGCGGGCCGTCTCGTCGCCGGCGAGCTCGAAGGCGACGTCGGCGGCAGGGGCCTCCGGGGCGGGCGGCGTCCCGGACGCGTCTGGGGCGACGTCGGCC
>Ga0335071_10007300_pt1 | contig 11371 bp, 5 predicted proteins | sample Lox_Sample_15_FD_206724 | JGI IMG/M metagenome (GOLD analysis project Ga0335071, IMG submission 206724) | Soil microbial communities from Loxahatchee National Wildlife Refuge, Florida, United States - Lox_Sample_1.5 | ecosystem: Environmental > Terrestrial > Soil > Wetlands | place: USA: Florida...
GCGACGTACGGCGTCCCGGCTGCGCCCGCCAAGCTGGCTGCCCCCTCGACGGCAGCCGATTGCGCGGAATCGGGGGTGCCGGGGTGGCCTGACCCCGCCGATTGCGCGGAATCGGGCAGCCCGGCCACGGCCGAATCCTCGAGGACGTCCAGCGGCCAGCCGGCGGGGTGGACGAGGACGGCCTCCGTCTGCCACCCGCCCAACCCGCCGTGGCTGCCGACGAGCTCCTCGAAGGCGGCGACGTCCAGCGTCGAGGGTTCGTACAGCGAGCCGACGTACACGTCGGGCGCGTTGGCGAAGCGAGCCACCCGCAGCAGGTCGGCGGCGGCCTCCTGAGGGAACGCGTGCAGCGGGTCGAGGCCCTCGACCTCACCCGAGGCCAGGCGGCGCAACCCCTGCCGGCCGAGCACGACGGGGTCGTCCGCGTCGGTCTGCACGAGTACCCAGCCCACTCCCGGGTGGTTGGCCAGCGCACCGACCAGGCCCGGGTGCAGCGCCTCCAGCGCCTCCAGCGTCAGCCGCCCCGGCACGTGCGCGAACCACACCAGCCCGAGGTTGCCCGAGCCCACGACCACCAGGTCATGCCCCCCGACCGCGGCCGCGTCCCCAGACGAGGGGCCCAACGCGACCGAGCCCTCGGCATCGGTACGCCGGCGCAACGCCCGCCGCAGCATCCCGCCGGACACCGACCCCTGGGCACCCATCTGCGACAGGAACGTGTTCACCGGCCCCCAGTCCTCGACGGAGGACGTCACCGCCGCGAGGTCGCCGCCGCCCATGAGCTCGCGCACGACGTCCTCGAGCCCCACGCCATAGCGCTGGCGAAACGTCGAGCCCTGGCTCTGCCCGTGGTCGGAGACCACCACGAGGTGGTAGCGGCGCTGCACCTGCTCGGCGATCCGCTCGAGCTGGGCCAGCACCTCGTCGAGCCCGGTCAGCGAGCGCAGCGACTCCGGGCGCACCGGCCCCGCGTGGTGCGCGATCTCGTCGTAGTCCACGAAGTCCACGTAGATCGCCTTGCGCCCGATCACCATCTGCTCGGCGATCAGTGCCAGGTTGAGGTCGCGCAGCAGCACGTTCGTGACGCCGCGCAGCAGCTGGTACGACCCATGGCGGTCGATGCGCGGCTCGATGCCCGCGCGCACCTGGGCGCGCGCCTGGTGGCGCTCCTTGAGGATCTCGCCGATGGTGAGGAAGAGGGCGCGCGGGAAGCCGTACGGGTGCATGAAGAAGCTCGAGTAGCTCTTCGACGGGCCGAGGCCAGGCGTCCCCGCGGCCATCCCGCTCATCGACAGCAGCGACACGGTCGCGTCGCCGGAGAACAGGTTGCTGATGCTCGCGCCATCGTCGGCCAGCAGTCCGCACCCGTCGCTCAAGCGAGCCTGGATCACCGCCGCGTCGGCCGGGCGGTTGGCGACGAGCAGCTTGCCGGAATCCTTCTCGTACCAGCGAAACGCGGGCATCCCCTCGGTCGACCCGTGCAGGATCCCGGCCTGCGAGACCGGCGTGGTGCACGGCACGCGAGCGGTCCACTCGCGCATGACGTGGCTGCCGGAACGCACCCAGCGTGAGATCGTCGGCAGGTTCCCCGCGCTGACCATGAGCTGCAGCAACGGCCACGGCAGCCCGTCGATCTGCACCATGACGACACCCTCGACGTCGGGGTCGGCGATCGTCTGGCTGCGATGCCCGCGGGTGGCCTGCCGCATGACGTGGGAGAGGAACGCCTCGTCGTCGTCGACGAGCAGGAGCCAGGACAGGATCGCGGCGATGAGCGCGTACGCCCACGAGGCCCAGAACGCCGGCCAGAAGCCGTCGACGTGGATCCCGCGCGCCAGCATGAGCCCGATGTAGACGACGATGCCCTGGCTGAGCAGCCCGATGACGAAGACCCCGAACCAGCCCAGCGCGTCGGCCAGGACGGCGAGCACCGGCAGCAGCAGCGCACCGGTGATCGAGACCAGGACGACCGCGCCGAGCACCGCCCAGCCGCTGTCGGCGCCGATGCCCGGCATCAGCGCGATGACGATCCCGAGGGCAAGCGTGCCGACGATCAGCGACCCGAGGATCTGCCACAGGCTGCGGACCCCGTAGTGGACGCCGTGCAGGAGCGCACGTACGGGCTTTCGCCGCCCGTTACGCCGCTGCCCAGCGGGCTCGCGCTGGCCGCCGGGCCCGCCACTGGGCTCGGCACCAACCGGCCCGGCCCGGCCACTGCCGGGCTCGGGCTGGCCGCTGCCCGGGTTCGCCACGCTCGGGAGGCTATCGGCGTCCCCGGGGTGGCGGCCGCCAGGTGTGAGACCGCCCGCCGAAGAGCGCGGGACCACCCTGGTGGCGGTTGCTCACGCCGCCGGCGGGTAGGTGAACCAGCACCAGGGTGGTCTCGCCGGGCGGTGTGATGCGCGACACGCCGGGGGCACGCGGGTTGCACGCAAACCCTTGCCGTCGGGCCTCGAGACGACGTACGTTCTCCCCCCACATGTAGTACTTACATCGCTGTGATTCATCCACATGTAGTGCCCAGGTTGTCCCCGGGTTGTGCACCGGTTACCCACCGGTGACCCCCAGGGACGTCCACAGGCGCGGCTCGTCGAGGGAGGCCGAGGGTGCACTGCCCGTACTGCCGCCACCCCGACAGCCGCGTCGTGGACTCCCGGACGGCCGAGGACGGGACGTCGGTACGCCGTCGCCGGCAGTGCCCGGCCTGCGACCGGCGGTTCACCACGACGGAGACCGCCAGCCTCACCGTGACCAAGCGGTCCGGGGCGAGCGAGCCGTTCAGCCGGGAGAAGGTCCTCGCCGGGGTCCGCAAGGCCTGCCAGGGCCGGCCGGTCACCGAGGACCAGCTCGCCCTGCTGACCCAGCGCGTCGAGGAGGCCGTCCGGGCCACCGGGCAGGCCGAGATCGACGCCCACGAGGTCGGGCTCGCGGTGCTCACCCCGCTGCGCCAGCTCGACGAGGTGGCCTACCTGCGCTTCGCCTCCGTCTACCGCAGCTACGACTCCCTCGAGGACTTCGAGGCCGAGATCGCGCTGCTGCGGGCGGAGCACGTACTGACCTGACGACACCCCAAAGAGAGCGCCAGCACGACCCGCACGACCGCACCAACGAGCACCCAGAACTGTCGGACCCCTGAACCAGACTTGACCGGAAGCCCGCAGCGCCGCGAGACGTTGACGTAGAGGCATGGAGGACGGATGACCGAGATCAGCAACGAGTCGGCGTACGACGCGGGCGGCACGGGTAGCACGAACGGCGGCGCGCACGGCGCCCCGAGCGGCAACGTCGGCAGCGTCGGCAGCGACCGGCCGTCGGTGCACCGCAGCGGGCTGACCATCGAGCGGATCTACACCACGCCGGGGGTGCACCCCTACGACGAGGTCACCTGGGAGCTGCGCGACGTCGTCCAGACGAACTGGAAGACCGGCGAGACGGTCTTCGAGCAGCGCGGCGTGGAGTTCCCCGACTTCTGGAGCGTCAACGCCTCGACGATCGTCACGACGAAGTACTTCCGCGGCGCGCTCGGCACCGAGCAGCGCGAGCGCAGCCTCAAGCAGCTGATCGACCGGGTGGTCCTGACCTACACGCAGGCGGGCCGGCAGTACGGCTACTTCGCCACCGACCTCGACGCCGAGGTCTTCGAGCACGAGCTCACCTGGGCCCTGCTGCACCAGGTGTTCAGCTTCAACTCCCCCGTCTGGTTCAACGTCGGGACGGCCTCGTCCCAGCAGGTCAGCGCCTGTTTCATCCTGTCCGTCGACGACACCATGGACTCGATCCTCAACTGGTATCGCGAGGAGGGGCTGATCTTCAAGGGCGGCTCCGGCGCCGGCCTCAACCTGTCGCGGATCCGGTCCAGCAAGGAGCTGCTGTCCAGCGGTGGTACGGCCTCCGGCCCGGTCTCGTTCATGCGCGGCGCGGACGCCAGCGCGGGCACCATCAAGTCCGGCGGGGCGACCCGGCGCGCGGCGAAGATGGTCGTCCTCGACGTCGACCACCCGGACATCGCGGAGTTCGTCGAGACGAAGTGGCGCGAGGAGGACAAGATCCGCGCGCTGCGTGACGCCGGCTACGACATGGACCTGGGTGGCAAGGACATCACGTCCGTGCAGTACCAGAACGCCAACAACTCGGTGCGCGTGAACGACGAGTTCATGCACGCGGTGGAGGACGGCACGACGTACGGGCTTCGCGCCCGCACCACCGGCGAGGTCATCGAGACCGTCGACGCACGCCAGCTGTGGCGGACCATCGCCGAGGCGGCGTGGGCCTGCGCCGACCCGGGCGTGCAGTACGACGGGACCATCAACGACTGGCACACCAATCCAGAAACTGGACGAATTACTGCATCTAACCCATGTAGTGAGTACATGTCGCTCGACAACTCGTCGTGCAATCTGGCTTCGTTGAACTTGCTGAAGTTCCTGCGCGAGGACGACACCTTCGACGGGGAGACCTTCGCCAAGGTCGTCGAGCTGGTCATCACCGCGATGGACATCTCGATCTCCTTCGCCGACTTCCCGACCGAGAAGATCGCCGAAACGACGCGGGCCTATCGTCAGCTCGGGATCGGCTACGCCAATTTGGGCGCACTGCTCATGGCGAGCGGGCTGGCGTACGACTCCGAGGGCGGGCGCGCTCTGGCGGCGGCGATCACGTCGCTGATGACCGGGACGGCGTACAAGCGCTCGGCCGAGCTGGCCGGGATCGTGGGTCCGTACGAGGGCTTCGCCCGCAACGCCGAGGCGCACGCACGCGTCATGCGCAAGCACGCCGCGGCCAACGACAACCTGCGCAGCATCACCAGCCTCGACGGCGATGTGCTCCGGCTGGCGACCAAGGCGTGGGCCGAGGGCAACAAGATCGGCGAGGTCAACGGCTGGCGCAACGCGCAGGCCAGCCTGCTCGCCCCCACCGGGACCATCGGCTTCATGATGGACTGCGACACCACGGGCATCGAGCCGGACTTCTCCTTGGTGAAGTTCAAGAAGCTGGTTGGTGGCGGGTCGATGCAGATCGTCAACCAGACGATCCCGCGGGCGCTGCGCAAGCTCGGCTACCCCGAGGAGACCATCGAGGCGATCGTGGAGTACATCGCCGAGCACGGCCACGTCGTCGACGCGCCCGGCCTGCGGCTCGAGCACTACGAGATCTTCGACTGCGCCGTGGGGGAGCGCTCGATCGCGCCCATGGGACACGTCCGGATGATGGCCTCCGTGCAGCCGTTCCTGTCCGGGGCAATCTCGAAGTGCGTGACGGGGGAGACTCTGGTTGCAACGGCCGACGGTCTCGTCCGGATCGGCTCCTTGCACGAGAACGAGGCCGCTGACTCCTTCCGCGACCATGTCGTCGAGGTGGCCTCTCTCGGCGGCCCCACCAAGTCCGACGCCTTCTACTACGGCGGGCTGCGCCCGACGCGTCGCGTCGTGCTCCGCTCCGGGCACACCGTGACCGGCACGCCGAACCACCGACTGCTGGTGGCCATGGACGGTGGACTCGACTGGCGCAGTCTTGACGACATCGAGCCCGGTGACTACGTGGCGACCAGCTATGGCGCCGATCTTTGGTCCGACACCCCGGCGAGCCTTCGTCACATCCGGGTCTCCGCGCCATACGGGAGCCAGAAGCCCGTCGTGCTCCCGCAGGAGATGGGCGAAGACCTGGCGTTCCTGCTCGGGGCTTACGCATCCGAAGGGCACACGACCCGCAGCACGTGGACCGTCATCATCACCAACTCGCAGCGCGACGTGCTCGAGAAGGTCCGCGACGCATGGATGACCGTCTTCGGTCTCGAGGCGCGGATCATCGAAGAGCCGGGCAAGTGCCCTGGCGTGATCGTGGCGAGCAAGACCGTGGTCGAGTTCCTGGAGGCCCTCGGGAGCGGAGCGCGCGCTCGTGACAAGCGCATCCCGGACGCCGTCCTTCGCTCGCCGCGGCACATGGTCCTTGCGTTCTTGCAGGGCCTCGCTCTCGACGCCTATATCCACAACGGCCCGACAGCGAAGTGGGGGATCTGCCTCGACAGCGTGGAGATGCTGGACGACCTGCAGGCCGTGCTGACCAACCTCGGCGTCGTCCACAGCCGGATCACGAAGTTCAACCCTGAGTACGAGAAGGCCTTCGACGAGGTGTACGCGTGCGGCGAGCATGCGGCCAGACTGCTGGAGCTAGCGCCGTTCCTGGAGTCGGACAAGGCTGAGCGCGCCGCCCAGTTCCTCGCGAGCTACTCGACGCGGGCACAGAGCACGGCTGACGTCATCCCAGGGATCACTGGGCGTGAGCTCTACAGCCTGCTGCCCAAGGGGGCGTCGACCCGCGGGCAGGGGCTTGGGCGGGCGAGGTTCAGCTTCCTGCTGGACGCGCGGACTCAGCATGTGTCACGGCGCTCGCTCGAGCGTGTCGCGGCCGTTCCCGGCGTGCAGCTGCCGCAGTGGTTGCGGTCGGTGCTCCAGGACAACCTCCACTTCTCGCCGGTGGCGTGGGTGGAGGATGCCGGGGCGCGCGAGGTGTTCGACATCTCGGTGCCGACGACCCACGCCTTCGTCGCCAACGGCATCGTGAACCACAACACCGTGAACATGCCGGAGTCGGCGAGCGTCGAGGACGTCGAGGAGATCTACTACGAGGGCTGGAAGCTGGGCCTGAAGGCGCTGGCCATCTACCGCGACAACTGCAAGGTCGGCCAGCCGCTCTCGGACGCGAAGGCGAAGACTGCTGCCGTGACCGAGGAGACGCCGGCGCCGACCGGCGGGCCCGAGCAGCGCCCGATCCGCAAGCGGCTGCCGAAGTCGCGCCCGAGCGTGACGACGTCGTTCTCGGTCGCCGGGGCCGAGGGGTACATGACCGCCGGCTCCTACCCGGACGACGGCCTCGGCGAGGTGTTCCTCAAGCTCGGCAAGCAGGGCTCGACGCTGGCTGGCGTGATGGACGCCTTCTCGATCGCGATCTCGATCGCGCTGCAGCACGGTGTGCCGCTGGAGACCTACGTCCGCAAGTTCGTCAACATGCGCTTCGAGCCGGCCGGCATGACCGACGACCCGGACATCCGGATGGCGCAGTCGGTGATGGACTACATCTTCCGCCGCCTCGCGCTGGACTACCTGTCCTTCGAGGAGCGCTCGGCGCTGGGGATCTACACCGCGGCGGAGCGGGCGCGCGCGCTGGAGACCGGATCGTACGAGCCAGTGGCGGCCGAGCCCGACCTCGAGGGGCTGGCCCAGGGCGTGCCGACCGACGAGCGTCCGGTCGTCGTCCACGGTGAGGACCTCGAGGAGCACGTGGACACCGCGGCTCCGGACCTGGGCGCGACGACGGCGGTCGCCAAGCCGGCCCCGGCGCAGGTGCACTCCTCGGCGGAGCTCATGGAGACGATGCTCGGTACGTCTGCCGACGCCCCGATCTGCATGACGTGTGGCGTCAAGATGCGCCCCGCCGGTTCCTGCTACGTCTGCGAGGGCTGCGGCAGCACCAGCGGCTGCAGCTGATACTTCCCTCGGTCCCGTCGCCGCCCCGTAGCCCTCCTGGGCACGGGGCGACGACGGTGGCTGGGTCAGTTCACGGTGGGCCAGAGAGAATGGCCGGCGTGAGCGAGGCGATCCACGAGCGGCAGGCGTACGGGCGCGCGGCGCGGGAACGGGTCTCCCGCTCGGACCAGGCGGCGTGGACGCGCCCGGAGGGCATCGACCCGCTGGACCGGCTGCGGGCGCAGGAGGCGATCCGGGTCCCGGACCTCCTCCCGCTGCGTTACGAGCGGATGGCCGCGAGCCCGTGGACGTTCCTGCGGGGCGCAGCCGCCGTGATGGCGGCTGACCTCGCGAACAGCCCGCATTCCGGGCTGATGGTGCAGCTGTGCGGCGACGCGCACGTCCTGAACTTCGGGCTGTGGGCGACCCCCGAGCGTCAGCTCACGTTCGCCCTGCGCGACTTCGACGAGACGCTGCCCGGACCGTTCGAGTGGGACGTCAAGCGACTGGTCACCAGCCTCGTCGTCGTCAGTCGCGAGAACCAGCTCCCAGACGGAGTTGGGCTCGACGCCGTGCGGTCCTGCGTACGCGCCTACCGCGAACGGGTGCGCCGCTACGCCGACATGGATCAGCTCGCGATCTGGTACGACGCGATCCACGTCGAGGAGCTGCTGTCCCACCTCGACGAGGTCGAGGCACGCGACGCGGTCCGGCGCCGCATCACCAAGCGTGCCCGCAGGCGCGGCAACGAGGGCGCCTTCGCCCGGCTCGTCGAGCTCACCGATGACGGTCCGCGGATCCGCGAGAACCCGCCCGCGGTCACCCACCTCGACGAGGAGCGCCGGCTGGCGGTCACGCGCCAGGTGCTCGACAGATACCGCTCGAGCCTGCGAGACGACCGCCGCGTCCTGCTCGAGCGCTTCCAGGTCGCCGACGTCGTCCGTCAGGTCGTCGGCGTCGGCAGCGTCGGCATGCTCGTCCACCTCGTCCTGCTCCTCGGCCCGCGCGCCGAACCACTGTTCCTCCAGGTGAAGCAGTCCGGCGCATCGGTGTACGAGGAGCACCTCGCGCCCAGCCACTACCCGAACCACGCGCAACGCGTGGTGAACGGGCAGTTCCTCATCCAGAGCGCAACCGACATCTTCGCGGGCTGGACCCACTGCGACGACCGCGACTTCTACGTACGTCAGCTGCGGGACATGAAGGTCATCCCGGACACCGTCGCAATCCGTGGGGTCCTCGCGGAGTTCGCCGCCGCCTGCGGAGTCGCCCTGGCCAAGGCCCATGCGCGCTCAGGTGACCCCGTCGCCATCAGCGCCTATCTCGGCCGCAACGACAGCTTCACCGATGCGATGACGCGCTTCGCGCGCACGTACGCCGATCGCAATGCCCTCGACCATGCCGAGCTGCAGAGGGCCCTTGCCGAAGGGACCCTGCCCGGCGATGGGTCCGTGATGCGGAAGAGGCCAACCTAGAACGTCGCTTGCACTATCGGTTGCGGCCGGCATGACCCGGCGCCGGCGCCCGCTTTCGAAGCTGCAGGGTTCGAGCACGTCGGGATGGCTGGCTCACGCCGGCAGGTCATGTGGCTCCGGTTGGACGGGTGAGCGGCTGCGGAGGTGTCGCGATCGCCGCCGATCTTGAGAGATGCAGGGTCGCGGTCGGCGTGTCGCCCGGCATCTCTCAAGATCGCGGGTCGGACTGGCCGATCACCCCCGCAGGGCTTCGGCGAGGTCGCGGAACTCCTCGACGAGCAGGTTCATGTCGCCGGCGGTGTGCGCCAACGACACCAGCCACTGCTCGTCCAGCCCGGGCGGGGTGAGGATGCCGCGGTTGACGCCCCACAGCCAGGAGAGCTCGGCTGCGGTGAAGTCGGTGCGCTTGTAGTCGCGGTAGTTGCGTACGGGCGTCGCCGACCAGGTGACCGCACCCTTGACCCCGAACCCGACCGTGTGCGCCGGCAGGGCGTGCTCGTCGATGATCGCGTCCATCGCGGCGAGCGCCTGGTCGTTGAGCGCCTCGGCGGTCGCGAGCGCCTCCGGCGTGGCGATCTCGTCCACGGCGATGGCGGCGGCGACGACGAGCGGGTTCCCGTTGTACGTGCCGAAGTGCGCCATCCGGCCGTCCGTGACGCACGCCATGACCTCCTCGCGTCCACCGAACGCCGCGAGCGGCAGACCGCCCCCGATGCTCTTGGCCAGGGAGATGAGGTCGGGGATGACTCCGAGTCGCTGCGACGCGCCCGCCGGACCAGCCGTGAGGCCGGTCTTCACCTCGTCGAACACCAACAGCGCGCCGTGCGAGTTGCACAGTTCGCGGACGCCGGCGAGGTAGCCGTCGTCGGGCACGACGATGCCGATGTTCTCGAGGACCGGTTCCATGAACACGCACGCCACCTCGGTGCCGTGCTCGTCGAAGATCTGCTCGAGCCGGTCGAGGTCGTTGTACGGGACGACGTACACCGTGCCGGCCTCGACCTCGAACGGGGTCACCGGCGTCGGCGCCTCCTCCGGTCCCGCCTCCGCGACGCCCGGCTTCACCGACACCTGGAGTGCGTCGTAGCCGCCGTGGTATCCGCCCTCGATCTTGATGATCGCCTTGCGGTTGGTGAAGGCACGGGCGGTACGCAAGGCGTACATCGTCGCCTCGGTCCCGGAGTTGGCGAAACGCAGCCGGTCGAGGGAGAAGCGCCGCTGGAAGCGTTCGGCCGCCTCGGTTGCCATCGGCGATGGCGTCACGAAGAGCGTCCCGGTCTCGAGTGCGCGCGAGACCGCCGCGATGACTGTCGGGTTCAGGTGCCCGGCGAGCATGGCGCCGAAGCCCATGGACAGGTCCAGGACCCTCCGGCCGTCGACGTCGGTGAGCCACGCACCCTTCGCCGAGGTGATGGCGACCGGGTACGGGTCCCAGTGCTGGAACGACGACGGCACCCCCAACGGCAGGCTGCCGAGCGCGCGGGCGTGGTGGGCTCCTGAGCCGGGCGTCACCTGCTCGAAGCGCTCCCACTCCGCCGCCAACAGGGACTTCACCCGCTCCTCGTCGAGCGGCGCCGAGGACGCTGGAACGTTGCGCCAGGTCTGCGGGTCGTGCGCGGGCCACGTGACTGGTGTCATGGCACGGTCGAAGCTCTCTTTCACGTCTGCCTCCGCATCCCTCGTTGCGCATGACCAGGCCGCCAGCATGTCAGGTCGGTACGGTCGACGAGGCCACCGTTGCGAGAAATTCCGGAAACATCCAGCCGGGAAAAAGCCTTGAAATATTGCGCGACCAAGGTACAGTTCTCGGTCGGGCCAGGAACTGCCTGGTACTGAAGAAGGAGTCAGTCCGTGAGCACCGCCGGTACGTCGACGAAGCGCCAAGAGCGCTGCCTCGGCTTGCTGTCAGCGCTGGACGGCTCCGTCCAGAGCTGGCCGAGCAAGCCGACCCAGCGCGGCGTCGCCGTGCCGTCGCACCTCGACGCGCGTGGTGTCGAAGGGGCGCTGTCCCCGAATCTCCTGGGGGCGCCTTCGTCGTAGAACCTGTTGAGAACACAGGCCTTCGACGAAGGGCCGCTCCCGAGCGAGGGGAGCGGCCCTTCTGCTTTGGGCCGACCGCAGCCGCTGTGAGGGCTCACCGCAGAAGCCTAGATCGCTGCGAGGCCCGGTAGCTCGACACCAACCGCTCACGACCGACCGCACGGCACACCGACCACCGGGGGAAGCCACCTGAGACCCATCGACCAAAGCGAGCAGATCCACTGAATGAGTGAATTCCGGCAATTCGGGAACGGCATTGTTCCTGAGTTACTGAAACACGCCTTGATACATAGCCAGTCGCTGCTGGGGAAGAGCCCGGCCCGCCCGTTCCCGGGGCGGTCGGGGGACACGGCAGGTCACATGAACGTCGCCCCTGAGGCCAGGCGCTGGCAC